>Ga0126377_10001075_pt1 | contig 17560 bp, 14 predicted proteins | sample PanSoiMetPlot_22_FD_92647 | JGI IMG/M metagenome (GOLD analysis project Ga0126377, IMG submission 92647) | Tropical forest soil microbial communities from Panama - MetaG Plot_22 | ecosystem: Environmental > Terrestrial > Soil > Tropical forest > Bulk soil | place: Panama | collected 2016-02-17 | reverse complement strand
CTCATCACGCGCGGGCTGGCCGAGATGACGCGCCTCGGTGAAGCGCTGGGTGCGCGGCGCGAAACTTTCATGGGACTCGCAGGCCTCGGTGACCTGGTCCTGACCTGCACCGACAACCAATCGCGTAACCGGCGCTTTGGGCTGGCGCTCGCCAAGGGGCGCTCCGCCGGCGCAGTCCTCGCCGAGATCGGACAGGTGGTCGAGGGTTACAGCGCGGCGAAGGCAGTGCATGCCGTGGCCGCCCGCCTCGGCATCGAAATGCCGATCTGTGCCGCTGCCTATCGCGTGCTGTACGAGGGCCTGCCGATCAAGCAGGCGGTGCAGGAGCTCATGGCGCGCGAGATTCGTCCCGAGCACGACTAGTCGCGCTCAATTCCGTGGCGGGGACTGGGAAGCCGATCTGGCGCCAGGCCTCATAGAGCACCAGCGCAACGGAATTCGAGAGGTTGAGGCTCCGGTTCCCGGCGCGCATCGGAATGTGCAGGACCTGCGAGCGCTGCAGGCGCTCGAGCACGGCGTGCGGCAACCCGCGCGTTTCCGGGCCGAACAACAACGCATCACCCGCGCCGAACCGCGCCTCCGCGTACGGACGTTCCCCACCGGTCTCGATCGCGAAGACGCGATTGCCGACTTGCTCGAGGCAGGCGTCCAGCGAATCGTGAACCCGCACCGTCGCCAGCTCCGCATAGTCGAGCCCGGCGCGCCGCAGGGCCCGTGCATCCAGGCGAAATCCCAGCGGCTTGATGAGGTGCAGTGCGGCGCCGGTGTTCGCACATAAGCGAATGACGTTGCCGGTGTTGGGCGGAATCTCCGGCTCGAATAGAATGACGTGGAACATGTCGACCGCGCCTGAATCCCCTGGGCTCGCGCTGGACTTCCTGGGCCTGAAGTTCAACTCACCGCTCGTGCTGCTGTCCGGCTGCGTCGGATTCGGCGAAGAGTACACACGGGTCGAGGGCTTCTCCAATCGCGATGTCGGCGCGATCGTGCTCAAGGGCACGACACTCAACCCGCGCCTCGGCAACCCGCCGCATCGCGTCTACGAGACGCCGATGGGAATGCTCAACGCCATCGGCCTGCAAAACCCCGGCGTCGATCACGTGGTCCGGCGCATCCTGCCGCAGCTCGACTTCTCGGAGACGCGCTTCATCGCCAACGCCTGCGGGTCGACCATCGAGGAGTACGTCGAAGTCACGCGCCGGTTCGACGACTCGCGCATCGACGCGATCGAGATCAACATCTCCTGCCCCAACGTCAAGGAAGGCGGCGTCGCGTTCGGCAACTACCCGGACATGTCGGCACGCGTGGTCGAAGCGTGCCGCAAGGTCACGCGCAAGCCGCTCATCACCAAGCTCTCGCCCAACCAGACCGACATCCGCGAGAACGCGCGGCGCTGCATCGAGGCCGGGAGCGATGCGCTCGCGGTGATCAACACCATCATGGGCATGGCGATCGACACCCGCACTCGCCGGCCGATCATCGGCAACATCCAGGGCGGGTTGTCGGGACCTGCGATCAAACCGATCGCGCTGCTGAAGGTGCACCAGGTCCAGGAGGTCGCCGGGCCGGCGCGTATCCCCATCATCGGCCAGGGCGGAATCACCAGCGCACAGGATGCGATCGAGTTCATGATCGCAGGCGCCACGGCGGTGGGAGTGGGCACGGCGCTGTTCTACGACCCGTTGGTGTGTGGCAAGATCAACGCCGGCATCCGCGCCTATCTCAAGGAACACGGCCTGCGCCAGGTGAAGGACCTGGTCGGAGCGCTGCGCACCGGCAAGGACACCCAGGACGTCCCGCTCGCCGGCTGAGAGCCGCCGTGCCGGCGGAACATTCCCCGGCTCCAGCACTCAATCCTGTGCGGCCCGACGCCCAGGCGCCGCGACCATCCCAGCCGCTGCCCGGTTCAACGTCCACGGAGGACTCGACATGAAACTGTATTACGCCAAAGGCACCTGCGCGCTCTCGCCCCACATCGCACTGCTCGAAGCCGGCCTGAAGTTCGAACTGGAAAAGGTCGATATCCGCGCCAAGAAACTCGCGGATGGCGGCGACTATCTGCAGGTCAACCCGAAGGGTTACGTGCCGGCCCTGAAAACTGACGACGGCAAGATCCTCACCGAGGGTCCAGCCATCGTGCAGTACATCGCCGATCGCAAACCCGACTCCGGCCTCGCACCGGCTTGCGGGACGTTCGAGCGCAGCCAGTTGCAGGAGTGGCTCAATTTCATCGGTACGGAAATTCACAAGAACTTTTCACCGCAGTTCAACCCGAGTCTGTCCCAGGATGTAAAGGACTACGCACGCGGCAATCTCACCAAGCGCTTCGACTATCTCAACAAGCTGCTGGAAGGCCGCAGGTTCCTGCTGGGTGAGCACTTCACGGTCGCCGACGGGTATCTCTACACGGTACTGAGCTGGGCCAAACCGCTGGGCATCGACTTGTCGCGCTGGCCAGCCCTGGCGGCTTATCACGCGGGCATCGGCGCGCGCCCCAAGGTGCAGGAGGCCCAGCAAGCGGAGGCGTGAGAACGTTGCGAGGCGAGCCCGCAGACCTTCATTTGGGAGGGTTCTGCGGGGGAGCGACGATCGATTGACCGCTCAGCACCAGGTGCTGCGTCGGAACGGCGAACTCGACACCCAGCTTCTCGAACTCCTCGTGCAGGCGGAAATTGATCGCCTGCTGGATGTTGGCGTAGAGCATGTAGTCCGGGTCGAGCACGAAGTACACGGATTCGAACGTCAGCGCCGAGGTGCCGAACGCGGTGAAGTGGCTGCGTTCGAAGCGGGTTTTCTCCTGCGAGCGAATCACGGCCTCGATGATTCCCGGGATGCGCTGCAGCTTGTCGCGCGGCGTTTCGTAGGCGATGCCGAGCGTGAACAGCACGCGCCGCTCGAACATGCGGCCGAAGTTGCGCACCCGTGACTTGATCACGTCGGAGTTCGGAATGATGATCTGTTCGCCGTTGACGCTGCGCAGTCGCGTGCTGCTCACGCCGATCTGTTCAACGGTGCCGCTGTCCTGCCCGATGGTGAGCGCGTCGCCGACGGCAAACGGCTTGTCGAAGGCGATGGAAATCGACGCCAGCAAGTCGCCGAGCACCGTCTGCACTGCGAGTGCAACCGCGACGCCACCGATACCGAGGCCGGTTACCAGCGCGGTGATGTTGACGCCGAGGTTGTCGAGCGCCACCAGCAGCACCAAGCTCCAGATCGCGACGCGCGCCACGAAGTGCACGATCGTGAGCGAGGCCATGTGCCCCGGGTCCCTGGAGGTCCTGCGACTGCGATCGATGAAGTACGTCGCGACCGTGCCGATCCAGATGCCGACCTGCATCCACAACACGACCGTGATCACATAGCCGATGGTCTTGTCGAAACTCGGCGGCAGCGTGAGCAGGAGATCCGCCGACCAGACGACTACGGTCCACAAGAAAAGGCTGGTGGTGTTCTGCGCCAGCAGCGAGACCACGTCGAGGACCGTGTGCGTTTCCTCGGCGGGCCGGCGCTTGCGCAGCGCGCTGATGTAGCGGCGCAGGATCGGCAGGATCATGAACGTGACGAGCAGTGCGAGCAGCGCGAGGCCCCAGCTCAGGAGCGAGTTGCCGAGGAATTGCCTTTGCAGCAAGGTCTCGAAATCAGCCATGGATCGCAGCCGCAGCGAATGAGGCGCGAATTATAGCGGGCGCCCGCGCCACATCCGGGCGGCTACAGGAGCTTTTCCATGAACACGCTGCTCGACTCATCGCGATACTCTCCGTACGGCTCGCGACGCCGGTAGCCGTGACGCTCGTAGAGCGCGAGCGCTTCGGGCTGGCCGGTTCCGGTTTCGAGCAGCAGCCGGCGCACGCCGAGTTCGCGTGCGCGTGCTTCAAGTGCCTGTAGTACGGCGAGCCCGATGCCGCGGCCGCGGAACCGCGGCTGCACATACATGCGCTTCACTTCCGCGCTCGATGCATCGAGGCGACGCACTGCGCCGCAACCGGCCACCCGGCCGTCGCAGCGCGCGAGAAAGAACGTCACCTCCGCAGAGCAGAGCGACTCGACGTCGAGCAGATAGTTCCGCTCCGGCGGATACAGGGAGTTGAGGTAGGCATCGAGCTGTGCGATCAGCTCGCGCGCTTCGGCAAGTCGCGGCGAGGCGCGCTCGACGCTCACTGCCGCCGCATCACTCATCCATGCTGAGCTCACGCATCTTGCGCGTGAGCGTGTTGCGCCCCCAGCCGAGAAGCCTCGCAGCGTCCTGTCGCCGGCCGCCGGCGCGCGCCAGCGCAGTGCGGATCAGCACGCGTTCGAATTCCGGGAGCGCCGCATCGAGCAAGCGCTTCGACCCCGCGTCCAGCTGACGCTGCGCCCAGCCGGCGAGCTGCTGCGTCCAGTCGCTCGCGGCGCCCGGCTCCTGTGCATTGCCGCCGAGGTCCGCGGGGATGTCACTCGCCTTGATCTCGCGCCCCGCCGCGAGCACGGTGAGCCGGCGGCAGGCGTTGACGAGTTGCCGCACGTTCCCCGGCCAGTCGCTTGCCAGCAGCAACTGCTCGGCCGCCGGCGTGAGTGTCTTGGATTCAACGCCCAGTTCCCGCGCCGCCTGCGCCAGGTAGTGACGCAACAGTTCGGGAATGTCCTCGCGTCGCGCACGCAGCGGCGGAATTTCGACACGGATGACATTCAGGCGGTGCAGCAGGTCCTCGCGGAATCCGCCGCTCGCGACCCGCGTCTCGAGGTTCTGATGCGTGGCAGCGATCACGCGCACGTCGACCTTGATCGCCGTCTGGCCGCCGACGCGATAGAACTCCCCTTCCGCCAGTACACGCAGCAGGCGCGTCTGCAAGGCCGGCGACATATCGCCGATCTCGTCGAGGAACAGCGTTCCGCCGTCGGCCTGCTCGAAGCGCCCGCGCCGCTGACTGTCCGCCCCGGTGAATGCACCGCGTTCGTGGCCGAACAGTTCCGATTCCAGCAGGTCCGCGGTGAACGCCGAGGTATTGAGCGCGATGAAGGGCTTGTCCGCACGTGGGCTGTGTCGATGCAGCGCACGCGCCACGAGTTCCTTGCCGGTGCCCGACTCTCCGGTGATCAGCACCGTCATGCTGGAGCGCGACAGGCGCCCGATGGCGCGAAACACCTGCTGCATGGCCGGTGCCTGGCCGAGTATTTCGGGGATCGTCTGCGGTGCAGCGTCGGCGTCGCTTTCGGCCGAGCCCTGGTGCGCGGCCCGCCGCACCAGATCGAGTGCGTGATCGATGTCGAAGGGCTTGGGCAGGTACTCGAACGCACCACCACGATAGGCCGCCACTGCGCTGTCGAGATCAGAATGCGCGGTCATCACGATGACCGGCAGCTTCGGGCGCGATTCGTGGATCTCGTGCAACAGCTCCAGGCCGCTGGCGCCCGGCATGCGGATGTCGGTGATCAGGACGTCCGGCGACTCGATGCGCAACGCTTCGAGTGCGGTGTTCGCCTGCTCGAACGTCTTGGCGAGCATCCCGCTTTGCTTCAACGCTCGCTCCAGCACCCAGCGAATGGATGCATCGTCGTCGATGAGCCAGACGTTCAGGGGTCTAGTGACCATTCTCGTTCCCGATCGGCAGCAGTACCGTGAAGACGGTGTGTCCCGGCACGCTCTCGAACTCGATGAGCCCACCATGACGAATGACGAGGTCCTGCGCGACCGCCAGGCCGAGGCCGGTTCCGTCCTGCCGCCCGGTCACGAGCGGATAGAACAGCGTGTCGCGGATCTCGGCGGGCACGCCCGGCCCGTCGTCCTCGAACTGCACGCTGGCGACGAGGCGATGCCGCGCCGACCCGATGCTCTGACCGGTGAGCGCACGCGTGCGCAGCAGGATCCGGCCGCGCGCCCCCACGGCCTGCAGCGCATTGCGGCCGAGATTGAGCATCGCCTGGATGATGAGATGACGGTCCAGGTCCATCCCCGGCAGGCTCGGATCGTAATCGCGCTCGATCAGCACGCTGGCATGCGCTTCGCTGCGCATGAGGTGATACACGTGCTCGCAGAGCTCGTGGATGTTGAGGCTCTCGCGCCGCGGCGCGCGCCCCGGGCCGAGCATCGAATCGACCAGCGCGGCGAGTCGATCCGCCTCGCTGATGATGACCTCGGTGTACTCGCGCATGGCCTCGTCGCGCAGCTGGCGTTCCAGCAGCTGCGCCGCGCCGCGCAAGCCACCCAGCGGATTCTTGATCTCGTGTGCGAGCTGGCGAATCATCAGGCGGCTGCCACCGAGCTGCGTCAGCAGCGCCGTTTCGCGGCTGATCCGTTGCCGCTGGGTGGCATCGCTCAACTCGACCAGCAACCGGCCGGCAGGACGAGCGCCATCGAGCGGCGCGACACTGACGTCGGCGACACGCTCTTCGCCGGCCGCCACGGCGTGCAAGGTCACCTCGCGCTGCGCGCAGCTCTCGGCATTCGCGGCCGCGCGACGCAGCACCTGCCAGAGTTCCTCAGGCGCGCGCAGCAAGTCGCGCAACGAGCGCCCGCGGCCGTGATGCGAGCTCACGCCCAGCAGGCTTTCGGCCGCCGAATTGGCCTCGAGCAGCCGCAACTCGCCGTCGAGCAACAGCACGCCCGTGCTGAGAGCGTCGAGGATCTCGTGCGCGTCGGGCGCGGGTGCGAGCGGAAACAGTTGGGTCTCGGTCGCCACGCCTTTCACCGCGGTGCGACCCGAAGATCAGACGAGGGAAGGCTCAGTGAGGCGTCGGGCGCGGACGGTTCGGCGCCTGTGTCGACGCCTGGTGCATGTAGAAGGTCACAGTCTGGCTCGAGATGAGCTGCTTGCCCTGCTGGTCGGTAACGACCGCGGCGAGCGTATGCGTGCCGCGAAACACGTTCTGCAGCGTGAAACTGTCGCCCGCCCCCGGCAGACCATCGACGCGCTTGCCATCGAGGTACAGCCAGATCGTGTGGCTGCGACGCAGGTCGGGTTCGATGCGCACCCGTGCCGTGACGACGTTGCCGGTGTTGGTGTACGTCTCTTCGTTCTCCGGCTTCCACAGGTCGAGCTTGGTGTACGCGGGCACCTCTGCGCCCGGAGCCGTGCTCGTGCGGCTGCTCGTGGCGGTTCCCGGCGTGGTTGCTTCGAAAGTCTGCGCCGACTGCAGATTGACCACTTCCGCGCCGGGCGCGGGAGTATCCGAGTAGTGCGTGACGCCGTTCTTGTCCACCCACTTGTAGGTCGTGGCGAACGCGCTCGCGGCGAGCAACACACCGATCGCGATGAGGCTTATACGCATGGGGCCAGAGCATAGCCCTAACTTCCAGTGCAGACAAAAACCCACCTGAGAACTCGGTGACGGTGATCACACTGATCACCGCCACCGCATCGCCGTAGGCGACCCCGGGCGACAGTGCCTGCTCAAACGCTGTAATAAAGCTCCAGTTCCACCGGGTGAGTGGTCATGCGCACGCGCGTCACTTCCTGCATCTTGAGTCCGATGTATGCGTCGATGACGTCATCAGTGAACACACCGCCCGCCTTGAGGAAGGCGCGATCCTGGTCGAGCGCTTCCAGCGCCTGCTCGAGCGAGTAGCACACCTCCGGGATGTGCTTCGCCTCCTCCGGCTCGAGGTCGTACAGATCCTTGTCGGCCGCTTCGCCCGGGTGGATCCGGTTCTGAATGCCGTCGATGCCCGCCATCAGCATCGAGGCAAACGCGAGATAGGGATTCGCAGTCGAATCCGGGAAGCGCACCTCGATGCGCCGGCCCTTTGGATTCGCCACCCAGGGGATGCGGATCGACGCCGAGCGATTGCGCGCCGAGTACGCGAGCATCACCGGCGCTTCGAAGCCCGGCACCAGGCGCTTGTAGCTGTTGGTGCTGGAGTTGGTGAACGCGTTGAGCGCCTTGGCGTGCTTGATGATGCCGCCGATGTAGTAGAGCGCGATGTCGGAGAGGCCACCGTACTTGTCGCCCGCGAACAGCGCCTTGCCCGCCTTCTGCAATGACTGGTGCACGTGCATGCCATTGCCGTTGTCGCCGACGATCGGCTTCGGCATGAAGGTGAGCGTCTTGCCGTAGCCATGGGCAACGTTCTGCAGGGCGTACTTGAGGATCTGTACTTCGTCCGCCTTGCGGGTGAGAGAGTTGGCCGCGACGTTGATTTCGCCCTGGCCCGCCGTCGCCACTTCGTGATGATGCACTTCGACCTTCAGGCCGAGCTCTTCGAGCGCGAGGCACATGGCCGAACGGATGTCCTGCTGCGAATCGACCGGTGGCACCGGGAAATAGCCGCCCTTCACGCCGGGGCGATGCCCAAGGTTGCCGCTGCGGCCGGCGTCACCCTCGTACTGCTTGCCCGAGCTCCACGCCGCTTCCACCGAGTCGATCTCGTAGAAGCAGCCGCTCATGCTCGAGCCCATGCGCACGGCATCGAAGATGAAGAATTCGTTCTCCGGGCCGAACAGTGCGCTATCGGCAATGCCCGAGGATTTCAGGTACGCCTCGGCGCGCTTGGCCAGCGAGCGTGGGCAGCGGTCGTAACCTTGCATCGTCGTCGGCTCGACGACGTCGCAGCGCAGAAGCAGAGTGCTCTCTTCGAAGAACGGATCGATCACCGCGCTCGCTGCGTCGGGCATCAGGATCATGTCGGACTCGTTGATGCCCTTCCAACCGGCGATCGAAGATCCGTCGAACATCTTGCCGTCGGTGAAGAAGTCTTCATCCACGACCCGAGCGGGCACACTTACGTGCTGTTCCTTGCCACGCGTGTCGGTGAAGCGCAGGTCGACGAACTTCACTTCCTTCTCTTTCATCAGGCTCAGAACTTCGGCGGGGGTCATGGGCTCGAGCTCCTCGGAATTGGGGCGAAACTGTGTGGCCTGCCGTCCGACTCGCCCTGCGAACGGAGGTCCATTTGTGCTTAGGTCCCCGGCGAGTGCACCTGTCATGCCACGTCGCGGGCACTCGCAGATTCAGCCGCTTACGCCTTGGTCAACGACCGCATCGCCGCGGCGCGCGCCATGATAGGGCATCTTTTCGCGCGATATGCACTATTTCTGTGCCGGTTTGGTGACAGCAACCGTGAGAGCAGAGCTGCTCTGTCGCCTGCACTGTTACAGGGCGCAACGCGGTATGAATGCCACACGGATGCTGAGTCGCTATACTCGCCGCCTTTTCGATCAATGACCTGCCGCTGATCGACAACCATGCCGCCGCGAACCAAGCCATCGTTGCCTCGCACGTTTCAGGACCTGATTTTTGCGCTGCAGCGCTATTGGTCCGATCGTGGCTGCGTGATCCTGCAGCCCTATGACATGGAGATGGGCGCCGGGACTTTTCACACGGCCACATTCCTGCGCGTGTTGGGGCCTGAGCCCTGGAGCGCGGCGTACGTGCAGCCGAGCCGCCGGCCGACCGACGGACGCTACGGCGAGAATCCGTTTCGACTGCAGCACTACTACCAACTTCAGGTCGTGCTGAAGCCTTCGCCACTCGACATCCTCGATCTCTATCTGGACTCGCTGCGCGCGGTCGGTATCGATCCGCTGGTGCATGACATCCGCTTTGTGGAGGACAACTGGGAATCTCCCACGCTGGGCGCATGGGGACTCGGCTGGGAAGTGTGGATGAATGGCATGGAGATCTCGCAGTTCACGTACTTCCAGCAGGCGGGAGGACTCGACTGCAAGCCCGTGACCGGCGAGATCACGTACGGCCTCGAGCGCCTCGCGATGTACCTGCAGGGCGTGAACAGCATCTTCGACATCGTATGGGCCGATGGGCCGTTCGGACGCGTGACCTACCGCGACGTGTTCCACCAGAACGAGGCGGAGCAGTCCGCCTACAACTTCGAGCACGCCGATACCGGCTGGCTGCTGCAGGAATTCGACGCGCGTGAGCGCATGTGCCAGGCACTGCTCGAAGCGAAGCTGCCGCTGCCCGCGTACGAGCAGGTGCTCAAGGCTTCGCACACTTTCAACCTGCTGGATGCGCGGCGCGCGATCTCGGTGACCGAGCGACAGCGCTACATCCTGCGCGTGCGCAAGCTGGCGCACGGCGTCGCTGAAGCCTACTACCAGAGTCGCGCGGCGCTGGGCTTCCCGCTGCTGAAGGCCGGCGTTCCATCCGGAGCGGCGGCATGAGTCGGCGCGACTTCCTGGTCGAGATCGGCACCGAAGAGCTGCCGCCACTGCCATTGAAGGGCCTCGCGGATGCCTTTCTGAGCGCCGTCGTGCAGCGAATCGACGAAGCCGGCATCAAGCACGGGCGCGCGGAGCGCTATGCGAGCCCGCGCCGACTCGCCGTGCTGGTAAAGGGGGTCCAGGAACAGCAGCCTGAACAGGAAGTCAGGCGTCGGGGTCCGCCAGTCTCGGCCGCATTCGATGCGAGCGGTCAGCCGACACGCGCCGCTCTCGCCTTTGCCGAATCCTGTGGCACTCAAGTCGCGGATTTGCAGCGCGTGCAGGAGGCCAAAGGCGAGTTTCTTCTGTTCAGCGCGCGCCGCCCGGGTGCACTCACTCGCGAAATTCTGCCCGGCATCGTGCAGGCCTCGCTCAACGCGTTGCCCATTCCGAAGCGCATGCGCTGGGGGAGCGGAACCGTCGAGTTCGTGCGGCCGGTGCACTGGATCGTGCTGCTGTTCGGGTCGGAGGTCGTACCGGCTTCCATCCTCGGCGTATCGAGCGATCGTTTCACGCGTGGGCATCGGTTCCATGCACCGAAAGCACTGCGCATTTCGACGCCAGGCGCCTACACGAGCACCCTTCGCAAGCGTGGTTACGTGCTCGCGGATTTCGAGGAACGTCGCGAGAGAATCCGCGGCGCGAGCCTGGAGCTGGCGCGCTCACTGGGCGCAGAGCCTGTCATGGATGACTCGCTCCTCGACGAAGTCACATCACTGGTGGAATGGCCGGTGCCGCTCGCTGGCGGTTTCGAGGACCGCTTCCTCGCGCTGCCGCGCGAAGTCCTGATTGCGACTCTGCAGGATCATCAGCGCTACTTTCCGCTGAGCGGACACTCCGGCGCGTTGCTGCCGCGGTTCATCGCCGTCAGCAATATCGAGAGCACGGCTCCCGAGCAGGTCCGGGCAGGAAATGAGCGGGTCGTCGGGCCGCGTCTTGCCGACGCCGCTTTCTTTTACGACACCGATCGCAAGCAGCCGTTGGCCGCGCGCTGCCCGGCGTTGGCGCAGGTGACGTTCCAGACGCGTCTCGGTTCGTTGCAGGACAAGGTGATGCGAGTTCGCAGGCTCGGCGCGCATATCGCCGCCCGCATCGGCGCCGATGCCCGCCTGACGGAGCGCGCCGCCGATCTGTGCAAGTGCGATTTGCTCACGGCGATGGTGGGTGAATTCCCGGAACTGCAGGGAATCATGGGGCGCTACTACGCGCAGCACGATGGCGAGCCCGCGGACGTCGCCGCCGCGATCGCCGAGCACTATCTGCCCCGTTTCGCCGGCGACGGCCTGCCCGCGACTCGCGTCGGCATGGCGCTGGCACTGGCAGACAAGCTCGATACGATCATGGGCATCTTTGCGATCGACCAGAAGCCGACTGGGACCCGCGATCCGTTCGGAGTCCGCCGCGCGTCGCTCGGCGTGGTTCGCGTCATCATCGAGAAGCAGCTCGAGCTCGACCTGCGCGAGCTCGTCGCGATGGCCGCCGAACTGCTCAGCGCGCATTCGCCGAGCGTTGGCGCCATCAAGGATGAAGTGCGTGAGCAGGTGTACGACTACACCATGGAGCGCCTGCGCGCGTATTACCTCGAGAAGACTTCCGGCCTGGACATCAGCACCGAGATGTTCGACTCGGTGTTGAGCAACCGGCCGGCCTCGCCACTCGACTTCGATGCGCGGCTGCGAGCCGTGGAGCGCTTTCTCAAGCTCGATGCCGCGGCGAGTCTCGCGGCGGCGAACAAACGGATCGCCAACATCCTGCGCAAGGCGCAGCTTCCGCACGCCCCGGCCGTCAATACCGAGTTGCTGCGCGCTCCAGCCGAGCAGCGACTGCACGGAGAGCTCGAACGGCTTCGGCCGCAGGTCGAGCCATTGCTGGAACGGCGCAACTACACCGAGGCTCTGCAACAGCTGGCGCAGCTGCGTGAGCCGGTCGATGCGTTCTTCGACTCGGTGATGGTCATGGACGACGACACCCAGCTGCGCAACAACCGGCTTACGCTCCTCGCGCAGCTGCGCAACCTGTTCCTGCATACGGCCGACCTCTCACGTCTGCCGGGCTGAAATGCAGCTGCTCGGTTCACTGCTTTTTACGACCTACTTGTTTGCGTCCACGTTCATCTTCTCGATGGGCGTCGTTCTCGCCGCGGTTTTCCCCTATCGCGCGCGCTACCTGGTGGCCCGTGCGTGGGCGCGGAGTGTCCTGTGGGTTCTCAAATGCACGTGTCGACTCGATTACTCGGTTGAGGGGCGCGAGCACATACCGGCCGACAACCACATTTCGATGTGGAAGCACTCCTCTTCCTGGGAAACGATCGCGCAGATGCTGGTGTTCCCGCCCCAGGCCTGGGTGTTGAAGCATGAGCTGATGTGGATTCCGGTGGTGGGTTGGGCGATCCGGGCGATGCGCCCGATCGCGATCGATCGAGGCAGCGGGCACGTGGCGGTCAACCAGGTCATCGAACAAGGAAAGCGCCGGCTGGCGAACGGGATGTGGATCCTGATATTCCCGGAGGGCACGCGAATGGCCGCCGGCCAGACTCGCCGCTATGGCGTGAGCGGCGCTCTGCTGGCGACTCAGACCGGCCGACTGGTTCTCCCGGTGGCGCACGATGCGGGCACTTACTGGCCGCGTCGTGGGCTCATGAAGCAGCCCGGCACCATTCGCGTCGTGATCGGGCCGCCGATCGATCCGCGCGGCCTTGAGCCCCGCGAGTTGAACGAGCGCATTCAGAACTGGATCGAGAGCACGGTGGCGCGGCTTCAGCCACGCTGACTTCCGCAGCGCCGATTGTTGCTATACAGGCATCAGTGTCGCGAGAATTTGCGGCTCAGATGTCCAAATTGGCTACGGCGAGCGCGTTCTTTTCAATGAATTCGCGCCGCGGTTCGACCTGGTCACCCATCAGGGTCGTGAAGATGTCATCGGCCGCGACCGCGTCTTCGATCTTCACCAGCATGAGCCGCCGTGACTCCGGGTTGATGGTCGTATCCCAGAGTTGTTCCGGATTCATCTCGCCCAGGCCCTTGTAGCGCTGGATGGTCTGACCCTTCTTCGCCTGTTCAAGGAGCCAGTGCATGGCTTCCTTGAAGCTCGACACCTCGTGACGCTCATCGCCCTTGGTGACATGCGCGCCTTCGCCGATCAGGTCCGCAAGCGTGCGGCCGAGCTCCGCGATGCGCCGGTACTCCGCGGATTCGAAGAATTCGCGCTGGATATGCTTGGTCGCACTCACACCGTGTTCGGTACGTTGCACGTCGATGCGCTGCGTGGCGCCATCGCTGCCGGAATGCAGTGCCACGCGAAACGTCCGCGTTGCGTCGTCGAGAGCGTTGAGGCGTCGATCGAGCTGACGGCACCAGTCACTGAGCAGTTGGACATCATCGAAGGCGGCCGCCGTGAGCTCGGGCAGGTACACCATTTGTTCCAGCACACGTTCATCGTAACGACGCGACCAGCGCCGGATGATCGCCTGCACTTCCTCGTAGCGGCGCGCGAGTGATTCGAGACCAGCGCCTGAAAGCGGTGGCGCCGCGGCATTGACGTGCAGCGCAGCGGTGTCGAGCGCTGAGTTCAGGAGGAGTGCATTCAACTCCGCGTCGTCCTTGACGTAGTGCTCCTGCTTGCCCTTGCGCACTTTATAAAGCGGAGGCTGGGCGATGTAGATGTGGCTGCGCTCGATCAGCTCCGGCATCTGCCGATAGAAAAACGTGAGTAACAGAGTGCGGATGTGGGAGCCGTCGACATCCGCGTCGGTCATGATAATGATGCGGTGGTAGCGAAGATCCTCGATCTTGAAGTCATCTCGCCCGATCCCGCATCCAAGTGCTGTGATCAGGGTGCCAACCTCCGCAGACGAGAGCATCTTGTCGAAGCGCGCCTTCTCAACGTTCAGAATTTTTCCCTTGAGGGGCAGGATGGCCTGGGTGCGTCGGTCGCGACCCTGCTTGGCCGACCCGCCGGCTGAGTCGCCCTCCACCAGGAAGAGCTCCGATAACGCGGGATCTTTCTCCTGGCAGTCCGCAAGCTTTCCGGGAAGGCCGGCGAAATCGAGCGCGCCCTTACGACGCGTCATCTCGCGCGCCTTGCGCGCGGCCTCGCGTGCACGCGCCGCTTCCATGATCTTCGCGACAATTGCACGCGCGTCCTGCGGACGCTCGAGCAGAAATTCCTCGAGGCGCTGCGCGACCGCAGACTCGACGATTGCTTTCACTTCGGAGGAGACCAGCTTGTCCTTCGTCTGCGAAGAAAATTTTGGATCCGGCAGCTTCACCGAGAGAATTGCCGTAAGACCTTCGCGCGCATCGTCTCCGGTGGTGATCATCTTCTCCTTTTTCGCGTACGCCTCCTTCTCGATGTAGTTGTTGAGCGTGCGCGTCAAAGCACTGCGAAAACCGGCCAAATGCGTGCCGCCGTCCTTCTGCGGAATATTGTTGGTATAGCAGAACATGCTCTCCTGGTAGGAGTCGTTCCACTGCATCGCGACTTCCACGACGGTGCCCGCTTGCTCGGTGCGGAACGCAAAAATCGTTTCGTGAATCGGCGTCCGGCTGCGACTGAGATACTTCACGAAGGCCTGGATGCCACCCTCGTACTCGAACACATCGCTTTTCTCTTCGCGCTCATCGATCAGTTCGATGCGCACACCCGAGTTGAGGAATGAGAGCTCGCGCAGTCGCTTCGCAAGCAACTCGTAGTTGAATTCGATGTTGGTGAAGATCGTCGCACTCGGCTTGAAGCGGATCGTGGTGCCGCGCTCAGTCGTCTGACCGATGACCTGCAGCGGCGCTTGCGGCTCGCCGAGTCGATACTCCTGCTGATAAATCCGCCCCTCGCGACAGATCGTGAGCACCAGGTATTCGGACAGCGCGTTAACCACCGACACGCCCACGCCATGCAGACCGCCCGAGACCTTGTAGGAACTGTCGTCGAACTTACCGCCCGAGTGCAGGACGGTCATGATGACTTCCGCGGCCGATCTTCCTTCTTCTGGGTGGATATCTGCAGGGATCCCGCGCCCATTGTCGGCGACCGTGACGGATTCATCCGCGTGGATGGTGGCGACGATGCGATCGCAGAAACCGGCCAGAGCTTCGTCGATCGAATTGTCGACGACCTCGAAAACCATGTGGTGCAACCCGGTTCCGTCATCGGTATCTCCGATGTACATTCCGGGTCTTTTCCGCACTGCATCAAGGCCCTTTAAGACTTTGATTTTACTGGAGTCGTAGACGTCTTTATCGGACATGGTGGGCCTCAACTTGGGGGCGCAAATTATAGCATCTGGCGCACCCTTCCTTGTTCCACGTGAAACACTCGACCGCTCCCAATGCCGGCTGGGAGTGCCGCAGCCAGGGAGGTCAGAACGAGTTGCGTGCCGAGGTGCACGACGCGGCGCGTGAAACGATGTACGGCCGCTCCGTCCAGTTCCGCGGCCGGATCATCGAGTAACACTGTGGGCTGCCGTCCGTGGCGAGAGATATGGAACTCGATCTGGCCCAGCAGGAGACCCGCCGCCAAGAGCTTTTGCTGACCGCGGGAAACGACGTCTTTCGCCGCACTCTGCGCGATTGCAATCTGCAGGTCGGCACGGTGGGGTCCGACGGACGTAACCCGCCGCTGAGCGTCCGTTGCTTGCGCGGCTGAGAGTGCTTCGCGAAGCGAGTCTCCCGACCAGCCTCGTGCGTAGGTAAGTGCGATCTCCCGGCCCAGGAGCTCGGCACAGGCGGCTACGAGCTGCGGGCGACTTTCGGATAGGTAACGCACGCGAGCTTCATCGACACGCTCACCAGCCACCGCGAGTTCCTCCGTCCACGGCTCGAGCTCAGCCACGTTGGCGCGCGCGCGCAGCGCTGCGTTTCTTTGCCGCAGGGCTCTGTGAAAGCGCTGCCAGTCGCGGAGGAAGCCAGGTTCCACGTGGAACGTCCCCCAATCGAGAAAGCGGCGGCGGCGGACCGGACCTTCCTCAATCAGCTTGTGAACGCCGGGCTCGATGACCTGCACGGGAAACGCCATGCTCAGTTCGGCGAGCGATCCAATACGCTCGCCCCGCAGCCGCGCCACAGTCTCCCCAGAGCTGTGCGCAATCTGTATCGGGACTGTGGTTACGCCTTGGTCTATGAGGCCGCTGGTTACGAGTCCTGACTGCCCGTGTCTCACGGCATAGTCGAGCCTGGCGGAGCGGAACGAGCGCCCGCGTCCGAGCAGGAAAATCCCCTCCAGGAGACTGGTCTTTCCGGAGCCGTTTGCACCCTCGATGAGGGTGACCTGCGGGTCGAGCTCGAGGTCTACCGATTCGAAGCAGCGGAACTGCTGGAGCCGAATCGACCTGAGCGCCATCCAAGGCTCACAGGCGCATCGGCATCACGACGTACTTCGATGCAAGCTTCTCAGGGTTGCGAATCAGACAACTGCTGTTCGAGTCCGTGAGCCCGATATCGACGTTCGAGCCATCAATCGCTGCCAACGCATCGAGCAGGTAGTTCACATTGAAGCCGACCTCGAGATCGTCGCCTTGATAGCTCACCTCGATCTCTTCCTCGGCTTCCTCTTGCTCCGGGTTGTGTGCCTGGACCGTGAGCGCGTTCGGACGGATCGTGAGCCGGATGCCCCGGTACTTCTCATTGGACAGGATTGCCGCGCGCTGAAGCGCGTGGCGCAGCGTTTCTCGATCGGCCTTCACCAACTTGGTGGGAGAGGCCGGTATCACGCGATTATATTCCGGGAAACGTCCGTCAATTAGCTTCGAAGTGAAGCGAATATCGCCGATCTGGACGCGAATATGATTGGTTCCGATCGCGACACTGACGTTGCTATCCGTGCCCAGCAGTCTCTGAAGCTCCAGGACGCCTTTGCGCGGCACGATGACCTGCTGGTTGGTCTTCACCTTTGAGCTCATCGAGAGTTCGCATAGAGCCAGGCGGTGCCCATCCGTAGCAACGGTGCGCAACACACTTCCATCGGTCTCGAGCAACATTCCATTGAGGTAGTAGCGCACGTCCTGCTGAGCCATCGAGAAGTGCGTCTGATCGAGCAACGTGCGCAGCTCTGCCTGCGGCAGCTCGAGTGTCTGCTGCGCGCTGATTTCCTCGATTGTCGGAAACTCGCTCGCCGGCAGGCTCGACAGCGTGAAGCGGCTGCGTCCGGCACGAATGACTGCTTTCTCGCCTTCTAGGGCAAACGAAACGGAAACACCCTCCGGTAACGCACGACAGATATCGAGCAGCTTGCGACCCGGAACAGTTATGTCACCCGCGCTCTGCACCGAAACTTCTGTGCTCGCCAACAACTCCACTTCGAGATCCGTCGCGGTTATCGACAAGCGATTGTTGCGAGCAGCGAGCAGGACGTTCGCCAGGATCGGCATTGTCTGCCGCCGCTCGACAACACCAATGACCGCTTGCAGCGGTTGAAGAATCGTTTCGCGAGTCGCG
>Ga0126377_10001074_pt1 | contig 17571 bp, 13 predicted proteins | sample PanSoiMetPlot_22_FD_92647 | JGI IMG/M metagenome (GOLD analysis project Ga0126377, IMG submission 92647) | Tropical forest soil microbial communities from Panama - MetaG Plot_22 | ecosystem: Environmental > Terrestrial > Soil > Tropical forest > Bulk soil | place: Panama | collected 2016-02-17 | reverse complement strand
GACCTCGCGGCCGCCGACATGGGCAAGTTCAAGGAGAACACCGTCAAGCCCGTGAAGGGCGCCTTCCCCTGCCCGGTCTCGGTGCGGCTCGACTTCGGCAAGACGCCGTCGCTGTGCCCGGCGTTCGGACTGCGCCTCGTGCGCGGCGTCAAGAACGGCCCCTCGCCGGACTGGCTGCAGCGCCGCCTCGCCGCGATCGGCCTGCGCCCGATCAACGCGCTGGTCGACATCACCAACTACATCACGTTCGACCGCGGCCGGCCGCTGCACGTGTTCGACGCCGCCAAGGTCAAGGGAAACCTGGTGGTGCGCCGCGCCCACGCGGGCGAGACGCTCACGGCGCTCGACGGCAAGACCTACACGCTCGACGACGCCATGTGCGTGATCGCGGACGATCAGGCGGTGGAGTCGCTGTCCGGCATCATGGGCGGCGAGGCGACCGGCTGCTCGGACGCGACCACCGACGTGCTGATCGAGTCGGCGCTGTGGGACGAGCTCAACATCGCGCACACCGGCCGCCGCCTCGGTATCACTTCGGACGCGCGCTATCGTTTCGAGCGCGGCGTCGATCCGGCCTTCATGCTGCCCGGCCTCGAACTTGCGACCCGCATGGTGCTCGATCTCTGTGGCGGCACACCCTCGGAGATCACGGTCGCCGGCGAGGTGACGATCCCGGACCGCGTCATCGACTTCCCGCTCGACGAGCCCAAGCGGCTCGCCGGCGTTGATCTCGGGCTGCCCGAGATCAAGCGCGTGCTCGGCCACCTCGGATTCTCCGTCGCCGGCTCGCGTCCCAAGCTCAAGATCGCCGTGCCGAGCTGGCGGCCGGACGTGCACGGCGCCGCCGACATCGTCGAGGAGCTGGTGCGCATCATCGGCGTCGATCGGGTGCCGCCGACGCCGTTCCCGCGCGGCCCGCTCGCGCGCAAGCCGGTGCTCACCGCGATCCAGAACCGTACCCGGCGCGCCAAACGCGCGCTCGCGGCGCGCGGCCTCACCGAGGCGGTGACATGGTCGTTCGTGTCGAAGGCGAACGCCGAGCTGTTCGGCGGCGGCGGCGCCGCACTCGCGCTCGCCAACCCGATCGCGGCCGATCTCTCCGACATGCGGCCGAGCCTGCTGCCGGGCCTGATCGCGGCCGCGCAGCGCAATGCCGACCGCGGGTTTCCCAACACCGCGCTGTTCGAGGTCGGTCAGATCTTTCGCGGCGACCAGCCGCAGGATCAATTCACCGCCGCGAGCGGCGTCCGCCGCGCGCTCGCCAAGGCGTCCGGCATCGGGCGGCACTGGTCGGACGGCGCCCGTGCGGTCGACGCCTTCGACGCCAAGGCCGATGCGCTCGCGGTGCTGGCCGCCGCCGGTGCACCCGCGCAGGCGCTGCAGGTGGTGGCGGGCGGTCCGGCCTGGTTCCACCCCGGCCGCAGTGGCACGATCCAGATCGGCCCGCAAAACGTGCTCGGGCATTTCGGCGAACTGCATCCGCGCGCGCTCGAGGCGCTCGACGCCGAGGGACCGCTGGTCGCCTTCGAGGTCATCATGGAGCGCATCCCGGAGCCACGCGCCAGGCCGACGCGGGCGAAGCCGCCGCTCGATCTCTCGCCGCTCCAGCCGGTCGAGCGCGATTTCGCCTTCGTGGTCGATCGCGCCGTCAAGGCCGCAGACCTGGTGCGCGCCGCGCAAGGCGCCGAGCGCAAGCTCATCACGCAGGTCAATGTCTTCGACGTCTACGAGGGCGAAGGCATCGCGCCCGGCAAGAAGTCCATCGCCATCGCGGTGACCCTGCAGCCGCGCGAAAAGACCATGACGGACCAGGAGATCGACGCCATCGGGGCGAAGATCGTGACCGAGGTCGCCAAGCGAACCGGCGGCACGCTGCGCGCATGAGGTGGCGCTAGCGCACGTTCCGTTCCTACGGAATCGGAACGTGCCCTAGATTCGTTTGTTGGGCGCATATTCTCGTCGGCGAACCGGTGCCCGCTTCGCCGGAATATGCGCTAGCGACCTTTCCTCGCGCCATGCCAGGGTATAGCGTGCGCTGAGAGCTGCCGGCGGAACGTGCCGAGGTTCCGCTCGACAATGGCGGCCGACGATGTCGTCGGCGGGCGAGCATTTTTCGCAATTGCCGACAACGACCGCATGCGATCGCCGCAGTGTGGTGCGGCGCCGAGCCGTGTCACGTTGCGGAGGCAGTCATGATAGGGATCGTGCGCCCTCACGTTCGGCGACTGGCCGGAGCCCTCGTCGCCCTTTCGACCGTTCTGACCGCCCACCACGCACCGGCGCAGACCAGCTATCCGGACCGCCCGGTCCGCCTGATCGTCGGCTTCACGCCCGGCAGCGCGACCGACATCACGGCGCGTATCTTCGCCGACCGGCTGAACCAGGTGTGGGGTGCGCCGGTGGTGGTCGAGAACCAGCCAGGGGGTGGCGGCGGCACGGCGGCCAATCGGGTCGCGAAATCACCGCCTGATGGCTACACCCTGATGTGGGGCGCGAACGGCGCGCTGACGATCAATCCCAGCCTGCAGAGCAAGCTGCTCTACGATCCGCCGCGCGATTTCGCGCCGATCTCGCTGGTCCTGCGGATGGCCAGCGTGGTCGCGGTCAACAACGACATGCCGGCCAAGACCATGCAGGACCTGATCGCGCTCGCCAGGGCGCAGCCCGGGAAGCTCTCCTACGCGCATCCGGGGGTCGGCACGCCCCAGCACATCGCCGGCGAATTGCTCAAGCAGATCGCCAATGTCGACATGACCCAGGTCCCCTACCGCGGGGCAGTTTTCACCGACGTGCTCGACGGACGCGTGCCGATCCTGATCGCGAACATGGGATCGGTGCTGCCGACGGTGCAGGACGGCCGGCTGCGCGGCATCGCGGTCACCTCGCTCGCGCGCTCGCCGAGCCTCCCGGAGCTGCCGACCATCGCGGAATCCGGCTTTCCGGGGTTCGAGGCGACCTCGTGGTTCGCGCTGGTCGCACCCGCCGGCACGCCGCAAGCGATCGTCGACAAGGTGCACGACGCGGCAGTGAAGATCGTGAACGAGCCGGAGACGCGGGCGAAGTTCGCTCAGCTCGGCGTCGATACGGTCGGCAGCTCGCCCGGCGAGCTTGCTGACATTCTCAAGGCCGATATCGCCAAATGGGCGAAGGTCATCGCCGACGCCGGCATCAAGGTCGGCGACTAGACTCGCGGCGCCGTTATCGCCGCGAGCGTTGCGGGGCGCGCGCCGACTCCTTCGGCTCGGACACCAATCCGAGCTTCTTCAGCGCCGCATCGGCGGCGCGCTCGCCCGACTCCCAGGCGCCGCCGACCGTGCCCCACATTGTCTCGTGTACCGCTTCGCCCGCAAACCACAACCGGTCGCGCACCGGGTCCATGAGGGTGCGGCGCGCCGGCTGGCCGCCGGGGGGCGCCGCCGAGAAGGCCCCGAGGATCCAGGGATCGTCGTTCCATTGCGTCGCGGCGGTGCGGCCGACCGCCTTCTTCACGTCGGCGCCGAACAGGTTCGCGAGCCAGTCGAGCGCGAAGGCGGTCATCGCGGCCTCGCCGCCGGACGCAAGCTCGCGGCCGAATTTGCCGGCGACGTCCACCATTGCGAGCGGCGTGCCGGACACGTTGGCGAGCAGCGCGGCGGTGCGCGTGCCATCGGCTTTCTCGAACACGACGTCGTCGGACTGCAGGCCGAGCGGATTGCCGGCGAGCTCGAGCACGACGCGGTCGTAGCTGCCGAGCGTGAGGGTGTTGATCGCCTCGACGTGTCGCCTGGGCAGATCCGACAGGAACTTGATCTTGTTGGCTGCCAGCACGGCCGTCGAGGCCGTGACGATCGCGCCGCGCGCCGTCAGCCGCCCGCGCGTCGTCGCAATCTCCACACCGTAGCGATTGCTGAGATCGATGCGCGTCACCGGAGTGCCCAGCCGCAGCGGCAAGCCGCCGGCGAGCTTGGTGACCAGCGCGCCGAGGCCCTGGCGGCAGAACGCGTCGACGTCGCGCTCCGCCGAGTGCGCGAAATCCACCGCCGAGACCTCGGCCAGATCCTTGGCGCACCCATAGGGACCGAGCACGAACTCGATGGACGCGCGCCACTCGCCCAGGTCCTTGGGCAGCCCCTGCGCGCACGCAACATCGACCTTGCCGCGCCCCGCCTCGCCGATCGCCCGGCTGGCGCGCACCAGCGCGGCGAGGAAATCCTCCAGCTCGCCTTCACGCGCATTGCGGCGTCCGATGCGCATCTTCTGCCCGGGCGGGGCCGGATTGACGTCGAAGCGGACTTCGGCCGCGAGCCGGAGCAGCGGGTTGATGTCCGGCGTGTGAATCCAGTGGGCGCCGCGGTCGACCGGCACGCCGAACGTCGCCGTTTCGGTGTGGCAGCGACCGCCGATCCGGTCGGCGGCCTCGATCAGCACCACGCGACGTCCGGCCGCCACGATCCGGCGCGCGGCCGCGATGCCAGCCGCGCCCGCGCCCACGATCGCAACGTCGGCGTCGAACGAGCCGGTCGCGGCGAGCGACGGGCGAGCGGCGAGGGCGGCCGATGCAGCAAGAAACGTACGGCGGGTCAGGGTCGACATGATCGGCGATGTCTGAGATGCGAGCCGGCAGCTAGAGCGCGATGCGATTGGTAGAATCGCATCGTGCTCTCATTTCATTGATTCTGGAGCATGATCTTGTCCGAAAAGTCTGCAACTTTTCGGGATCATGCTCTAACACCAACGCATCGGGCCGTGCAAACGGCGCTTCGACGCATTGTGACGCATGTCTTGGGCGCATGCCTTGTCACGGCGCGCACGGGCGTCTAGGTCTTTCCTGGCCCCCACGGAGACCAAGATGCTCGACGCCGCCTTCAAGGCGCTGTTCCAAATGTTCTCCCCGCAGTTCCGCACCGTGCTGTTCAAATCGGTGGGCCTCGCGATCGCGGTGCTGGTGGTGCTCTCGATCGCGCTTTACCGCGTGCTCGCCTGGGCGACCGGTGCGGGCGAGACCTGGGCCGAAGGCGCGCTCGGGACCATGTCGCACGCACCGCTGCTCGTGCTCGCCAAGCTGCTCGCGATCGCGACCGGCCTTGGAATCATCGCTGGTGCGATTTTCCTGATGCCGGCGGTGACCGCCCTGGTCGCGAGCTTCTTCGCCGACGAGATCGCCGAGAACGTCGAGCACACGCACTACCCGCTCGACCCGCCCGGCCGCGCGTTACCGCTGGCGCGGGCGGTGATCCAGGGCGTCAGGACGGCGCTGCTCGCCGTCGTGATCTACGTCTTCTGCGCCCCGTTCCTGCTGCTCGCCGGCGTCGGCGCCGTGATGTTCTTCGTCGCCACCGCCTACCTGCTCGGCCGCGAATATTTCGAACTCGCCGCCATGCGGTTCCATCCCGTGGACGAGGCGAAGGCGCTGCGCCACGCCAACCGCGCCACCGTCTTCGTCGCCGGCATGTTCATCGCGGGCTTCGTCTCGATCCCGATCGTCAACCTCGCAACCCCGCTGTTCGGCACCGCCTTCATGGTGCACATGCACAAGCGAATCGCCGGCGGCGGGCGACGGGAACTGCTGGAGCCGGCGCGGCGATCTCTCAGCCGCTGACATCGCTGTAGCGGCTCCGGACGATCCGCATTCACGTCGTCAACGGCCGGCGCCGCCGCAATTGACACGCGGAGCCGCCTCGCCTCAGATCGTGCGTGCGCCCGCCCCGCGCCATCATGGGCTTGCGATGAAGGCCAGCACCGACCGCATATTGACCACGCACACCGGCAGCCTGCCGCGGCCGCCCGATCTGGTCGCCCTGCTCAACCGCAAGGAGCTCGGCGGAGATTACGATCAGGCGGATTTCGATCTGCGCATCCGCCACGCCGTTACCGAGATCGTCCGCCGGCAGGCGGACGTCGGCATCGACGTCGTCGACGACGGCGAGCACAGCAAGGTCAACTGGATGGCCTATGCGCGCGCCCGCCTGAGCGGGCTCGAGGAGATCGACAGCCCGGTGCGATTTCGCGGCGCGACGCGCGATTCGCTGGCGTTTCCGCAGACCTACGAGGACATGCGGGTCATGCTGGCGGCGCGCTCCGGCGCGATCGTGGCGAAGCGGACGGTGCGCCCGAAGGCGCAGGTCTGCAGCGGCCCGATCGCCTATGTGGGCGAGGCGGAGCTGCACGCCGATATCGCGAACCTCAAGAATGCTCTCATGGGCGTCGCGGCCGAGGAAGCGTTCATGACCGCGATCTCACCGTCCAATCTCGAGCTCTACTATGAGAACCGCTACTACGCCTCGGACGAGGAGTACCTCGCGGCGCTGGCCGAGGCCATGCGGGTCGAATACAAGGCGATCGTCGACGCCGGCTTCGTGCTGCAGATCGACGATCCCCGCATGGCGACGCATTACAACCGCGCGGTCGATGCCTCGATCGAGGACTGCCGCAAGTTCATCGCGCTGCGCGTCGAGGCGGTCAATCACGCGCTGCGCGGCCTTCCGGCGGACCGAATCCGCTTTCACACCTGCTACAGCGTCAACATCGCGCCGCGCGTCCACGATTTCGAGCTCAGACATTTCGCCGATCTGATGCTGCGGATCAACGCCGGTGCCTACCTGATCGAGGCCGCCAACCCGCGCCACGAGCACGAATGGCAGGTCTGGCGCGACATCAAGCTGCCGCACGACAAGATCCTCGTTCCCGGCGTCGTGTCGCATTGCATTCACCTGGTCGAGCATCCGGAGCTGGTGGCGCAGCGCATCGCGCGCTTCGCCGAGGTGGTCGGCCGCGAGCGCGTCATCGCCGGAACCGACTGCGGCTTCGGCACCTCGGGCGCCGGCGACGAGGTGCACCCCGAGGTCGCCTGGGCGAAGCTGCGTTCGCTGGTGGAAGGCGCCCGGCTCGCGACCCAAAGACTGTGGGGGCGGTGAGCCTCGGCGCAATCGTCATTGCGAGCGAAGCGAAGCAATCTCAGCCACACGCGCATGCGCAAGTGAAGAGGGATTGCTTCGCTTCGCTCGCAATGACCCTTTAAGCAGACCAAAGGTATTTGCTCGCCCGCTCCGCACCCTGCACAAGCGAGCCCAGCTTCAGCCACGCGATCTGCGGGTCGATCTTGCCGTAGCCGGCGAAGGTGCCGAAACCGCAATCGGTGCTGGCGATGACGCGTTCGCGGCCGACCACCTCGGCGAAGCGCGCGATGCGCTGCGCCACCAGATCGGGGTGCTCGACGTAGTTGGTGCACGTGTCGACCACGCCGGGCAGCAGGATCTTGTCGTCCGGCAGGCGAATCTCCTTCCACACCGCCCATTCGTGCTCGTGGCGCGGATTGGCGGCTTCGATCGAGAACGCCATGGCGTTCACGCCGAGGATGATGTTGGCAAGCTTGGCCAGGTCGACGTCGTGGGTATGCGGGCCTTCGTAATTGCCCCAGCAGACGTGAATGCGCAGCCGGTCGACCGGGACTTTGGCGAGCGCATGATTGAGCGTCTCGACGTGGAATTGCGCACGCTTGAGGAAATCGGTTTCCGAGAGTTCCTGGAACGCGGTGTGACGCGCCATGGCGAGGTCCGGACAGTCGACCTGCAGCACGAAGCCAGCGGCGGCGATCGCCTCGTACTCGTCACGCATCGCATCGGCCACAGCCTCGATATAGGCCTCGTGCGTCGGAAAGTATTGGTTCGGCAGGAATGTCGCGACCACGCCGGGCGAGGCGGCATTGAGGAACGCCTCGGCGGCGCCGGCGGCGCTCGTTGCGCGCCGCATGTTCTCCAGGTCGTTTTGCAGCGCCGCGCGATCGCGCACCTTCACGGGGCCGACGCACGAGACCCGTTTGAACGGCCGCGGGCCGGTCAGCAGCGCCATCTTGCGGCGCAGTTCCGGAAAGGCAGCGAGATCAAGATGCGGCCGCGCGGTCTCGGTCGGCCCCTCGCTCGAGAATCCCGTCAGGCGATCGGTGACATAGGTCGAGTAGCTGATCTTGCTGGTCTCGCCGTCGCTCACCACGTCGATGCCGAGCGCGACTTGCCGCTTGACGGTGTCGGCGACCGCGCCGCCCACGACCCGATTGAATTCGCCTGGATCGACCGCCTCGCTTTTCTCGCGCCGCTGCAGCAGTTCGACGACCGCGTCGCTGCGCGGCAGGCTGCCCACATGGGTGGTGAGGATGCGATCTCGGCTGGTTTTCAACTGACCCTCCTCGAGCACGATGCGATCAGGTAGAATCGCATCGTGCTCTCATCTCATTCATTCGGGAGCATGAACTTGTCCGAAAAGTCTGCAACCCCGGATCAAGTCCGGGGCAGGCATTTTAGGGATCATGCTCCAGTCACGCGATTGTCCGGTGGATCGCCCACGCCCATGGCGCGCAACGATTCCTCCCGCAGCTTGTCCCACAGGTGGGCCGTGATGGCGCCGAAACGCGCGTCGGACACGATCCGGCTGTCGCGCGAACGCGGCCAGCCGGTCGCAACGATATCGATGAAGCGCCCCGGTCGCGCCGACATGACGGCAACCTGGTCCGACAGCATGGCGGCCTCGTCGAGCGCATGGGTGATGAGCACGACGGTGGCGCCGGTCTCACGCCAGATGCGCAGCAGCTCGTCGCCCATCAGGAGCCGCGTCTGCTGGTCGAGCGCGCCGAACGGCTCGTCGAGCAGCAGCACTTTCGGCTCGAGTACCAGCGTGCGCGCGATGCACACACGCTGGCGCATCCCGCCGGAAAGCTGCGCCGGAAACGCCTTGGCGAAATCGGCGAGGCCCATGAAGGCGAGCGCGTCGTCGACGCGCCGGTCGATCTCGCGGCCGCCCACGCCGCGCCGGCGCAGGCCGAACGCCACATTGTCGCGCACGTTGAGCCAGAAGAAGCTCGCGTCCTGCTGGAAGACGGCGCCGATCCCGTCTGGAACTCCGCCGGCGAGCGGGCGTCCCTCGAACGTCACAGTCCCCGAGGTTGCGGGCGACAGGCCCGCGAGCACGTCGAGCAGGGTCGACTTGCCGCATCCGGACGGGCCGACCACGGTGAAGAACACCCCGCGCGCGATGTCGAGATCGACCGGGCCGAGCGCATGAACGTCCGGGTGCCCGTCATGGCCCGGAAAGACCTTGGTGACGCCGCGCAGGCTGATCTGGCCGTCCAGGCTAGCCGCCATGGCGCGCCCGGCGTTCGACCAGACCGAGGGCCGCATTGACGGACGCGGCGAAGATGAAGATCAGCATCGTGATCGCCAGGATATCGGTCACGGCGTGCACGTCCATGGCGCGGATGAGCGCGAACCCGAGCCCCGACGTGGCGGCGAAGAGTTCGCCGATCAGGGTGCCGAGCAGGGTCAACGCGACCCCGACCCGGACGCCGGTCACGATCTCCGGCAGCGCCGCCGGCGCCAGGATGGTCGCCGCGGTCGCCACCGAGGACAGCCGCATCACGCGGGCGGTGCGGCGATAGACCGGCGCCACGTTGCGCACCGCGTTCATCGTGAAGATCGCGATCGGAAAGATGCCGTGGATGACGCCGAATGCGATCTTGGCGGAGATTCCGAGCCCGAACACGAGGAGAATGAGCGGATAAAGCGTGATCTTGGGGATCGAGTAGACGGTGCCGAGGATCGGATCGGCGACGTCGCCCGCAAACCGGTGCAGCCCGAGCCAGAGGCCGAGCCCGATGCCGGCCGCGATCGCGATGACGCTTGCGAGCCCGAATGCGCTCGCGGTCGCGGCGGCGTGACCCCAGAACGCCACGGTCCGCATCAGCTCGATCGCCCGCGCCACCGTCGCCCACGGCGACGACACCACGTCGGGCCCGACCGCCCAATGGAGAAGCTGCCAGAGCACCAGCACCCCGGCCGCGAGCAGGATCTGGTCGAGCCGGCGCGACGTCATCGCTGGCCGAAGCGGCGATGCAGCCGCCGTTCCCAGGCCGAGAGCGCGCCGTTGACGATCATCACGCCGATCAACAGCAGCAGCAGCATCCCGTACATCGTCCTGTTGTCGAAATTGTCGTAGGAAAAGGCGATCCGTTTGCCCATGCCGGCGGTGGCCAGGATGAACTCGCCCGCCACGATGCCGATCACCGAATAGGCGACCGCCAGCTTGACGCCGGTGACGAGGTGCGGCGCGGCGGACGGCAGCCGCATGAGCAGGAGCTGACGCGCGCCGCCGAGCCGCATGATCGCGCCGGTCTTGACCACGACCGGCGGGACGTGATCGAGCCCGAGCGTCGTGTTCACGATCATCGCGACCACGCCGAACAGCGCGCCCATGACGACGAGCGCGGTGCGGCCGACGCCGAACGCGACGATCAGCAACGGATAGAACACGAAGGTCGGAACCGCGTAGTAGGCCGCCAGCATCGGCACGACCAGCCGCCGCAGGCGCGGCAGCGCGTGCAATCCGGCGCCGATGAAGAAGCCCGCCGCAATCGCGAGGACCGCGGCCGCGGTCACATTGTAGAGCGTGAAGAAGATGTCGCTGTTGAACCGGCCGCTCCTGAGGATGTCCCACAGCGACGACGCCATCTCGCTTGGCGGGATCATCGTGACACGGTCGATCGTCCCGAGCCGACAGAGAATCTCGAGCGCCGCGACGACCGCGCAGATGACGCCGATCCGCACGGCGGCGACCTTCGCGACCGGCAGATGCCACTGCGTCATGGGCGGCGCTAGAGCGGCTTCTGCAGGTCTTTGGGAAGGAATTGCTGGTCGATCGCGGCCTTCCAGTCGACCGGACCCTGCGATTCGCCGATCAGCTGCAGCCCGTCGGACATCTTGGCGAGCGCCTCCTGATCGAAGCCGCCCGGCGACCACTCGCCCTTGTAGCCGAAATATTTCGGGAAATAGGTCGCGACGTCCTTGGGATCCTGCTGCCAGACCTTGGCGTAGATCTGGATCGCGTCGTCGTGGTGCGCGTAGATGTAGTCCACCCCTTTGCGATGAACCTCGATCAGCTTGCGGACCGTGTCGGGATGCTCGCGCGCGAACTTGCGCGTGGTCACCCCGACCAGCCAGGTCATGCGCGGGATGAGATCGGCGAAACGAAGGATGACGCGATACTTGTCGGGCTTGAGCGTGAGGATCGGATCGATCAGCGGGGCCGCGTCGATGCCGCCGGCGTCGAGCAGCGTGAGGCCGCCGCCGAAACCGCCGGTCGCGACCGGCTCGACCCGGCCCGTCAGGCCGGCTTCCTTGAGCGCGAGCCGCAGCAGCATCTCGCTGGTCGACTTCGGGCCTGTGAAGCCGGCCTTGCGGCCCTGCAGGTCCTCCACCTTGCGGACATCGCTTTTCGGATTGGCGACGAGCGCAATCTCGCCGATGTGGTCGCTCGCCGTATTGACGATGACGATGTCGAGCCCGGAACGGATCGCCGCCAGCGCCGCGGAGGTCGCGACCTCGCCGTAGGGCAGATCGCTCGCCAGCATGTTGCGCAGCGTCGTCCCGCCGCCCTCGCCTGAGATGATCTTGTCGACCTTGACGCCCTCGGCGGCGAACAACCCCTTCTCGGTCGCGACCGCCCACGGCAGCGTCGCAGTCACGCGGCCGTACTGGCTGACCGCCATTTCGGCCGCCGCGGCCGGCACCGAGCCGCAGGCCAACAGCGCGCACACGGCCGCAAATGCCGATCGGCAGCGATTCATGAGCTCCTCCCTCGCATTGCGGCGGAGTATGTCATGGCGGCTGGCAGGACAAAACCCAACCACCATGGCGCACGGCGTCGCGGTGGGAATGGTCCCATCGCAGACCGCAGGTCTCGTCATCGCTCGCGAAAGCAGCCCGTACGGTGGGTAAGCCCCGAAGGCGCGTAACCCACCAGTGGCGTCGACGATGACGACTCAGCTGGTCGGGTTCGCCTCGCTCAACCCACCCGGCGTCGCCCCGAGATACACCGTCTTTTCCGGCCACCGACACAGGTCGTTGATCAGGCACTTCTCGCACTGCGGGCGGCGCGCCAGGCAGGTGTAGCGGCCATGCAGGATGAGCCAGTGGTGGGCGTGCAGCTTGAAATCCGCCGGCACCACCTTCTCGAGATTCGTCTCGACCTCGAATGGATCCTTGCCGGGCGCGAGCCCGGTGCGGTTGCCGACGCGGAAGATGTGGGTGTCGACCGCGATGGTCGGCTGGCCGAACGCGACGTTGAGCACCACATTGGCGGTCTTGCGGCCCACGCCCGGCAAGGCTTCGAGCGCCTCGCGCAGCGGCGGCACCATTCCGTTGTGCTCGGCGATCAACTTCTCCGACAGCGCGATGACGTTCTTCGCCTTGGTGCGATAGAGCCCGATGGTCCTGATGTAGTCGCGCACCTTGGCCTCGCCGAGCGCGACCATTTTTTCCGGCGTGTCGGCGGCCGCAAACAGTGCCGGGGTCGCCTTGTTGACGCCCGCATCGGTCGCCTGGGCGGAGAGCACCACGGCGATCAGCAGCGTGTAGGGATTGATATGCTGCAGCTCGCCGCGCGGCTCCGGATTGGCGGCCGCGAAGCGGCGAAACGCCTCCGCGACCTCCGCCGCCGTCCAGGGTTTCGTGGCGGCCCGGCGGATCGGCTTGAGGTTGGCGGGCCCGACCCTGCGACTCGCCTTGGGCCGCGGCTTCGACCCCGTCTTTGCCACCGGCTTTGACCCCGGGTTCGATCCAGCCTTGGATCCAGCCTTGGATCCAGCCTTGGATCCAGCCTTGGATCCAGCCTTGGACCCAGCCTTGGATTTCGGCGTTGACACAGGCCTGGGTTTGGCAGGCTTTCGCGGGGTCACTTTTCTGGCCATGACCCCGTATAGTGAAGAGCCATGACGGATCGCAATGCCCAAACGGACGAGCCCGCCATCTTTGCGGCCGTCGTCACGCCGCACCGCTCGCTCGGGAGCCTGGGCTTCCTGGTGCTGATGAGTGCGGTCGGGGGCGTGAGCTTCGTGGCCGGCATGGTGTTTCTCATGCTCGGCGCCTGGCCGGTGTTCGGCTTCTTCGGGCTGGACGTGCTGTTGATCTACTGGGCATTCCGGGTCAACTACCGCGCGGCGCTCGCCTACGAGGAGGTCACGGTCACCCATTCCGAGCTGCTCGTGCGCAAGGTCAGCCACCGCGGCAAGATCGCCGAATGGTCGTTCAACCCGCTGTGGGTGCGGCTTGACCGCGACATCCACGAGGAGTTTGGCCTCCAGCAGCTGTTTCTCGTCTCGCGCGGTCGCCGGTTGCCGATTGCAGGATCCTTGAGCCCGCCCGAGAGGGAGAGCTTCGCCGCCGCGCTCGGGGCCGCCATCGGCGAGGCCAAGCGCGGACCGACGCGGACGGTATTTTAGCCCCCTTGCTCGGCCGGCAGCATCGGCAGCAGCAGATAGGATTGATACGGACCGCCGGTGTGGATCACGTTGGTGCCGGCGAAGCGCTCGGGCGGACGATCGACCGGATCGTCATGGGTGAACCAGGCGACGCCACGCAGCGGTCCGGTCGCGCCCGGACGCTCGAAGTCCTTGCCTTGCAGGGTCAGCGTCAGCCGCGAGCCTTTTTCAAGCGCAAGGCCCATCGGCCAGATCTCGAGATCCACCTCGTAGATTTCACCCGGCGCGAGCGGCGCGCGCTCGTCGTGCGGATAGTACGGCAGGTCGTCGGTCGAGCGCGCCGGGTCGGTCTTGCGCTGCGAGACGCGCAGCCAGCCCTGCGTGACCGGACACTTCGGCTCGGGGGCGCCGATGAAGGTCATCTCGGCGCCCTGCGGATCGAAGGCGCAGACGGTTGCGAAGATGTCCATGTCGGGCGCGCTCGACGACACGAACAGTCTTGCCTTGACGGGCCCGACCATCTCGACCGCGCGATCGAACGGCGCGGTCGCGAAGGTGACGCCCGCGCTGAGCGCCGGATAGCCGGCGCTGGCTACGGCGCGTGGCGGCTCGGAGCCGAGCATCTTGGTCGCGGCATCGAGGAAGACACGCGTCCATGCGATCTGCGGCAGCGGCCACGCGTCGGCGCGCGCGACCCGTTGGACGGTGTCACCGCGCGCGCGAATCTCGACCTCGACCGGCGGCTCGTCCTCCCAGCCGTTGTCGATGTCTTTCAGATAACGATCGAAGAAGCGCTTCTGCAGCGCGACGTTCTTCGGCTGCAGGAAGGTGTGAAAGTACGAGCCGGACTGCACCTTGAGCCATTTCTCCCGCGACGCGAGGCCCATGTATCCGCGGATCGTGCCGCGCAGATGCAGCCCGAGGCCGCCCCAGTTGGCGATCACCAGGGCCGGAAGGTCGATCGTCGAGAGATCGGGCGTACGCGCACGATAGAAGTCATCGTTGAGCGGATGCGCCAGCACGTCCCCCGGATAGTCGGCGCGGTTGGCGGCAAGCTCGGCCGGCGTGAGGCTCGCGGGCCCGGTCACGCGCGCGCCGGTGTAGATGTCGCGGCAGTCGTTGTCGGGATTGCCGTGCTGGAAGCGCAGCACGCTGCGGCTCCACCAGCGCTTGAGGAAGCCGCTCGCGAAGATGCCGTCCTGGCGGGTGCGGTCGCGGTAGAAGTCGTAGGTGCCCTGCCAGGGCAGGATCGCGGCGAGATGCGGCGGCCGCATCGCGGCCACGAACCACTGGCCGGCCGCGTAGTAGGAAATGCCCAGGAGCCCGACCTTGCCGTTGCTCCAGGCCTGCGTGCCGGCCCATTCGATCGCGTCGTAGAAATCGCGAAACTCGGCCGGCGAGTTGGGGTCGAGCCGGCCCGGCGACTTGCCGGCGCCGCGCGAGTCGACGTTGATCATCACATAGCCGTCCGGAACCCACACCTCGGGATCGGGACGCTCGAATACGAGATGCCGGCACGACGAGGCGGCGAGGATTTCCGGATAGGTCGTGGTCAACCGGTCCCAGGCTTCCTGCATGAAGTCGCGCAGCGCCACGTCCTTGCCGTAGGGTCCGAAGGTCATCAGCACCGGGAACCGCCCGTCCGCGTCCGGGCGAAACACGTTGGCGCGCAGGATCGCGCCGTCGCGCATCGGCACGCCGACATCCTGCTCGACGCGCATCTCGTAATGGCCGCCCATCGTTCCCACCCCGCCCCTACCGCATTGCGTCCCCTCGGTCATGTTAGGCCGCTCACGGACATGTGCGAAGAAGTTGTGAACCCGCGGCGGCTGATTGGGGTAAAATCCGACACGACCCGACCTCGATAGGAAGGACCGCCATGCCGAACGCCACCATCGCCCGCCCGCTCGCCGCAGGCGCCCTCGCGGTCGCTGGCCTCGCGGCTGCCCTGTGGGCGCTGCCGGGACACACCGCCGAACGCGCGACCGCCGTTCCGGCGCCCGCCGTGGATGGGCCGGCGGCGACCGGCGAGGCGACCCAGACCGCGGTGCTCGCGGGCGGCTGCTTCTGGGGCGTGCAGGCCGTGTTTCAGCACGTCAAGGGCGTGACGCGCGCGGTCTCGGGCTACTCGGGCGGCGCCAAGGACACCGCGCATTACGAGATGGTGAGCTCGGACACGACTGGCCACGCCGAGTCGGTCGAGGTCACGTTCGATCCGCGGCAGATCTCCTATGGCCGCATCCTGCAGATCTACTTCTCGGTCGCGCACGATCCGACCCAGTTCAACCGCCAGGGCCCGGACGTCGGCACGCAGTATCGCTCGGCGATCTTCTTTGCCGATGCCGAGCAGCAGCGGGTCGCGCAGGCCTATGTGGCGCAGCTCGACAAGGCCGGTGCCTTCAAGCGCTCGCTGGTGACCCAGGTAACGAAGCTCAACGCGTTCTATCCGGCCGAGGCCTATCATCAGGACTACGCGACGATCCACCCGAACAATCCTTACATCGTCTTCAACGATGCGCCGAAGGTGGAAGATCTCAAGCGGATGTTCCCGGACGTCTATCGCGACCAGCCCGTCCTGGTGACGCCCGCGAAGGGATCGTAGCGACAATTCGTCATTCCGGTTCGCCGTGCGGCGACGAACCGGAAATCCAGCCACCAATGGCGGCTTCATGGATTCCGGGCTCGCGCCTTCGACGCGCCCCGGAATGACGACATCACTGCAAAATGTGCCTCAGCGCCCGAGCGCTTTGGTGCGCAGCCGGCTCGGCGGCGTGCGGAAAGGCGCCGCGCTGCCAGACCAGTGAGGGAACCGCGCCCGCGCGACCCAAAGCCGATGCCATCGCGGCCGCAGCGCCCAGATTGACGATGCGGCCCCGATCGCGCACAAGACCGCGGCAACGTTTGGCAACCGTGCAAGCATTAGGGAACCCCAATGCAGCAGCGGCGTCCCGTGATGCTGGTCGTGCTCGACGGCTGGGGTTGGCGCGAGGAGGCGGCCGACAATGCGGTCCGTCAGGCGCGCACTCCGACATTCGACCGGTTGTGGGCGGCCTGCCCGCATGCCTTGCTGCGCACCTCGGGCACGGACGTCGGCCTGCCGGCCGGCCAGATGGGCAATTCCGAGGTCGGCCACCTGAACATCGGGGCCGGCCGCATCGTCAAGCAGACGCTGCAGCGCATCACGGACGCGATCGCCGACCACGAGATCGACCGGGCGCCGGCGCTGCACGGCCTGATCGAGCGCCTGCGCACGACCGGGGGCACCTGCCACCTCATGGGTCTCGTCTCGCCCGGCGGCGTGCATTCGCACCAGGACCATGCCGCCGCACTCGCCGGCCTGCTGACACAGGCCGGCATCCCGACCGTCGTGCACGCCTTCACGGACGGCCGTGACACGCCGCCGCGCTCGGCGGACCAGGATCTCCGCCGCCTCGCGGCAGCGCTGCCGCCCGCGGTCAGGATCGCGACCGTGAGCGGGCGCTACTATGCGATGGACCGTGACAAGCGCTGGGAGCGGGTCACCAAGGCTTTTCAGGCGATCGCCGCGGCCGACGCGCCGCGCTTCGCCGATGCGCAGGCCGTGATCGCGGACTCCTACGCGCACGACAAGAGCGACGAGTTCGTCGTGCCGGCAGCGGTCGGCGATTACGCCGGCATGCGCGACGGCGACGGGATCCTGTGCTTCAACTTTCGCGCCGACCGCGTGCGCGAGATCCTGCTCGCGCTGCTCGATCCGGCGTTCTCGGGCTTCTCACGCCCGCGCACCGTCAAGATCGCGGCCGCGGTCGGCATGACGCCCTACAGCGCGGAGCTCGACGCCTTGATGGAGGCGATCTTCCCGCCCGACGATCTCGCCAACGTGATCGGTGAGATCGTGTCGGCGGCGGGCCGCACGCAGCTGCGCATGGCCGAGACCGAGAAATATCCGCACGTCACATATTTCCTCAACGGCGGGCGCGAGGAGCCCTATCGCGGCGAGGACCGCATCATGGTGCCCTCGCCCAAGGTCGCAACCTACGACCTCAAGCCCGAAATGTCGGCGCCCGAGCTCACCGACAAGGCGGTCGAGGCGATCGGCTCCGGCAAGTACGACCTGATCGTGCTCAACTACGCCAATCCCGACATGGTCGGCCACACCGGCAGCCTGCCGGCCGCCATCAAGGCGGTGGAGACCGTCGACACCGGCCTCGGCCGCATCGCCGACGCGATTTCGACGGCCGGCGGCGCTCTGCTGGTCACCGCCGACCATGGCAATTGCGAGTTGATGCGCGATCCCGAGACCGGCGGGCCGCATACGGCCCACACCACCGGCCCGGTGCCGGTGCTGGTGATGGGCGGCAGCAACGTCG
>Ga0126377_10001073_pt1 | contig 17576 bp, 9 predicted proteins | sample PanSoiMetPlot_22_FD_92647 | JGI IMG/M metagenome (GOLD analysis project Ga0126377, IMG submission 92647) | Tropical forest soil microbial communities from Panama - MetaG Plot_22 | ecosystem: Environmental > Terrestrial > Soil > Tropical forest > Bulk soil | place: Panama | collected 2016-02-17 | reverse complement strand
GTTGCCTGCGAGAGCGCGGCGCAATACTTCTTCAATTTGTGAACGCGATTCGGGGACAATGAAATCAATGAACCGTTGCCCCAATAACATTGCCGGATAACCAATTTCCGCCCGGTTGTTGGCCCAGCTGATACGCTGATCCTTGTCGAGGGCGTAGATCTCGTCGGGAGACACGTCGCCGATGCTGGCCATGAACGATTTGTGAGCAATAGCTTCAGCTTCGGCGCGACGCAGATTGGAGATGTCCCGGGCGGTGACTATGGCGCCGAGTGTTGGCGGGTTAACTTCATCATCGCCTTTGAGTGGTTGTACCGAGACCAGCACTGGAGTTTGAACACCAGCGCCAATCACACATTCGAATTCCACTCTGAGACCACTGGCCATCGCCCGGTCAACCACGCAGTTGGCAGACTCACTGCCACGCCAGAACATTTCACAACAACGACTGCCGACTTGCGCGGGGCCCTGCCAGGCTAGCAACGACTTCTCACGGATGTTCGCCATCACCAAATACTTATGGCGATCAAACAAGAAGACGCTGTCCGGCAATGAATTGAGGGCAGCGCTAAGTATCTCGACGGGAAGACTGGGCGCAGGCTGGGTCGAGGAATAGTCGTACTGGTTTGAATATTCCTTACTCATGAAACTTTGGGAGCTTGGTCTGGGTGAAGGACCTGTCGGGAGTGGCCGAGGTTAAGCCGGAAACATCCTACCAAAAATTCTTTTGCGGGTGCCAGATAATTTTGGAAAGGCTTTGGATTGCGGCGACTCGCCGGCGCTTTTGCTTTGCGTAAGTTCGATCACAAAGCGGCGACAGCTTGCCGCACCTCAAAGTTGGCACTCCAAATTTACTTTTTAGTCAGTTTTCGGACGCTTTCCAGCAGTTTTTCCAGGTCCAGGGGTTTGGTGAGATGTTCCGCAAAGCCTTCTTTGCTGGCCCGATCCACATCCGACCGCCGACCGTATCCCGTTAAGGCAATGGCCGGAACGTTGGCCATCCGATCGAGGGCCCGCAGGTTTTGGAGCAACTGGTAACCGTCCATCTCGGGCATCGAGATGTCAGAAATTACCAAGTCGAAAGGGTGCTTGTTGGCCAGCCCCAAAGCTTCAGCGCCGCTACGCGCCGTCTTGACCGATGCCCCTTCCATCTGCAGCAGCCGGCTAAGCATTTCCGTCGTTTCACTCGAATCATCGACCACCAGAATTGACTTGTCCGTCAACCCTCCGGCGTAGCTTTCCACGTCCGCCGACAGCTGGCCCAGAGCCGCGGCTCGCAACGGCAGGAACACAGTAAAGCGCGCTCCCTTACCTTTACCTTCAGACTCTGCCCTGACCCAACCGCCGTGTCGTTCCGCTAACTGCTTAACCAGGGCTAGTCCAATCCCCAGGCCACCTTGTCTTCTGGCACTACTGCTGTCAGCTTGCCGAAAGATTTCAAAAACGTGCGGCAAAAAATCCGGAGGTATTCCCTGCCCGGTGTCTTCAACGATCAACTCGGCAATGTTATCGACTCGCTTCAGCGAAATTTGGATCCTGCCCCCGGACCCGGTGAACTTGACCGCATTGTTGAGTAGGTTCCAGGCAATTTGTCCCAGGCGTACCGGATCTCCTTCGACGATGAGGTCTTGATTGTCTGCCTCAACAAACAGGTCAAGGGTGATGGCCTTCTCGTCAGCTTCAGCCTTCACCGTCTCGATGGCATCGTTGATGATTGTCGACAAGGAGACTGTTTGCCGGTTAATAGCCAACTTGCCCGTTTGCAGCCGGGAAAGATCGAGTAAGTCAGAAACGAGTTGTGATTGCGCCAGCGCGTTTCGCCGGATTACGTCCGCGGCTTTGGTGACAAAGGTCTGTGCCCCTGGTGTTTCACTGCGACGCAGGATCTCGGAGTAACCGATCACTACATTTAGCGGATTACGGAGCTCATGCGAGAGAGTAGCAAGGAATTCATCCTTTACCTTGTTAGCTCCTTCAGCTTCGGCGCGCGCGACTTGTTCCCGTTCCAGCAGTTTCGCCTTCTCTTCTTCGGCGTTTTTTCTTTCGCTGATGTCTATCGAAACTCCCACCACACCGATGGGCAGTCCCTTATCGTTATTGATTAGCGAGTCAGTGACCAGCGCCGGAAAAGTCGATCCATCTTTCCGGCGCAGGAGCAACTCACCTGACCAACTCTGTCCGTCCTGCAAAAACGAAAAGATCTCTTTAGCCTGCTCCAGCGAATCTCGTGGCAGCACGCGATCGAAGATATTTGCCCCAATGGCTTCCGTTGTCGTCCAACCATAGAGCGATTCGGCAAACGCGTTCCAAAAGAGAATCTTTCCTTGAAGGTCCGTCGCCACCACCGCCTGCTCAACCGCATTGAGCAGCCTGGCTTGAAAGGCTATTTCCCGTTCTGCTTGTTTGCGTCCCGTGATATCGCGGGCAATTTTTGAGGCTCCGACAATAGTTCCCAGCTCGTCTCGCACTGGGGAGACGGTGATGGAGACGTTGATGAGAGCACCGTCTTTGCGACGCCTGACAGTCTCAAAGTGGTCGATCGGAAGGCCGGCACAAATGCGGCTCAAGATGACCGGCTCTTCGTCTACGCGGTCGGGAGGAATCAGAATCAGGATCGGCTGTCCGATCGCCTCCTCAGCCGTGTAACCAAAGATTCGTTCCGCCCCTTTATTCCAGCTGCTGATAACGCCGTTCAGATCTTTGCTGATGATGGCGTCGTCAGACGAGGCGACGATCGATGCCAGCAGGTGACTGGTCACCTCCCCCTCTTTGCGCTCGGTGATATCGCGTAGATAAACCGTCAACCCGTCAGCAGAGGGATAGGCATGAGCCTCAAACCAAACTCCTTCCACTAGCTTGGAGGGCAGTTCAAAATGGATCGGTCGCTGCTCCGCGACAGCCTTGTGGAAGTTAGGATAGAGTAGTGACTCGGACGCCTTGGGAAACACATCCCAGATCGATCGCCCGATTAGTTCGTCTCGGCTCTTTTGAAAACGTATTTCGGTCTGCCTGTTGACGTCGGTAAAACGCCAGTCACGATCCAGCGAGTAGAAGAGATCAGTGATGCTCGAGAGAATCTTGGTAATGCGCTTGTTCGAAGAAACCAACGCTTCAATGGTTCGATCTCGTTCACGATTTGCCTCGCCCAGGTCGATCTCGTAGAGGCGCGCATTCCACAAGGCGATGGCTGCCTGATCTGCAATTGCGGAAAGTTGCCAATCCTCTTCCTCTGTAAGCGGAGTTTTCCGAGCCACGACAATCATGCCGTTGAGAGATTGCTTGGCGATTATGGGCACTGAAGTAAGGGTTTCAAAGGGACCGAGGTCCAGGAGTTGATGGAGCCTGCGAATTACATCCTCCTCCATATGGCCCACGAAGGCCTCGGCCAATTCTTGGTCAACTCCTAGTGATGATCGCACACGCAACTGCCCATCCTTCTCAACCAGCAAGAGTAGACAAATGTGCGCATCCACTAACTGGGTTGCGTTAGTTACTATCAGATTCAGTACTTCATCAAAATTCAGGGAGGTGGTAATGGCGCGATTGATTTCCGCCAGTCGTCGGTAGGGGTCCTTCTTTTCCGATCCGCGCAGGACCTTAGCTGACGTCATTTCTCTTCCTTGACAGCGACTCCCTGGGTGCTGATATTCAAGTACCGTAACTGGTTATTGTGGGCGCTGCCCCTGGTCTTAATAATCCTGATGGTGCGGTCCATTTCGTCTCCCGCCCTGAACCCGAGCAGGATGAGATTGTCGCTCATATTGGAGACTTCCTGCTCGGTGATCCCGTGAATTTCAAACAGTTCCCGCAGTTCAAAAGTCATGATGCAAGTAACGTTTTCGACCGCAAACCACTGGGTGAGTGCATAGATAAAGTCCGCGAACCGTCTGTGATCAATACTGCATCGTTCCAGGTCGCCCAGGGAATCGATGACCACCCGCCGCACTTTACCGCTGCGAACCCGCGCAAATAATTCAGCAGCCACGCTGTCTAGCTGCATTTCCACCGGCGAGCGGTACAACAACTCGAAATCTCCCGAACTCAATAACTCATCCGGCTTCCACCCCAGGTTCAGCATTATTCGTGCCATTTGGTCGGGGTTTTCCTGGAATCCGACAAAGATCCCCGGTTCGCCGTTAAGGGCGCCCTCCCGAATGAAGTTCAGACCAACAATGGTCTTGCCGGAGCCGCTAGGCCCGGCGAGCAGCGTCGTGCTGCCGCGCCAGAACCCTTGTTCCACCATCTCGTCCAGGCCATGGATTCCCGTATTCACTCTTTCGACTTTGGGTTGATAGTGAGGTGTAATGCGGGGCGTCAAAAGACGTGGGAACATCTCGATCCCCTCCTCATTGATGGCGAAGGCGTGCATTCCCGGTATCGAATCTGAGCCGCGCAGTTTTTCCACCCGCACGAATCTCTGCTCACGCACGTTCGTCGAGACTTTCATCAGATTAAGCACCGTATCCGCCACCGCGAACTCCGGCAGAGTGGTCGTCATTTCCTGCGCGTATTCGCCTATCAGAAAGCTGGTGCATTGATAAGAGGACAAGGCACTCGCCAGATCGTAAATCGCCAGCCGGCGGGCCCGTGTCGTGGAGAGAATCTCATTCAAGGCTTTGAAAGAATCAATGAAAAGAAATCTGGGCTTGTACTGCACAAACAGATCCGTTACTACCTCGGGAAGCTTGTCGATTCCTTCGTTGCGAAGGATTGTTCCCAGGTCCTCGTAGAAAACGGAGACACCAACCTGCCGCGGATTGAAGAAGGAATACGATTGTCCGTGGGCGATGAATTTTTCGAGCGGTTCGGAAAGTGTAGTCAGATAGAGAGCCGGCGCTTCCGGTGAACCATTTTTGAAAGCGATCTGCTCAGCCAGTATTGTTTTGCCGGTTCCCGGAGCACCCATCAAGACCGAAATGGTATTGGCTGTGATGCCGCCGTAAAGGATCTCATCCAACCCGGGACAACCGGTTGGTATTTTCTCGATCATACGCCTGTCTACCTTTTCTTAATCTGGGCAATAAGTTGCTCGACGGTGTCAATCAGTAAGTCTTCACTGATCGGTTTAACCAGGAAAGCGTCGGCGCCAACTTCGTCAGCCCGATCGCGCGCATGAAGGTGACTAAAAATGAGCACCAGGATGTGGCAGGTTTCCGGGTTGGCCTTCAATTCGCGACAGAGACTTAGCCCGTCGAGCTTAGGCACCAGGATCTCCGTCACGACAATAGTGGGCTTCAATTCCTGGGCTCGTTTAAGCGCGGACAGACCATCGCTCGCGAACTCGACCGAGTAACCCGCCTGTTCCAGGAAATAGCGTTCAAGGCGCTGTACTACCGGGTTTCGTTCAACGACGAGGATAAGTGCACGCTCATTCGTGCCCGAGTCACCAGGACCTGCTGGATCTCGAGGGGACATAATTTTGCTGAGGGGGAAAGCTTGGAATCGGTGGAACTTAGGCGGAAACTTTATAATAAGGTCGCGGTGGTAGACAAGCCGGGAATTTTTGCTCCGCTATGGCGCCCGGTCGCTGCCCTCGAAAGCAGCGCGGGCACTTGAAATTCTCTGATTACTCAGCCAAGATCGAATTTGCCCGCCATGATCGAAAGCGGATCAGCGCGGGGCACTCCAAGCCAATGTCTCAACAATCCCCTGAAGCAAATCCGAAAATGCGAATAGAAACTGACTCGATGGGCGAAATCGAAGTGCCCAGCGACAAGTATTGGGGCGCACAAACCCAGCGTTCTCTGCACCACTTCAATATCGGCGACGACCGGATGCCGCGCGAAATGATTCGCGCCCTGGGCATACTCAAAAAGGCAGCCGCCCTCGTTAATGAGGAACTCGGTAAGCTCGACGCCGAGAAAGCAAAGCTAATCGTCCAAGCATGCGACGAAGTCATTGCCGGCAAACTTGACGAGCATTTTCCCTTGCGCGTCTGGCAAACAGGAAGTGGCACGCAGACCAACATGAATGCCAACGAGGTCATTTCCAATCGCTCGATTGAGCTCGCTGGCGGCGTGATGGGCAGCAAGAAACCGGTTCACCCGAACGACGACGTCAACATGTCGCAGTCGTCGAACGATACCTTCCCAACGGCGATGTATATCGCAGCGGCGGAACAATTGAGCAAACTCATTCCGCGCATCCAGGAAGTACACGATGTCATTCACCGCAAAGCGCAAGAGTTTGCTGACGTGGTAAAGATTGGTCGCACACACCTGCAGGACGCGACTCCCTTGACAGTGGGCCAGGAGATGTCCGGGTGGGCCAGCCTGGTTGACCGTGATATCGACCGCTTGAAGCTGGCGCTGCCAGGTTTGTTTGACCTGGCGATTGGAGGCACTGCGGTCGGCACGGGTCTGAACTCGCATCCGGAATTCGGTGAACGTGCCGCGCAAAAAATTTCCGCCTTGACCGGGCTACCGTTCAAATCTCATCCCAACAAGTTTGCTGCGTTGTCAGCTCACGATGAAGTTGTTTTTGCCAGCGGTGCGTTGAAGACGCTGGCCGGGTCGCTGATGAAGATTGCCAACGATGTGCGCTGGCTGGCTTCTGGTCCACGCTGTGGGTTGGGAGAATTGATCCTGCCCGAGAACGAGCCTGGTTCTTCGATCATGCCTGGCAAAGTCAATCCCACGCAGAGCGAAGCCATAACCATGGTCGCGGTGCAAGTTTTTGCCAACGACCTGGCCACCAGTTTTGGTGGCTCGCAGGGTAACTTCGAGTTGAATGTTTACAAGCCCGTCATGATTCACAACCTGTTGCATTCGATCAGGCTGTTGCATGACGCGAGTCACAGTTTTGTTGAGTATTGTCTGAAGGGAATTGAACTCAATCGTGAGCAGATCGATGAACATTTGCGCGACTCGCTGATGCTCGTCACCGCACTCAACCCTCATATTGGTTACGACAAGGCGGCCAAGGTAGCCAAGAACGCACACCGCAAAGGAATCAGTTTGCGGGAATCGGCTGTCGAACTAGGTTTTTTGACCGCTGAAGAATTTGACAGTTATGTGAAGCCTGAAGAGATGACTCATCCGTAGTCTTAAAATTCAAAGTGACTATTTACTGAGGGGCGGACCAGCAGTTCCGCCCTGATCGTGTTTAGAAGGGATCCCCCAATTGCCCGATAAGAACGACAAAGTAAAAGAGAATATTTGCGGCGCTTTTTACGTTGACTCCTCGTGTATTGATTGTGACGTTTGCCGGGATACAGCTCCGGAGAATTTCAAAAGGTCAGATGAGAATAGTTATTCATTTGTCTTCAAGCAGCCCGAGACGGAGGAGGAGAGGACGCTCTGTGAGGAGGCGCTCACCTGTTGTCCGGTGGAGGCAATCGGGAACGATGGGTAGCCGTTTACTTCGTACTTTGTGCTTGGTGCTTGGTACTTCGTGATTGGTTTTCACTCCGGTGGGAGTGAGATGTTTATAGCCCGAGACGCAGATGAAAACTGCACTCCGGTAGGAGTGCAATGTGTACTGATCGGAGATGCGGATGAAATGCTGCGGTCGGTCCGAACTAGCGTGCCACTCCTACCGGAGTGGGCTCCGGGCGGCAACTTGAACTATAAACATGCCACTCCTACCGGCGTGAAACCAATAACGAAGTACAAAGCACCAAGCACCAGGCGCAAACTCCTCAATCTATTTCAATCCTCAACTCATCCCCTTCCTTACTGACCTTGTAAGTCCGGATCCGCTCGCTCACTGTCAAACACTCACCCGTGCGCACGTCAAACTGCCAGCCGTGCAATGAACACTCGACAATGTGCCCACAAATTGTTCCGTCAGAAAGCGACGCGCCTCTGTGTGGACAGCTATTGTCGGTGGCATAATATTCGCCATTCACATTGTAGATAGCCAACTCATCGCCATTGTGAAGGGGAATTCGCGCACAGGTCCCGGGTTTTAGCGCTTCTATTCCTTCAATGGTGAACGTTTGGCAGTTGGCTGTCTGCGTTGTCGCGGCGTCGGAATTAGTATCGAATGACTCCATCAAATGAATGGTAACAAAACAGAATCGGCTCAACAAAAATGGCGTATCGTAAGGAGTGTGCAAGAAAATGTCCGCCCGAGCGTTCTCCACTCCAGCGGCGCAAACTTCACTCTCTCCAGCCGTGAATATCGATTTTTACAACGGATGGGTTTAGCGAAGGAGAGGAAATGAAACGATTGGTAGGGGTAATTTCACTTATAGCAATTCTGTTTGGCGCGACTGCGGTCCTGGTGGCTGCCGAGCCCCCGAACGAAATAACTGTCAGGGGTCGTCTGAAAAGGACTATTGAACCCGGAGGCTGGGTGATTACGACAGGCACAACTGAGTACTTGATTATTAACTCTAGTAACTTTCAGGCTGAAGACTGGTTCAAAGAGGGCACTGAAGTAGAGGCGGTGGGCGAGACAAAGCCAGACGTCGTGTCAACTTTTATGGAAGGAACTCCCTTCGCCGCACGTTTGCTGCGGCCGGTCGGTCAATCCAACACGAGTGTCACTGCGGAGAACAAACGCACACGGGTGTTGGTGACCGGAGATGCGATAGTCCAGGCCCAACCCGACACCGCAATTCTGACGATTTCGGTGGTGACGCAGGCCAAGCAGGCGATCGATGCGCAACAACAGAATGCTACTAAGAGTGATGCGGTAATGCGTGCTGTTAAGGCAGCTGCCGGAGCTGGTGCGGAGGTTAAGACGAGTGGCTACAGTCTCCAACCGCAAAGAGTCTTTAAAGAAGGACAACCACCAAACATCTCGGGCTACGAAGCGCGGAATAGTGTGACCGTCACCATGAGTGATCTGACAAAAGTCGGCTCAGTGATCGACGCCGCGGGCCAGGCTGGTGCGAATGATTTGGCTGGAATCTCCTTTACGCTGAGACAAGATCGGCCCGCCCGTAACCAGGCACTAAGCGAAGCTACGGCGGAGGCGATTAGCAAGGCCCGGGTAATTGCCCAAGCGCTTGGCGGAAAAGTAGTAAGGATTGTTGAAGTTCAGGAAGAAGGTTTTCAACGTCCACCGCAGCCGCTGTACCAGGAGAATTTGATGATGAGAAGTACTGTGGCAGCGGCGCCAACCCCGATCCAGGTAGGTTCGCTGGATATCAGTTCGCGCGTGCAATTGGTGGCGGAGATCGAGACGAATATGTAACCGTCCTTAGGTTCTAAGTTGTAGTCCCCCCTAGAGAGTGCGGGCGAACCGCCCGCACTCCCAGAAGCCCCCATTCAAATTCATTTGCTTGCTGCGTCTGCAGGCGCAGTCAAGTTTTTATTTCCTTGCAAGGAGGGAAGCAATGGCCAGATATAGCGATCGCTTTGATGACGACCGGGAACTCTACGTGCGTGAAGAACGAAGCGAGAGACGTCCCGGTGAATACGACGACCCGTATCGTCGCCGCAGGAATATCGAGGATGAACGCCGGTTAGATCACCGGCTCGGCAGGTTTGGAGAACGGGCAGCTTACGAATACGACGAACCACGTTACAGTGAACGTCGGGAACCGTTTCGCGACGGCCGGACAGACGACTCGCTCGCTCCCAATAGAGAGTCCTGGAGGCGTCAAGCTCGGGAATATTACGGTCCTGCTCGCTCGCGTCTTCGTTGTCGCGAAATCATGACTCGCGACCTGGCGGTGGCCACCCGCGACACTACCCTCAGAGAGGTAGCGATCATGATGAAGCAAGAAGACACGGGTGTGATACCGGTGGTAGATCATGAGGTAAATGAGGGAAATGGAAAGACCGCGAACGACGACCGGAAGTATGAGACCCGGGGCTACGGTCGCGGAAAACTTGCCGGCCTGATAACCGATCGGGACATTGCGCTGCGCGCGGTGGCCGATGATAAGGACTGTGCCGTCACCCGCGCCGAGTCAATCATGACCACCGACATTCATTCCGCGCGGCCGAATGACCGCGTGGTCGACGTGCTGCGCACAATGGGTAATAAGCAGGTGCGTCGCATTCCAGTGGTGGGTGAAGACAACCGTCTGTTGGGGATGATTTCCATGGCAGATGTGGCGGTTGAGACCGAGGCAGACCAGGAACTGGCTGAGGCGATCGAGGAAATCTCGAAGCATTCTTCAATTTGGCGGAGGATGTTCGGTTAATCGTTTTGCTCTTGGAGTGCGCTGACCCGTCGCCGCTTTGTGATCAGTCAAGATTCACGCACCGGCGCTGACAAGTCGGCGCACTCCAAGGGCCCCTTTTCACGTTTGCCATTTTCCCTTATGCTCTGGCTATGCGAAACACAGATCGTGAGTTCTCGCTGATTCCGCAAAATCAGCGAGTGCGGCCGTCAGGTCGATTGTGGAACCCTTCGGCCGATGTCTATCGTTCTAATGATGGTTGGATCGTGAAAGTGGATTTGGCGGGAGTCTGTTCCGACGATTTGGAGATTGTGATCAACAACGCCGATATGACGATACGAGGCTGTCGCAGAGACACTCATTATCGCGAAGGATTCACCTATCACCAGATGGAGATCACCTATAGTCGCTTCGAGAAAACGATCCAGTTTCCAGCTCCAATTGAGGGTGCTTCAATCGTGCACAATTACGACGACGGATTTCTAATCGTGAAAGTGATTACCGGGTAGGACGAATGAAGGCTCGGGCAGAATTGGTTGAATTGATGATTGGGTAACTGTCATGGCGGAAGACAAGACCGAACCAGCAACGACTTCAGACACCACGCAACCTACAGATGTGCAGCCGGCGCCATCAGCTGCGCCTTTCGAAATTGCCGTTTTGGCTCTGCAGAACCTGACCCTGTTCCCGGAGACTGTTGTTCCGCTGGGGGTGGGCCGGCCCCGCTCAATAGCCGCAGTCGAAGCGGCGCTTTCAACTCCCGAAAAACTGTTAGCTTGCATCACCGTAATTCCTGACAAGACGAGCGACGGCGACGCGAGTGCCCAGCACCTCTTTACCGTCGGTACGCTGGTAATGATCAAGCGCATGGAACGTTTGCCCGAAGGAATGCGGATCGTCGCCCAGGGCACCGAGCGCATAAAAGTGATCGAATGGAAGCAAGAGGATCCTTACCTGCGCGCGGTTGTGCAGGTCCTGCCCGAACCACAGGTGGTTGATCCGGAGCCGGTAGAGGCTGCCAAAAGAAATTTGCAGGACATGATCCAGCGAGCGTTGGCGCTATTGCCAAGTGTGCCACCGGAAGTTCGAGTGGCAGTGATGGGAAGTGTCGAACCGATCCGCCTGGCGTACTTCCTGGGTTCGATTCTTAACCTGGGTGTCGAAGAAGAACAGAAGATGTTGGAAGCAGACACGGCTGACGAGCTGTTGCGTTTGGCCCACTCGAGTATGGCCCGGGAGATCGAGATCCTGGAGTTGCGTTCCAAGATTGCGGTCGAGGCGCAATCTGAAATGGACAAGGCACAACGTGACTACGTGTTGCGCCAACAGATGAAAGCCATCCAAAAAGAGCTGGGTGACGATGAAGGCGGCGAAGCTGCAGAAGCCGCACTGCTGCGCGAACGTTTAGAAAAAGCAGATCTGCCTGACGAGGTGCGAGTTGAAGCCGAACGCGAGTTGAAGCGCCTGGAGCGACTGCCCGCGGCGGCGCCCGATTATCACGTGATTCGCACGTACCTCGAGTTTGTGTTGGAACTACCGTGGAAGAAGTCGTCAGAAGATAAACTGGACCTGGCTGAGGCCCAACGAATTCTCGATGAGGATCATTACGGCCTCGAAGATGTAAAAGAGCGCATCCTCGAGTTTCTCGCCGTCATCAAACTTCGCCCCGATACGAAGAGTCCCATTCTCTGCTTCGTTGGTCCTCCGGGAGTGGGCAAGACAAGTTTAGGAAGATCGATCGCCCGCTCACTTGGTCGTCAGTTTGAGCGGATGTCGCTGGGAGGTGTGCGTGACGAGGCTGAGTTGCGTGGTCATCGGCGCACCTATATCGGCGCGATGCCCGGGCGCATCATCCAGGCGTTTCGCCGCGCTGGTGTTAACAATCCGGTGATGATGCTGGACGAGATCGACAAACTGGGCAACGACTACCGGGGAGATCCCGCCGCCGCCCTGTTGGAGATCCTGGATCCGCAGCAGAACAGCACCTTTCGCGATCATTACCTTGATCTGCCGTTTGACTTATCGAAAGTGTTTTTTATTGCCACCGCGAATCAGCTCGGCCCAATTCCGGCGCCGTTGCGCGATCGGATGGAAGTAATCCGACTGGCCGGTTACAGCGATCGGGAAAAGCTGGAAATTGCGCGGCGCTATCTAATTCCCAGGCAAACGACAGAAAATGGTCTAAACAATGCCCAACTGAAGATCGAGAACGACGCGGTTGAGCTGATTGCAGGTCGGTACACTCGTGAGGCGGGTGTGCGTCAGCTGGAGCGAAATATTGGCAGTGTGGCGCGCAAAGTGGCGTTTAAGATTGCCCAGGCACAGGCAGAGTCGGTCACTGTTAATGCTGCCGACATCCCCGAATATCTTGGCCCACCGGTTTTCTATCCGGAACAAGCCCGCAAAGAACTGCCGGCCGGAGTGGCCACGGGAATGGCCTGGACCGAGATGGGCGGCGAAGTTTTGTTTATCGAAGCAACTCTACTCCCTGGCGGTCGCGGCCTGACGATTACCGGACAGCTCGGAGAGGTCATGCAGGAGTCAGCCCGCGCAGCGCAATCTTATCTTTGGTCGCATGCGGCGGAGTTTGGCATTAACCCGAACATGTTTCGCGACTACGGCGTGCATTTACATGTGCCTGCTGGGGCTATTCCCAAGGATGGACCAAGCGCCGGTGTCACGATCACCTCAGCCTTAGCCTCGCTCTATACCGGGCGGAGAGTCAGGCCAGATACTGCGATGACCGGTGAAATCACGCTTTCGGGCCTTGTGTTTCCCATTGGCGGCGTAAAGGAAAAAGTGCTGGCGGCCCACCGCGCGGGTATTCGGCGGGTATTGATTCCGAGTCGCAATGAGGCGGATGTTGAGGACATCCCGGAAGACGTGCGCAAGGATCTGCAGTTAGTATTTGTGTCGCGCATCAGTGAAGTGATCGATAGCGCGCTGGAGGTGCTGGTCGCGAATCCTCCGCCCCCTCTGGTCCACCCGGAGCACCCTGGCGCTCGGGCCAGTGAGGAACCGGAGCCGATCGTAGTGCAAGGTCTTACGAAACCCTAGTCACGCTAGTGCCAGTTCTGGGCTACCCACCAAAATATGTCCGTCGAGGCGTAAGAGTCTGAGCACAAAGAGACCACTCCGGTGGGAGTGGGATGTTTCAGCGAAAACCATGAACATCCCACTCCTACCGGAGTGGTCTTCTGTCTGCGCAACTTAAGCTATAAACATTCCACTCCTACCGGAGTGAATACCAGAGCCCAAGGCCCAAAGCCCTAAGGCCCAAACTCCAAGACCAAAGGCCCAAAGCTCTAAGGCAACGCCTCGACATTCAGATAGAACTTAAATGCTCCTCCACTCTTCACGCCCAGCAGGAATTGCACATTTACACTCGCCCCATTCGCCAATGGTGTCGCGAGGGTAATCGTCCCTACTGAAAGCGTACTGTTGAGTGCGCCCCCTAGTGCCTGTGGAGGTGCATCCAATGTCGTGCCCTGGACAGTCACGGTGCACGGTGTTGTCGCCGAGCCAGTTGATGCCAGGCAGGTGGCTGAATCGTTGATGCCACTCACGCTGGCACTCACCGAAGTCAACGCCCTGAGGTCGGCAATTCCACCCGGCGTCGGCAACGAGCTGATGTCGATGATGCGGAAGCGTAACTGCGTCACTGGAGCGCCAGTGTTGTTAGTTAGTCTTCTGCGGAACGTCAGTGTTCCGAGCGTCGTGTTCGGTGGCGCCGAGTCAACCAGAGACCGCACGCGATTCGGATCATTCGCCGCTGGTTTGGTAGCGTCGAGTATCACCGCTGTGAATGGGCTGTTGCGCACGATCGGACTTGTCATGTTCTCCGGACCAGGTGCGCCCAGTCGCTGAGAGCCGGTAGTGTCTGCGAACAGGAAGTCCGTTGCGTTGTTGTTTGTGTCGACCGGGGTTGTGCTCGGACAGGTACCCATCGATGAAGGATTTGCACCCTTGCCGCAAACGTCGCGCTCAAAGCTGTATTGCAGCGTACTGCCCGCGACCGCCGGTAAGGTGGTGCCTTCTTTCATCAGGTCACAGATGTTGCCACCCGTGTTGCCATCGAACCCTACTGCATCCAGCCGCGTCACTGACGACAGACTCAACGGGTTTGTCGTATTGAAGACAGCCACGTTGCGATCACTCTCAATGTCGGAGGTTAGGGTTAGATTGCCGGTCGCGACAGCCCCGAGACTGTAGGCCGAACCCACCATCAGATAGTGGCCGCGAGCGGGAATGACAGTGCCGTTGGGAATCGTGCCGATCAGAACTGGTACTGCATTGCAGTCAGCTCCAAGCTTGAACAGTCCATAACCCGGCGAGGCATCTGAGGCGGTGACTGTAAGGGCAACGTCGGTGTTGTTGTAGAACTCAACAAAGTCGTCACCCAGTCCGCCTGGACCAGAGGTGCGAAGTTCGGAGATCAGGAAGGTGCCCGCAGCGTTTCCTTGTTTGATTGTGCCGATAGCCTGGCCATCGATAATGTTCCCGCCAGTTGCATTCGAGAGATTCAGCAGGAACGTCTCGTCAGGTTCTGGAGAATCAGCATCGGCCAGGATATTTACCGTTACGGTCTTCACCTGTTCACCAGAGGCGAAGGTCAACAGAGTGTCCGGGACCGCCGTGTAATCAACTCCAGCGACCGCATGACCGGGGCCAGGCGCCTGGTCCGCAGTGGCGTAATGTACCGTCACGCCGCCGCCTGGTGCGGGAGCAGAAAGCGAGACCGTGAAGAGCATCGGTGCGGTGCCTGTTGCAGGCTCGTTTGCCTGCGCATCGCTGACGCTGATGTTTGGCGGCGCCAAAACTGGTGTCAAAGTTGGATTGTTGGTGCCGGCCACGTCGGGATCGTCTGTTAAGACGGTTGTGAAATTGCTACCGGAAATAGTTCCCTGGTTGGACACATTTGGCCCGCCCAGGTACGGATTGTTTATCGTCACCTGGAACATGATGATGACGGAGTCACCGGCTCGCAGCGTACCAATATTTATTGGACCAGCATTGGCGAGCGGTTTAATTATCGGCCGCGGCAACTTGATGGTCTGTTTCTTTCCTTGTTGGTCAGTACTCTGTTGGTTTAGCGGTGCGACAAAGTTGTCGTGCCTTGAATACCGCAAGGTTGTGCCGCTATCAGTCTTCGATCTGGCGAGACTGACTGACGCCGTGCCGCCGGCTTGAATTGCTTCAGCCGCAGCTTTCTCTGCCGGTGTTGCACTTACCCGAGGCTCAACTACCTTTAACTCCTCGGATCTTGTTGCTGGTGCTGCGACGCTAGCACTCGCGTCCTTGATGGTGATGGCGTGAGTTGGCTGCGGTGGTAGACCAGCCGGAGTACCAATGGTCGAGCTATTAGTAAATCCAGCGGTCAGATCAAGGGTTGGGTTATTGTCGTCAATGAGAATCTGCCGGACTAATGCCTCACCCGTTCCTGAGGCGGTTGAGCCATTGCGGAACAGGTTGAGGGTGCTGGCACAACCGCCGCAGGTGTTCTTGTCCATGAACACATCGGTAGCGTTGTTCGGATCGCTGTCCTGCATAGTGTTCTTGTTAGCAGCTGTCGCCTGGCTGCCGATGGCGATGTTCACCTGATTGGTGTCGGCCGGCAGTGCGCCTGAGTTAACCCAGATTGCGGCAAAGGCGCCCTGTGCTGCCGGACCAGGTTCATTGATGGTATTGCCCAGCACCGTCGCGTCTATCTTGGCGTTGCCCTGGCGCGCATTGAACTGGATTCCGACTTCCCCGTAACGCTTGATGGTGTTGCCCTGGACCAGGACTTTTGTGTTGCCATTCGAACCATTGTTGCCGCTGGCAAAAAGCCGTAGCGCATCGGCGCCATTGCCGGACCCGGAACGCAACACTCCGGTAGCGCCGAAAGTGTTGTTGAGAATTTTGCCGTCGAAGGTACCAGACGCGCTCGCGATGCCGGTGATCAATAACGCACCGGCGTTCGTCGCTCCGGGATTGACGCCACTGTTGTGCTGAAAAGTGTTGTTTTGGATCAGATACTTGACAAACACATCCGTGCCGCCACCAGTGAGGTTCACACCGCCGCCGGCGCTAACGATCCCGTTGGCGATGTTTTCGTTGGTATCGGTGAAGTGGCTATTGGTGATGGTTACAGTTGATTGGGCGGTGCCTTGAATGTTGACTTGGGTCAGAAACTGATAAGCGGCGGTGATATTTGTGTTGTTGATCGTCAGGTTCATCGTGCCGCTGCCAAGGCTTGCCGGTGTGCCGAAGAAGATGGCGTCTTTGCCGCCCGGGTTAGTTACCTGCGTCGTATTGGCAATGGTGCAGGTGTCGATATTGAGCAGGGTCAACGTCCCGCCGTTGTTCATCACGTGGATCGTGTCTGTGATCCGCGTGGCGTTGGTGGGCATGAGGTTGGTCACCGTGCTGTTTGTAATGGCTGCGTTTCCGGTCAGGTCGCTGAAGAAGATGCTGCCTTCCGGAGGGGTGCTGGCGCCGGCAGTGACAGTATCACCGGCAGTGCCGTTGACCACGCTGTTGTCGAGGGTGAAGTTAAGTACTGTGTCGCCCAGGATACCGTAGTTCGAAAAATCATTGAGCTGCATGCGCGACAGCGAAATGGCGCGGGTATTGTGCAACACAATGCCGACTCCAATCGGGGTGCCGGCATTAATCGTGATCCGGCCATCGGTGGTGTTCAGGGTAGTGGTATTGCCGCCGGTCTTGTTAGAGATCGTGCCACCGGAACCCGCAGTGCCATTGCCCGTTACTGTCAATCCTGCATTTGTGCCGGTACCATCGAGGATGATGCCGCAGTTGTTGCTGCTGCCATTCGCGGTGATGCTGCGGAACGTCAGACCGGTCGCTCCGATAGTCGTGCTCGTAACGTTGAGTGCAGTGCCAGTCGTCGAGCTGATGGTGTTGACAATGCTGGTGTTGTTTTGTGTGGCGCTAACTGTACCGCCGCCAGTAGCAATGAAACCGCCACCGGAAGTCGTCGTTAGACTCAGTCCAGCGGTGAAGTTGATAGTTCCACCGGTATTACTCGTCAGATTGATAGCATTGGCCGTTGTGGTACTGGCAGTGATGGCCCCATTGAAATTTGTCGTACCGCCGGTCTTGGCGTTGATACTGACTGCACTGGCAGCGTTGTTGTTTTTCGTGATCGTGCCGTTGTAGGTAACGCTGGGAGTGCTGGTGTCTTCCCGATAAGCGATACCAGACGGATTGGTGATCGTGGTACTAGCGCTAAACGTGAATGTCCCAGCTGAACCGTTTTGAATATCGATTCCGGCATCGCCACCGTTGAGAGTGTTGGTGCCGAGGAAGTTATAAGTACCGTCGGCATTATCAAACTGCAAACCTGTTCCATTAGTAGCGCTGAGCGTGCCGGAGTTGAAGTTGATCGTACCAGTGCTATGACCGGAGATGCTGACCAACGCTGCATTGTTTGCCTGGGTTATGCCGCCCGCATAAGTAAGAGCCGAGGTACCGCCGCTGACGAGGAAAGTTGCAC
>Ga0126377_10001072_pt1 | contig 17585 bp, 32 predicted proteins | sample PanSoiMetPlot_22_FD_92647 | JGI IMG/M metagenome (GOLD analysis project Ga0126377, IMG submission 92647) | Tropical forest soil microbial communities from Panama - MetaG Plot_22 | ecosystem: Environmental > Terrestrial > Soil > Tropical forest > Bulk soil | place: Panama | collected 2016-02-17 | reverse complement strand
TCCACAGTATCATAATTCGTTTCTGGTATTTGGTGCGGGGCGTGTAGGATGACCTGCACGTTCTGTACGTTCCCTTTATCAGATTTCCTATTAGCGATATCCATATTAGTTGCAACTCTTGACAAGTGAGATGCAACTACAGCGAGATCCTTAGCCTTAGCAACTATGGGGATTTTGCCCTGTAAGGCTTGCATTGTACTGACAAGATTATCTAAGGCTTGCTCATGGATAGAAGAGGATTTCTCTTCGAGTAAATCCTGCCGTTCCTTCTTCTCTTTCTCAACTTCTCGCCGAAGGCGGGGATCATATCTATGCGAGACAAGACCACGAGATGCAGTTGAGACTGTGAATTGGGATACATCAAATGTATCTGCTATCTCAGCTTGAGTTGACGAGGAAGTATTGGCCAATGAACCTATCAGATTTCGAACAGAGTCAGGAATGTTTTTGGTTCCAGCAGTTCTACCTGGTCCTTGGATAGGCTGAATTGAAATGTTCGGATTTTGAGCACGAGAATTCTTGAGTTTATTTATTAGATTATCCGGCGAAGATAATCTCGCATTTGCTTCTTCTTCACTTAATACCATATGAATTCCCCTTGATACACCCCGCCTGCTCGCGGAGAGTATAGCACGTTTTCCGTAGGTGTCAATGCCTATTTTACTAGGAGTTTCGCATGGTTCGAACTTTTCAGATTCTGAACAAACAAATGCATATCTTTTACCTATTTTTTGAATATATTTAACTGATGTTAATTCTATTATATGGCATCTATTTAACTGATTTACCAATATGCCATCTACGAGTAGGATTTACTTTGGGCGCGGGAGGTGCGCGATGAGACTCTATATTCGGGGCATATGGGGGTTGGATTAGACAAGGCCGTTGGCGTATGGAAGAGTTAGTGCTAAAATGTAAAGAGGCTTTAGGTCATTTGGTCTAATAGGTCATTTGCCTTAATCTGGCATTCGCCCAAGTATGGGCTGGTCTGCTGTACTGCTTACTATTAGTAAGCATACCATATTTAGGAGTTTATGAGCTGTGGAGGCGATACCACAATTAGTAGTGCTTACTATTAGTAAGTCTACCATATGTGCAGAAGTATGCTTGGGGAGATAAATATTCCTGTTTTGTATGCCTTGGAGAATATTTTTCTAGCTCAGCAGTGAGCAGAACACTATTAGTAGTGTATTCATTCCACAGTATACTACCTGTAGTATTCTCTAGACTTGGCAACTGGTATGTATACTCTCTACTTGTATTTTTCGCACGGCGGTTAACGCGGTAAACGAAAGGAGGGGCTATAGTTCTGTAGCGACCTGCCGATAAGATGGAAGACGGAATAGGTAAACGGCGGTGAGATTGGCGGAGTGCTTTACGCAAGCTGTAATCTGTTGATTATCAGTATGCTCAGCCAATAAGAATTGAATGCTAGACCATAGCAAGGTCTAAGCGGAACGCAGACAGCATTAAAGCGGTGTGCTCCTATATCGCAAGATGCAATGCATGGGGAAAAGCTCATGAATGCCAAGTTAACCGGATGGCACGGGCACAATAAACCAATAAGATTATGCGTTGCGGTCGTGGGGACACCGGATAGGCTGCAAGCTTGTAAGTATTCAAGCTTTTGATTGAGTCTCTGAAGACTGACGGATACGGGCGCATTCGCCTTATCTTTCAGACGTTCTTTAACTTTGGCGACACCTAATCACTAGCCCATCGGCAAATGACTGGCGTATATAGCTAGAATCGACTAGCTAGCGTTTTCTAGCCGCTAAGAAAACAGAATGGTGACTAAGTAGATTGGCAATGCCCAATGGGACGTAAATGAGATACCGGACACTCAGAGATTCAATCAAGAGCTTGGATACTGAATATAGCTTATGGGATTAGTTAAGGCATCCTGAAAAGGAACTACCATGAAAACTTTCAAGATGCCTGCAACAGAACATTCAAGCTTTCCCTTACTGTCGAAAGCGTATAAACCGACTGAGGTTACTTATACGCTCTATCGCAAAGTGAACGGAAGATTCAAGAGAGTATCTGAACACGCCTATCCTATCAAGATGGCTGTCAAGGTATTCTCTTCACGCATCGGCGAGAATGCTCTGGAATACGATATTAAACCGGCTGAGCCTATGTTGCCAAAGGCAAAGGCTGGCGCATCAAACGGCTCGCAACGTTTCGCACGAAGGTTTGCACCATACAACGTCATTTCCCGCGCTCGTTAGTCCACAACTACAATTAGGATGCCTTTATTAATCCCATAAGCAATAGCAAGCTAAAGCTAATAGATTGTATGGTCTATTGAGTCTCTAGGTTTTTCACAAACAAAACTGAAAGGACACAATGACTGACAACACTATGCTCAACTCTCTTCTAGAGACTGCTCACGAAGGATTCAATTCGCTATATCGAATCCACAAGGTCAAGGTTACTGACTTGACTCTTGACGAAGCTGTTGCAATTGCAAAGGCAATCAATAGCGTTCGTAATTCACTCGATAAATTGGCTAGGCTTTCCAATTCGATTCAAGAGAGAATCGAAAAATGTCCTAATCCTGATGTTATCGAGCCAATTGGATACGACTTGGAAGGGAATGCGGTTTACTAATGGACAACTATCGCGTCTCTATCACGATGGAATCCCATCAAGTCATTCAGGAATTTAGCCTAATGATTCAGGCTAGTTCTGTAATGGATGCACAATTCAAAGCAATTAGAACCTTAAACAATTGCTTGTCTTATGCTCCAATCGACGAATACGTCAAATCAATGCACGTATTCAAACGGTGACTCGCCTATTTAGAATCTATCTCATTCTGATAGGTATTTGCACCCTGATATACTTAATCAGAGTGTCATTAAACCTAGCCGACTGACCCTCTATTCTAAACCTAGAGACTGAATTGACCATACAATCTATTTCATTCGTGCATTCTATTGAGTGCCTCGAATCCTCGCTTCGCTCGGATTCGCTCGGATTCGCCTACTGAAAGGTATTCAATATGAAGATAGTAATCAACACGGATTTTGGCGGATTCTCTCTATCTAAGGATGCTATGATTTTCTTAGGTAGAGAGTTAGAAGCATTGGTTATAATCAAAAGGGATAAAGCTTACCACGACAAACGGTTAAGTTCTATCCCTTACAAGGAAACCAATTCGTTCTATCCAAATATAGAACGAACGGATACTAAGCTAGTCGAATGCGTAGAAAAGCTTGGTAAACGTGCTAGTGGCTCTGTCGCTAGTCTGACCGTGGTAGAAATTCCAGATGAAATGCATTGGGAGATTTGTGAGTATGATGGTTCTGAATCAATCATCTATTCCAAATCACCAATTCATCACATGAGATAACTCGATTTAATTCGAGGTATTCAATTGAATGCACGAATGAATAGCTTCTTATGGTCTTGATATTCAATCCTTTATGTTATGGCTAGTATGCTTCGCGCTACGCTCCAAACCATAACCGCTAAAGATTGAATCGTTCGGCTCTGGCCTGTCGCCTAAACGCTCGGCTCGCGAAATACAAAATCGCGAATCGAGTAGAGACGCTGGCTGGTTTCGGACGTTCTTTTCCAACCGATTTTGCTTGACAAAGGCAAGTCGTCATGATACAATGCTCTTAGTTCGTCGGGGGCTACGGCAATCCTGCCTAACCCCATCCGACTAATCGGGTAGACAATCCCGCAATGGTCGGAATGTTCGTCGGTTCTATTCGTGAAAGGAAAAAGAAAATGAGTCCTGTTAAAGCGGAAAACGAAACACTCAAGGCTGAGAATGCAAAGGCTGACACTGCAAACAAGGAAAGGAATACTGCTGGTGGAATCGGAACGCGAATCAAAGTGGGTCAGACTCGCGGAAAGAATCCAACTGTAATCTCTTTTGAATACTTCGATGAATCGAATAAGGATTCATTGCCGAAGTCAACAAAGGATTTCGCGGAATACCTCGCTGCTCCTAAGTATCCTCTTGGTGTAACGATTACACCGGATGATGCCACGTTCCTTGAATACCTCATCACTGGTTTCAATGATGCAATGTATTCTCGTGCATCGGATGAGATTGGTGAATACATTGAGGATGAGTGGTCTGCTGAGCAACAGAGTCAATTCCGTCTCGCGGTTCGGAATTACTCCAAACTGGCTGAGGTTTCAATTGAGGATGCTGTTACCTTGATTAAGCCCGGCTTGATTGCTGCATTCGCAAAGGCGAAAGCGAATCCATCGCCTTCGGCTCAGGATTCGACAAAGCCTGAAACTGTCACTGCCTAATTAGGTCTCGATAGATGGTAAGGCTGAGAGTCATTAAATGACTAACCCTATGTGATAAGACGGATAGCCTGATAGTCTAATCACACTCGACTAGGCGCGGATAATTTCCTTTTAGTCAATTATCCGTGCTTAACTCGACTAGGCGAGTATAAATAGCATTTAAGCCTAGTGCGGGAACTAGCTCACTAAAATAAAACAAGAGCTAGTTCCATATTGTGACGAGATTGATTTGCTCTCAATCTCTTAGGCATACGGGTATCAAGCACATATCCATATGCTGAACACCTTCTAGCTAGAACCTAATTGGGTAGAGGTAGCTAGTCGTATAAGTGACCCAATGGTAACTCTCTTTCTTTCCGGCTTTCTAAGAGAGTTATCTTATAGGAGAAAGCCGGTGCAATCGCCTGAGAATCGAATTGAATCCTATCAGGATTGAATTGGATTCTCAATGTGGATACACGCTATTAAGCACGATACCCTAGAGAATTCAACGCCATACAATCTATTAGCTTTCCTTTGACTCAGAATTCATTCACAAATCTGAGCACTTCTGCTAGAATCTGCTAGAATCTGCTAGAATCTGCTAGCTCCGATTCGCGCTAACCCGTTGCGCTGCAACGACTTAGCGCCGCTTCCCGTATCGGGAAGAGGTTACTCTAGCAATAGGGAGTATCCGAGCGTCAAAGTTTTGACGGTAGTAAAGGGAAGAGAGTATTTCTTATATATATATATTTATATATATATATTAGTATACATACCTTACTCATACCCTACTGTCCCCAAAACAGGACACCCGACATACCACTTGACTTTCTCAATAGGGTGTGTTAGAATCGCCCCGTCGGCGGCTAACCGACGGACGGACAACGGGTTACGGCGGATACCCCCGTGCAAAGGTATGCAAAATCTTCTAGATTCTAGCAGATTCTACCAGATTCTACCAGATTTACTCAGAACTAGAAAAGGATTCTTTTCAGATGTCCGATTTAGGAATAAGTAGAATGAATCCGGAATGGTGGATAGACAGAAGTCTAAACCATCTAACAGATTCAGAGATACAGGAATGGACAAAGCATTTTGAAACAATGCTATATTCCCCAAAGCACAAGCTAGCATGGTCAGCACTAACAGCCGAATGGATTAGACGATGTAATCTTCAAGAGAGAAAGAGAATAAATCAATTGGAAGGATTTTACATCGAATACATTCAAGATGGAATAAAGAAAGAAAGATTATTCAAGACTTATCGCGGTGCTAAGCAATGGGCTAGCAGACATGGAATACCGGATGCTCCAATATATTCCAAAGCAACTAGAGAAGAAATCAAATCAGTTTGGGATTAAGAAATTTGAAAGGAATTCTGACAGAGCTACGTATAATTACAGGAATAAGCGTAGCCATGCAATCAGTCAGAAACTGGTGACTTTGCTATGTCTTCAATAAGAAACTAGCCGTCTCGTTCTTAATTGTCAGTCTGACGAACGGACGTAAAATGACTGACTCTAGTTTGCCAGTTGTCTAGATTAAAGAACAACTGGCGTATTACAATACTAATTGAAGAGAGACAAATGACACAGAAGGAAGTCAATCTAACCGACCAATGGAATCATGAGGAGTATTTACAAAACACCGTAAATACATATCAAGACTTGACTGAATATTGGATGACTAAGCAACGTCCAATCATGTCAAGTCAGACTCTTGAGTATATCGCTGCTCAAGTCAAACACTGTGCAACTAAGCTTGCACATTTCAGTAACAGATTAGAAGAGTTACTTGCATTGAAAGCATTCAACTCAATCGAAGCTAGGTTCAAGGCACTGAATCTGTCGAAGCCTGAAACCAATGCCTTCGTAAGCAAGTGGACAAATCAAATCTAAGAGAACTCAAAGAGAACTCAAATGGGATGGATATGTCCTAAATGTAGAGTAAACAACTACATAGAGAACAAGGAATGTGCTAATCAAAAGTGTCTAATGCCTAGACCACCAAGCATTCCAAATGAAGAAGGAGAATTACACAAGCTAGTTCGTGAGAGTAAAGAAAGGACAATTAGAATGACAGAGAATGAGCAGTTATTCGCTGACTTTTATTCTAGTCCTGAAGTTCAAACTAGGTTGGACTCAATGTCAATAGATGACATAGTTCAATGGGAACTAAGGCTGGAAAAGAAAGTCATCGAAGCGAAAGCAGTTCATAAGAAGGTTGCAGATACAAGGAAGGAACGAGCACATAAGCTTTCCAAGGAGCAACGGGATAAGCTTATAACTGTGCCAGAAACAACTGAAGCAATCAATGCAATCAAGGTCCGCAAGGATAGAATGTCCAGAGCGGATAAGCTAGCTCAGTTGCTAAAGGATACAGGAGCAGGCGGTGACTTCATTAATCAAGTCATGTCAGGTATTAAATCTGACAGTAAGAGTCAAGCTATTCACAATAACAACGGAGGACAAGAGGCTTCAGTAGCCAAGGTCAAGGAACTAACACTGGCTGAACGAATCATTCTGGAAACAACAGGAGTAGATATCAGTAACGGTCCTCAACCAATTGCACTAGTGGAAAAAGAAGAGAAACCAGTGCCAGACTTTCTCAAGTTCCTATATGAGAAAAAGTAAGGAAGTAATCATGCCTAATCATGGCTGTTCCATTTACAAGCGGAGCGAGTAAATGGCGGTATCAACGATTATCAAAAAGACCTGTCCTCAATGTGGTAAGATTGCTGTAGAGAAATCAAGAAGCGACATGGTATTCTTTACTATGTTGAATCTTGAATGCGGTCATTCCATTACAGAGGACAAGCTAGTTCAGACTAGAATCCAATTGGATACCGACATTTCATATAGAAATATCGGACAGTTCAAGCTAAGGCAATACCAGATTGAGGGGATTAAGTTTGCTGAGAATGCAAACTGCCGAGTCTTATTTGCAGACGAGCAAGGACTAGGCAAGACACTCGAAGCAACAGGCACTCTCATATTGAATCGAGAGAAGCTATTGCCTTGTGCATATGTAACTAAGGCAACTCTAACTCACCAATCCTTCCATGAGTTTGGAAGGCTAACTAAGAATGGAGAGAAGAAACTTCTAGTCCAAGTATTGAATACTGGTAAGGAGAAATGCTTACCGGGATTTGATATCTACGTATTCACTTATGACAGGCTAAAGGTTGAAGGAATCTTTGACATGATTGGTGGACCGTCAGCAATTAAGACGGTCATCATTGATGAATGTCAAGCGATTAAGAACCATACTAGCGGACGTGCTAAGGCTGTTCAATCTTTGTGTAAAGAGACGCCTCATATCATGGCGTTGTCAGGCACACCGATTAAGAATAATGCCGGTGAATACTTCACGATTCTAAATGTGTTGCAACCAACTAGATTCCCAACATATCAAGGCTTCCTTGATAGATGGTGTGACCATTATTGGAATGGATATGGCGAGAAGGTTGGTGGTCTGGCTAATCCAGATTTGTTCAGAGACTTCACTAAGGACTTCATTATCAGAAGGACGCGTAAAGAAGTGGCTCCTGAAATTCCAGACGTTGATAGGCAGTTCTTTCATTGTGAATTGAATAAGGATTTGCGCGGTGCATATGGTGCTGCAATTGATGAGCTAGAAGAATTGGTTTATCAAAAGCAGGATTCATTAGGTGACATGGCTGCAAAGATTGCAATCATGCAGAAACTCCGACAAATCACCGGACTAAGCAAGTCAGTCGAATGCGCTGAGTATATCAGTGAGTTTGTCGAGCAAGGTGTAGATGAGGATACTGGAGTCTGTAAGAAACTTGTAGTATTCGCTCATCATCATGCTGTGATTGCAGCAATCGAGAACCTAATCAATCCTTGGTTGAAGAAGGAAGGATACAATCCAATAGTTAATCTTCATGCAGGATTGGATAGTGCGGGTAGAATTGCAGCAGTCAATCGATTCAAGGACGATGATAAGTGTCCTGTCTTGCTAGCATCTACATTAGCAGCAGGTGAAGGATTGAATCTTCAGTTCTGTTCTACTGCTGTGATGTTAGAAAGACAATGGAATCCTGCTAATGAGGAACAAGCTGAAGGTCGATTCGCTAGGCTTGGACAATCAGCTGAGAAGATTCAGATTACTTATATGATTGCATCAGGCACTATCGATGAATACTTTACTGAGCTAGTCGAAGCCAAGAGAGCAATCGTAGCTAGCACTCTAGATAACAAGCAGATTCCTTGGGATGAGAACTCGTTGTTGAAAGACTTGGTTAACGTGCTGGTGACGAAAGGAAAACCAAAGTGGAAGCTGTAGAACTACCTTGGCACAAGGCATATCGGGAACATGAATGCACGAACAAGCATGTTTGGATAGCCAAAGTAAGGCTGTCTAAGAATACGCAGAAACTGAGCGGAGAAGTGAAAGAGTATTGTCCAATTTGTGGGCAGCCAGCATTGTTCTCAAGTGCTTGGTTGCAAGAGAGTGAGCTTAAATGAAAGTGCTAGGCTTGCGAAATGTATCAACTCTGGAGTTGCACGTGAGGCTCAAATCATGCGAGCATCGAATTGAGACTTACGATAACTTCCATAAGCAGATGGCTGTCGATGAGAAGGAACGTATCTTGAATGAACTAACCCGTAGGATTAAGGAAGAGAAAGCAATCTTGGAGGACAAATGAATAACATCTATCAAGAGATTGCTAGACTGAGGCAGTTCGCTAGCCTTCACGATAAGGAACATGACGTGCAGGAACAAATCTTCACGATACTAATCGCGAAGATTGAGGCACTGACTGAGCGAGTGGAGAAACTTGAAGAGAGAACGATTGACCTTGGGGTAAGGATGGGAACACTACCGTGACAAATAAAATCGGTGGAAAGAAAATCTACTCAGTAGATGAGTTCATTAAGCAGCATCTTAGACATGGGCAGCATCATCGCAAGCGAATCATTGACATGAAGGCTGCGATATGGCAGAAACTTGAGAGAGACATGACACTGTGTGATAGTAACAACTGCTATCAGTTCAGTAAGGATTCTGAGTTCAAAGTATTTGAGACGACTAACTTTGGATGGATTGTATTCCATCCTGATTCAAGGACACCAGAAGGTGCGATTCCCGGCAGGAGGATATTCAAATGGTGAGTGAGTTGAATGAGTATGTCAATAAGGTTCTAATCATGACGAATCGAGACTTGTCAGATGAGATTGATTATGCTCTTGAGCTAGTCAAGCCAAGAGATGACGCTGACAAGAAGCTTACTATCTTGCTTGCTGAGTCAAGTAACCGTCTCCGTCGAATGGATACTAGGCTTGAAGAAATTCAAGAGTTGATTAAGAAAGTAGAAACGGAGTTGAATGGTGGCTAAAACAAATCGATGGAAGCTTGAGGAACTAACTCAAGATAGGATTGTTATCACTCGTGTTCAAGATGACATTCCTATTGCCAGTATGTTCGTTACTCATGATGGAGAAGATGGCTTGCTCAATAGGGAGGAAGCTATTGATGTAGCAGAACAAATCATTGAGAAGTGGAATAGCGACTGTATGGAACTAGAAGAAGGAGATGATGATTAACTATGCCTAAGATTCATAGTGTGCATGATACTGGCAATAAGTTCTGTGGTCCTGCTGCGCTCAGTGCGTTGACAGGATTAGGAACGCTTCAGATTGAGAGGAAGATTAATCATATCAGACGCAAGCCTGACTACTATAAGGTAGAGGGATGCTATGTCTCTGAATTGATTCAGGTTCTGGAAAACTTGGATTATGAAGTGGAGATGAAGCCTTCCGATGGTTCTTTATTCTGGCAGCTTAGTACTATTAGACAAGATGGATTGTATCTTGTTTGTGTTCCTCATCACTTCGTTGTGCTAGATATTCAAGGCAATAATAGATACTTGGTTGACAATCACACGAAGTCACCAATCAATGCTGGCTCTAGTGCTAGATTGCAACAGCAAGTGCAAGGTGTGTATCGTATCTGGCGTGATAAGAATAAGGAAGTGATTGAGAACATGGAGGCATGGGGATTGTGATGCATGAATGTAATAGCCATGAGGAATGGTTAGTGAATGTACACTACATGTGCTCATGTGGACATGTTGAGTGGGCACATTACGGAGTAAGGCTTTCAAAAGGCAGGTGTGCTCACTGCAATTGCACTAGGTACAATGGAGAGACTAGGCCACTGACAGACTATGAAAAAGAAAAGGAGCAACATGGAACCAACAAAGAAGGCTAAGGATATTGAGAACTTCCTTGAGAATGTGTATTCAAGGACTAGCTCAATCAAGAGTAACAGATGTATTCCACCGCCAATCGGTTGCGGTAAGGAAGTGACTTTGAAATCCTTCCGTGATGAGTTGAGTATTAGAGAGTACAAAATCAGTGGCTTGTGTCAGCAATGTCAAGATGAAATCTTTGGCAATGGAAGATAGAAGATAATGGAAAAATATCTAACTGTACGTGAAGAGGACTTGAACATTCTGAGTCAAGGGTTCAACTTCATGACTGATAAGACTCAGCGATTGCTTGCTGCACTTATTCATGTCGGTGCCATGTGCGGTCCAACTTATACAGAGGGTGAAGAACTTCTACGTTTCAAGGCTAAGATTCTTAACTATCTCAATGATGAACTAGTGAAGCATGTCGTGGAACTGGAAGCTAAGAACAACAACTAACTAGAAGGAATCCAAATGAAGCGCAAGGAACGAATGCGAATCCAAGCTGCTAATCGAGACAACCCCAAGATTATACATGGCATATCCCTTAGACCTGAATTGCTTGACGCAGTAAGACAGGATGCTGAGCATTTTAATTGTTCGATGTCCTTCGTAGTTAATACAGCGATTGCACTTGCATTAGGTATCGAGATTGAAGAGAAGTATTACATTGATGTAGAAAGAAAGAAGGCGATGACAAATGGCAGAAGAAAGTAAAGGTCGCTGTCCTGCTATCCACAGAGTATACAAACTTCAATGCAGGTTTGATGCTAATCATGTAGGTCCACACTCAATCATCATTGATGTACCTACTGAATACCAATGGTATGCTAAGCCAGCTAATCAACTTGGAGAAGCAAGTCAAGATAAGGAGAACAAGGAACATGCAGTTGACAGCAAGTACTGGGAAGAAAGGCCAAAGAGAACTAAAGCTAAGAAACGTCATAACGATGATTGATTTCCAGCAGTTCATCTATGTGATGACTAGCAAGAGGAAATACAGACTGTATGATGTGACTTCAATCACAATCAAGTGCCGACTTAAGAAAGATAAGCGGAAGTCGAATCAAAAGAAAGGCGAGCCGGGGGTTGACAAGCGCGAGTAGACGTGCTATAATGGGCTAGGGATAGCGCGGGCGTGAGCAGGTATGAGTAATAATGTGAAAAGGAGAATGTGAATAAAATGAGAGACGAAAAAGATAACAAGTGGACCAGAGAGAAAATGTACAAAGTATTCAACCAGCATGGTTTATGGTGGTCTAACAAAAACGAATGGGTAGCAGATGAAAAAGATGCTATGCTATTCTACAGTGAACGTACTGCATTTAATACTGTGACTCCGCACTTGACTGAAGAGGATACCTACTTCACTATCGTAAAGTACGAGGACCAGATTGGATACTGGAGGCACTGATGCCAGCAGACTTAGATTGGGATGCTATCATCAAGGCTTACGAGTATATCGTCCTCAGTAAGATAGCCAAGATTGAAGGGCCAAACTGGAAGTGGTATTGGGTAGGCACCTCAGTACTGAGGCTAGATATAAAGGAAGGCCAATAATGAGATTCGATTTAGTAATCAAGTTTGGGCCTAAAGAGGTAGCCAACCTTGAGGGTAAGTTGGAAGTAAGTCATATTCCAGTTGGTGAATTAGAAGAGATAATTCATCTCGAGAATCGTCTTGAGGTACTGACTGGATATAGATTCCATATCAACCTAAGCATGGATGAACCTACCGATGCACATCATTGAACTAGACATGACTAAGATGGACACTTTCCAAAGGTGTGGAGAGTTGTTAAATCTTAGATTCAATCGTGACCTGACTACTCAAACTAAGAACATCTATCTAGATGCAGGCGACTTGACTCATGTCGGGACTGAACGATATTATAATGCATTGAAGCAAGGTCAGCATTATGACGATGCAGTTCATGAGATGCTGATTGCTATAGATACACGAGCAGCACTTGAATCTGACTTGCCTGATTATGAGGTGACTCATATTAAGCGAGTCCTTGAGTTGTACTGTGACCATTGGCGAGTTGAGGACCAAGGCTGGAAGATTGATTTCATTGAGGAACCATTCTCATACGTACTGTATGAGGACGATACCTTTAGGATTCAGTTCAGCGGGAAGATTGATTTAATCAAGACTGATTTTAGATATACTAATCTTCCTGTAGATACAAAGACATTCCGTAAGGATTTCGAAGTGTTGAGGATGAACAATCAATTCATTAACTACGCTATTGCTACGAATAGCAATTGGCTGATGGTTAATAGGATTGGCTTGCATGAGCTTGACACTAGCAAACAGAAACCCTTGCATGAACGATTCAAGAGAATCATGCTTAGCTATGATGATGTGTACAAGGAACAGTGGAAGAGGAATATGATCATCTGGGCTATGAAGTATTGGGATTCTCTTAGCACTAATACGTGGGAATTGAACTTCGCCGGATGTTTTGCATATGGAAGAAAGTGCGATTTCTATGACGTATGTGATACTAGCGGACAAGAGGCGAAGGCTTTCAAATTAAAGGACTTCAAGATTGGTGAGAAGTGGGACGTTGCCAAGCCACTTGGAACACGTAAGTAGAGATCATGCGGTACTTTTGTCATTTCTGTTTCAAATCAGTAACTTCTGAGTTACCAGATGACTCAGTTATTCGCGCGATGTTGGTCTGTCCTGAATGTATAGTGCAGGGAAAGATAGTTATCCCGGAGGAAGGAAGTGACAATACAAGAAGCGATTCAAGAAATTGAATCATTAATCTCTAAGTTCGCAAGGGAAACAAATGACGATATGTACAGGGAAATCCTTGAAGAAATGAAGGAGAGAGCAGATTGTGCATTGATTGCTCTTGAGGAAGTAAGAGCAGAACCAGGATAACATATGGCTAAGAAGCATTTTCACAAATTGAAAAGGAGAAAGATTAGGAACGGAGAGAGAATCTATTTCTGCGTTCTTGATTGCAGGTTCAGGGTTCATGTTGATGAGGTGTATGGTAAGACAGTTATATGCTGGAGATGTGGCAAGCCATTCACAATGAATGAATACTCCAAGAGATTAGACAAGCCACATTGCAATGCGTGTACTAACAAGAAAGACAATGAGGAAGAACTTTCTAAGGGAGTCAGCGAGTCAGCTAAGGTTTCGATTCGAGACTTCCAAGATAGGTTGCGTGCTTCAATTGAAGAACCAATCGATACTACGAAGATTAGCGATGATCTGCTGTAAGCATAAGGTAACAGTACGAACGTGGGATAGACAGACTGGTAAGTTCCAAGTCGAATGTCTGAAGTGTGGATTCAGAAGCAAGGGAGTTTAAGATGCCAACTGCTGATACACTGACAATTGATGACAACCTACAGATTCTAATGAAGGGTGCGTTTGGAACTGGCAAGACTATTGCTGCTTGTTCATGGGCGGTGAAGGGTCCAGTATTCCTAGCCTATCTGGATAAGAAGAAGCCAATTGAATTGGTAAACTTCTACAAGAAACATAGACCTGACTTGCTCAAGAGAATCACATATGAAGTGTATGGTTCTCATAACGTTGAGCAGTTGTTTAATGAACTGATTAAGTTCCAGAAGCAAGGCTGTCCGTATGTAGCAGTGGTCATTGACTCAGTTACATACCTGACTAGTGCAGCAGTGAATTGGTCTATGGGATATAGAGCTACTCCTAAGAAGGACAAGGACAATCCTAAGAATCCACAGTTCATTCCTGACTTTGATGAGTATAAGGTTGAGACTAGTATGGTTTCGCAGATGTCTGATATCTGCAAGACCTTGCCAACTACTACGATTTGGATTGGTCATCCATTGCCTACATTGAAAGTAGAAGGCAGTGGACGTAGCATGTCAGTCACTAAGCAGACTAACATCGTGAGTTATGGACAGAAGGCTGGAGCTTTAGTAGGCGGGCAGTTTACTGAAGCTTATCACTTTGGTAGAATGGTTGACAAGCGTATCATCTATACTGATATGGTTGGTGATGACTATGCTAAGACCTGTCTGAATCTACCCAAGGAATTCGATATCACTGACAAGTTGTTCTACGAAGTTTGGAAACAATTGCTGGATGCTAAGGAGGCAGAGGAAAAGGAAAAGATTGAAGAGTCTAAACCAACTATAAAAGAATGGACATGGACTCCGCCTAGTGCAAGCTAAGCTGCGCAAATTCTAAAAGAAAGGAGGAAAGCCAATGAGAGTCATCCTGACACCGGACGATCTAAAGAAGGGCGATCTATTCGATCCTGCTTGGTACAACTCAGAGATCTCGAAGTATGAGGAACTGGTTGTAAAAGGTACTCTTGAAAAGCCGAGTGATGGTAGTATGAATGCCATCTTCACTTTCAAGATTACTGATGGAGTACACAAGGGTGCTGAACTCAAGAGGTTCTTTAACGAGAAAGCTCTTGGATTCGGTAAGAACTTGTGGAAAACCCTCGGTCTGCCTAAGACTGCTGATGGTAGCTATGAGCTGACCACTGAACTGTTTCAAAAGACAGTTGGTGCTAAGCTCAAGGTCTACGTCAAGCGTGGACAGAACCGGGAAACCAACAAGGAGTTCAACGAAGTTGTTGACTTCATGCCACTGAACTAGTACTGAATAACCAGTACTAGTGTTAAGCCTCATGCATCTTAATCCCAGCAGGATGCATGAGGCTATTTTATTAGAGAGGCAATATGGCTCCGAGATGTTATAACTGCGGTCATATAATAGACGTGCATATTACAGCAGATAAAGATCCTAGATCTCCACAAGATGGAGATTATTCAATTTGTATGTACTGCGAGGTAGTAGGAATCTTCATCATTCAAGACGGTGAGCTTTCTGTTAGGAAGCCTTCCTCACAGGAAGAGATGGAATTCAAACTTATTAACCTCACGCCAGATATCTTACATTAGTATCATGTCCCCGATAGGGCGGAAGTTCATAGACTCAAGCGGTCTACGTGGTAGAGCATATCTTGCTCCCAAAGAAGAACTTCTTATTACTACCAAGTTAGCTCCTTCCTATGACCGTAACCTTCTAGATGAATCCAAACGAATTAGATTCTACAGGAATAGCAAAGGATACTGGATTGATACATCTAATCTAGTTGGTACTAGAGCTAAGATAAATAGAGAATGTATGGTTGCTCTAGCTAATTGGATTATAGAACAAGAGGGAGCTAGGCCAAAGAATAAGCGGAGGCTCAATGCTAGAAAAGCAGACTTGGAAAGAGAGAGCACTTAGCACTGCTAAGTATCATTCTCTCAAGCTAAAGGAGGATGAGTCTTGGACTATTCGAGATACAGCAGATTCACTACATAGGAGTGTAGGTTCTATCTCGGAAGATATTCTAATCGCCAACTGGTATAGAACTCATCCTGCTGCTATCGATAGTTTCAAGACTGCAAGTGCTGCAATGAGATGGATTAAAGCTAAGAAGCGAGAAATGGAACTGTACGGAATAGAGTAATGGATCATAGATACAATGATTATGGGATCTGTGTAAAATGTCATAATCTAAAAGATTGCCCAGGTTATTACATTAACCCAGACAATGAATTAGAGAATGATATGCCAGTTGATGATGTAACTAGATTCATCAAAGCACTGATGGATTATCTAGAAGAAGAGACTGACCTAGGGGAATGGGATATTGATGTGAAGAACGAGATTCGTGCCATGATTAGAAAGTTAATCTATCGGCACTTGCACATTAAGTCGAGCGGTGAAGGAAGGCAATAGCAATGCCTAACTATGTGCCAGGTCAAGGACCACTTGAACCTAAGCTAATGATAGTGGCTGAAGCACCTGGAAAAGAAGAGGACGAACAATTAGAAACCCTTGTTGGTCCAACTGGCAGATTAACAAGAGAGATGGTAGAGAGTACTGGTATACCTTGGAATGAAGTGTATCGAACTAACGTAGTCAAGTATCGCCCACCAATGAATGACTTCACCAAACTGAATCTAATAGGAGTAGATTTAGACAAGCAGATTGAACAACTATGGGATAACGAAATAAGAAAGCTCAATCCAAACTGCATTCTGGCAGTAGGTGATAGAGCGTTACACGCTCTGACTGGATTGAATGGGATATTAAAATATAGAGGTTCTATCCTACGCGGGAAAGACGGACTACGTAAGGTTGTTGCTACCATTCATCCAGCAGCATTATACCCAAAGCCTGGAACTAATAAGGGTGCCTTACCGTGGATCTACAAGACTCTGATTCAAGCAGATATCCAAAGAGCGGTAGATGAATCGCGTACCTCTGTTATTAGCTTACCTGATCGCACTCTTGCAATTGCTCGTAATAGTCTCGATGTTCTTCGATTCTTCAGGGAATACGAAAGCATCGAACATCCGTCTGTGGATATCGAGAGCATTAATTGCATACCTGTCAGTATTGCTTTTGCTTTTACTAGACACCATAGTCTCACTGTTCCGTTGCTGACTAAGGTAGGTCAGTTTCCACTGACCGATATGGTGCATCGCGAAGTAGCTGAATGCTGGAAGATGATTCATGAAGTACTCAGCACTAAGACTGTCGTAGGACAGAACTTCATGTATGACCAGTTCAAGCTGGAGCTTTTAAGGTTCATCGTCAAGGGGATTCATTCGGATACCTTGCTGAAAACGAAATGCATCTGGCCTGAACTACCAGATAAAGACTTGGGTACTCAGACCAGTATATGGACAAGAGAACCACACTATAAGGAGGAAGGCAAGGAACCCAAGATTGGTAAGCGATTCAATGTAGAGCAATTCTTCAAGTACAATGGTAAGGATGCTTGCGTTACGAAAGAGATAGATGAGGCTCAGGAACAAGACCTAATTGACTTAGGAGATAAGTATAGTGTTCCTCTTAGACAACTGTACTATGAAACTGTTGTACCTAAGCACGAACTATATCTAAGAATGGGTAACGTAGGATTCCGTGTGGACTTTGAACGTAAGAAAGAACTGTTTAAGATATACACGGAGATGCATAATAAGGCTCATGCTGAACTGGTGAACGATGTCGGACATGAAGTTAACACTAAGTCATACAAGCAAATCTATAACCTACTATATAACGAAATGCATTTCCCAAGATTCATTAG
>Ga0126377_10001071_pt1 | contig 17598 bp, 26 predicted proteins | sample PanSoiMetPlot_22_FD_92647 | JGI IMG/M metagenome (GOLD analysis project Ga0126377, IMG submission 92647) | Tropical forest soil microbial communities from Panama - MetaG Plot_22 | ecosystem: Environmental > Terrestrial > Soil > Tropical forest > Bulk soil | place: Panama | collected 2016-02-17 | reverse complement strand
GCCGACGGCGGGCAGCGAGACCCAGCCGGCCGGCGTCGGCATGCCGGGCGCCGGGCCGTCGAGCTGGAGCCAGCCGTAGAGTTCGAGGCGCAGGGCGTGGACGTTGACCTGCCAGACGCGGAGCCCGCGCCGGCGCCGGCGGACGCGGCCACGCGTCTCGATCGCTTCGGCCATGCGCGGCAGCGACACGAGCGTCGGCCCCGGCGCCCCGCCGCGCACGAGCACGACCAGCTCCGGCGGCTGCGTGCGTGCCCAGCGATGCACGGCCGGCGTCGCATGACCCGTGTCGATCGCGACCTTGGCGAGCGGCATCGCGCGGCCGTCAGCGAGCGGCCACGTCGTCGTGACGACACTGGAGAGCGCCGCCCAGCACGCCTCGGCCTCCGGCGCACCGTCGAGGATGCGGTGATCGACGAGCCAGGAGCGGAGCCCCCGGCCCCAGCCCCACACGGAGATCTCCAGGCGATCCCGCTGCACGTCGACGCCGGCCGTCAGGAACAGCACGCCCGCCGGCACCTGGCCGAGGAGCGCGCTCGTCTGCCGCTCGCGGAGCCGGTGCCAGTCGGGCGCCTCGGAGGGCACGGCGTAGCTCTCGCCGAGGACCGTGTTGGTGAACGCCTGGAGCTTCTGCGGGTCCCCGCTGGCGCGTTCGGCCGCCGCCGCGATCTCGGCCCAGGACAGGCCGCCGACGCGGGCATAGAGCGCATTGATGTGGAAGCCGGCGACGGCCGGATCGGTCGCCACCGCCGTCGCGCGCCACTCGCCGTGCGCCAGCATCTTCGTCTTCGCGCCTTCGCGGATCAGCTCCTGACACGCGACGCAGCGATAGCGGACGGTGCGTGGCTTCCCGGGCTCCCATTCGAGGCGGTGGAAGTCGAGCACCTGGCGGTGGCCGCAGACCGGACAGGGCACGAAGAACCGGCGCTGATCCGTCGTGCGGAACTCGCGCTCGATGCGCGAGAGGCCGGCGTGCGTCGGCGTCGACATGAGCAGCTCCTTCCGCCGGGCGCCAAACGTGTAGCTGCGGGCCTCGACGAGGCTGATGGGATCGCCTTCGCCCTCGACATTCAGCGGGAAGCGATCAATCTCGTCGAGCGCCCAGTAGCGACACGAGAACGCGCAGAGCCCGGACGCGCTGTTCGCGCCCGTGATCGCGACGAGGCCGCCGGGGAACTCCTTGAGCAGCACCGTGTTGCCGGCGTCGCGGCTGCGCGGCAGCGAGACGCGGCTCCGCAGCGTCGGGCTCTCGCGGATCGCCGGGTCGATCCGCTGGCGCGAGAGCCGCTTCCCGAGTTCGACCGTCGGCTGCACGAACAGGAACGGCGCCGGCGCATGCGCGATCACGTAGCCGAGCCAGTTGACGGCGCCCTCGGTGAAGCCGAGCTGCGCCGCCTTCATGACGACGACGCGCCGGATCGGCGAGCGGACGGAGAGCGCATCGAAGACCTCGCGGAGATAGGGCGCGCGACTCGTCCGCCAGCGTCCCGGCTCCGCCGCCGAGCGCCCGGACAGCACGCGCTCCGCGTCCGCCCACTCCGACACCGTGCGCGGGGCGTCCGGTCGCAGCCCCTCGACGAGGGCGGCGTCGATGACGGCATCATCGCCGGAATCAGAACTCGACGCGTTCGGCGGCGAGCTCGCCGAGAAGCTGGCGAACATGGTCCTCCAGCACGACGGTCACCTGGGCGGCGTCCAGGTCGAACGTCGCGGCGAGCTGGGGCCCGACCCGTGCCGGCCAGGTGAGGCACGCATCGCGCAGCGTGCGCGCGAACGTGAATGCCCGTGCCGTCGCCCGCTCGCGCGAGATGAGGAGCCCGCGGCGCTGTTCGAGCGCCAGCCGCTTCGTCTGGACCTCGACGACGAGCGCGGCGGCCCGCGCCTGCGCGAGCTGCGAGCCGGTGATGACCGGCGGCGGGCTCTCGGCCGCCCGCGCCTGCGCCGTCGCCTCCTTCGCATTCGCGGCGCCCTGCGGCGACATGGTCGCCTCCCAGAGCGCGTCGGCCTCGACCGGGTCGATCAGCTTTTTCGGCCCGTGGACGGGGATCGGGCCGCCAGCGGTCATGGTGCGCTTGTGGACGGCGACCTTCGAGACGCCGCGACGGCGCGCGTACTCGGCCTGCGTGACGAACGCCATCCCCGTCACGCCTGCGCGAGCGCGAGCAGCTCGGCCCGTGCCTTCGCGTCGTCGCGGAAGACGCCGAGCATCGCACTCGTCACGGTCTCGGCCGGCGCCCGCACGCCGCGCGTCTCCATGCAGCCGTGCCGCGCCCGGAGGATCACGCCGACGCCGCGCGCCCGCAGGTGTTCGAGCAGTGCCTCGGCGATCTCGACGGTCAACCGCTCCTGGACCTGCAAGCGCCGCGCGAAGCACTCGACGAGGCGGACGAGTTTCGACAGGCCGACGACCCGCGCGCCCGGCAGGTAGCCGACGGTCGCCGTGCCGTGGAACGGCAGCAGGTGATGCTCGCAGAGCGACCAGAACGGGATGCCGCGCTCGATCACGAGTTCGTCGTAGCCGACCGCGAACTGGCGGGTCAGGATCGCTCGCGGATCGTCGCCGTAGCCCGCCGTCATCTCCTTGAGCGCCCGGAGCACGCGCTCCGGCGTGTCGCGGAGCCCGTCGCGCTGCGGGTCCTCGCCGAGCCAGGTGAGCAGGCGGACGATGTTCGACTCGGGCGCGTCCTCGGTCTCCCACGGGAAGACGACCCAGGCAGCGGTCTCACGCGCCGCCGGGGCGAGATGCGGCGGCGACCAGGGCTTGCGGAGCATCGCATCGACGGGCGCGCCGTTGAAGCGGGCGAGTGTCTGCCCGCTGTCGACCAGGTCGTCGACGATCCACGTCGTCGGCCCGTCGGGCTGCTCGGCGAGATCGAGGTCGGGATGGCGCCCGCGCAGCAGCGCCGCGACGACCGTGCCGTTCCGGGGCACGCCGTAGATCGCCCGGACACCGTCCGGACGCCTCCGGGCCAGGTCCCCGACCAGCTCCTCCACGCCAGCCCACGTCAGATGCATGGCGTCCGGCGTCACCGGACGCCCCACGTCTTGTGCTGCTGGCACGAGAGCCGCCACGGCGGATGCTCCTTGCAGAGCGCGATGCACCAGCGCAGCGTGTCGGCACGGATCGTCCCGTCGGGCTCGGCGGCGGGCGAAATCAGATAGTGCGTCGCCTCGACCTGCGTCTTCGGCACGGGCTGGTGGACGTGCCGCACGTACTTGACCTCGTCCGCCGTCCGCTGCCGCAGCGCGTGCTCGGCCGTCTTCGGCGACACGGTGACCCAGTCGAGTAGCAGATGGTCGACGTTGCGCGACCCGTTCGTCTCGATCGCCATCGTGGCGAAGCCGGCGGCGTCGAGCGCCGCGACGAGTGGCCGGTCGAGCTGGAGGGCCGGCTCGCCGCCCGTGAAGATCACGCCGCAGTCCTGCGGGGCGGGCACCAGCGACAGGGCGAGGGCGACCAGCTCGTCGCATGCGTAGGCGATGCCGGAGGAGAAGTCCGTGTCGCAGTCGAAGCCGTGCGTCTCCTGGCGGCAGGTCATGTTGCAGCCCGCGAAGCGGACGAAGACGTTCGGCGTGCCGGCGCGCACGCCCTCGCCCTGGAGCGAGTAGAAGACTTCCTGCACGTGGTAGGTCAGGCCGGCCCCTCCGGCTCGACGGTGACCTCGGCCGCGCACGTGTCGGTCTCCCAGAGCACGACTCCGGCGACGCGGACGCCGTGCGGCCGGAGCAGCCCGCTCGCCTCCTCGAGCAACGTCCGCGCCATGACCTCGGCCGTCGGATTGCCGTCGAGGACGGCGATGCGCTGCGCAACGCCGCTCCGGAAGGCGAACTCGCGCAGCGCCGCGAGCGCCGCGCCGTCCCGGCGGTTGACGAGGAAGCCGTGATCCCACTCGCGGTCGATCCAGCCGCCGATCTCCTGCTTGACGACGGCGAAGTCGACGACGCGGCCGACGGCGTCGAGCCCGGTCTCGGCGGCCACGGTGATCTCGGCGCGGTAGTTATGCCCGTGGAGCTGCGCGCACGCGCCCTCGTGATCGAGGAGCCGATGCCCCGCCGCGAAGCGCAGGACCTTCGTGACCGTGGTCATGCGGCGGCCGGCGCGTAGGTCGTCCAGTCCGTGACGCCAGCCAGCGCGAACGCCTCGCGCCGCTCGACGCACGTGCCGCACTGCCCGCAGTGCGCCTCGCGCCCCTCGTAACACGAGTAGGTCAGCACGAACGGCGCCCCGAGCTTCGCGCCGTGCGCGACGATCTCGGCCTTCGACCAGGCCGCGAACGGCGTCAGCAGCGCCAGCGGCGACCAGCTCGCGCGGGCAAACGCCTGCGCCATCGCATCCATGAACGCCGGGCGACAGTCGGGATAGATCGCGTGGTCCCCGGCGTGCGCCGCGTACGCCACCGCCTCGGCGCCTTCGGCGACCGCGAGCGCCCCGGCCATCGCGAGCAGCAGCATGTTGCGGTTCGGGACGACGGTGCTCTTCATCGACTCGTCGGCGTAGTGCCCGTGCGGCACCGCGATCGCGGCCGAGGTCAGCGCCGAGCCGCCGAGCAGCGCGGTCAGCGTGCCGGCGTCGACCTGGACGCGCTCGACCTGGAGCACGCGGGCGATCCGGTCGGCCGCCTCCAGTTCGCGGGCGTGCCGCTGGCCGTAGTGCACGCTGAGCGCCAGGACCTCACGGCCGAGCGCGAGCTGGTCGACGACGAGCGTCGTCGAGTCGAGGCCGCCACTCAAGAGACAGACCACTTTCATGCCGGGACCTCCCGAGGCAGCGCGTCGATGAGCGTCGGATGCTTCGCCCACAGCGCCGCCCACTTCTGCCGCGCCCGTCCTTCGAGCGCGAGGAACCAGCGGACTTCGGCACGCAAGTTCTGATGCGAGCCGCGCACGCTGACCCGCGCGCCGTCGAACGCGCGCCAGTTCCCGAACCGGTTCGGACTCTCCCAGCTCGTCGCGTCGACCGAGTGAAACGGGAAGTCCATCAGCGCCCACTCGGCGCCGAAGCCAAAGCCGTGCACGGCCTTCGGCCAGATGCACGCGAAGCATTGCGCCGTCCACGCCTTCTTCGGCTTCGGCCGCAGGCCGACGGCGCCACCGAGCGCGATCTTCGGATAGTCGCGCGCCATCCCGACAAGCGCGTCCTCGGGCTCACCGACGTGGAAGCAGGGAATCGCCGGGACGCCCGCCTTCCACATCGCCTCGGTGTTCTTGAGACTCGCCCGCCAGTCGCCGATCACGTCGAGCGCGAAGACCTCGGCGAGCGTCGGATCGGTCGCCAGCAGCTCGCGGCAGGTCTCCGTGTACTCGACCAGGTCGACCGGCGTGCCGCTCCGCTGCGCGCTGAACGCGCCCGAGTCCATGGCCCAGGTCCGATAGCGGTACTGCGGGCGTCGGTCGAGGAACGGCTTCAAGTAGACGAACGACACGAGCAACGCCGGGTCGTCCTCCCAGTGGTAGTAGAGCGCCGGGCCCGGATTGTACGCGAGCCGGAGCGTCGGCAGGTCGGCGCCGAACGCGCGCAGTTCACGACCGGAACTCACGGTGACCAGGTAGAGCGTCGGCGCCACGGCTGTCATGCGGCGGCTCGGCCAAGGTAGCTCTCGCAGACGCGGACGAGGCAGTCGCCGGGCGACAGCGTCCGGTCGCCGACTTCGGCGCGGACGCGTGCGATCGCCTCGTCGATGACGGCGTGCTGCGTCGGGTTCAAGACGAGCGTGTGATGCCAGGCCGACGGCGGATGCTCGCCACCGAGCGAGCCCTTGCCACTCGGCAGCCAGTCGGCGGCGAGCAGCGGGTCGATCACGTAGTCCGGCCAGACCAGGCGCGCGACGTCGAGGTCGCCCCGGGCGTCGAGGTCGGCGAGCAGCGCCGCCAGCTCGCGCGAGTCCTGTTGCGCGAGCGACGCGATCGGATCGTAGGTCAGCAGCAGCTCCTGCGCCTCGTGCTCGTCGAGGTCGAGGATCACCGCCGGCACGAGCATGTCGGGCACGGTCTCCTGCCGCAGATGCCCGTCGAGCAGCTGGTAGCGCCCGTCCCCGAGTTCGCGCACCAGGCAGACGCCCGCGAAGCCGATCCGTTCGAGCACGCCCCGCATGGCGACGAGCTGCGCCTCGGGATGCCGGCGCCAGTTCTGCGGATGGGGGACCAGGTCGCGCGCCGGGAGGCGCGTGAACGCCTTGACTCGATCGCGAATCGCGCCCGGGACCGAAACGTTAACCATCTGAACGCCCACGCACTAGAAATTTTTGGCGGGGCGCCGCCTCGCCGCCTGGGGGGCTCGCCGGAGGACCCGCCGTGGCGGCGGCGCGCGGCGGCGGCCCCCGCCGGCCGCCCGTGCCGATGCCGCGCGCAGTCGCCCGCGCCCGTGGTCGCCTCACCGCCGCTGCTCCGTCACGCGCGCCGTCACGAGCCAGACCCGCGCGCAGCGTGCGACCAGGTTGGCGAGCGCGAGCGTGACGTCGCGGATGCTCACGCCGTCCTCGACCTCGTCCAGCTCCCGCTCGACCGTTTCGACTGCGTCGAGCAGCTCGTCGCGTTCCGCCTGCGTCATCCGTGCCACCGTCCGACCACGAAGGCGACGAGGCAGCCGCCCGCGAAGTACGCCGCCGCCAGCAGGGCGCAGGCGGTCATCAGCGCAGGGCTAGCGGCGACGGCCACGGGCACCGTGCCGGAGACCGGGCCGCGTGATGGTCCCATGCGTCTTGCTGACGCTCTTGATCGCGTTGCCCCACTTGCGGCGGACGGCGCGGGCGACGTGCTGGTACGTGCCTTTCGTGTGCGCTTGGGCGGCGCGAGCGAGGGCGTTGCGAGCGCGGGCCTTCGTGTCGATCGGGAACGACCGCGTGCGCGGGTAGGCGAACGCCGATCGGGGCAGCGAGCGGCGCGTGCGAGCATTCATCGAGGGTCCCTCCTCGGTCGGCTCGCGGTGCTCCCCGTAGCACAGCCCGGGCGCGGCCGCATCACGGGCCCGCCAGGCGCCAAGCGCCCCGCAGGCGCAGTACGATCCCCGCGTTCGGGGCGACATGGGGCCGCCTCGCACGACACGACACAGAGGAGATCGACAGATGGAGCAGCGGCGATGACGCCCGCCGAGACGCGGGCCTTGATCCTCGACAACGTCCTGACGGCGTTCTTGGCGCACGCGCCAGACCGGGTCGCCACGCTCGAATGGTGCCTCGACGGCGAGGTCGGCGGCCCGGAGACGCCCGGCACGTGGCGGCGGTTCAGCGAGCGGCCGACGGTCGCCTTCGGCCATGGCTACCTGCTCGGCATGGCCGAGGCGTGCAACATGACGCGGCTCGAACTGCTCGACGCGATCGGCTTCTCGGGCGACGACACGATGGCCGACGTCGCACGGAAGCTGCGATGACCCGCGTCGCCCTCGGGCGGCTCTTCATCACGCCCGGCGCCCGGCGGGCGTTCGACGTCGCCGGGGAGGATCCTGCCGCCTACGTCCGCCGGCATCAGGCCGGCGAGTGGGGCGAGGTCGACGCCGAGGATCGGCGCGCGAACGATCGGGCGCTCCGGGACGGCACGCGGCTGCTCTCGGCGTACGTCCTCGGCAGCGGCGTGCGCGTCTGGATCATCACCGAGTGGGATCGCTCGGTGACGACGATCCTGCTGCCCGAGGAGTACTGACCCGCTAGGGGCGCCGGTGCAGCCCGGCCTCGCGCCGGGCGCGCCGGTCGACCTGGCGCATGAAGTTCGCGACCAGGCGGACGCCCATCGTGTCGAGCACGACGGGCAGCACGTCCGTCCGCTTCATGATGCCGGGGACCGAGGGGCCGTAGAGCTCGCGGATCGGCAGCCGGGCGCGGCCCCGGCGCTCGAAGATGCCCTCGTGCCCGTGCCGGACGGTGGCCTTGAAGGCGTGGCGGTAGGTCTCCGTCTTGCCGGCGACACGGATCGACACGCCCTGCGTGCGGCTCACGCGCGGCCGGAACTCGATCATCTTGATCGCCTTGCCGCGCGTGACGAGCGCCGCCGAGAGATGGTCCGGCCGCGCCGGCTGGATCGTCATCGCCTGCTTCACGACCCGACTCGGCAGCCCCATCATGGGCGCGATCTGCTGCGCGGCCTCGACCTGGGCGTTCTTCGCCGTGTCGTTCAGCGCGAGCGCGGCGACCTCGTTGAACGTCGGCTGCCGCAGCGTGTCGAGCAGCGCGAGCAGCGGCGCGGTGTCGACCTCGACGCGGACCTCAAGCGGCAACGGAGGCTCCTACCGTGGGCGCGGCCGGTCGCCGCCGCCCGCATGCGAGTGCGGGACGAGGTAGGCGACGCAGCGGCCACCACGCCGCCGCCGGACGAGCACGCGCAGGCGAGTCATCGGCGCCGTGTCCGGGGCGGGGCCTTCGGGACATGGTGCCCGGCGGCGCGAGCCCGCGACAGGTTGATGGCGGTCTCCTGCCGCTGCGCCGCCGCCTTCGTCGTGTGGCGGCCGAGGATGCGGCCCGAGCGCGTCGACCGGAGGACGAACTTGCCGCGTTCCTTCCGGATCATGGCGGCGGCGGCGAGCCCGGCAGCAGGTAGAGGGCGAGCACGAGGAGGGCCAGGCCGAGCGCGACCAGGTTGATGCGGACGGGCAGCATCGGGATCGCGAGCAGGAAGACGACGAACGCGGCGACGATCAGCGTGTAGCGATAGGGCATGGCGGCGCCTCCTCCGGTCGCTTCGGTCGCTTCAGCGTGGGGCCGTAGGGCGGGATCGCGGCGAGGGCGGCGACGCACCAGCCGCAGCGGTGCGTCGGCGTGCAGACGCGGCAGCGGTCGAGGGCGCGGTGCAGATGGTCGAGGATGGGGTCGTCGTCGAGCGAGGAGAGGCGCCGCCCGCCACGCAGCGACGTGACGGACGGCGCGGGCGATGATGGGGCGGGACGGTGTCCCACGCCGCTTCTTAGCATGCGGCGTACCAGGTCCGATAGGTCGCCACTACCGCCGTGCACTGCGCTGCTCCGACTCGCGCTGCGCCTGGCGCTGGTCGCGGATGAATTGCTGCCGGCGCTTCCACCACGCCGCCCGGCGCCGGCATTCGCGCACACGGATCGTCTGCCGGTCGCCCTCGGCGTGCAGGACGCCCGCGTAGCCCGGGCACAGCTCGTCGCTGTCGCGGGAGCGCCAGAGCGGCCCGGCGTGGCTGCCGCCGAGATCGGCGTAGACGCAGCGCCCGACCGTGCAGAGCGTCGCCCAGCGCTCGCAGCGGGCCCAGTCGGTCGCCAGCTCGGGCGAGAAGAGCGGCGTGCTCATGGCCGGCCCCGGTCGCCTGCGGCGGCGTAGGCGCGGGCGAGGACCTCGCCGAGCCGCACGGGACTCGCCCGCTGCGGGCCCATCCGGTCTCCGGTCCGCGCGCACGCGGCCTGCCGATTGCTACGCGTGCGCGCGTCCGGATCCGGATCTTTTTCTTCTACAGGGAGAGGGGAAAGGGGAAAGGGGCTGCGAGAGTCCGCGCGGAAATTTTGCGGACATCCGAATTGCCCTGTTTCCGCTGCTGCGACGCCCACTTGCGCGGACCCTGTCACGCGCATGTCACGCGTGACATCCGCAGACTGTCCGCGTGACGTCACGCGTGACGTCGGCGTGACGTCACGCGTGACAGGACCGGCGCGGTGTTTCGCCTGTCGAGCCCGATCGAGCGCGCGACGCCGCTCGGCGCGGGCTCGGCCATCCGCCTTCCGCTGCCGGTCGCGCTCCTTGCGGGCGAGCGTGTGGGCGCGACTCTCCTGGTAGTCGAGGAAGTCGGGGACGACGTAGGCGGTGCCGTCGTCGCGCCAGAGGCCGACGGCGACCAGGTGCTCGGCGACCCGTTCGGGCGTGACGCCGGTGCCGTCGATGGTCATGCCGCGGAAGAGCGCGAGCCGCCAGACGGTCATGCGGGGGATGACGCCGTCCGTCCGGTAGCGCTTGCACCAGCAGAGCGCGGCGAGGTTCAGCCAGCCGGCGACCTCGCACCACGTGCCGAGGCGCACGAGCTTGGGATGCTCCGGGTAGAGATCGTCCACGTCGAGCATGGGGGGTCCTCACGTGAGATCGAGAAAGTCTTCCTCTGGCGTGCGGCGCTGCGGTGCCGCCGGGGGCGGCCACGGATGCAGCGCCTGTTGCGGGACGTGGAACGCGGGAAAGGGCACGACCGACCAGAACCGGCTGCGGTCCTTGCCCTCCTTGCCGCTCATCCAGCCCGCCCGGCGCCACTCGCGGTCGGCGCCGACCATCAGCACGTAGATCCGCGTCTCGGCATCGGGCGGGCGCAGAATCAGCTCGCCGTTCTCCACGTCGCAGGTACTGCGGACCTGGTAGCCGGCAACGTCGCCGCTCGCGCGGTCGAGCCGGGAGCCCGGCATGAAGTACACGCCGAGGAGCTTCGCGAAGGCCAGCTCGGCGAGCGCCCCGCGCACGTCCCGCGCCCAGGCGAGGTCGGGCGGTGTCGGGAACTGGTCGGCGGCCCGGCGTTCGAGGGCGCGCAGCCGCCGCCCCTTGCCGATCTCGGCGCCGAGGACGAGCTCGTCGGCCGTCAGCGTGATCCGGTCGCCGGTCATGTGCCCGGCAGCTCGGTCTGCGGCGACGACCGGCGCGGGCGTCCGCGACGCTTCCCGTTCGGCATCGCGATCTCGGGCTTGAGGAGCGGCTGCTGAATCGCGTGCACGCGGAGCAGGACACCGGCCTCGTGTTGCAGATGGTTCAGCAGGCCGATGTCCCGCTCGCTCACCTGGGCACCGGCGAAGACGAGGAGCGTCTCGACCTTCGTCGTGCCGTCGCGCGACTCGCGGCGGGTCGTCCCGATGCGCTGCAACCGGAGTCGCAGCATGACCTCGTCCCCTGGCTTGGCGTCTCTCATCCCCTGGTCCTCCTCATGGTTGCGCGGTGCTGCGACTTGCATTGCTCAGGCGGCGCCCTGGTGCTCCTCGAGCACGGCGGCGATCGGCAGCACGAGCCGGAGAAACGTCGCGCGCTCGTCCGCGCGCAGCGCGTGGTAGGCCGCGAGCAGCGTGGCGAAGGCAGGATCGGGCGGCGGGGCCGGCCCGGTCGCCAGGTCCTCCGCGAGCTGGCAGAGCCGCCGGGCGGTCGGCGACACGGCGCTCTGAATCTGCAGGAGCGCGAGGCCGAGGGCGCGGGCGACCCGGAGCGCGCTCACGAAATGGAGATCGACGTGCGTGCCGCGCTCGATCCGCGAGACGCACGCCTGGCTCGTCATCGAGCGGTCGGCCAGTTCGAGCTGGGTCCAGCCGAGGAGCGCGCGGGCGGCATGGACCTCGCGCCCGAACGTCTCCATCAGGGCGGCGTCCTTCCTCATCGCGCCCATGCGCCGGCCTCCTGGCCGACGAGCACGCCCTGGCGCTCGGCGATCGGGGCGACGCGGACGCGCACGCCGATCGGAGCGCCGCCGTCGGCGTAGAGCTTGTGCAGGTCCTCGTCGACGATCTGCGCATCGTCGCGCCAGAGGATCCCGGTGCAGGCGTCCTCGACGGCGCGGGCGAGCTTCAAGACGTCCGGCTTCGTCGTCGGCCAGGTCGGTGCGCTCGGGCGCAGGCCGCGCTTGCCGACGTGACCCTGCGGGCGCGGCACGAAGAACCAGAGCGAGAGCCGCAGCGCGCCGTCGAGGGGACGCATGGCCGGCGTGTGCGCCGCTGCAGCGAAGCGGATGGCCGCGCGCCACTCCTGGCCCTTCGGGCCGCTGTCGTCGACGACGCTCACGTGCGCGCGGCCGTCGCGGCCGTGGACCGGGAACGCCCGTTTGCTGCCGCCGGGCACCGGCGAGCCCGGGACGAAGAACTCGACGCCCATCATGTCGGCAGGGCGAGCAGGAGCATGCCGGCGACGAGGCAGGCGATGCCGACGACGATCACGAGCCACTCGGGGATCATGCCTTCGGCCTCCACGCCTTGTTGCGCGGCCGGGACCGGAGCGCGGGAATCACGGTGACGGGCGCGGGCTCGACGAGGTCGGCGCCGCAGCGGCGACAGCGCCGTCGCACCGGGCCGGCGTCGCTGACCTGCACGACGATCGCGGTCGCCGGATGCTTGCAGCTCCGGCCCGCGCCCGCCGATCGCGTCTCCCCCACCGTGCGCCGTCGCCCCACTCGGCCGCCCTCCGCTCAAGGCGGGCGGGCCGGTGCGGCGGGCACCGACCCGTCCGTCCGGCCGCACGCTGCGGGGAGGGCCCGGCCGGGGGCGGTCGGGTCGACGCGCGTGCAGCCCCTCCCGCCGCCGCCCCGTCCGGGCACGACGCCCCGGCGCCGGGCTGCGAGCCGACGCGATGAGACCGGGACGCCGCGCCCGGGCCGGGCGGCGCGCGTGAGAGTGGGGTCAGAGCGTGCCCAGGCCGCCGGAGAGGCGCGGCGACCTGGGGGCGCGGGCGTGACCTGGGGGGACGTCACTGGACGCCCCCCAGAGGCACGGTGAGGCGAAGCGAGTAATGGTCAGTACTCCGAGAGGACAGGACCATTTCTCCCCCCCGTCCCTTGGGCGTTTTCCGGGGGGCGGGGGCGTCGCTCGTGCCGACATCGAAGCGGAAGACGCCCTCGACCTCGACCCGGTCGGCGTGGACCGTGACCTTCCTGAGCAGGTTCCGGACGGTCGTCTGCCGCTGGGCCGGGTCCATGCGGTCGATGCCCCGTTCGAGCAGGCGGCAGAACTTGACGAGGGCGGCGTGACGATCGGCGGCGGCCGCCCCCGCCACCATCCGGCCCTCGGCCTCGGCCACCGCCGCCGTGAGGCGCTCGATCTCGGCTTTGAGGGGCCGCTGTCGTCTCGCGAGGTCGGCCTTGTCCAGCTCGCCGTCCTGGTAGAGGTCGAGGAGCCGCTCACGCGCCTTCGTCACCTTGGCGAGCGCCCGTGCCAGCTCGCCATGTTCGGTCTGGGCATCGCCCCGGCGGGCGTCGATGCCGAGCTTCGTCGCCTTGGCCGTCGAGGTCATGGCGTCCGGGTTGCGGATCACGGCGACGAGGCGATCCCAGACCAGCGCTTCCAGCTGTGCGGCCGGCATCGTCAGCCGGCAGCGGTCGTGCTGGTCGTTGTTGCCCTCGCAGCGGTAGATCGGCGTCGTCCGCGTGTTCCCGTGGAGGCGGCGGCCGCACGCTCCGCAGACGAGCAGGCCGCCGAGGAGGTAGACGCGGCTGGCGGGCCGGCCCCGGAGGAGGTTCTTGTTCCGCTCGATCTGCTGCCGGGCCCGCTGCGCGAGGGCGGGCGAGATGATGGGCTCGACCTTGTAGGTGATCCAGTCCTCGCGGTCTCGGGTCACGGCTTTCGTCCCGCGCCGGTCGGTGCGATTGTAGACGCCCGTGCCGAGGTAGACGTCGGCGTTGACGATGTGCCGGACGCCCGTGCGGCTCCAGCGCGTGCCCCGGCGTGGGGGAATGCCCTGCGTGTCGAGGCGGCGGGCGATCGACTTGAACGGGACGCCATCCGCCGCCCAGGTGAAAATGCGTTTGACGATCGCTGCGCGGTCGGGATCGACGGCGAGGCCGCCGAGGGCCTGGTCGTCGCGTCGGTAGCCGAACGGGGCCGGGCCGACCGGACTGAGGCCCTTGCGCGCCTTCTCCATCGCCCCGCGATAGGTCAGGTCGAGGATGTACTCGCGCTGGTACTCGGCGATGCCGGCGAGCATGGTCTCCTGCAGCCGGCTCTCCTTCGTGTCCTCGGGCGTCCAGCCGTAGTAGTCGTGCCGGACGCCGTGATCGCGGAGCGTCTTCAAGAAGACGAGGTGTTCCCCGGCGCTGCGCCAGAACCGATCGTTCCGGCCGGTGAGGACGACGTCGACCGCGCGCTGGCGGACGAGGTCGCGCACCTGATGGAAGGCGGCCCGGTCGTCCTTGGCGCCGCTCACGCCGCCATCGACGAACTCGCCGATCACCGTGTAGCCCTGCTGCTTCGCCTTCGCCCGCGTCTCGCGGCGCTGGACGTCGAGGCCGTAGCCGTCCTCGGCCTGTTTCTTCGTGCTGACGCGCAGGTAGATCGCGCACCGCACGCCGCTCGCCTGCTGCTGTGCCTTCGCCATCAGCGGCGCCCTCGTCGGCGGGACGGCCGGGGGAGGCGCCGCCACGCGCCTAGGATGTCGTCAACCGTCTTCGTCGGGTCGTCGCCCTGTGCCTCTTCGGCTTCGAGCTGGGCGCAGGTGCGGCAGTCGAGCCACGGGTCGAGGTCGATGCGCTCGTGCCCGCAGGGATGGCGGCCGTCGTTCTGTGTGAAGAGTTCGACCTCGTGCATGCGGCGCACGGCGTCGCGGCTCGCCGTGTCGCGGTCGCGGGTCATCGGCCCACCGCCGTCGCGAGGTAGGCGGCGATCGCCGCCTCTAGGACCTCGTGCATGGGGCGCCGTTCGAGGGCGGCCCGGACCTTGAGGTCGACGACCGTCCGCTGCCGGATCTCGGTCATCCAGCGCATGCGCTCGTCGGGCTGAGAGGGAAGGGATTTGCGGGCCGTGGCCCGCCGTGTCTTGGGTTTGCTCATCTCCTGAGTGTACAGCAGATACAGGGTTGCTAGCAAGCCCGCAGAAATCGCCAGGGAAACCGGGCCCCTGGGGCGTGGCGGCGGTCATGCGTCCATCGCCCCTAGCGTGACGATCCACTCCATCGTCTCGACCCAGCGGCGCCAGGCGTCGGCTTCGGCCTCGGGCGTCGCGGGCGGGACGAAGACGACCTCGGGATCGGGCCGGGGCGGGCGACGGCCTCGTCGTGACCGCGCGTCCTGCCGGTCGGCCCTCATCGCGGGGGCCGGTCTAGCGCCGCGCCCGCCGATGTGTCAAGGTGCTAGGTATCTGTCGAATTTGTCGGATACACACTTTAGGGTCACTTAGGGCAGGATGCGTAAGGTCGTGCAGCTTGTGTCGGATGACGCGCGTGCGTCAGTGCGACGGCGGCGGTCGGCGTTTTCGATCTCGCGCGACGGGCGGATGCGGCGTAGTCTCGGAGCCCGGTGGCGATCCTTTCTTCGGCGGCACTCGGATCTTCGGGTAGAGGGCGCGCATGGACAGCGCTTCCGCCAAGAGCATGCGGGCGCACGGCCCCATCTTGAGATGCACCGCGCTGCAGAGCTCCGCGATCTCGTCCCACATGACCGGCGGGAGGTTCACCATCAGCCGCCGTGTGCGGTCAGCACGTTTCGACATACGCCGACACGTTCATGGGCAAAAGTAGGCTGTCTGACAAGACGTGTACGATCATCCGCTTCGTCACGAAGCGGCGCCAGCCGACGAGATTCTCCTTGACAAGCAGATGAAGCGGTGCCAACGGGGACTTTTCTGCTCGAAGGTTGCAGAAAGTAGCTTTGGGGAACCTTTCTCATGCGGACGAGCGACGCCGAGGGCCGGATCTGGCGGCAGCTCCGGTCGGAGCTGAAGCTGCTCGACGCGGCGATTCGCCGCCGCGATGCGCGCGAGTTCGCGCGCCTCGTCCATCGCTTCGCGCACGCCGCCACGACGCTCATCGCCTCGACGGCGCATCGACGCCGAGCAGCCGAGGGCCGCAAGCGACCACGCGCAGACGAATGATCCGGTCGCGTGTTCACCGCACGCGCGAGTTGGACCCTGGGGAGTAGGGAGGAGGGAACGCAGCATGCCCACACGGAAGACGCGAGCGGCCGGACGGAAGGCGACAGCCCGCGCGAAGAGCCCCAGGCGGTCGACGACGAGCGCCCGACCGGACCCGACGACCCGCATCTGGACGCCGCTGCCCGTCGCCGCCCGCATGATCGGCTTTCACTGGCGGACGCTCCGGAAGTACCTCAAGGACGAGCCGTTCGTGCGCGTCCTCGGCGAGCGCTGGTATGTGAAGCTGCCCGAGTTCCTCGACTGGTGGGAACGGCAGCGGCCGTCGATGAAGGCGGAGCCGAACGCCGCCGGGAGCCAGCGGTGACGGCGTGCCCGTGCGCGCAGCATGGCTGGAGTCCCTGGCGCACGATCGCGGGCGGGCTGCTCGAACGGCGGTGCTGCTGCGGCAGCGTCGAGCGGATCACGCCCGATGCGCTCGCGGCCGCGACACTCGACCGCCCGCTCGCGACGCTGCGGGCGCTGCGGCAGGCGATCGACAAGACGAGGTGGAGCGATGAATGAGGAGGTCCGTCGGCATTCACTCGGCTCGTCCGACATTGCCGCCGTCGTCGGCCGCGATCCCTGGCGCACGCCGGCCGATCTCTACCTGGAGAAGACGGGGCGCCTGGGGCCGCTGCTCCGGCCGTCGCCCGCGATGGAGGCGGGGACCTTCCTCGAGCACGGGCTGCTCGACTGGGCGGGGCATCGCTTCGGCACGCCACTCGCCCGCCGCCAGGTCCCGCTCGTCCATCCGCGCTATCCGACGCTAACGGCGACGCTCGACGGCGTCACGGCCGACGGCGAGCTCGTCGAGGCGAAGACCGCCGGCCTGGTCGGCGGCGGACTGCATCTCGACGACTGGGGCGATGCCGAGACGGACCAAGTGCCGACGCACGTGTTCTTGCAGGCGCAGTACCAGCTCGGGCTCGCCACCGCACAAGAGACCTGGCCGATGGCGCCGCCGACGCGCTGCCACGTGCCCGCCCTGCTCATGCGGCGCGGGCTCGTGATGTTCGTCGTCGAGCGGCACGACGCGCTCGTCGAGGTCCTCGTCGACCGAGCGCTGCGGTTCTGGCGCGACTACGTCGTCACCGACCAGTGCCCGCCGGACACGCTGCCGTCGCTCGACGTGCTCGTACGGATCGGGCGCGAGCCCGCGAGCACGGTGCCGATCCCCGAGGCGACGGTGCTCCGGTGGCAGGACGCGAAAGCCCAGGTGAAGGAGGCCGAAGAGCGCGAGCGCGCCGCCTACCGGGCGCTCCTCGCGTCGCTCGGGACGGCCGAGGCCGGCACGTGTGCGCTCGGCACGGCGCTCTACCTGGAGCGCACGCGGCGCGCGTACCAGGTGCAGGCCGCCAAGTATCGCCAGCTCGTCTGGAAGCCCGCCGCGCAGCGGGAGAAGGAGGCGTCGTGATGGAGGGCGCAGTGACGGTGATGCCGGCGACGGCGTTGGAGGCGGTCACGCGCGCCGAGATCGACCTCCAGGTCGCCACCGCGAAGCAGTATCCGCGCAATGCGAAGGCGGTCCTTGCCGAGGCGATCGAGCTGGCGACGGCGACGCCCGAGGTCGCCGCCGAGACCTTCTACGTGCTCCAGCGGAAGGACACGAAGACGGGCCAGATGCACAAGATCGAGGGCGGCAGCATCCGCCTCGCCGAGATCGTCGCCTACACGGCGGGCAACATGGGCTACGGCTTCCGCACCGTGAGCGATGACGGGCGCGGCGTCATCGTCGAGGGCGTCTGCATCGACTACGAGCGGAACCTGCGCTGTACGAAGCAGGTCCGGCGCAACGTGCTCGACCGCAACGGCCGGCGCTACTCCGAGGACATGGTGACGATGACGACGATGGCGGCCGGGTCGATCGCCTGCCGCAACGCCATCTTCGGCGTCGTCCCCGGGCTCGTCGTCTCGCAGGTCCTGCGCGCCGCGAAGCAGGCGGCGCTCGGCGGGGCGCGCAGCGTGGCCGAGCGGCGCGACAAGGCGCTAGCGTACTTCGCCAAGCTCGGCATCGACGAGGCGCGCGTGCTGGCGACGCTGCCACGCGAGACGCGCGACGAGGTCACGGACGAGGACGTGCAGACGCTGCT
>Ga0126377_10001070_pt1 | contig 17608 bp, 10 predicted proteins | sample PanSoiMetPlot_22_FD_92647 | JGI IMG/M metagenome (GOLD analysis project Ga0126377, IMG submission 92647) | Tropical forest soil microbial communities from Panama - MetaG Plot_22 | ecosystem: Environmental > Terrestrial > Soil > Tropical forest > Bulk soil | place: Panama | collected 2016-02-17 | reverse complement strand
GCAGCAATGCATTCGGAGGAACTGTGGGGGAGTAAGTTCCTTTCCGTCGTGAGTGGAGAAGGCTGCCTGAGCAGTGGCCGTCATGGGGAGGGCGGACAATGAGCAGGCAGCCGTTTTATTTGATCGGGAACGACCGATTAGTCGCGGTAGCTCGCCGGTCATAGAAACCAGAAAGCAAAGGAGATTTGTTATGGCCAAGGCGATCTGTAAGGTTCTTGGATTGGTCTTCCTGATAATCGGATTGCTTGGATTCGTCTCCCCGAATTTGCTGGGAATGCGCCTTTCGGGCATTCAAAACATCATTCATTTAATATCGGCCGCGCTGACGCTTTATTTCGGCTTTGCGGCTTCGCCGAGCGCAGCCCGCGTTTTTTCTTTGACCTTCGGCGCCATATACCTGCTGCTCGGCGCGTTCGGCTTTATCGCCCCAGGCGTTGTGATCGGGCTGATTCAGGCTGATCGCGCCTCGGAGGGATTGCGCAGCCTGGCAGCCGATAACATTGTCCACCTACTTCTGGGCGCGATCTTCATCATCGCCGGACTGGCGCGCGCGCCGCACGTCGCGCCGATTACGACTCATGGAAGAACGACTGGAGGAAGCGCGGCGCGCGGGTAATACGGCGCGGTCAAACTAATAATAATAAGAGGTTCATTTGGAATTTCCCTGCGCCAATTGATTATTCTCACAACAATTCGTCAGCGCTAGCTCGTAATAAACGCCACGAGCTTAACCCGAAGGTATGTGACCCTCAGTTTTCACATCGTCGGATATGCGCATCCCCGGCGGGCCTTTTCTGGCAATATGACGCCAAGGATACTCCAGGAGATTGAAACGGCGCGACAACAGTCGCGGTTTAACCGACCGTCGCCGAACACCGCCGCCCGGATCAAAGAGAGTCGCCGTCGGCCGATCGTTTATCCATTTCCCACCGCCGACGATCGCGTTTCGAGAGCACCTCTCCGGGAGCGCTCAATTCCTGATTATCTTGAAATTCCATTCCAACCGCCCGCCCGATCTCATCCACGTTATCCTGATCGGGTGTTGCGACATGACCGCCCGGAGTCTCAGCTCCGGAATCCTCAGCCTCTTGCCATCTCGCGTCCACGTCGGCTGCGGTCAATTCCGGGCTGACCGAATGATACTTCTCGAACTCGCGCTTGACGAGCTTGCGGCCCATTTCGGCAAGATTGTCATTGATCGCAGTCTCCGAATCAGGCGCGCTCCGGTCATAACGGCGGCCCGCTTCATCTTTATCAGCGTCTCGTTTTCTTCTCATAACAGCCTCCGGCCCATGTTACTCTGTTTCAGATTTACTAGATGTCTGGCGTTAGATGTCGGATGTCATACAGCGGTTGATGTTACTAGCATCTAACATCCGCAAGTATGCGCCGCCGGGCATTAAGCGCGGGGCAAGTTACTACCATCTAACATCTGATGTTGGGCAAGAGATATGCCAACCTCCGAATCACACGGCGCAGCGCGTTAGCAGGCGGCTGACGCCGCGCGCGACCATATTGATTACGCGCCGCGCCGCGCCGGGGCCCTCAGGTCGAATCGAATACGAAAAACCAATGAACTAGGTATCGCCACAATACGCCGTTGTTCCGATTGCAATCGTGACGCGAGCGCAACAACCAGTTGGCGCCGTGATTGCTCGGCCAATTGAGCCGTTTTGAAAAGCGTGTCGGCGCCACGACCGTGAAGAGATGAGGCAATGATCGATTCATGCAGTCAACGCGGTCAGGGAGCCGGCGCGCGGTCGGAGAATTCATCAATGAGAGTCGGTGGAATCCGCGCGCTGGCGGGGCCAAATGTTTACAGTCATAGCCCCGTTCTTTCAATGAGGCTTTATCTGGATGACCTCGCGGGGAAAGAGAGCCGCGAATTTCCAGGATTCAATGAATTTTTACTGGAACTGTTGCCCGGGCTCGCGAAACATCACTGTTGCATGGGGCGCGAGGGAGGGTTCGCGGAGCGGCTGCGCGAGGGCACCTATTTCGGCCACGTCGTCGAACACATCGCGCTCGAATTGACCGAGCTGGCCGGAGTCCCCGTCTATCACGGAAAGACTCGGAGCGCGGGCGAGCCAGGCGCCTACAACATCATCATCGAATACGAGGCGGAGGAGGGAACGAAGCGCCTGCTGCGCATGGCGGCTGAAATCATCGAGTCGCTGACGCTCCAGACGAAAGGCGGCGAAGCGTTCCCCCTGGAGAAGAGGGTCGACGAAGTCAGGGCGTTTATCGCGCGCTCCGAACTCGGCCCGACCACAAAAGCGATCACGGAAGCCGCCACGCGCCGGGGCATACCCTGGAAGCGCGTCGGCGAAAACAGCCTGGTACAATTGGGCTACGGAAAATACCGCCGCTTCATTCAGGCCGCGATGACGGAACGGACCAGCGCCGTCGCAGTTGACATCGCTTCCGATAAGGAGCTGACCAAGATTTTGTTGAGAGACGCCGGGATCGAAGTCCCTTGCGGAATACTTGCGCAGTCGGAGGCTGAAGCGATCGAGGCTCTGGAGATCGTCGGCCCGCCGGTCGTGGTCAAGCCTTACAACTTGAGCCAGGGTAAAGGCGTCTCGCTCAATCTGACCACCGAGGCGCAGGTCGGGCAGGCGTACCGCATCGCGAAACAGTATGCGACGAAGGTCGTGGTCGAGCGGCAATTCGCGGGGCATGATTATCGCGCGCTGGTGATCAACGGGAAGGTGGCGGCGGCGAGTGAACGCGTCCCGGCTCACGTCGTCGGCGACGGCGAGCGCACGATCGCTGAGTTGGTGGAGGCGGAGAACAGGCGCCCCGCGCGCGGCGAAGACCACGAGCGCCCGCTTACCAGGATCGCCATTGACTCGGCGATGATGGAATTTATGAAGCGACGCCGTCTGACGCTGGGCCACACGCCGAGGCCGGGCGAGGTCGTCTACCTGCGCGAATGCGCCAACCTCTCGACAGGCGGGACGGCCAGAGACGTGACCGATCTTATTCACCCGCGGGTCGCCGCGATGTGCGAGCGCGCCGCGCGCGTCATTGGGCTTGATGTGTGCGGGATCGACCTGATCCTCGACGACATAGCCGAGCCTCCGGGGCCTGATAACGGCGTCATCGAAATAAACGCCGCGCCGGGTTTGCGCATGCACGTCGCGCCGAGCGAAGGCCGAAGCCGCGACGTGGGCGCGGCGATCATCGACATGCTTTACCCCGACGGGGCGACGGGCAGAATACCGATCATTTCAGTCACGGGCACGAACGGCAAGACGACGATCACCAGAATGGTCGCCCACGCGCTTTCTCAAATAGGAATGACAGTGGGCATGGCGACTACCGACGGGATCTACATCGGCGGCGAACTGGTCGTCGAAGGCGACACCACGGGTCCGATCTCCGCTCAGACCGTGCTCTCCGATCCGTCGGTGGAGATAGCCGTGCTCGAAACCGCGCGCGGCGGCATCGTTCGCGGCGGGCTTGGTTACGACTGGTCCGACATATCGGTCATCAGCAACGTCAAGCTCGATCACGTGGGGCAGGACGGGATAGAGACCCTCGACGACTTGCTCTACGTCAAGGCGCTCGTCGCGGAGCGCGTGCGCAAGGGAGGGACGCTGATTCTCAACGCGGATGACGAACGTCTGGCCCAACTGGCGGACGACGAATTGGTCGCCAGGCCGAGGAAGAACGTCGTTTATTTCTCGATGCGTCCTCCGCATGTGCTGATCAGACGGCGGCTGGACGCGGGCGGATCGGCTTATCTCTACAAAGACGGATGGATCGTCGAATCCCTGGGCGGCGACGAGACGCGCGTGGTTCGCGCGTCCGACATTCCTGTGACATTGGGCGGCGCGGCTTCGTTCAACGTCGCCAACGCGCTGGCGGCCGTGGCCGTCTGCCGCGCGCAGGGTCTCAGCCGCGAAGATGTGGCCGCCGCCCTTCGGGGGTTCCGCGGCGACCTGCATAACGCGGGCCGCGCGGGACTGTTCGAAATCCGCGGAGGTTACGCGCTGCTCGATTATGGTCATAACCCCGACGCGTTCACAGCCGTTTGCAAGATGGCGGCGAAATGGAGAGGGCGTCGCGTCACCGGCGTCATCGGCGTGCCGGGCGACAGGGACGACATGGTTGTGGAGCAGGCTGGGCGCGCCGCCGCGCGAGGCTTCGAGCGAATCATCATCAAAGAAGACGGAGACGCGCGCGGGCGACGCCGTGGCGAAATCGCCGACCTGCTGCGCCGCGCCGTGATGAGCGAAGCGCCGGGGCGCGACTGCCGCGTCGCGCTTGACGAGATCGCCGCAATACGAATGGCGATTGAAGAGATCGAGCCGGGCGACGTGGTCGTGATCTTTTATGAAAAACTCGATCCCGCGCTCTTAGTGCTCGAACAATTCGGCGCCAAGCCCGTGCAATCAGTCCCGCGCCTGTTCTATTCCGCGGAGAGTTTTTTGCAGTCCGCGACGGGATGAGACGGGGCGACGGGGCGACGGGGGACCGCAGAGAGGGAGAAAGATAGAGAAGGAGTGATGGAAGGGCAAATTGACGCCCCGTCGCCCCGTCGCCCGGTCCTTTTCACGGAGGCGAATGCTGACACTGATCGAAAACGGTTTTGTCTACGCGCCCGAACCCCGCGGGGTTCAATCAGTCCTCCTGGCGGGCGACCGGATCGAGAAGATCGGCGAGGTTGACAGGCGCGCCCTCTACTCCGCCGGCCTCGATCTTGAAGTCGTTGACGCCAGAGATTGTATTGTCACTCCGGGGTTAATCGATCCGCACGAACATCTGTTGGGCGGGAGCGGTGAAGAGGGCTTCAGCTCGCAGACGCCGGAGATCTTTCTGCGGGAGATCGCCATCGCCGGCGTCACGACCGTCGTCGGCTGCCTCGGAGTCGACACGACGACGAAGACGATGCCCGGACTCCTGGCCAGGGCGAAGGCGCTCGACGAAGAAGGGCTGACGGCTTTCATCTGGTCGGGCGGTTATAACGTTCCCCCAACCACGATCACAGGATCGCTGCGCGACGATCTGATCTTCATTGACGAAGTGATAGGCGCTGGCGAGGTCGCGATCTCGGACAACCGGGCGACAGAGCCGACCGTAAACGAGCTGGCCAGACTGGTGAGCGACGCGCATGTCGGCGGGATGCTCAGCGGCAAATCCGGCGTGACGCATTTTCATGTCGGCGATCATCCGAAGGGCTTGAGTCCGCTGCGGGCGCTGGTCGAGAGCCATGCGGTGGAGCCTGAATGGCTCTACCCGACGCATGTCGACCGAACCCGCGAATTGATGCGCGAAGCCGCCGCCTTCACGAGGCTCGGCGCCTTCGTCGACATCGACATGATGGGGGAAGACCTGCCCGAACAACTGCGGCGCTTCATCGACGACAACGGCGACCTGAGCCGGTTGACGCTTTCATCTGACGCGGCGATCTCAAGCCCGCGCGCCCTCCATGACCAGATTTGCGCATGCGTGACCGATCACGGATTCCCACTCGAACTGGTATTGTCGCTGGTTACCGCGAACACCGCGCGCATTCTGAAGCTCGATCAGAAGGGGAGGTTGGAGCGGGGCTGTGACGCCGACGCGCTGGTCTTGCGCCGCAAGACTCTCGAAATAACGCATGTCTTCGCCAGGGGAAGGAACTTGATTCGCGACGGAGAGCTTGTCGTCATGGAGAAATTCCTGACGCGCAGCAAGAGGAGAATTTCGCTTTATGGCGGGAAACCATACGGGTGAGCGGAAGACCGCCGCCGGAAAGAACGGCCAGCAGAACCACACGAAAAAACTTGAACAGAAGGCCACGAAAAAGAACGGACAGAAGAACGGGCGGGAGAAGTCAGCGCCCCGAGGGTTAGCGAGCGGCGCTTCCACAAAGGTCAATGGACGAAGCGCGTCGCGCGCGCCTTCCGGGACCCTCTTCGTCATCGGCGGCGCCGAAGACAGGCGCGATACGAAGATTATTCTGAGTCGCCTGGCCGAGAGGATTGGTTCCGGCAAGCTGGTGATCTCGACGCTGGCTTCCGATTACGGCGACGAGATGTGGGAAGTCTACCGCAAGCTCTTCATCTCGATGGGCGTGAAGCAGGTCAAGCATCTGGGCATAAATCACCGCGACGAAACGTCGAAAGACCCCCGGCTAGACATGCTGGCCGACGCAAAGGCGGTCTTCTTCACCGGCGGCGATCAGCTCAAGATCACGACCCGACTCGGGGGCACGGCGATCTCCGAACTCATCGAGGAGATATACAGACGAGGCGGGATCATCGGCGGCACCTCGGCCGGCGCCACGGCGCTCGGCGAGATGATGCTGGTCGGCAGTCCCGCCGGCGGAATCAGCAAGGTCGGCGACTCGCTCCACATGACCCCGGGGCTCGGGCTGGCGAAGAACATGATCATCGATCAGCATTTCTCCGAACGCGGGCGGATCAGGCGCCTGCTCGGCGCGGTCGCGCAGAACCCGCGCATGCTCGGCGTCGGCATCGATGAAGACACGGCGGTCGTGGTGGAGAGCGACGGAATGTTTCACACGCTCGGTTCTGGCGCGGTCTACATCGTCGATGGCCACGACCTCACTTACACGAACATCTCACAAGTCGCATTCGGCCGCGCGATGTCGGTCTTCGACGTCAAGCTTCACGTGCTCAGCAGCGGCGACCGCTTCGATTCGCATTCGCGACATCCGGCGCACGCCGCTGTAAGTCATGAGGACTCCGAAGCGGAGCTTCTATTAATCAGAGAAGAGATCGCTTAGAGAAGAAGGCGTTAACTCCGCCCGATAAAATCGAAGGGCGGCCCGAAAGCCGCCCCTCCAAGTCGCGCCTGTAATCGAGATCGATTTAGAAGGCGTAACGGATCTGGATGCGTCCTGATCGTCCCGCGCGCAGCCCCGTGCCGGCCGGGATCCCGAAGCCTCCGTCGTTGAGGCCGACGTTATTGAAGTTGGGGTTCAACACGTCGCCGTTGCTCGGATCACTCGAACCGGGGATGGCCCAGGTGTAGTTCGCATGGTTGAAGATGTTGAAGAACTCGAAGCGCAGATCCAGCCGGTGCCCTTCGAAAGGCATGCGGATCGATTTCGTGAGGCTGGCGTCCGCGCGATTGGTCCAGTTCGACCGCAACGTGTTGCGGCCGGCGATGTTGGTCCGCACCGCCGGATCCACCAGGTAGCGGGCGTTCGCCAATTGGATCGGGTTGCCGTTCGCGTCGCAATATCCGGTCGGCGAGGGGTCGTCGCAAAAGCTATCGACGATCGCCACCGAATTCCGCGGCGCGTTCGGATTGTTGATTGAAGGACGGTCATTAAACGCGTTCCCATCGCCGTTGAGATCGATGCCGCCCACAAAGGGAGATTCGACCCCGCCCGACTGCAGGTTGTAGATGCCGGTCAGCGACCATCCGCCGAGCGTCTGGCCGAGCAGCCCCTTCTTCGGTCCGGGCAAATCCCAAATGAACGACCAGACGATGCGATGCGGCGCGTCGAAGGACGCCACGCTCCGATCCGTCCGCAAATTGAACGGGTCGGATGCGCGGCTGCTGCCACCGGAAGTTACAAACACTTCGCTGTTAACGTTGTCGATGGCCTTTGAGTAAGTATAGGCGAAGCGGAAGAGCAGCCCCTTGCTCAGGCCGCGCTCGACGCGCGTTTGCAGCGAGTGATAGTTGGAGTCGCCGGCGTTGGTGCGGAGTACAACGCTGTCGAGTGAAGGGAAAAGACGATCCCCGTTGACAAACGGATTGAGTTCGCGATTGAGGTACAGCCGCGATCCGCGCGAGCCCACGTAGGCGACGTCAAGTATGACGTTGCCCGGCAACTCACGCTGCACGCCCAGGTTCCACACCTGCGTCGGCGGATTGACGAGGTTCGGATCGATGCTGGTGATTGCCGTGAGCGGATTGGGCGCCCCGGTGGTCGGCAAAGAGTTGACGCCCGCGTTGGAGAAGCCACGAGCCGTATTGCCATCGCTCCCATTTATCGTCGCGCCAAAGACGTTGGGCGAAGAGGCCGCCGTGTTGCCCAGGATGTTGTCGAAGAAGACGTCGTAGCTCAACTGATAGCCACCGCGGATCACGGTCTTATCCTGGCCGAACAACCGCCCGCCCCAACGCGGCGTGTACGCGAATCCGAAGCGCGGGGCGAAATTGTTATTGTCACCCTTTTGCTTCACGCGCATATCGATCGGCGCGTCAAAGCCCGCGAAGGCCGGGAAAGGCAGCACGTTTTCAGGCGTGCCGTAGTTCTCGTAGCGCAAGCCAAGATTCAACGTCAGATTCGGGCGCACGCGCCATGAATCATTGACGAAGTAAGCCTGCTGGAAGCGATTCGGATAGACGACGGGGCTGCCGAATACCTTACTGGCGAACGGGCCTTGCACTCCGGAGAACCCGTCGATAAAGTTGCGGAAGACAGGGACGTCGCCGCCCGCCGAGAAGGTCAGGGAGCCGCGATCATTGAACGGCACGAGCTCCTTTGACAACTGCCGCGCCAGATCGGCGCCCGCGCGAATCGTATGATCACCAACTGTGTGCGTGACCGTGTCCTGGAACTGGTAGTTGTTCAGGAATCGCCCCTGCGGGAAGGCCGCGCTCAGCCCAACACTGGTGATCTGTGTTCCCGCGAATGCAATGACCGGCCCGTTGAGCGCCACATCGGGGTTACTGGGCTGGAACAGCGCGGCGAAACGCCCGTAGGCGAAGCGGAATTCGTTGGTCCACGTCGGTGAGAAGTTGCGAGTGTGGGTGAAGAGGAAGTTCTGGGAGCGGCCCGGGACGTCGATCCCGAAGCCCTCAAACGCTGACGTGATTTGATTGACGAGCGTGTTATCGTCGAAGACATAGCGGAATGAGAGGGAGTCCTTGGATGACGGCGTCCAATCGACTCGCGTCACCCACTGGTAGTCATTGAGTGGTTGCGGAACTCCGTTGAAGGTGACCGTCCCGAAAGGAACGCTCGTGACCGGGAGGCCGTTAATCAGGAGGCCGTCGCCGAGCGCCACCTGCTGTACGTTAGTCACGCCGCGCAGATTGCCGACGATGCTCAGATAACGATCCAGGTTCGCGCTCTGACCTTGTGGGAAGAGCGACCGCAGTTGGTTGAATCCATCCTGGGTGGGCACGACGGCCGAGGCCGCGCCGCCGTTGGTGCGAAACGGAGACGCCTGGAACGTGCCGAAGAAGAACAGCTTGTCCTTCTTGATCGGCCCGCCGAACGAGAAGCCATACTGATTTTGAATCGAGACCGGAACGGATGTCAGGCCGTCGTTGAGCTTCTGGCCGCTAGTCAGCGAGAAGAGCGCGCTGGGCGCGACGATGTCATAGACCGAGCCATGAAATCGATTTGCCCCGCTCTTGGTAATCAAGTTGATGACCGCGCCTCCGCCGCGTCCGTACTCCGCCGAATTATCCGCGCCGAGCACCGACACCTCCTGAAACCCGTCGCGCAGACTCGGTATGTAGGCCTGGCCGCCGATCGAGATGTCGTTGTTCTCCGTGCCGTCGAGCAGTTGGCTATTGGCGCGAGGACGCAGGCCGTTGATTGAGAACTCGTTTCCCTGAACGAATCCGCTGGCTAACACCCCAGGATTGGACACGCCCGGCAGAGTGAAGACCAGGTCGGCCGGGTTGAGCGTCGAAAGCGGCAGGTCGGTAATCTGTCGCGCAGTGATGGTGCTGGCGCGCGCGCCGTCCTGAGTTTGCAGCATCACGCTTGAGTCGGCGGTGACGTTTACGACTTCGCTCGCGCTGCCGATCTCGAGTTTGAACAAAATTTCCGTGGTTTGCCCCGCCGCGACGACCACCTGATCGCGCGACGTTGTTTTGAAGCCGGTGGCCGCCGCTTCAACTTTATATGTTCCCGGATCGACTGCGTCCAGCCGAAATGATCCTTCACTCAAAGAAACCGTCTCGCGCGCCACGTTTGTGGCCGTGTTAGTGACCTTCACCGCCGCGCCTGTGACGGCGGCCCCGGTCGGATCAGTAATTGTCCCGACAACAACGCCTTTGCTGGATTGCGCCCCGGCAGTCAAGCTTAGGGCGCAAAGCAATGCTATTGTAAGAGTCGCCAGGAAATTGGCTTTGTACATCATACCTCCTTCAAATCTCCAGTTGGTTAACATTGGAGCGGCTTCCAAAAAAAAACCGCTCTCGAGGCTATCTATGTTGGAACGGCTTCCAAAAAAAAACCGCTCTCGAAGCTATTTACGTTGGAACCGCTTCCAAAAAAAGCTGCTCTCGAAGCTGTTAATGTTGTCGCAAGTGTTATTCCAGATGCGAAATGAGGCTAATAACTTTTACATACAACTACCTGTTGAATAACTAAGCGCAGTAAGTTCAGCGGCTTGCGCGCGACCCACCAAAGGAGGTAGCAAACTTTGCAATTGAGGAATTCGTACGGAAATATAGGTTATTGGATGTGACGGTCACTTCACTATGAGGTAAGCCCTGAAGGAGAAATATAGAAAATGGATACGCCTCAAAATCTTTGTCGCGTTGCTTAAATGCGATTGGCGATCCTGATATCGCCGCCGGTTGTGAGTCGGCAGAGATTCGATGAAGGACGCGACCGCCTCGCCGCGGTATTGGTCGGGAACGCCGGCGCCGGCGGCTTCCGGGACGGCGCCGAGACTGAAGAGCGCGCCTTCGACCTTGTTCTGATAGACGTTATAGAGACACGAAGTTGGCGGCTTGCATCCGTCGCGGCGCGCAATTTAAGATACGCCCGCGTCGGAAATGGCCGCGGCGCTATTCCCCAGCAATCAAAAATATATCGAGACATGGATTGGCGGCCTGAGTCTGGAGTTGTCAGATTCAGGCATTTTTCCGTGAGTGAGCGGAATTAACAAATGCATACATCGAATCAGCTCTCCCATCCGGCGGACAACATATTTTCTACAGAGCCGCTGGGCGCGATCTACACGCCGGAACAGACGATCTTTCGAGTTTGGGCGCCGACTGCGGGAAAGGTCATTCTGAAGCTTTACGACTCGCCGTCGGGCGGCCGCCCGCGACTGCTGACCATGTCGCGCCACCGAGACGGGACGTGGAGCACGATGCTGCTCGGAGATTGGCGTGGAACCTATTACACCTACAGCGCCGGCGGGCGCGACCCTCGTTTCGACCTCGCGCGTGAACTGATCGACCCTTACGCGCGGGCGGTCACCGCGCACAACGGACGCGCCATAGTGGTCCGCGACGAGACGCCCGTAGCCGCCCGCCCGGCGTTCCCGATTTCGGAAGCGATCATCTACGAAGCGCACGTCCGGGATTTCACGATCGATCCTGATTCTGGCATCCAGCGACGCGGCAAGTATCTCGGTTTGACCGAAGTGAACACGCGTCTGACCGGCCGCGGCGACATCGCCACTGGGCTGGATCATCTGGTCGAGATGGGCGTCAACGTCGTCCAGTTACAGCCTGTCAGTGAATTCGCCAACGACGAACCGAATGATCGCTACGGCTGGGGCTACGACGTAGTTCATCACAATTCGCCCGACGGCTGGTACGCCACCGAGCGCTACGACGCGCGCCGCGTGTGCGAAGTGAAGCGGATGATCGACGCGCTGCACCGCCGCGGCGTCCGCGTCACGCTCGACGTTGTCTTCAATCACACGTTCGAGGCGGCGCCGAAACATCGCGTTTACAGCTTCGAGGGCTTGGTTCCAGGATATTACTATCGAATGAAGAGCGACGGCGGTTACTGGAACGGTTCGGGCACGGGCAACGAGTTCCGCACCGAAGCTCCGATGGCGCGGCGCTACATCATCGACTCGGTGAAATATTGGGTCAACGAGTACAAGGTTGACGGGTTCCGCTTCGACCTGCTCGGCCTGATCGATCTCGAAACGGTCAGAGAGGTCGTCCGCGAGCTCCGGGCCATTGACCCGAATCTGCTGATCTACGGCGAACCCTGGGCGGGCGGCCCGACGCCGATTCAGATCAATGGCAAGGGGGCGCAGCGCGGCGGTGGATGGGCGGTCTTCAACGATCATTTCCGTGATGTTTTGAAAGGCAACGTCTTCGAAGCCCGCGCCACGGGCTTCATCCAATCCGGCTTCAACGTCGAGGAAGTCAAGAAGGGCATCCGTGGGGCGGTCGACGATTTCACCGACTCGCCGCTCGAAGCCGTCAACTATGTCGAATGCCACGACAATCACACGCTGTGGGACCGTCTGCTGATCAGCACCGCCGACGACGCTTCGGTCACCGCCGCCGACCGTCGCGCCATGGACAAGCTCGCGGCGGCGATCATCTTCACCTCTCAGGGCATCCCTTTCATCCAATGCGGCCAGGAGTTTCTGCGGACTAAGGGCGGCGACCACAACAGCTACGACAAACCGGACGCGGTGAATATGATCCGCTGGCGCGAAAAAGCCGAACAGTTCGACGTGGTCGAATACTATCGCGGCCTGATCGAATTGCGGCGCGCTCATCCGCTCTTCCGCCTGGAGACCGCGGACGAAGCGCGCGGCGCAGTGAAGTTTCTCGACGATCAACTCGGATTGCCTGTCCCGGAACGCTGCATCGGGTTTCTGATCGAGGACGGCGAGGGACGCGATGATTGGTCGCGGGCGCTGGTCTTGCTCAACTCGCAATCCAAATCCGTGGAGTTTGCGATTCCCGAAGGCGAATGGAAAGTCTTCTGCGACTCCATGCATGCGGGCAATTCGGAGCTGCGGCATAGCGCGGCCAAGCTCGGCGCGGGTCGGGCGTTGGTCGCGGCGCGCAGCGCGTTGATTCTGGGCGATCTTCGGAGGAAGACTGACGACAGTTTCGGCTATAATCAGGGCGACCCTCAACTCGAGGAGGTGAAATCGTTATGAACGTTTCTCTCTCAACAGACTTGACCGATCCATCGGTGGTTCCGTGGAGGACGAGATGGAAATAAGTGAACGCAAGGTCGGCAAAATCACGATCATCAAAGTTCAAGGCCAGGCGGTCATTGACCAGCAGCCCGAGCGTCTGTCGCAACTCGCGCGCGAGCGGCTGCAGGCGGGCGACCGCCTGTTCGTGATCAATCTGGCCGGCTGCTCGCGGATGGACAGCACGGCGCTGGGTGAACTGGTGAAATCGCAAAAATTGGTCGCCGATTGCGAGGGAGTGATGAAGCTGGCCGAAGTCCCGCTGAATTTACGCGGGCTTTTTATTGTGACCAACCTGACGCAGATACTGGAAATCTTCGACAAAGAGCAGCAGGCCATCAACAGTTTCGGCGCGTGATGATCCTATTTTCAGGGCCGCGCGCGGCGCTGATTCGGAGCCGACCGATGAGAAAACTTTCCATCATTATCATCATCGCATCTTGTTTGATCTTTGTCCCCGCGCGGTTCGCCGACGAAGGGATGTGGACCTTCGACAACCCGCCGCTCAAACAATGGAAGGAGAAGTATGGGTTCGAGCCTTCGCGCGAATGGCTCGATCACGCGCGTCTGTCCACCGTGCGTTTAAGCGAGGGCGCCGGAGGCGGGACAGGGGCGTTCGTTTCCGCCGACGGCCTGGTCTTCACCAACCAGCACGTCGGCGCGGGGCAGGTCGCGAAGCTGTCTTCAGGAGCTTCGGGGGGCGGACGCGATCTCGTCAAAGATGGTTTTTACGCCCCCACGCGCGAAGAGGAGTTGAAATGCCCAGACATCGAGGCCGACGTAATGGTCTCTTACGAAGACGTGACGAAGCGTGTGCAGGGCGCGGTCAAATCCGTAGCCTCGGACAAAGAGGCCGCCGCGCGCCGCAAGGCCGAGATGGCCGCGATTGAAAAAGAAGAATCGGCGAAGACCGGTTTGAAGTGCGAGGTCGTGACGCTCTACAACGGCGGCGAATACTGGCTCTACCGCTTCAAGCGATACGCCGACGTGCGACTGGTCTTTTCGCCCGAGGAGCAGATCGCGTATTTCGGCGGCGATTACGACAACTTCACCTTTCCGCGCCACGACCTGGACATCACCTTCTTCCGCGTTTACGAAGAAGGACGGCCCGCGAAGATCGAGCATTATTTGAAATGGGCGTCAAAAGACGTTGGCGAGGGCGAGCTTGTGATCGTGCCCGGATTTCCCGGCTCGACCGCGCGGTTATTGACGGTAGCGCAACTGCGCTATCAACGTGACGCCGGGAATCCGCTGCAAATGCAGGTTTGGACTTCTCGCAACGCCGCGTTGAAAGCTTACGCCAAACGCGGCGCCGAGCAGCAACGACAGGCCTCGCAGACGATCCGCGGCCTGGAGAATTCGATCAAGCGCCTTGTCGGACAGCAGGCGGGGCTGGAAAATCCGCGCATCTTCAAGAAGAAGGAAGACGAAGAGGCCGCGCTGCGGCGTAGCCTAGCGTCGAAGCCCGAATGGCAGCGCGCTTACGGCGACGCCTGGGCTCGGATCGAGAAGGCTTATGCGGCTCTGCCGGCGATGTCGAAGCGGATCGCCTTCTCGAACCTCACGGCTTCACGACTGGGCAGCGTCGCGTCGACATTCGTTCGTTACGCCGAAGAGATTCGCAAACCGAACGATCAACGCTACGAGGAGTTCCGCGACGATCGCATCGAGGCTCTGAAGCGCAACCTGCTCTCACCCGCGCCGATCTACCCCGAGATGGAGGAGGCGGTTCTGACGGCGTGGTTAGAAGAGGGACAAAAGACGCTGGGCGACGCGGACCTGTTCGTTCGCTCGGCGCTTGGCGGTTCGACTCCGGCAGAAGCGGCAAAACGCATGATCGGAGGAACCAGGCTGCGCGACGTCGCGTTTCGCAAAGGGTTGTTTGAAGGCGGGGCCGAAGCCATCGGCAAATCCGACGACCCGCTCATTGTTCTCGCCCGGAAGGTCGAACCGATCATCCGAGAGTTGCGCGCATGGAATGAAGAGAATATCCAGAACATCGAGACCGGCGCGGGCGAGAAGATCGCCAACGCGCGTTTCGCGGTCTACGGTAAGACTGTGTATCCGGACGCCAACTTCAATTTGAGGATCGAATACGGGACGGTCGCCGGCTACGAAGAAGACACTACGCTAGTGCCGTTCAAGACGACGTTCTACGGGCTGTTCGACCGCGCCGCCGGTTTCAACGAGACGCCTCCTTACAATTTGCCGCCGCGTTGGAAAGACGCGAAATCCGTGTTGAACCTCTCGACGCCTCTCAATTTCGTCTATTCGGCCGACACCATCGGCGGCAATTCGGGCAGCCCCATCATCAACCGCAACGCTGAGATCGCCGGCATAAATTTCGATAGCAATATTCAGAAACTGCCGAACCGTTATCTCTACATCGACGAGAGCGAAGGCGCGCGCGCGGTCGGAGTGCATGCGGCTGCGGTTATCGAAGCCTTGAGGAAGCTTTATGGCGCGGACAAGCTGGTCGCGGAGATCAAAGGCGAATGATCCGAAACCTGGGTACGCGCGCTTCCAGCGCGCAGTCTCGGGCAAAAGACGTAATGATCGGAAGCAGACGCTTCCGATGTTGACAGGCTTCAGGAGCGCTCCTGGTTTCTCCAATGGACTACAATCCGCGCCCGCGCGCTGGAAGCGCGCGAACCCAGGCGTCTCCTGATTTATGCGCGGGCTTTAAGTGTGATTATATTCAACGTCAATTTGAACAGTCTTCAACTAAATACGGCCAGCGAAGATTTTTACTGACCACGAAAAAACGAAGGGCGTTTTTTTAGCCGGTCTTTTCATATGTATTGCAAATCGAGGTGAACAATGGATAACGCGACATACGATCTGGTTGTGATAGGCAGCGGTCCAGCCGGACAAAAAGGCGCAATCGCCGCGGCGAAGCTGGGAAAGAAGGTTGCGGTAATTGACCGCAAAGGGATGATCGGCGGGGTTTCTCTACACACCGGCACCATTCCGAGCAAGACGATGAGAGAAGCGATCCTGTATATGACCGGCTTCCGTCAGCGCGCATTCTACGGCTGCGACTATGCGTTGAAGGAAAGGATCGGCAAGGAAGACCTTACCGCTCGCGTGCGCATAGTCCAGGAACGCGAACTGGAGGTGGTCAAGCATCAATTCAGGAGAAACGAGGTCACTGTCATTCAGGGTAGCGCTCGGTTTCTTGATCCACACACGATCAGTGTCACAACCGAAAGCGGCGCCGTCTCGCTCACGGCCGAAAAGGTTCTGGTCGCCTGCGGGACACGTCCGGCTCGTAATTCGATGATTCCGTTCGACGGCCAGACGGTCATTGACTCCGGCGAAATGGAACAGCTCTCGCACATCCCGAAAGAGCTGATCGTGGTCGGCGCGGGCGTGATCGGAATCGAGTACGCGTCGATGTACGCCGCCCTGGATATACGAGTGACGGTCATCGAGCAGCGGCCGGAAATGCTCGATTTCGTTGATCGGGAGATCGTCGAGCAGTTGCAATATCATCTGCGGAACCTCGACGTCATTCTCCGCTTCGGAGAAAAAGTGCTCTCGGTGGAAAAGGACCCCGACGGGACCGTGGTCGCCGTACTCGACAGCGGAAAGACTGTCACCGGCGACGCGCTTCTGTACGCGGTAGGCAGACAAACTAACGCCGACCTGTTGAATCTGGACGCCGCCGGCGTCGCGATTGACGAGCGCGGCAAGATCAGCGTTAACGAACATTTCCAGACCGCGATTCCCCACATCTATGCCGCGGGAGATGTCATCGGGTTTCCGGCGCTGGCGGCGACCTCAATGGAACAGGGTCGTTTGGCGGCGTCTCATATGTTCGGAGGGATCTCAAACTATTCCGCCTTTCCTCTTCCATACGGCATCTACACAATTCCGGAAATCTCGATGATCGGGAAAACCGAGCGGCAATTGACTGAGGGCAAGATTCCGTATGAGGTCGGGGTCGCCAAATATGACGAGTTGGCGAGAGGCCAGATTCTCGGCGACCAGACCGGGAAGTTGAAACTCCTGTTTGATCCCAGGAATCTGAAGTTGCTCGGACTCCACATTATCGGCGAAGGCGCCACGGAGCTGATCCATATCGGACAGGCGGTTCTCAACACCGGCGCTACGATCGAATACTTCCGGGACACGGTGTTCAACTACCCGACGCTAGCCGAAGCATACAAGGTCGCGGCGCTTAACGGATTGAATAAGCTGCGAAATTGATCAATCGACCATTGAATCAACATCATCATTCGTGGAGGTGATATGCGACTCGTGATGGTTTGCCTTCTTCTCTTACTGGCGACGCCGATCGCCTCGCAGAAAAAATCGGTCAATGACAACTGGCCGTCGTTTCGCGGCGATCACGCGGCCGGAGTGGCTGACGGGCAAAACCTGCCTGAATTGTGGGACGGCGAGAAGGGAACCGCTATCAAATGGAAAACCACAATTCCGGGTTTGGCCCATTCGAGTCCGATTGTTTGGGACGACAGGATATTCGTCACAACGGCGATCAGCAGTCGCGGCGCGGCCAAATTCAAGCCGGGCCTTTACGGCGACGGCGACGCGTCGGATGACCGTTCGGTTCACCAGTGGAAGGTTTACTGCCTGGACAAAAAATCGGGGAAGGTCGTTTGGGATCGGACGGCTTACGAAGGTCCCCCGGTCGACAAGCGTCACATCAAATCGACCTACGCCAGCTCGACGCCGGCGACCGACGGACGTTACGTCATCGCGCTCTTCGGCTCGCAGGGGCTTTACGCCTTCGATATGAAAGG
>Ga0126377_10001069_pt1 | contig 17613 bp, 19 predicted proteins | sample PanSoiMetPlot_22_FD_92647 | JGI IMG/M metagenome (GOLD analysis project Ga0126377, IMG submission 92647) | Tropical forest soil microbial communities from Panama - MetaG Plot_22 | ecosystem: Environmental > Terrestrial > Soil > Tropical forest > Bulk soil | place: Panama | collected 2016-02-17 | reverse complement strand
GAATAGCGAATAGCGAATAGCGAATAGAAAAGGTTGCTTGCCACCCCTATTCGCTACTCGCTATTCGCCATTCGCTTTGGAAGGGCAGAACACGATGCATGAGAACGACAAATACGCCTGCGCCGAGGTCATCCAGGCCTGGGGCCTCTGCCGCGACCAGGGCAAGTGGCCGGAGCTCACCGCAACCTTCGTGCCCGAAGGGCAGATCGCGATCTCCTGGTACAGCGGCAGCTTCGCCGGATTCGTCGATCGGTGCCGCAAGAGCTTCGACGCCGGCCAGCGCTCCAAGCATCACATCTTTCCATCCGTCGTCCGCGTCGCTGGCGATCGCGCCGTGGCCGAGACCAGCATCGTCATCCACGTGCGCCAGGCGATCGACGGCGTGCTCGCCGACATGACCTCCCATGCCCGCTTCCTCGACCGGCTGGAGCGCCGCGACGGGCGTTGGGCGATCGTCGAGCGCACCGCCATCTACGAGCGCGACCGGCTCGATCCGGTGGAGCCGTCGGAGGAGTTCGGCAGGCTGTTCACCACGAGCGACCTCTCGGTCTATCCGGAGGCCTACCGCTACATGGCCGCGCGCCTCGTGGCCGCCGGCCGCGCGCTCGCGCCGGTGGTCTATCGCGACGGCACGGCCGAGACCGAGAAGCTCTATGCGCGCTACGACTCGTGGCTGGCGTCGTAGGATGGGTGGAGTCTAAAGCGCGCGTCTTCGCGCGCTTTGGCGATACCCATCACAACGGCTTTGCTCGTGGAGAGATGATGGGTATCGCCCTTCGGGGTCCACCCATCCTACACCACCTCCGGCACGACCAACGGCGCGGTCCAGGCATCGTAGCCGTAGAGCCAGTCGGGATTGGTCTCGTTGCGCATCCACGTATTGGCGCTCGATCCCGCCTGCACGACGGATGCGCGCGGCTTGCGCGTGGCCTCGTAGACCCGGAACGCCTCGGCGACATCGGCGATCTCCGCCATGCAGCGCGCGAGCACGACCGCATCCTCCAGCGCCATGGCGGCGCCCGAGGCCATGTAGGGCGTCATCGGATGGCAGGCGTCGCCGATGAGACAGACGCGGCCCTGGCTCCAGGTGGCGAGCGGATCGCGCTCGAAGATGCCCCACTTGTGTACCTCGGGCGCCGCCGCCAGCACCGCGCGGACGTCCGGATGGAAACTCGCGAAGGCATCGCGCATCTCGTCGAGATCGCCCTTGGTCGACCAGGATTCCCGGCTGATCCAGTCCGCCTTCTCCGGCAGGCTGGTGGTGAAATAGACCTCGTCGTGCGCGGCGGTGACGAAGTAGATGACGATGTGGCGGTCCGGCCCCCACCACTTCGTGCGCGACGATCCGATCTCGACGCCGCGCTGCCGCGCCGCCGGAAACGTGGTGCGATAAGCGAGGCGCCCGGTGAAGCGCGGCTGCTCCGGCCCGGCGACGTAGTCGCGGACCAGCGAATGCACGCCGTCGGCACCGATCACCGCATCGGCCTCGACCTCGCTGCCGTCCGCGAAGGTGAGCTCGATGCGCGTTCCGCGCCCTGCGATGGCGGTCAGCCGCTTGTCCAGATGCACGCAGTCCGGCGGCACGATCGCGGCCAGCGCCTCGTGCAGGTCGCCGCGATGAAGCGTGAGGTAGGGCGCGCCATAGCGCGCCTCGACCGAGCTGCCAAGCGGATGATCGTTGGTGACCTTGCCGGACAGGCCGTCGCGGTTGAGCGACGAGGCCGGGCTGAAGGCCACCTCGCGCAGGCGATCCTCGATGCCGAGCCCGCGGTGCACCCGCACCGCGTTCGGGCTCTGCTGAATGCCGGCGCCGACGCGGGCGAACTTGTCGGCCTGCTCGTAGACCTCGACCGCGATGCCCCGTTGGCGTAGCGCCGCCGCCACCGCCAGGCCGCCGATGCCGGCGCCGATAACCACGATGGAACCCACAAACACCCCCGTCCGGAAGCTGGAAATGCCCGATCCTACGACATTTTCGGCATATTTAGCCTTCGCTTGACAGAACCGGGCCATAAGGCCATGTCGAATAGCATTGCGCCACGGTATCCGAGGTCCGAATGACCGCCAAAGTGCCCGAAACCGGCCAAAAACCCCCGCTGAAGGTGCTGCTGTGCTCGCCCCGCGGCTTCTGCGCCGGGGTGGTGCGCGCCATCGACACGGTCGAGCTGGCGCTCTCCCGCTACGGCGCACCGGTCTATGTGCGCCACGAAATCGTGCACAACCGTTACGTGGTGGAGAGCCTCAAGGCCAAGGGTGCCATTTTCGTCGAGGAACTCGACGAGATTCCCGACACGGCGGCGCCGGTCATCTTCTCCGCCCACGGCGTGCCGAAGTCGATCCCGGCCGAGGCGCAGAAGCGCAACTTCTTCGCGCTCGACGCCACCTGTCCGCTGGTCACCAAGGTCCACCGCGAGGCCGAGATCCATCACAAGCGCGGCCGCGAGGTCGTGCTGATCGGCCATGCCGGCCATCCCGAGGTGGTCGGCACCGTCGGCCAGCTCCCGGCCGGCGCCATCACGCTGGTGCAGTCGGTCGAGGAGGTCGCAAGCTTCACGCCGCGCGATCCCGCCAATCTCGCCTATGTCACGCAGACCACGCTCTCGGTCGACGACACCGCCGGCATCGTGGCGGCGCTCAAGTCGCGCTTTCCGCAGATCCACGGGCCGCACAAGGAGGACATCTGCTACGCCACCACCAATCGCCAGGAGGTGGTGAAGAAGGTGGCGCCCATGGTCGAGGCGATGGTGGTGGTCGGCTCGCCCAACTCCTCCAACACGCAACGCCTGAAAGAGGTGGCCGAGCGCTCCGGCTGCCCGCGCGCCGCGCTGGTGCAGCGTGCCGCGGAGATCGACTGGTCGATGTTCGGCTCGATCGCAAGCCTCGGCGTCACCGCCGGCGCGTCCGCGCCCGAGGTGCTGGTCGAGGAGATCATCGGCGCCTTCGCCGAGCGCTACGCCGTGAGCGTCGAGACGGTGACAACCGCCGACGAGGACATGTTCTTCCCGCTGCCGCGGGTGCTGCGAGGCACCGAGGCGGCGGAGTAGTTGGCGAGTAGCGAGTAGCGAATAGCGAGTAGCGAAGAACCCTTTTCGCTATTCGCTATTCGCTATTCCGGGGAGATCACAGTGGCGGTCTACACCGATGTGGCGGCGGAAGACCTCGCGGCCTTCCTCGCGGGCTACGACATCGGGGACCTGCTGGCCTACAAAGGCATCGCCGAAGGGGTCGAGAACTCGAACTTTCTCGTCCACACCAGCCGCGGCTATTTCATCCTCACGCTCTACGAGAAGCGCGTCGCCGCCAAGGACCTGCCGTTCTTCCTCGGCCTGATGGAGCATCTGCACGCGCGCGGCATCACCTGTCCGCAACCGGTGAAGAATCGCAAGGGCGACGTGCTGGGCCAGGTCGCCGGGCGCCCGGCGGCGGTCATCACCTTCCTCGACGGCATGTGGATCAGGCGGCCCACGGCCGGCCATTGCGCCGCGCTCGGCGAGGCGCTGGCGCGGCTGCATCTCGCCGGGCTCGACTTCAAGATGAGCCGCGCCAACGCGCTCTCGGTCGCAGGCTGGCGGCCGCTCTACGAGCATTGCAGCGGGCGGGCGAACGAGGTGCAGCGCGAGCTCAAGGAGCTGCTCGCCGCCGAGCTCGCCTACCTCGAGCAGGCCTGGCCGCGACATCTGCCGCAGGGCGTGATCCATGCCGATCTCTTTCCCGACAACGTGTTCTTTCTCGGCAACCAGCTCTCGGGCCTGATCGACTTCTACTTCGCCTGCACCGATGCGCTCGCCTATGACGTCGCGATCTGCCTCAACGCCTGGTGCTTCGAGACCGACCACTCCTACAACGTCACCAAGGGCAAGAGCCTGCTGCAGGCCTATGCGCAGGTGCGGCCGCTGTCGGACACGGAGCGCCAGATCCTGCCGCTGCTCGCGCGCGGCGCGGCGCTGCGTTTCCTGTTGACGCGGCTGGTCGACTGGTTCGACGTGCCGCCCGGGGCGCTGGTGCGGCCGAAGGACCCGCTGGAATATTACCGCAAACTGCGCTTCCACCAGGCGGTCAAGAGCGTGCGCGACTACGGGATCGAGGCATGAGCGAACAACGGGTTGTCATCCACACCGACGGCGCCTGTTCCGGCAATCCGGGGCCGGGCGGCTGGGGTGCGATCCTCGCCTTCGGCGATCACGAGAAGGAATTGAAGGGCGGGGAAGCCCACACCACCAACAACCGCATGGAGCTGATGGCGGCGATCTCGGCACTGGAAGCGCTCAAGCGTCCTTGCCACGTCGACATCCACACCGACAGCCAGTATCTGCGCAACGGCGTGATGTCGTGGATCAAGCAATGGAAGCGCAACGGCTGGCGCACCGCTGACAAGAAACCGGTCAAGAATGTCGATCTCTGGCAGCGGCTCGAAGCCGCGCTCGAGCGCCACGACGTGCGCTGGCACTGGGTCAGGGGCCATGCCGGCCACACCGAGAATGAGCGCGCCGACCAACTGGCGCGCGACGGGCTTGAAGAGGCGCGAGCGGGAAAGCGTCCGGCGACGTCCGCGGGCGAATAGTCCGATGTCAGCTCAGAAGTCGCTGCTGACCAGATCGTAAGAGCCTTTGCGGCCGCGGGCATAGACCTTGGCCGCGGCTGCGTAGATCCGCGCACGGTTCGCGTCGAAGACGCCGAGCAGTCCGGCTTCGTCGAAGCGCATGTCGGGACGAATGCGCTTCAGCGCGTCTTCGGTGACGAAGAACGACGCCTCCATTGCGCTGTCATGCCCCCAGAACCGCACGGCGCGCCGGCTTGCGTCATATGCGCGCATTTGATTCGGAAAGCTCAGGGCCATGATCCGTGTAAATACACCCGTTGGACGGGCGGACCTAACTAATTCGCCGGAAGATCCCCTACCGTGCCGCGCGATCCCGCCTGAGATTTGGGCAAATCGGCGTTAAGGCCTCGACTTTGGAACCGGGCGGACGGCCGCGCGCCGAATACGCGCTTTCCGGAGTACCGGATTAGTGTAAGGTGCCAGCTTCAATCCATGGGAGGATGTGAATGTTTTGGAACGCGATCACGGAGTGGCGACAAAAGCGGAAGCTCATGGAGATGCTGAGAGACCCGCGGTCGGCGAACGGACACCGGTCTATCGGGCAGCTCGAGAAAGGCATCGCTGCCGATCGCGCGACGACCGAGCGATTGTTGCTTGCCATGGGCGCGAGAAAGCTGGAGACGTCCGAGCACTGGACCATGGCTCCGCTGACCAACGCGTGATCCTGCCGATCGCTCCTGTCTATCGGTATCCGTGCGCGTCATGACGGTCGCGCGGCGACGCTGAGCTCTCCTGCGGAAGGGAGTTGGCGTACGCAGCTAGAACGATTCGCGCCGGCACATCATCGCGCCACGTCTCAGAACATCGCATTTCCTAAAAGCAGCACGAGCGCGAGAGCCGTGATCGTTATGAGTCCATAGGCTATCTTTCCGTCACGTGTGACGGCTTCATACCACTTGAGCAATGAAATCATCCCAAGCAGGAAAATAGCGAGGATCATCCATCTCACCGCGGTCTCCTGGTCAGGCTTCGGGACGCGGTACTCGATCGTCGCTTGAAGTCAGAAGATTCTAATTGGGTCGTGGGCTCGAGCGGCAGATTCCGATAGCCGAAAGAAAATCCCAGCAGGCAGCGCTGGGCTGCGCGCCTGCCAGCCCGGGCATCATACTCAGCAGTGGTCCCACCGTGTGCGACGGGGGCAGGTTGGCTGCAAATCCGCGTGCATGGAGCTCCTGGCAGCGATCCGAGTCCTCGACCGAGGGTGCGGGGAGCATTTGAATCCGTTGATATTCTTCGCGCTCTGCCGGCAAGAGCCCATCGAAGCCGTGAACAAGGAGGCCGTCGGCCGACATGACGTATCGGTGCGGAATCACGTTCGCGAGCTCGCCGCGATCATCCAGAATGCAGACCAGAAAATAGTGCTCGCCGGCATCGGCGCCGGCGAGCAGAGTGGGGACGCCATCATAGGGTCCCCGAAATCGCACCCAGTCGCCCCAGGACAGTTTCGCCCATGCGGTCCGATACTGCTCCCAATGCAGGATGACCGTCTTGTCGGGGGTTCCTGCCATGGTCGTTTCCCGGCTTCACGGATATCCGTCGTGGGTCGTCATGAAAGCAATGCGCGACGTTTCCATTGCTTCGACCGCTTACCCAACCTTGAGCCTGTCGGCGGATTCCTTGCCGCGGTCGCTCGTGACTTCGTATTGAACGATCTGTCCCTCGTTGAGGGTGCTCAATCCGGCACGCTCGACGGCGGAAATGTGGACGAACACGTCCTTGCCGCCGGCCTGAGGTTGAATGAAGCCGTAGCCCTTGGTCGGATTGAACCACTTCACGGTTCCGGTAGCCATTATCGTCTCCTTGCGTTGCGCTCACGTAGGCGACTGCATCGATTGATGCAGTCGATCCGAGTTTCGGGACATGACTTGGGAGCGGCCCAAAAGGGGAGCTGAGCAAGGCAGATCGAGAACAGGGAAGGCTTCGTTGTACGATCAAGACGGGTAGGGGTCAAATTCGGACGCAAAGTCGAGTCCCGCCCGGACTAGGCTTCGGCCTTCTTGGCGAGCGGACGCCAGAGTTGGAACCCTTCGCCGCCGATCGCTTCTTCGATCGCGCCGCGGGAGAAGTTGTAGGGAGGATCCCGGTCGGCGCCGACCACGCCGGTAACGGTCCAGGGACCGTGACTCTTTGGGAGCTTGCTCCCTGCCGGGTCGCCGGCAAAGGCGCACAACGCCTTCCTTGTCTCGGACTTGAAGATATAGAGGCGCACGGCTTTGCCCTTTCTGCGAATGACATCCGGACTGTGTGGCCGTCGAGGCGACACCGCGCAGCCTAGCCACTTGAAGCAACTCTTCGCTTGAAGCGCTTATTCGCCTCAAGCGACTCTTTTTGCTTCAGGCGACTTGGGTGGAATCTTTGAGCCGGGGCGCGCGTATCAACAGCTCAACAAGCTTCGTGCGCGGTTAGCGCACTTCCGAAAAAGCCGCCCCGAGATCGGAGCAAGGATCGGACATCGAGATAGGAAGCTCGCCAAGTGGTGGCTCGTATGAGGCATAGGTGTGTTGGTTTCAAGGCGGCCGGCGTCCGAGAGGCTGGTGAAATCGATGCGGCAGCGCATACTCGCACCATCATCGAAGTGGTTTGTCCGTTACCCAGTCGCGACGGCGAGTTTCAGTACCGCATCAAGAGCAGCGGCGAGCCGTACGAGCGCGTCGTGAGGGAGAGCGAGCTCGCTCACGTCTGAGCATCCGTCCACGCGGTCGGTCCGATCGCGGTCCGGGGCGGGGCGGCCAGCGTTGCGACTCAATTGCCGCGCGCGCATTTCGCGTCGAAAGAGGTGTGCGAACGCGCTGATGACGCTCGCCCTGATACCCGGCTCATCGGCGGGACGGTGCGGCGCGTCGAGCCAGCGGGTAGTCGGGGCTTTCGTACAACTGGCGTATGCCCTCGTCGTTGAAGCGTCCCTGCTCGACTTCGAGATAGGAGCCAACGAGAAGCTCCGGCGGCAGCTCCTCTATTGCGAAACGAATAGCGTCCGCGGCTCTGGCAAATCGCCTGTAACCCATGGGGCGCGGTTTCGATATCCGGCTGCTGGTGGGAAACAGTTCGGCCTCTCCACTGTAGTCGAAGGCGGCCATGACTACGCCTGCCCTCGCCGACGCGTGCAACCGAGTTCGCCGAACACGCGGCCTCGATTAAGTGTCTCTGAATAAAGATGAATTGTCATCTGAGTGATCATCAATCAAACTACAAGATTTATATGTGCGCGTCACGTCAAAAAACTAGAATCTCCCTCACAAAATACTCCGAAATACGACAAACGACCCAGGTATTCTTGTAGACGATCGCGGTAGAATACACTATTGAAAGGCGTCGGCTAGGAGAGCTGGCCAACAGTGCCGGCCAATAGCCCCGCAGAGTGGGCGGCCCCGTCAGACTCCGCAGTACGCCCACGGCTCCTGCTTTTGTCGCCTGTCGTCGTTTCAGCGCCGTGCGCGACGTTGATCGTAGGCAATACATCAGCGTCACGTTTCGTCGCCAAGAACTCCCGACGCCTCGCACAATCCACATGATGGACTCGACATTGCAACACACGCAACATCCAGCTTGCGCCGACGGCGCGGAATCCGAGGTCCGGACGTGGACACGGATTCTTGCTCGCTATCGCGAGCCCAGCCGCGTACGCAGCGTGACGGAGCTCACGATCACGGTCGTGCCGCTCGTTCTGCTGTGGATCCTGATGTGGGCGACGCTCGACCTCGGCTATTGGTTCTGTCTGCTGCTCGCGGTGCCGGCCGCCGGCTTGCTCGTGCGCCTCTTCATGATTCAGCATGATTGCGGCCACGGCGCCTTCTTCCGCCATCGTCTAGCGAATGATTGGGTCGGGCGTGTTATCGGCGTCTTGACGTTGACGCCCTACGACTTGTGGCGGCGCACGCATGCCATCCACCACGCGAGCTCGGGCAATCTCGACCGGCGCGGTATCGGCGACATCGACACGTTGACGGTTCGCGAATATCTGGCGCTGTCGCGTTGGGGGCAATTTCGCTATCGCCTGTACCGGCACCCGATCGTCATGTTCGGCGTCGGTCCCGCCTATCTGTTCATCCTGCAGCACCGGTGGCCGTTCGGCTTGACGCGCGCCGGTTGGCAGCCGTGGGCGAGTACCATGGCCACCAACGCCGCGATCGCAGGTGTCATTGGCATCGTCATATGGTTCGTCGGCATCGGCGCATTCCTGATGGTGCACTTGCCGATCATGCTGCTCGCGGCATCGGTGGGAGTCTGGCTGTTCTACGTCCAACACCAGTTCGAGGACACGTTCTGGGCCGCGGAACCTGCCTGGAACGTGCACACGGCCGCGTTTCACGGCAGCTCGCATTATGCCCTGCCGGGCATCCTGCGCTGGTTTACCGCCAATATCGGCGTGCACCACGTTCACCATCTCTCCAGCCGGATCCCGTACTACCGGCTCCCCGAGGTGTTGCGCGCGCACCCCGAGCTTGCCGGCGTCAGTCGGCTGACGCTGATCCAGAGCCTGCGCTGCGTGCGCCTGGTGCTGTGGGACGAGGGCCGGCGGCGCCTCATCTCCTTCCGTGAGATGACCCGTCGGTACGGTCGCGGCCACACAGCATAGCGTTTCCCGGCGGAATGCCTCGTTATAGCCAGTGTTGTTCGACCCCGCCGGATGCTATAATGGCTGGTGACGTTCATCCGCCGGCCGCGGATGCGGTCCGGTGGGGTCTTGTTGCACATGTCGATGTGGGGCTGGAACAAGGTGGCCAAGCGCCGCTTTCAACTCGTTCTGCTCAAGCCGTCGCACTACCACGATGACGGATACGTCATCCGCTGGTGGCGGGCGCTGATCCCGTCGAACTCGCTGGCCTCGGTCTACGGTCTCGCGCTCGACTGTGCGCAGCGCCAAGTGCTCGGGCCGGACGTCGAGCTCGACATCGACCTGATCGACGAGACCAATACCCGCGTCAACATCCCGAAGCTGATCCAGCGCTTCAAGCGCAACGACAATTTCGGGCTGCTCGCGCTGGTGGGCGTGCAATCCAACCAGTATCCGCGCGCGCTCGACATCGCGCGCCCGTTCCGCGCCGCCGGCGTGCCGATCGCGCTCGGCGGCTTTCACGTTTCCGGCTGCCTGTCGATGCTCGACGGCAAGGCGATCGATCTCGATCTCGCGCGCGACTTGGGCATTTCGATGTTCGCCGGCGAGGCCGAGGAGCGGCTTGAGGAGGTCCTCAAGGACGCCGCGAACGGTCAATTGAAGCCGCTCTACAACTTCATGAAGGATCTGCCGGGCATCGGCGGAACGCCGATCCCGTTCCTGCCGCATCGCTTCGTCAAGCGCACCGCCGGCACCAATACCAGCTTCGACGCCGGCCGCGGCTGCCCGTTCCAGTGCTCGTTCTGCACCATCATCAACGTGCAGGGCCGCAAGTCGCGCTATCGCTCGCCCGACGACGTCGAGAAGGTGGTGCGCGACAATTGGGCCCAGGGCATCTCCCGCTTCTTCATCACGGACGACAATTTCGCCCGCAACAAGGAATGGGAGGCGCTCTACGACCGGCTCGCCAAGCTGCGCGAGGTGGACAAGATTCCGCTCGGCCTGATGATCCAGGTCGATACCATGTGCCACAAGATCCCGAACTTCATCGAGAAGTCGAAACGCGCCGGCGTGACGCGGGTGTTCATCGGGCTCGAGAACGTCAATCCCGACAATCTCACCGCCGCCAAGAAGAAGCAGAACAAGATCACCGAATACCGCAAGATGCTGCAGGCCTGGAAGGCGCAGGGCATCTTCGTCTATGCCGGCTATATCCTCGGCTTCCCCGGCGATACCCCGGAATCGATCCGGCGCGACATCGCCATCATCCAGCGCGAGCTCGCGCTCGACATGCTGGAGTTCAACATCCTCACGCCGCTGCCCGGCTCGGAAGATCACAAGGTGCTGTGGGGCAAGGGCGTCGATATGGACGCCGATCTCAATAAGTACGATCTGGAGCACGTCGTCACCGACCATCCCAGGATGACGCGGGAGGAACTCGAGGCGATCTACCAGGAGGCCTGGTCGCTCTATTACACGCCGGAGCACATCGAGACGCTGCTGCGGCGGGCGGTCGTGACCAACATCCCGCTGCTCAGCTTCATGAAGGTGCTGGTGCAATTCACCATCATGATGCAGGTCGAGAAGGTGCATCCGCTGCAGAGCGGACTGTTCCGGCTCAAGCATATCGACGAGCGCCGGCCGGGCCTGCCGCCGGAATCCGCGCTGACCTTCTATCCGCGCTTCGTCTGGACGCTGATCGCCAACAATCTCAAGCTGATTTCGACGATCTGGTGGATCTACCGGCTCAAACGCCGCATCGAGCGCGATCCGGACCGGCATCGCTACATGGATCAGGCGCTGACACCGGTGCGCGACGACGACGAGGAGACGTTCGATCTACTCACCAAGACGGCGGGCGCCAAGGCGGCCATCGCGCATCTCAAGAAGATCGACGAGCTCACCCACGCCGCGGCGGGGTAGCTTTCTATCTGTAAGCTAAGCCGTTGGGGAATTTGCCCCCCTTGCGGGAGAGCGCTCAATGGCCTGGCCACGGTTTCGGATGGGTGAGGGGCCGCTTCGAAGAAACTCTTCGCGAGAGCCGACCCCTCACCCCTTCTTGCCGTGTCAACACCGAGCTGCCCTCTCCCGCAAGGGGAGGGGGCAAACGAAGCGACCAAGTGCCGGTGGCCGAATAACCGTTTTCACAGCTGCTTGAGCAGCGCGTCGCCGCCGGAGACCTCGACCTTGCCCGGCGCTTCCTCGATGTTGAGCTTCTTCACCACGCCGTCCTCGACCAGCATGGAATAGCGCTTGGAGCGCACGCCGAGCCCGTTGCCGGAGCCGTCGAAGGAGAGGTCGATCGCCTTGGCGAAATCGCCGTTGCCGTCGGCCAGGAACTCGAGCTTGTCGGCAAGCGTCGCCTTCTTCCAGGCGTCCATGACAAAGACATCGTTGACCGAGGTCACCGCGATGGTGTTGACGCCCTTCGCCTTGATGGCGTCGGCGTTCTGCAGGATGGAGGGCACGTGCATCTTGTGGCAGGTACCGGTATAGGCGCCGGGCACGGCGAACAGCGCGACCTTCTTGCCTTTGAAGACTTCATCGGTTGTCTTCCACGCCGGTCCGTCCCCCGTCATCACGCGAAACTTCACCTCGGGCAATTTGTCGCCGACTTTAATAGGCATGACTCATCCTCTCGCTTACAGTTGAACGACGATCCTGCGCCTCCCCCATGCCGCCGGGTTTTGCCGCCGGCCTGGGCACGCCGGGGGTCAAATTAACCTTCCCGGCGGATTAGTCGAGATGGGTGGTGACCTCGATCGCCTCTTTCCCGGCGACCGCCGTGAGCGTGATGGGCGCGCCCTTGTATTGCGCCCCGGGCGGCGCGCCGTCGAGCTCGAAGGCGAAACGCTGCAAGCCCGCGGGCGCACCGTCGATCGGCGCCGGCACCGGCAGCGACCACTCCGGCGTCGGCCCCTCCGCGAACAGCGCAACAGCCGATCCCGCCGGCGCGGCGACGTCGACCACCACGCGCGGCCGTGCCGCGCCGTCGTCTTCACCAGGGCGCTTACGCCCGTCTTCGCGCATTATCTGCACCGACTTGATCGCGAGCGGCGCCCCTTCGCCGAGCGCGAGCTTCCTCGGCACCCGCGCTTGCGCCTCGGCCAGCGCGGGTGAGCGTGACGCTGCTGCGCCGCCGAGCATCAGCTCGGCCTTGCCCTGCGCCGGCACGCAGAGCTTCTCGCACACCGCGTAGTCGAGCTTGAGGCGCAGTGTCACCGGCTTGGCGTGATCGAGCGGCACGACGGTGAGCGGCCAGATCACGTCGGCGGCATATCCGATCGCGATCAGGCCTTCTTCGCGGATCGGCTGCGGCGCTGGCCACAGTACGCCGACGGACTTGACGTTATGCGATCCCGTGAAATCGAACTTCGGCGGCACGCCGGCGTCGCCGGGATAGCGCCAATAGGTATGCCAGCCCTGCTTGAGCCGCACTTCGATGCCGGCCCGCAAGGTCGGCGTTGCGTTCTTGCCTGCGGGCGCGCCGGCGATGAGGCGCACCGCGCTGCGGGCATCGCCGTCCCAGCGCGAGGCGACCTCGCCGGCGCGTGCAAGGCTCGTACTGACGACGAGGCCGATGGCGCTCGTCGCGCAAACACTCATCATGAAAGCGCGCATCGCGCGGGACGCGGCGGTCGGCCGCAGCCGATGGAAGCCGGTGGTCATGGTGCGCTCGATCTAGGGGCGGAGTTCATCGGATGCCACTGAATTGATCGTGAGCGCCTGCGTGACTGGCAGAGGCCCCTGGAAAGCCACATCAAAAGGACACATATCCTATCTTGAATCGTGGTGAAGAGGAATTGTGGCTACGGCACGAAGGATGCATAAAAAGACGTTAAGGAACGTTCGACCAATGGCCTCGTTTGCAAACGGCGGCCAATCAGGTAGCATTTCGATATGAAGTTCACGCGCAAGACAGGTACCCGCAGCGAAAGCGACGACCCCTCACCGGGCGGCGAACCCGATCTTCCGGATATCCAGCTCATCACGGCCGGCAAGATGCCGAAGTCCCGGCAGCGGCGCGGTGCGCCGAAGCGCGGCTATCTCGACGGGCAGATGCTCATTGCGATGCCGACCATGGGCGACGATCGATTCTCGCGCAGCGTGATCTACATCTGCGCCCATTCGACCGATGGCGCGATGGGCATCATCGTCAACCAGCCGGCGGCGAACATCAGCTTCCCCGACCTGCTGGTGCAGCTCGAGGTGATTCCGGCGGCCGACCTGATCCAGCTGCCGACGCGCGCCGGCGATGTGAAGGTGCTCAAGGGCGGGCCGGTTGATACCCAGCGCGGCTTCGTGCTGCATTCGAGCGACTTCTACATCGAGAACTCGACGCTGCCGATCGACGAAGGCATCTGCCTCACCGCCACGCTCGACATCCTCAAGGCGATCGCCCGCGGCGACGGACCGAAGAGCGCGATCCTCGCGCTCGGCTATGCCGGCTGGGCGCCGGGCCAGCTCGAGAACGAGATCCAGCATAACGGCTGGCTGCATTGCACCGCCGATTCCGAGCTGATCTTCGGCGGCGACACCGACGGCAAGTAAGACAAAGCACTGAAGAAGATCGGCATCCACCTCGGCATGCTCTCGACCGAGGCCGGCCACGCCTGACGGTGCTTGCCCTGCGCGAACCCGCTTGCGCTCCTCATCGCAATCCTGAGATGATCCTCACGGCCGCGTCTTAATCGGGAAAGACGGGCGTGAACGCCCTTATGATCGAGAAAGACGGGCGTGAACGCCCTTATGATCGAGAAAGACGGGTGTGAACGCCCTTATGATCGAAAAAGACGGGCGCGAACGCCCTTATGTGAGCCTGCAAAGACAGGCGAAAGCGCGGGGCCGGGAGGAATTGCCATGCGTCGGATTTTCGGAGCGATCATCTCGCTCGCGGCAATGTTGCCCGTGGCGCCAGCCGGCACCGCCGATATCAAGGTCATCTCCGCTGGCGCGGTGCGCGGCCTGATCGCCGGCATCATCGCCGACTACTCGCGCCAGACCGGGCACAAGTTCGAGTTCAAGGTCGGCACCACCGGGCAGTTGCGCGCCATCATCGCCTCCGGCGAGCCCGCCGACCTGATCATCGCCTCGGCCCCGCTGATGGCAGAGCTCGAGAAGTCGGAGAAGATGACGCCGGGAAGCCGCGCCGATCTCGGGCGCGTCGGCATCGGCGTCGCCGTCCGCGACGGCGCGAGCGTGCCCGACCTCTCGACACCCGAGGCGTTCAAGCAGGCGCTGATCGACGCGCGATCGGTCGCGTACACCGATCCGAAGGAAGGCGGAACGTCCAGCATCTACCTGATGGGGGTGCTGGAGCGTTTCGGTCTGGTCGACGCGGTCACGAAGAAGGCCGCGCTCTCCAAAGGCGGCCACGATGCGGTGGAGAAGGTCGCGCGCGGCGAGGCCGAGATCGCCGTCACCTTGATGAGCGAGATCGTGCCGGTCAAAGGCGCCAGGCTCGCCGCGCCGGTGCCGTCCTCGCTGCAGCAGTACACGGTCTATGCCGCTGCGATCCCGGCGAGCAGCACCGAGCCCGCCGCCGCGCGCGCCTTCATCGCCGCGCTCACCGGGCCGGCCATGGCGGAGCGCTGGAAGGCCGCGGGCTTCGAGCCGCCGACGCGATGAGCTGTTGCGGCGAGCGCTGCGGCACCGCCGCCCAGCGTACCGCTCCCGGTAACCCCGACAGGTACCGCGCCACCGGATTTTTTTTTGTGACACGAATTCAAGCGGATGGCCCGCGGGCGCCGCTTCCGTTTCAGCCGCCTCGGCCCGGAACCGGAACAATGAGCCCCGCGTTCTGTTGAGGCTCGCCCGGCGATCGCCAGGGGCCGCCAATTGCCGTCTTTGTTGAGATCGTTCGCCGCGTTCGAGCCAGGGAGGCTCGCTCATGAAACAGATTTTCGATCAGTTCCTGCAATTCCTGCAGCAGGGTATCGCCGCGATTTTCCGATTTGTTCAGCTCGTGTGGACGTGGTCGGCCGACCAGATCACCAAGATGACGCACGTTCCTTGGGAGAGCTGGCCGATCTGGAAGCAGATCCTGCTCATTATCGTCATCGCGGCGGTAGCCTACGCCCTGTTCATCGCCGCCCGGCAGCTCTGGGCGGCGGCCGTGCAGGTCTTGGCCGCCTTCGTCAGCTTTCTCGGTGCCTTGGTCTACACGCTTCCTGCGATCTTGATCGCCGGGGTCACCGCGCTGGCAGGTCTGTGGTTGATCAACAACCTCAACGTCGCATCGCTGCCTACGCTCACCTGGTTCCAGGGCAGCAGCACCACGACCACGACGACGACCACTACCGCGCCGGACAATAGCAGCAACAAGCCGTCGACCACGTCGCCCGCGCCAGCCGAACGCGACACGACCGGGAGCAAGCAATAGCTCGCTCCCGGTCGGCGTCCGTTCGGTCCGCGGTCGCTGGTGTCTAGCGGCTGGCGGCGCGCCGCTTCACCGTCACCTGGATGATGCGGTTGGTGCTGCTCTGGTGGATCAGCAGGTTGCCTTCGCGCGTCGCCCGCATGTGCCGGATGATGCCGGCATGGATGCCGCCCGAGGGGATCGCCCAGCTCTGGAACGTCTCGGTCTTGGGATCGAAGCGGACCAGCGCGTCCGGCCGTTTGCCGGACTCGTTGTACCAGACGACGCCGTCGACCACGACGATGGCATAGGGATGCGAGTTCGGCCCGCTCGGCGATGGCCACTCCTTGATCTCGCCGGTCTTGGGATCGTAGCGGCCGATTTGGCCCTTGCTCGAATTCACGTACCAGATCATGCCGTCCTCGGCGATGTCGAGGCGGCGCACCGTCGTGCCCGGGTAGGGCAGCTTGATCTCGGTGAGCGCCATGGTCGCCGGATCGATCTTGACCAGGCAGGGGCTGCCGTTGCACGCGAACCAGGGCACGCCGTCGGCATCGATGTTGATGCCGTAGGGCTTGGCGTCCGGCGTCGCCATCGTGACCAGCTTGATGTCGCCGGTCGCCGGATCGAGACGGCCCACCATGTTGCTGTTCTGCAGCGTGAACCAGAGGATGCCCTTCTTGTCGAAGACCGCGGTGTGCGGATCCTTCGCGTTGGGATCGGGCATCTTGTATTCGGTCACCTTGCCGGTGACCGGATCGACCTTGCCGACCGTGCCGTTCTTGTTGCCGGTGTACCAGGGGATGCCCTTGTCATCGAGCCACACCGAGTGCGGCAGCGCGTTGGGCGGCAGCGGATATTCCCGCATCTTGCCGGTCGCGGGATCGAGCCGCCCGATCAGGTTGCCGAACTGCCCGGCCCACCAGATCGAGCCGTCATCGGCCTGGATCGGATCGCGCGAGCGCTGACCGAGCGTCGGCATCGTCCATTCGGTGAAGGTGATCTCGGTGTTGCCGGGGATGAGCTTGGGCGCGCGCTTGGTGTTGGGCGGGAAGTTCGTCGCCAGGTATTGCGTGATCTCGGCACGCGCGTCGGGATTGGGCGAGAGGTCGACCATGGTGCCGACCAGTTCCTTCCAGCCGTCTTGCGTGTAGCCGGAGCTGCCGGTGATCATGTTGGTCTGGTGGCACTGGGTGCAGATCGCTCCGACCAGCTCCTTGCCCTTGCCTTCCGGCAAAGCGGGCCCGGGGCCGGGAGCTTGCGCCTGCGCGGCGAGCGGGACGAGCGAAAAAGCGGCGGCGAACAAGGCTGCGGTCGACGATCTGAGCATTTCCCACCTTTCCAGCGGATTTGTCGTGAACGCGAATCTATCAAATGCTGCTGCGCGGCGAAACGGGGTCGCCAGCCGGATTGTCCGGGGTGGGAGAAAGGCTCATAGTCGCGGGCGCAACGTCATCGCAAGCATGACGAGCATGGGAGGATCCGCAGATGTTGTCACGTCGCGACTTTCTCAACAGCACGGTCGGCGCCGGACTGGCGCTGGCGGCCTCGCAACCGGCGGCGGCGCAGACGCCGCCCGCGCAAGGCGCGCGCAAGCGCCTGATCGTCGATGCCCAGGTCCATTTGTGGAAGGCGGAGTCGCCGGACTGGCCCTGGGTCCCCGGCATGAAGCCGCAGATGCCCGAGCCGTTCACCATCGAGAAGCTCGTGCCGCTGATGGACGAGGCCGGCGTCGATCGCGCGGTCATCGTGCCGCCATCGTGGCCGGGCGATCGCAACGACTATGGCATCGAAGCCGCCAAGCGGTATCCCGATCGCTTCGCGGTCATGGGCCGCATTCCGTTGAAGGATCCGCAATCGGCGGCGCTGCTGCCGAGATGGAAGGAGCAGCCCGGCATGCGCGGCGTGCGGGTGACGTTTCTCGGCCCCGCCGCTCCGTGGCTCACCGATGGGACCGCCGATTGGTTCTGGCCGGCCGCGGAAAAGGCCGGGCTTCCCGTCATGTTCCTGACCGCCGGGCGGTCGGGCGAATTCGTCCGCATCGCGGAGCGCCATCCGCAGCTTGCGCTGATCGTCGATCACATGGGCGTGTCGGCGGAT
>Ga0126377_10001068_pt1 | contig 17615 bp, 14 predicted proteins | sample PanSoiMetPlot_22_FD_92647 | JGI IMG/M metagenome (GOLD analysis project Ga0126377, IMG submission 92647) | Tropical forest soil microbial communities from Panama - MetaG Plot_22 | ecosystem: Environmental > Terrestrial > Soil > Tropical forest > Bulk soil | place: Panama | collected 2016-02-17 | reverse complement strand
TGTAACCCCTCACCCCACCCCTCTCCCTATGGGAGAGGGAGCAGGCCGCGATTGCTGCTCGGTCGTGCCTCATCTGACGCTGTCGAAACTATAACCCTGCGCCGTAGATCACCCGCTTGGCGCCAGGCCAGCTGACCCGATAGCCGAACTCGACAGCCTTTTCCTCATCGGGGGTCAGCGTCATGTCCCAGGCCAGCACGCCGCGCTTGTCCTCGACATCGCGCCGCGTCGGCGCGGTGCGGCCCTGCAGCTCGATCTTGATCGCATCATTCTGCGCCACCGGAATCTGATCGAGCACGCTGAGCTGGATTGGTCGCTGGTGCAGGTTCTTGACCGTGATGCGATAGTTGCGCACATCGGTCTTCGAGGTTGAGATCAACCCGGTTTCGCCGCGCTTGTCCTCGACGATTGCGTGGCGCACCCGGATCATATCGTCGACACCGAAGCCGAGCTCGTGTTCCTCGCCCGGCGCCAGCAGCGGCAATCGGCCGTTGCCGACAAAGGTGGCATCGCGAAACAGCGACACAGCACCGGGCAGCAGCGGCGTGCCGCGCGCCGTGGTCAGCTTGGCGTAGAGGTACGCCTTCTGTTCGGCCTTGGGGACCGTGCGCACGATCAGGGTCGGATCGAGCGCCAGATCGTCGATCTGCACGCGCTTCATCTCGCCGGTCGATGGCACGGCGACACGACCTGCGATGGCATAGACGGCCTGAAACGCTTGCATCGCAATCTCGGCGCGGCCTTCGCCGGCGCGTACCTCTGCTGCCTGCTTGGCCTTGTCCACAGTTCGGCGTTCGTCGTCATTCAGATTATTCAACTGGTCCATGGGAGTCGTCTCGCGAGTCGTTGCGTAGCCCATGCCGCGATTCGATTCCGCTCTGGGCATCGGCTGCGCGTCGGGCATGTAGTCAACGATGATCGGGCGCAGAACGGGAGCAGCGCTGCCGGCGCCTGGTCGCGCCGTCGACAAGGCGAGCCGAATATCATCCCAGCTCTCGCCGGTCTTCTGCTGGATCGACGCGCGGCGAATGAGCTGCAGCCTGGCGGGTTCGTCTCTGGTGCCGGTTGACAGGCGCGCGTCGTAGAACGGCGTCCACGACGCCGTCTGCACCTGATAGCGGATGGTGAGCTCGGCATCGAGCGGGGCTCCCGCGTTGACGAACACCTTGACCTCGGTGCGCTCCTCCTGGACTGGCGCCAACGTTGTGAGCTTGCCGGTGAGGTCGGCGATCTGGCGGTCAGTCTCGCGCATCTTGATCTGCGCCTCGAGGATGGTCTTCTGCGCCTCGGCGCTGCGCTGGCCGATCAGGGCGAACAGTTGCGACCAGTCGGGCTGCGCTGCGGCGCTGTTGGGCGCCGGCGGCTGGGCCGGGAGCTGCGCCAGGTTGGTGATCAACGTCTTCTGCGCTTGCGCCGCCTCCACTCCCGCCTGCAGCACGGCCCTTTCGTCCTTGAGCTTCTCGATGGCATCTTCGATCTGCTTGCGCTCGGTGGCCGCGATGGCGGCATCCGTGCGTGGCACGGATACGCGCCGGGTGTCGACGGAGCCAATCTCCAGCGTGTCAGTCGCCCTGCCTTCGACCCGGATGGAGCCGGGCACGGCCTGGGCGGGCAAATCGGTGAACAGGATGGCGTGCTCGCCGCGCTCCATGGTCACCCGGCCGACACGCATCACTTCGGCGCCGATCGGATAGACCGTGACGGCATCAATGCGCGAGGTCGCGCTGATGTCGGCGGCCATGATGCTGGCTGTGGATGTGAGCAAGAGCGATGTGGCAATCAACAAACGCATGTGTTCCTCCGTCAATGCCCATGGTTGAGCAATGCGGTCGGGAGCGTAATAGCGTTCGTGTCGTCAGTGTGACGCCGGACGTTCGGATCTGCGACGTTACCGCGTTGTAATGATTGAGCGTATGGCGGCTGTTACTTGTCGCTCTGGGTCCCGGCGCTTCGCTCGCTTGGCTGGGACACGAGTCATGCATTGCGTGTCCCGGGCGACCCCGGACTTGATCCGTGGGGAGACCCGGGACCGAGGGCTTCTTGTTACAACCTCGCTTACAATCCGGCGCCGTAAATCACTCTCTTGGCTCCAGGCCAGCTGACCCGATAGCCGAACTCGATCGCCTTTTCTTCATCAGGCGTCAGCGTCATATCCCAGGCCATCACGCCGCGCTTATCCTCGACGTCGCGCCGCGTTGGCGCGGTGCGGCCCTGCAGCTCGATCTTGATGGCGTCATTCTGCGCCACTGGAATCTGGTCGAGGACGCGCAGTTGGATCGGGCGCTCGTGCAAATTTTTCACGGTGATGCGATAGTTGCGCACGTCGGTCTTCGAGGTCGAGATCAACCCGGTTTCGCCGCGCTTGTCCTCGACGACGGCGTGACGCACCCGGATCATATCGTCGACGCCGAAACCGAGCTCATGCTCCTCACCTGGCGCGAGCAGCGGCAGCTGGCCGGTGCCGACAAAGGTCGCATCGCGAAATAGCGACACCATGCCGGGAAGAACGGGCGTGCCGCGGGCCGTGGTCAGCTTGGCATAGAGATAGGCCTTCTGCTCGGCTTTGGGGACAGTGCGCGCAGTCAGGGTCGGATCGAGCGCCAAGTCGTCAATCTGCACACGCTTCATCTCGCCCGTTGCCGGCACCGCGACGCGGCCGGCGATGCTGTAGACCGCCTGGAAGGATTGCGCTTCAACGCCGGTGCGGACCTCGTCGGCAATTTGAGCGGGGGCGTCTTCCTTGTTCTTTTCTCTGGCGCGTCTTGCGAAGAGGTTTGTCTGGCCGTCAGCGCGCTCCTCGCCCGCCACGCCCCGATCCATGAGTGTGCCGGCGTAGCCCCTGGGCTCCGCCGGCTGCGCCTGCGCCCGCGGGGCATCGGGCGCATAGTCGACGGTCATGGGATTGAGAATGGGAGCGGCACTGCCGGCACCGGGCCGTGCCGTCGACAAGGCGAGCTGAACGTCATCCCAGCTCTCGCCGGTGCGCTGCTGGATCGAGGCGCGGCGGATGAGCTGCAGCTTGGGTGCCTGGTCTCTGGTGCCGGTCGACAGCCGCGCATCGTAGAACGGCGTCCATGACGCAGCCGACACCTGATAGCGGATCGTCAGATCGGCATCGAGCCCGTCGGCCGCATTGACGAACACCTTCACTTCGGTGCGCTCCTCCTGGGCTGGCGCCACGCTTGTCAGCTTGCGCGCCAGGTCGGCGATCTGTCGGTCGGTCTCGCGCATCCTGATCTGCGAATCGAGGATGGTCTTCTGTGCCTCGGCGCTGCGTTGCCCGATCAGGGTGAACAGCTGCGCCCAGTCAGGCTGCATCGCCGCGCTGTTCGGCGCGGACGGCTGCGTCGGGAGATTGGCCAGATTGTTGATCAGCGCCTTTTGCGCCTGCGCGGCCTCGACCGTGGCCTGTAGCAGCGCCCGCTCATCCTTGAGCTTTTCGATCGTGTCCTCGATCTGCTTGCGCTCGGTCGCGGCCGCGGCGCTGTCGGAGCGCGGCACGTACACGCGCCGGGTGTCAACTGAGCCGATCTCGAGCGTCCCCGTGGCCCTGCCTTCGACGCGCAGCGAGCTGGACAAGGCCTGGGCCGGCAAATCAGTGAACAGGATGACGTGCTCGCCGCGCTCCATCGTCACCCGGCCGCTGCGCGTCACCTCGGCACCCGAGGGATAGACCGTCACCGCGTCGATGCGCGAGCTTCCCTTGATCTCGGCGGACATCACACTTGCAGTGGACGCGAGCAATAACGATAGAGTTGTCAATGAACGCATGGGGGCCTCCGGCTTGCCGCCGCTCGCTTGAGCGGCGGCGTGTGTAAGGTGGCGGAAGCGTAGTAGCGTTCTTGTCGCCAGTGTGACGTAACAGGCTCAGGTCTGCGAGGTTACCGCGTTGTAATGTTTGTTCGCGCTACGCAGACCCGAGCAACGTTTGATGGTGACGCTTTACACCGCCGCCGCAGCAGCGACTCGCGCCGGCGCCGGCTTCTCGACGATCGGCAGGTTGATCAGTGCTGAAAGGACGCCGAGCAGGATCGAGAGCCACCAGACCACGTCATAGGAGCCGGTGCGCTCGAAGGCGATGCCGCCGATCAGAACGCCGAGGAAGCCGCCGACCTGGTGGCTGAAGAATGAGAAGCCGACCAGCATCGAGAGCCAGCGCGCGCCGAACATCACCTGCACCAGGGCCGAGGTCGGCGGCACCGTCGAGAGCCACAGAAAGCCCATGCTGGCGCCGAAGGCGATCGCCGTGACGGGCGTCACTGGGAACGAGATGAACGCCAGAATCGCAACCGCGCGCAGGAAATAGATTGCGGCGAGGATCAGTCGCTTCGGCTTGCGGCTGGTGAGCCAGCCCGAATAGAGCGAGCCGACGATGTTGAACAGCCCGATCACCGCGATGGTCCAGCCGCCGACCTCGGCCGAGAGGCCGCGATCGACCAGATAAGCCGGCATGTGCACGGTGATGAAGGCGAGTTGGAATCCGCAGGTGAAATAGCCGAGGACGAGTAGCACATAGGAACGGTGGCTGAGCGCCTCCTTGAGCGCCTGCGCGAACGATTGCGGGCCTGCCGAAGTTGCAGCCGTTGTGGTGGTGGGCGGCGAGGACAATGCCAGCGACGCAGGCAGAACGAACACCAGCAGCAGCAACGCCATGATACCGAGCGCCTGTTGCCAGTCGAAGACGCCGATCAACGCCACCGCGAGCGGCGAGAACAGGAACTGCCCGAAGGAGCCGGCCGCGGTGGCGGCGCCGAACGACATTGCGCGGTAGCGCTCCGGCAGCAGCTTGCCGAAGGCGCCGATCACGAGCAGCGGCGAGGCGCCGGAGAGGCCCAGACCGATCAGGACGCCGGCGGTGAGATTCAGCAGTGCGATTGTCGGCGAATAGGCCATGCCGGCAAGCCCCAGCGCATAAAGGATGGCCCCGACCATGATCACACGACTCGCGCCCAGCCGGTCGGCGATCGCGCCGGCGAATGGCAATGCCGCGCCCCAGAGCAGATTCTGCACCGCCAGCGCGACCGCGAAGACGTCGCGACCCCAGCCATTGGCTTGCGACAGCGGCGTCAGAAAGAAGCCAAGTGCGGAGCGCGGTCCGAACGCCACGATCGAGACCAGACAGCCGCAGATCGCGATGACAGCGGGCGTGCGCCAGCCGACGGAGGGTTGCTGGGTGGCCGCGGGATTGATGGACATAAGGCTTTCTCCGGCTTCTTCAGATCAAGGCTGAAGTTGGGGGACTAAGTGTGAACGCGGGCCGCCCGCTCGTTGCACCTTGCGGCGATCGCTATGATTTATAAATCAATGTGACAGACTGGTCTGTCACATCTTGACAGATTCGTACCGATCGGTCACAAAGTCAACTGCGTGGAGTTCATGATGGCTATGCGGGCCAAGCGGGAGGCCAACCAGGGCGAGCGGCGCGCCACCATGGCGGCGAGCGCGGCGCGCGAACGCATCATGCGGGCTGTGGACGACCTGTTCTATCGGGAGGGAGTCCAGGCTGTCGGTGTCGATGCCGTGATCGCGCGCGCCGGCGTCAACAAGATGAGCCTCTACCGCAACTTCGGCTCCAAGGATCAATTGATCACGGCGTTTCTGGAGGACCGTAACCGCCAGTACTGGGAGTGGTGGGACGGGGTGATGCAGCGTCACGGCGGTGGTCCGCGTCAGAAGCTCTACGGCCTGTTCGAGGAGTTGCAGGCGCGCGTGACTCACAAGGGCTATCGCGGCTGTCCATTCGTCAACCTGGCGGCCGAATTGAGCGACGCGAAGCATCCGGCCCGTGCTGTTGTTATGCGCAACAAGCAGGAGCTCAGGCGGCGGCTGTGCGAGCTTGCCAGAGCGGCGGGCGCGAAGGACGCCGAGGCGCTTTCGGAGTCTCTGGTCGTGCTGATGGAAGGCGCCTACGCCATCAGCCAGACGTGCGGGCCCGGTGGACCGGCCAACTCCGTTGCACGCACCGCGAAGGTTCTGGTCGACGCGCAGTGCTAATCTGGCCTGTAGCCCGCATTGAGCGTCAGCGAAATGCGGGAACGACTGAGCAACTGCAACATCGTTCCCGGATTTCGCTGACGCTCAATCCGGGCGACAGCGGCTGCAGCGAGCAGACTATTAACTCGAGCGGGATCATGCGTGGAGACGAAATCCTTGTCGGGGTGATCTCCGATACGCACGGATTGCTTCGGCCAGAGGCCGTCGCGGCGCTCAAGGGAACGGATCTCATTATCCATGCGGGTGACGTCGGGGCTTCCGATGTGATCGATGCGCTCCGCAAGCTGGCACCTACGTTCGTCGTGCGTGGAAACGTGGATGGGGCGCATTGGGCGGACGCGCTGCCAATGACTGCCGATGTCGAGGTCGGCAAACTTCTGTTCCACGTGCTGCATGACATTTCGGAGCTTGCCTTGGACACGGCGGCCGTTGGTTATGCAGCGGTCGTGTATGGCCACTCGCATCGCCCCTCGATCGAGATGCGCGAGGGCGTCTTGTTTCTCAATCCGGGCAGTGCCGGTCCGCGTCGATTCAAGCTGCCGATTTCGATCGCCAGAGTTCATGTATCTGGGCGGCAGCTCCGGCCGGAAATCGTTGAATTGCCGGTCAAGGCTAGAGTGTGAATTTACACCGCCATTGAACCAACCTCCGTTCATTCCCGCGAAATCTGGAGTCAAGGAGTGCCCAAGTATCCCTTTGGCACGAGCCAAGCCGCTGTCGTCCCCGCGCAGGCGGGGACCCAGAACCACCAAGGTTTCGGTTATCGTTAGCGCTGCCGCACTGCTTTGCTGCGGAGTATGAGTCCCCGCCTTCGCGGGGACGACAGCGGAGAGTGATTGCTTCACATCTCAAAAGCGGAATCCAGGGCCACTCGCTGCTGCGTCACTTGCCGTTCATGCGTCTGCGGGCTTTCGCCTTGTTTGTTGCTGCGTGGTTTGTCCCCGCGTGCTGCACCAGCACGTCGCGCAACGTGCGCACCTTGGGAGAGAGCGTGCCCTTGCGCCACATCATCACCGTCATGGCGCGATCGATCCCGGGTGGCAATCGATGCACGCTCAAGAGCTGGGCATCAGGAAATGTCGAGAGCACCATCCGCGGCAACAGCGAAATTCCCATGCCGGCGACCACGCAACCGAGCATGGCGTGATAGGACGTAATCTCGATAATGCGCTCGGGCATCTCGCCCGAATGCGCAAACCAGTCCTCCAGCCGCATCCGGTAGGGACAACCCGTCTCGAAGGCGAGCACCACATTTGGACGCGCATCCTTCGGTGATTTGATCGGGGCGTGGCCGTTGGCCGCGACGATCACCAGCTCCTCATTATAGAGTGGCACCTTCTCGAACGGCGCGTCGGGCAGCGGCTCGGCCGCGAGCGCGACATCGATCTGGCCGTTGAGCAGCGCGGCCGAGAGCTTGATCGGACTGTCGGCGCTGAGCTCGAGCGATACGTCGGGATAGCGCCGAAGGTACTCGTTCATCGGCACCGGCAATCGCACCGACGCCGTGCTCTCCATCGAGCCGAGTCGCAACAGTCCGCGCGGCACGTCGTCATGCAGCGCCTCGCGCGCCTCCCGGGCAAGATCGAGCAGGCGGTCCGCGTAGTCGAGCAGCACGCTGCCAGCCGGCGAGAGGTGCAGACGCTTGCCTTCGCGAATGAAGAGATCGACTCCCAGATCGGCCTCGAGCTGACGGACCCGCGTGGTCACGTTCGACTGCACCCGACGGAGCTGCTCGGCGGCCCGCGTAACGCCGCCAGCATGCACGACCGAGCGGAAGATTTGAAGATCGCCGAGGTCCATTGCGTCCTCCCGATTACAGGCCTTTCAACCGATCTCAAATCGAGATCATAAACATCATTATTATTCATTTTACGTGATATGGGCGCGGGCGTAAAGAGCTCGCCCACGATTTCGATCCGTCCTGTTTTCATCCGATGGAGAGAGCACCATGTGCAAATCCGATTATCGTATGTCGCAGCGTCCCTGGAGCCAGCTCACGCTTGAGCAGCGCGTTCGCTTGACGCGATTGATCACGGCGCAAGCGCATGCCGCCAGGACGCAGGCCATGCATGACCTCTTGCGCGGCCTGTTCAGGCTGCTGCTGCATGTCCCTTTCGCGATTGTGGCTGGATGGCGCGCCGTCGCCCTTTGGTACACGCGGCGCCAGGCCATGCACGAACTCAACGGGTTCGACGACCGCGCTCTGCACGATATGGGCATCCGGCGCTCGGAGATCGAGGCCGCAGTTTTTGGCCGGCCGCGTTGAACCAGATCCGCCGCTCGTCCGACAGAGGTCGACTCATGAACGGAGACTCTGAATGACCCCCGAACAAGCGCGGCTGGTTACAACATCCTGGAGTAGTGTCGCGGCGATCGCCGATAGCGCGATCGCGCAGTTCTACAATCGGCTGTTCGAGATCGACCCGACGGCGCGCACCCTGTTTCGTGTCACCGATATGCCTGAGCAGCGCAGGAAGGTGATCGAAGCGCTGTCGCTTGCGCTGCAAAGCCTTGATGATCTTGCGGCGCTCACGCCGACTCTGGAGGAGCTGGGGCGTCGGCATCAGCGCTTCGGCGTCACCGCTGCACACTACGATTCGGTCGGGCAGGCGCTGCTCTGGACGCTGCAACAAGGACTTGGCGCCGCGTGGACGCCCGCAATGGCCGGTGCTTGGACCGAGCTCTATGTGCAGTTGTCGAGTGTCATGAAAGGTGCGACTGGCACGGGGCCGCAGCACAAGGCGGCTTGAGCGATCGGAGGCGCTCGTTATTGCACCCTCTCCCTGTGGGAGAGAGCATCGCAAGCGGTCCAACAAGCGCGAATGGGTGAGGGGCTCGGGCATACGAGAGTTTGTCACCCCTCACCCATTTCCCCGAGTTGAAATTCTTTACATGCCTCTCCCTGTGGGAGAGGCATTAACAAGCGCCCGATTTTCTGATGCAAACTAAAAACAAAGGTCGGATACGAAGTTGCCGCGCTTGTCCCTGATGGTCCAGCGGCATTGCGCGCGCTTGAGCGCGTCCTTGGCGTCCTCATTGCCGAGTGCCACGGCGCGCTCGTAGTAGGCTTTGGCGGCACTCGAGTCTTGCGGTCCGCCGCGTCCCTTCTGCGCAAATTCGCCCATTCGCTCCAGGGCACCGGGATGATCCTGCGCGGCCGCCTTCTCAAACAGGCTGCGCGCCGCGACATCGTCCTGCGGGCCGCCGATGCCATCCGCCAACATGAGCCCGAGCTGATACTGTGCTTCGGCGGAATTCTTCTCCGCCGCCCGCATGAGCATGGCTCGCGACTTCGCCGGATCAGTGGACGCGCCGCCTGCGTTGGAGATTGCCGCGAGATTGGTGACTCCGCGTGGGTTACCCGCCTCGGCGGCACGCTCGAACAGCTTACGCGCCTGCGCCTCATCCTTGGGAACGCCCGTTCCGGTGCCGAACATGACGCCGAGCTCGACCATCGCCGAGGTGCTGCCTTTGTCCGCCGCCTTGCGATAGGCGCTGATGGCGTCCGCAGGTTGCTTGTTGGCGGCAAAGGCGCGCCCGAGCTGATACATCGCGCGGCGCGATGACGCCGACGCGGTGCGGCAGAACTTGATCGCGGTTGCGATATCGGACGGAGCGATTTCGGTAACGCCTTTGACGTCCTTCGGCTTGTCTGGATCGGACGGATCGGCGGCGACCCGATCGCAAAGAACGAGATCGGCTGATTGCGCGCGGGCCGAGGAATGCGTGCAAGCGACCGCCAGCATCAACAGGCCAACGTTGCATGCGAATGATGTGACGCGAGATCGTTTCGGCATGATCCCCATCTCGGCGACTTGCTCGCGCATGTCCCGGAAAAGTGGGAACCGGTTTTCCGACAAGGACATGCGCCACATTAGTGGTCCGGCGAGCAAGAATCTTAAAGCAGCGGTCCCGCACCAGCAAGCCAGCATGGCGCTGGTGTGGGCAACAACTGGATAAGTGCGCTGGTATGGCTTGGCGCAAAGCGGGCAGATTACTCCGCCGTTTCCTCGAACGTCGCGCGGAATGAGTGTGCCGGATAGACGCCGAGGATCTTCATCTCCTTGGAGAAGAACGACAGCTCCTCGAAGGCCAGCACGAGCTTGCGATCCTCCGGATGGCCTTCGACATCGGCGTAGAACTGCGTCGCGAAGAAGTTGCCCTCGATCATGTAGCTCTCGAGCTTGGTCATGTTGACGCCATTGGTAGCGAAACCGCCAAGCACCTTGTAGAGCGCGGCCGGCACGTTGCGCACGCGGAACAGGAACGTCGTGACGATGGGACCGGAGCCGCTCGGCGCCCATTTGGCGTCACGCGCGAGCACGATGAAGCGCGTGGTGTTGTGCGCCTCGTCCTCGATGTCCTCCTGCAGGATGGTGAGCCCATAGATCTCCGCCGCGAGCCGCGACGCGATGGCGGCGCGGCTCTTGTCGCCGGCCGCCGCGATCTCGCGCGCGGAGCCAGCGGTGTCGGCAGCGATGATCGGCTTGATGCTGAGCTTACGGATCGCCTTGCGGCACTGACCGATGGCATGAACGTGGCTTTCCACGGTCTTGATGTCGGTCAGCGTGGCGCCCTTGACCCCGAGGAGCTGATGGCGCACCGGCATGAAGTGCTCGCCTACGATGTGCAGGCCCGAATCCGGCATCAGGTGATGGATATCGGCGACGCGGCCGGCGACCGAGTTCTCGATCGGGATCATGCCGAATTTGGCTTCGCCCGAAGTGATCGCTGCGAAACAGTCTTCGAAGGTCGGGCAGGGCACGGCCTCGGCGTTCGGATAGGCCTCGCGGATGGCGAGGTGTGAGTTCGCGCCCGGCTCGCCTTGGAACACAATTCTGGTGGTCATGGCCACTCTGCTACCCCGCAATCCATTTCCCTCGGTGGGCCCGTTCCTTATCACTGCGGCAGCCGCTTCGTACAGCCGCCTCAAATCCAAAACCGTACTGGAATCATTAACTTGCTCGTGATTGGCGGCCGGTAGTCAGCTGCCGTGGTGAGCGGCCTCGTGGGTGGTCTCTTTCTTTGTTGGTGATTTCTCTAGAGACCTTGCGCGACCAGCTCGCGCGCGCGGGCGAGGTCTTCAGGCGTGTCGACGCCGAGCGGCACGCTGTCGACGATCTCGACGTCGATGCGCATGCCGGCTTCGAGCGCACGCAGCTGCTCGAGCTTCTCGCGCTGTTCGAGCGCCGATGGCGGCAGCGACACGAACCGCTCAAGTGCGGCGCGGCGATAGGCGTAGAGCCCGATGTGATGATAGAGCGGGCCCTCGCCGGAGGGCGCCTCGGCGCGGGTGAAATAGAGCGCGCGTAGCCGGTGCGGGCTCAGCGGCGAGCCCACGACCTTGACTACGTTGGGATTGCTGCGTTCTTCGATGCGAATGATTTCGGCCGCCAAGGTCGCGATATCGACTGCCGGATCGTCGAGCGGGCGCAGCGCCGCCCGAATGTCGGCAGGCGCAAGCGTCGGCAGGTCGCCTTGAACATTGACGATGATGCCGCAGCGATGGGACGGATCAGCGGCCGCCAGCGCCTCGAAGATCCGATCGGAGCCGGACACATGGTCGGCGCGCGTCATGATGGCGCAACCGCCAGCCTTCTCGACGCAGGCCGCGACGGCTTCGGAATCGGTTGCAATCACAACTTCCCCGACGGCCGCCGCGCGTGCCCGTCGCAGGACGTGCACGATCATCGGCTCACCCGCGATATCGGCGAGCGGCTTGCCGGGCAGCCGCGAGGCGGCGAGCCGCGCCGGTATGATGATCAAAATGTCGTTGCCGGCCATCGGTCCTAAGGGAAGTCTGAGGGAGCCTCAATCCGGGCCTAAACCCGCGCAAAAGTGTCGGGGGCATGCCCGTTATACGGGTTGCCAGGGGTGACGCAAACCGGTTATCTGTGCGGCCAATATCGGCCTTTTCTTTCGGCGGAGATCGAACCGTGCTTGATTCCTTCGAGATGAACAAAGTTCTCGGTGCAGTTCTGGGCACATGCCTTGGCGTCGTTTCTTTGAACATCGCAGCGGGCGCCGTGTTCGCTCCAGGCAAGCTCGACAAGCCCGGTTACGAGATCGACGTGCCGAAGTCGGCACCCGGTAAAGGAAACACGCAGACTGCGCCGCAGCCCGAGGTGCCGCTTGGACAATTGCTGGCGAGCGCTGATGTGACGCGCGGCTCCGACTCGGCGAAGAAGTGTGCGACTTGCCACACCTTCGAGAAGGGTGGCCGGGCGCTGGTTGGGCCGCCGCTTTGGGGGATCGTGGGACGCTCCAAGGCGTCGGTCGCCGGATTCAATTATTCGCCGGCCTTGAAGCAAGCCGGCGGCAACTGGACGATCGCCGACCTGTTCAACTTCGTGGCCAATCCCAAGGCCATGGTGCCGGGCACGGCGATGAGCTTCACGGGCATTTCGCATGCGGGCGAGCGGGCTGACCTGATGGCCTACCTCAACAGCTTGGCGGACAATCCGGCGCCGCTGAACAAGGGCGCGGAAATCCCGGCCCCAACGCGTGCGGCACAAGCGCCGCATGACGTTACAACGCGGTAACCTCGCGTCGTCGATCAAGGCGATAACGGCCCGAAAAGGGTCGGTTTTTCAGGCTGTTCGGGAGGGAACCGGGCCGCGTGTGGGTCCACGCGAATGTGAAGCCCCGCTGCCGTACCGGCGAGCGAACCGGTGGCTATCTTTCTCAAAACAGACATAATGTCTGAAAACCGTGTCCCTGAAGAACGTGTACCTGTTGATGTGGGCCTGAAATACGTGGTGCGTGAATAAACGTGCCGGCCCCACCTGTTCTCACTGGAGGCCCCCGTGCGCCTGAGCCGCCGCTTCCTGCTTCACACCGGCCTGCTTGCCGCCGCCGCTCCCGCTCTTGAACGGCTTCCATTGGTTCGGCGAGCGTTTGCGCAGTCGCCGGAGTGGCGACACGGTTTGACGCTGTTCGACGATGTGAAGTATCCGCCGGGCTTCAAGCACTTCGACTACGTCAACCCGCAGGCCCCGAAGGGCGGGGTCGTGCGCATCAGCGAGATTGGCACGTTTGACAATTTCAACGTCGCCATCGGCAACGTGCGCGGCTCGCTGGAGATGTGGGGCATTGGCAACATCTACGACGATCTGATGGTGCCGGCCTATGATGAGATATCGACCGAGTATGGTCTGCTGGCCGAGGCGGTGAGCTTCCCGCCGGACATCTCCTCGGCGACCTACCGGTTGCGCGCGGAGGCGCGCTGGCACGATGGCAAGCCGGTGACTCCCGAGGATGTGATTTTTACCCTTGAATCCTACAAGAAGCATGACCCGCGCCAGGCGGCCTATTATCAGCATGTGCTCAAGGCCGAGAAGGTCGGTGAGCGTGAGATCAGGTTCACCTTCGACGAGCCGGGCAATCGCGAGCTTCCGCAGATTATCGGCCAGCTCATCATTCTGCCCAAGCACTGGTGGGAGGGGACCGACGCCTCCGGCAAGAAGCGCGATATCGGCGCGACCACGCTCGAGCCGCCGCTCGGCAGCGGTCCTTATCGCATCAAGGAATTTGTCGCCGGCCGCACGGTCGTCTATGAGCGCGTCAAGAATTATTGGGCGAAGGATATCAACGTCAAAGTCGGACGCGACAATTTCGACGAGCTCCGATACGAGTATTTCCGCGATGCAACGGTCGCACTCGAAGCGTTCAAAGGCGACCAGATCGACTTTCGCCTTGAAAACAGCGCGCTGTTCTGGGCGACCCGTTACGACTTCCCCGCGGTCAAGGAAGGTCGTGTCAAGCTCGAGGAGTTTCCGAGTCGCGCCCGCGGCGTGATGCAGGGCTTCGTGTTCAACACCCGCCGCGAGAAGTTCCAGGATCCACGGCTGCGGCGCGCCTTCAACTATGCGTTCGATTTCGAGGAGGCGAACAAGCAGCTGTTCTTCGGACAGTATGAACGCATCTCGAGTTACTTCCACGGCAGTGAGCTCGCGAGCTCAGCCCTGCCGCAGGGCGAAGAGCTGGCGATCCTCGAGACCGTGCGCGACAAGGTGCCGCCAGAGGTTTTCACGACGCCCTACACCAATCCAGAGTTCGGCAGTCCCGAAAAAGCGCGCGCCAATCTGCGCGAGGGCGCGCGCCTGCTGCGTGAAGCCGGCTTCGAGGTCCGCAACCAGCGGCTCATGCGTGCAGTGAGCAGCGAGCCGTTGAGTGTCGAGATCCTGCTCGATCAACCCACGTTTGAGCGCATCGTCCTGTTCTACAAACCTAACCTGGAGCGGCTTGGCGTCAACGTAACGGTGCGCACCGTCGACGATGCGCAATATGAGAATCGGCTGCGCAGCTGGGATTATGACATCATCATCCCGCGGCCCTGGGCCCAATCGCTTTCACCCGGCAATGAGCAGCGCTTCTACTGGGGATCTGCGGCCGCCGATGAGGCCGGTTCCCGCAACTACGCCGGCATCAAGAATCCAGCGGTCGATGCGCTGATCGAGCGCGTGATCTTCGCCAAGAACCGGGCCGAGCTCGTCGCCTCCACCCGTGCGCTCGATCGCGTGCTGTTGTGGAATCACTACGTCGTGCCGCAGTGGACCTACACCAAAGATCGCACGGCGCGGTGGGAGCGCTTCGGCCGCCCCAGCGAAATGCCGAAATATGGCCCGCAGGCCGTCTTTCCCGCCATCTGGTGGTGGGACGCCGACAAGGCGGCCAAGACCGGGGGCCGGTCGTGAGGCGCTCGCCTGGCGAGGTTACGCGCCGCACGACGCTGGCGCTGGGTGCTGGCGCGGCCACCATGCTGGTGCTGCGGCCGGCGCTCGGGCAGTCCGAAGCTCAAGCAGATGTCGAGCGGCACGGCATGTCCGGCTTCGGCGACCTCAAATATCCCGCCGATTTCAAGCATTTCACCTATGTCAACCCGAACGCGCCCAAGGGCGGGCAGTTCTCGCAGGTCGGCTCCGTCCGCTGGTACAATCAGAATTTCAACACCTTCAACTCGCTCAACAGCTTCATCTTCAAGGGTGACGCTGCGCTCGGCATGGAGCTCACCTTCGCCTCCTTGATGGTGCGGGCCTTCGACGAGCCCGACGCCATGTACGGCCTTGCCGCGCGCGCGGTCGTGATCTCGCCCGATGGGCTCACCTATCGTTTTCTGCTGCGTCCCGAAGCGAAGTTCCACGACGGGACCAGGCTCGATGCGCATGATGCAGCCTTCTCGCTCAACTTGCTGAAGAGCAAGGGCCATCCGATCATCACCCAGCAGATGCGCGACGTCAGCGCGGTCGAGGCGGTCGACGATCGCACGCTGGTGGTGCGGTTCGCGAAGGGGCGCGGGCGCGACGTGCCGCTGTTCGTGGCCGAGCTGCCGATCTTCTCACGCGCTTATTACGGCAAGCGCGAGTTCGACGAGAGCACCATGGATGTGCCGCTTGGCTGCGGCCCTTACAAGGTCGGCCGCTTCGAGGCCGGGCGCTTCATCGAATACGACCGCGTGAAGGATTGGTGGGGTGCCGACCTGCCGGTGAAGCGCGGGCTCCACAATTTCGATGTTCTACGCTGGGAATTCTATCGCGACAGCGAGGTCGCGTTCGAGGGATTCGCGGGCAAGAATTATCTGTTCCGGGAGGAGTTCACCTCGCGTTTCTGGGCGACCCGCTATGAGTTCCCCGCTATCAAAGATGGCCGCGTCAAGCGCGATGTCATTCCTGACCAGACGCCTTCGGGTGGGCAAGGCTGGATCTTCAACACTCGACGCGAGAAGTTCAAGGATCCGCGGTTCCGCGAGGCGCTGAACTACGCGTTCGACTTCGAGTGGACCAACAAGAATATCATGTATGGATCGTATGACCGCACCCATTCGGTGTTCCAGAACTCGGACATGATGGCGGTCGGCAAGCCCTCGCCGGAGGAGCTCGCGCTGCTCGAGCCATTCCGCGGCCAGGTGCCGGAGGAAGTGTTCGGCGAACCGTTCGTGCCGCCGGTGTCCGATGGGTCAGGGCAGGATCGCGGGCTTTTGCGCAAGGCAATGACGCTCCTGCAGCAGGCCGGCTACGGGCTGCGTGATGGCAAGCGCTTCACGCCCAAGGGCGAGCGGGTCACGATCGAGTTCCTGCTGGACCAGCCGACGTTCCAGCCCCATCACCAGGCGCTGATCAAGAATCTGGCGCTACTCGGCATCGACGCGTCGATGCGCGTCCTCGATCATGCCCAATACAAGCTGCGCAATGATACGCGCGATTTCGACATGGTGGTCCATCGCTTCAGCTTTTCGAGCATTCCGGGCGATTCGCTGCGCACTTATTTCACCTCGGAGGCCGCCGCCATCAATGGATCCTACAACCTCGCCGGCATCGCCGACCCGGTGATCGATGCGCTGGTCAACAAGATCATCGCGGCCGAGACGCGGCCCGGCCTGATCGCCGCCTGCAGGGCGCTCGACCGCGTGTTCCGCGCCGGCCGCTACTGGATTCCACATTGGAACAAGGCCTCGCATTGGATCGCCTTCTGGGACGTGTTTGGGCGACCACCCGAAAAGCCGCGCTATGACCGCGGCATTCCTGCGACGTGGTGGTATGAGCCCGCCAAGGCGGCCAAAGTGCAACGTGAGCTGTGATCTGTCGTATGGTTCTGTCGTATAGTAGGGTGGGGGACGAGAAACTGATCAACAAATGACGGCCTATATCATCCGGCGCCTCCTTCTGATGATCCCGACCCTGTTTGGGGTCATGTTCGTGGCGTTCGTGATCGTGCAGTTCGCCCCCGGCGGCCCTATCGAGCGTGTGATCGCGGTTCTGTCCGGCGCGGATACGGGCGCGGGCGCCCGCACCGGCGGGTCGGGCAGTGATTTCGGAAGCCGCGGCCAGCTTGGTGCCGGCAGCGATATTTCATCGAAATATCGCGGTGCCCAAGGTCTTGATCCGGAGTTTCTCAAGCGGCTGGAAGTGCAGTTCGGTTTCGACAAGCCGGCCTACCAGCGCTTCTTCATGATGCTCCGGGACTACGCCCTTTTCGACTTCGGCAAAAGCTACTTCCGCGACGTGAGCGTGCTGCAGCTGATCGGTGAGAAGCTGCCGGTGTCGATCTCGCTCGGCTTGTGGCTCATGCTGATGACGTACCTGATCTCGATCCCGCTCGGAATCCGCAAGGCGGTCCGCGACGGCTCGCGCTTCGACATCGTAACCTCGGGTATCATCATCATTGGCTACGCGATCCCGGGCTTCCTGTTTGCGATCCTGTTGATCGTGCTGTTCGCCGGCGGCAACAGCTTCCCGATCGGGCTCACGATCGGTGACACTTTTTACGGCTTCCATCTCGGCTGCAGTTGCTTTCCGTTGCGCGGACTTCACTCGGAAAGTGCTGCGGGCATGTCCTGGGGGGGCTGGATCCTTGATTATTTCTGGCATCTCATCCTGCCGATCACATCGATGGGACTTGCCGCCTTTGCCACCATGACGTTGCTCACCAAGAACTCGTTTCTCGACGAGATCCGCAAGCAATATGTGCTGACCGCGCGGGCCAAGGGCAACACCGAGCGCCAGGTGCTCTACGGGCACGTGTTCCGCAACGCGATGCTCATCGTGATTGCAGGTTTCCCCGGTGCCTTCGTGCACGCATTCTTTACCGGCTCGCTGTTGATCGAGACCATCTTCTCGCTCGAC
>Ga0126377_10001067_pt1 | contig 17616 bp, 19 predicted proteins | sample PanSoiMetPlot_22_FD_92647 | JGI IMG/M metagenome (GOLD analysis project Ga0126377, IMG submission 92647) | Tropical forest soil microbial communities from Panama - MetaG Plot_22 | ecosystem: Environmental > Terrestrial > Soil > Tropical forest > Bulk soil | place: Panama | collected 2016-02-17 | reverse complement strand
GGGCCGCTGGCCGCGTTCCATTGCTTGTTGTCCGGCGGTATTTGCGTCTTAACCCGGTTACGAAGGAAGCCCGATGCCTGCGGCGATGGCGATTGCTTGGCGACTTGTTGATGACTTGTTGCCCGCGGCGCGCAATCCGCGGACGCATTCGCCCGAACAGATAGCGGCGATAGCGGCAAGCCTCAAAGAATTCGGCTGGACGAACCCGGTTTTGATTGATGGGGCGAACGGCATCATAGCGGGGCACGGGCGGCTGATGGCTGCGCGCCAGCTGGGCATGCGCGAAGTTCCGGTTATCGAGCTTGCGCACATGACGCCGGCGCAGCGGCGGGCTTACGTCATCGCCGATAATCAGCTGGCGCTGCGCTCGGCCTGGGACGAAGATTTGCTGCGGCTTGAACTGGGCGAGCTTGGCGGGCTTGGCTTTGATCTGGGGCTGATCGGTTTCGAAGACGCCGAGCTTGAACGCTTGTTGAATGAAGCCCAAGGGGCGACCGAGCAGCGCGCGCAGCTGGGCAACCTTTCGGATCGCTTCGGGCTTCCGCCGTTCAGCGTGCTGAATGCGCGCGAAGGCTGGTGGCAGGATCGCAAGCGGGCTTGGCTGGCGCTGGGTATACAATCCGAGCTTGGGCGGGGGGCGCCTATCGGGGGCGCGCCGATGCCGTTGGATCGCGCGAATGCGACGCCTGGGGGATCGCCGATGCCAGCGGCCGACTACAGCAAAAGCAAAGCGCGGGGCGACGGGCGCGGACGGGCTATCCAATGAAAGACGCGGGACGCGTATTTGGTCAGGATTTGATGCGTGGCGAGCACGTAGTCGGTCAACCAAAATTTGCCGGTGGCCTGGCTGACGGTCTCGTCGCGCTGCGCGCCGCGCAAAAGAACGGCGAAGCGCCCCCGGAATTCGAGGGCCAGGAACAGACCGGCACATCAATCTTTGACCCGGTGCTATGCGAGCTGGCTTATCGTTGGTTCTGCCCGCCCGGCGGTCAGGTGCTCGATCCCTTTGCGGGCGGCTCGGTGCGCGGCGTGGTCGCTTCCAAGCTGGGGCGTCCATACTTTGGCATTGACCTGCGGCCCGAGCAGATAGCGGCCAACAAGACGCAGGCGCAGTTGATTTGCGCCGCGCCGCTGCCGCAATGGGTATGCGGCGATAGCCGCGAGATCGCGCAGCTTGCGGCGGGCTGCGAAGCGGACTTCCTGCTTTCCTGCCCCCCGTATGGCGACCTGGAGCGTTACAGCGACGACCCGCGCGATCTTTCGACGCTGGACTACAGCGACTTCCGGCCGGCGCTTGCGGGCATCATTGCGCAGGCTTGCGCGATGCTGAAACCGAACCGGTTTGCTTGCTTCGTGGTCGGCGACTTCCGCGACCGCCGCGGTTGCTATCGCAACTTCCCTGGCCATGTCGTCGACGCCTTCGAAGTCGCCGGGCTGCGCCTTTACAACGAAGCGATCTTGGTTACAGCGGTTGGCTCGCTGCCGGTGCGCGTCGGCAAACAATTCGCTTCCACCCGGAAGCTGGGCAAGACGCACCAGAATGTTTTGATCTTCGTCAAGGGCGACCCGCGGATTGCGACCGAAGCCATCGGCGAAGTTGAATTCGCCGATCTGGAAAGCGCACCGCCGCTGAATGACCTGGACTTGGGCGGACAGATCGCATGATGGCGGACTGGCAACGCGGCTTCGAGCTTTCGTATCTGCAAAGCTTCGGCGACCTTTTCAAGCGGCGGCATAAGGCGCTGGTCTTTGGCGCCTTCGGGCTGACGAAAGAGCGCGATGTTGCCGAAGCCTTGGAGCGCAAGCGGATTATCTGGGCGGGCACGCCCCCGGTAGCCGCGGCGATCTTCAACGTATCGAAGGCGGACGCGACGCATCAGGATTTTGCGCAGCGCGATTGCCTGATCCCAGAAGGCAGCATCGTAATCAAAGCCTTCGCCTGCGACGATAGCGCGGCGGGCGCGCGTATCCTGACCCGGCTTTGCGAGCGGGCGCCCGGCCGGCGCATATGGGTTGAAGCCTTCGAGGAAGACCGCGCGGCCTGCGCGGCGCTGGCGGAATGCGGCTTCGCGTACGTTTGCACCAAGATCAGCGCCGGCTCGGAAATCAAAGGCTTGTATTGCCGCGGCATGGCCCCGCCGCTTCCGCCGCTTCCGGCCGAGGAAGCCGCAACGCAATGTTTGCTGCGGGCAGAGTGGCTGACCGCCGAAGCGCACGCGGCGATCCTGGACGAGCTCAGCCGCAGCGGCGACCGCTTCGCGCAGCACTACTCGGATTACAACAAGCGTAAAAGTTGGACCGCCTTCGCGCTGCGCGGCTATCAAGATAACGCGGACTTCATCATCAAGCCGGCCGAGATGGCGAAGGGCTGGAAGGACGACCACCCGGAACTGATGGCGGCCCGTGTAAGGTGGACCGAAGCCGCGCCGTTGTTTCAGGTAACGATTGCGCAGGTTGAACGACTGGGGCTGCAGCTGGATCGCGTCCGCTTCATGCGCCTGCGATCAAAGAATGGCGAGCTTTCGCGCCATGCCGACATAACCGACCGCGAAGCCGGCTTGCGCGATGGCTGCATAGCGCGGCTGCATGTGCCTATCCGTACGTCGCAGGCGGTAACGTTTGTTGGATACACCGCCCGGGGCGAAAGGCTGGAGCAGAAATTCGCGGAGCGGTCGCTGTTCTATTTGGACCAGCGCAAGCCGCATGCGGTCTACAACACCGACCCGGCGCTCGATCGCATTCATTTGGTCATTGATTGCTTCGCCGATGCCTACGTTCGCCAGATGATTGCGGAGGCGCAGGATGCACGGGCCGCGCCCGATACTGCAGCGCTTTTGCGAGCCTGATGTTACGGTCGTCCGCGACGATTTGTTAGATGGCGGAAGCAAGACACGGTTTCTTCCGTATTTGATCGAAGGCGCGAAGGAAGTTGTCTTCGGCGGCCCCTTCTGCGGGGGCGCCCCATGGGCGCTATCTGTACTGGGCAAACAAACCGGGCTGCGCGTTACCTTGTTTTACGCCAAGCGCCGGGCGCTGCATCGCCGACAACTGATGGCGAAAGCCAACGGCGCGCAGCTGATCGAAGTTTCGCCCGGCTACATGACGAATGTCCAGGCGAAGGCGAAGGCGTATGCCGCGCAGGCGGGCGCCTTGTTCCTGCCGCTGGGCTTCGATCTGCCCCAGGCCGAGCAGCCTTTTGTTGAAGTAATGGAAGGCGTCCGCCGCGAAGCCGGGGGCTTCGATCAAATCTGGTGCTGCGCTGGCTCCGGGATGCTGGCGCGCTGCCTTAGCCGCGCGTTTCCAGACGCGGAAGTCCATGCGGTAGCCGTAGGGCTGGCAAGCCGCCATGATGCCCAAGCCTTCGGGCCGAACGTAATCATGCATCCCTGCGCGTACGCCTTCGCGCAGGAAACCCGGGCTTCGGCCCCTTTCCCCAGCTGCCCGAACTACGATCGGAAAGCCTGGGAAATCTGCCTGCGCGAAGGGCGGGGCCGCATGCTGATGTGGAATGTCGCGGGCTAAGCCCTGCGCCGCAGGATCGTTAAGCGGCTTCGGCCCCAGGCGGGCCGGTACAGCGCAAGCCAGGGCCAGCGGGGCTGAACGAAAAAGGGCGGCCCCTGCGGGCCGCCCCCTTCGCCGCAGCTGCGGGCGCGATCAGTCGTTGAAAACCTTCAAGCTGATGCAGCCATGCAGCTGGCGGTATTCAACGTATTCGATCTCGCCGTCGGCGTTCGTTTGTTTGCTGGTAGCCTGGAAAGGCAGCCCATTGCCCAGATCGGTCGGAACGCCCTTGGGCCAGCCCTGCCGAAAATCGGGGCAAGCATCGTAAAGGTCGCTGGCATCGCAAACGAACTGATGGACTTCCGCTTCGGTAACGTGCTCGCGTTTGATCATCGGGGCGGCCCTTTCAGATTTTGATCCGATCGGGATGGATCGCCAGCTGATGCATGCCTTTGCGCCGTTGCTTGGCATCGTAGCAGGGAACGACATGCCAATGATCGGGCTCGGCCAGCCCAAGCCGCGCCGTTTCGGCTTCCGCCTTGCTGGCGAAGCGCGATGCCAGGACATCGGCTTCGCGCGAAGCTTCGGTCATTTCCGCCAGCGCCTTATCGGTTGCGCGCAGGACAGGGTCATTGTTGACGGCCAGATCGATATCGTCCGCGATGTTGCGCAGTTGCTGGCAAACCTTTTCCTGCCAGCGCTGGCTCAGGCGGTCCCAACGATCGGTTTCAAGCGCGGCGATGATAGCCTTGGCGCTGGTCAGCGCGTCGGCGCGGACCGAAGCGGGGCGGGTCTGGGATTTACGGGGCATTGCAGGGGCTTCCTTTGCTGGGGTTGCTGGGGGGAAAGCGGCCCCCCTGACGCCTTAAGCCCGCCAACTGGGCGGGCCGGGGGGCGCGAAGGCGCTGGATTTTTTATTCGGAAGCCCACCCGAAGAAATAAAACCGACCGTTGCCCAGATCGAAGCAACCGGCCGGACCCCACTTATCGGAAATGCGCGCGTCGTTGGCTTCGATCAGCTTGTTTGCTTCGCGCAGCGGATCAGCGCCGGCCGGAAGCGGGATCATTACATAGCGGTCCTTTTCCGCGATCGACCCGGTATAGCCTTCGTCGCCGAAAGCCTGCTCCGCTTCGCTGCGGGCCGCCTGGAAGGCTTCGCGGGCATTGCGCCCGGTAGCCGTTACGGAAAAGGTAGTAGCGCCCATGTCGCGGTTTCCTTGTTTCGCTGGGGGCGCCGCGGCCCCCGCGCCCCCCCTGAGTAAGCTTCTGCGCGAAGTCTGCAAGCGCAAGCGGCATGGCGCGGGAAAGAGACTGCCAGTCGGTTAACAGTCCCGGAACAAACAAACGACATGCCAATTGCCCGAGCGCCAGCCGCGGCGACCCTTGGGCGAGCTTAACAGTCTGCGAACAAACAAAAGTATTTCACGACTATACCGCTCTTGCCGCTCGGGAATTATGCCCCACCACAGCGTTTTAAGGGGGGCTGCGTGCGCGAACGCAGGGGCCGCTATGCAGGGCCGGCTTTCCCGTTTCACCGCACCAGCGACGTTTTTGGTTTTTTGGAAATACCGCCGTTCGGCCCGGTCATGTTTCCGAGCGGCAGCCAGGGCGAACTTATCGCGCTGGGGCTGGCCGTTATGTTTCCGAGCGGCAGCGGTCAGGGACAAAAAAAGGCGGCCCGTCGGGGCCGCCCTTGGATCGCCGCAGCTTGGCGCTGCGTTACTTGCCTTTCTTCGCCTGCGCCTCCAGGGCGACAATGCAAAGATCGCGGTAGCGCTGCATCGCCTTTGGCGAAGTGGACATGAAGCCCGGATAAGCCCAAGCGCGCAGGGCTTTCAGGTCCTTCTCCTTCGCCATCTTGACCAGATCGGCCAGCTTCGGGCGGAAGCGCTCGTGGGTAGCCGCGCTGAAATCGGGCGGCTCGGGCAGCTTGCCGCCTTCGGCAGCGGCCAGGATCGCGGCGCGCTTGCCCGTGGAGGCGCGTTCCGCCTTCGCCTTCTTGGCGCCGGCCGGGGCCGCCTGGGGCGCCTTCGGGGCCGTAGCTGCGGGCGCCGGGGCCGCCTTCGCCGCGCCCTTCTTGGCGCCCGCCTTCTTGCCGCCCTTCGCCTTCGCGGCATCAGCGGCCAGGATCGCGGCGGTCTTCGCCATATCCGTGGCCAGCTGGGCAGCGGCCTGCGCGGCAATCGCGTTAGGCGCCGGCTTCGCCGCAGCCGCCTTGCGGATCGCCGCGGCCGTGGCCGGGGCTTCCAGGGCGGGGGCATTGGCCGCAGGCGCGTCCGCCCGGCGGGCCGCCTTCGCGGCGCGCAGGTTGGCCGCGGCTTCCTTGCGCCCGCGCTTCGGGGCGGCTTCCGCCTTCGGGGCCGACTTCGGGGCGGACTTCTTGCTGGACTTCGACATGGTAGTCTCCGGTTGCTGGTAGTTGCTGGGGACAAAAACTTGCCGACCATTCGGCAAGATCGCGTAAATCATCGGAAGCCGCCCGCTATTGGGATGCTCGCCGATCAGGTACTTCGCTTCCGCCCTGGCCCAAGCCAGCGTGGCAGCGAAGCGCTTGGCGTACTGGCCGCGCCCCAGGAAAAGCGTAGCAACGAAACTGGTTGCCTCCGCGATTTCCCGTAGGGCGGCTTCGTCCGCCGGATGCAGCTTCTTTGGCATCAACTTCGCCTTTCGCCGCGCCCACGCCGGGGCGCAGGGGGACTCGTAGCGGCAAAAATTTTTCCGCGCGAGAGAAACGGCGGCCCCCGGAAGTCTCACAACGGATAGGGTTAATGTGACATGCCGCTTATGAACCAAGCGGAATACAGCCAGCACCGCGGCATGACGCGCCAACAAATAAACATGATGATCCGCAACGGCGCGATCCCGGTTATCGTCAACCCGGACGGCACGCGGACCATCGATAGCGAAGCCGCCGACCGCGCCTTCGAGCAGGCAACTGCGCTGCGGATGCGCAATCCGGCGCAGCCCTATGAAAACCCGAACGGGCTGGTGAAGGCGCGCACCGCGACCGAAGTCTATACGGCGCGGCTGCGCCAGCTGGAATATGAAGAAAAGATCGGGCATCTCGTTCGCGTTGAAGATTTGACCCGCTCGATGGAACATTGCGCCGAAATGATTGTGCGCGATCTGGACCGGATCGCCATGCGGGCGGAAGATCTCGCCGCAGCCTTCACCGCCGGGGGCATTCCCGCGCTGCGGTCTGCGTTGAAGGCAGTTGCCCGCGATATCCGGCGGACGCTGGCCGATAATATGCGCGTCGCAGCTGATAGCGCAGCGCCGGCCGAAGCGCCGGCCGAAGCCGAATGACCAAGCCCCAGCGCCCGCGGGTCGTTGTTTCCAGGGCGAAGGCGCCCGCAGCTGCGCAGCCGGTCATTGCTCGCGCCCTGGCTGGCCTATTCGCGCCAGCCGAGGACATGACGCCGTCGCAATGGGCTGCCCGCTATCTGGTCGTGCCCGATGGCCCCTATGTCGGCGAAAAGTTCAAGACCGATCTTGCGCCGTATCTGGTCGAGCCGCTGGACGCTTTCGCCGATGATGTGCCTTGCAACAAGATCGTCGTGCGGAAGTCGGCGCAGACGGGCTTTACCCTTCTGGCCATCGCGGCGGTCGGGCATATGATCGATCGCGAACCTTGCCGCATGCTGGTTGTCCAGCCGACCGAAGGCGCGCTGTCGGAATTCAACCGCGAAAAGCTGCAGCCTGCTATCGATCAAAGCAAGCCGCTGATGGAAAAGGTCAAGCCGCAAACCGCGCGATCGACCCGGGGCTCGACCATCTATACGAAGCGCTATGCGGGCGGGTCGCTGTCGCTGGCCATCGCCACGTCTACCGCCGATCTGCGGTCGCGTACCGTGAAAAAAGTCATCAAAGACGAAGCGTCGGAATATCCGGCCGATCTCGACGGCCAGGGCTCGCCGCACCAGATGATCAGCGCGCGCTATGAAAGTTTCCTGGCGACCGAAGATTGGAAGGAACTCAACATATCCACGCCGGTCATCAAGGGCGATTGCTATATCGACGCGGAGTTTGATGCCGGCGACCAGCGCTACTGGCACGTGCCCTGTCCGAAATGCGGTGGCGAGTTTGTTTTTACGTTCGGTCCCCAGTTCAAGTTCAAGCCGACGTATCCGCACGGCGCGTATTATGTCGCGCCATGCTGCGGGACGAAGATCGAGCACTATCAGAAAAACGCGATGGTGCGACAGGGCCGATGGATCGCAACGGCGGAAGATACCGGGCGCCATCGCTCGTATCATTTCGATGCCTTGTCCAGCCCTTTTGTGCCCTGGGATGTCATCGCCGAGCGGTTTGTTGCTGCGAAGGATGACGCGGTCAAGCTGAAAGCCTTCGATAACCTGACGTTGGGCAAAGCCCATGAAGTCCGCGGCGATGCCCCAGATCATGAGCGGTTGATGGCGCTGCGCGAAAGCTATGAGCGCCGGCGCATTCCGCCAGCCGGGCTTTTGCTTGTTGCCGCGGCGGACGTGCAAGCCAACGGCATTTACGTGGAAGTGGTCGCCTTCGCATCAGACAAACAATCGTGGGTCGTTGAAGCGCTGGTTCTGGACGGCGATACCGACGACCCGAACGGCGGCGCGTTCCGCAAGCTGGGGCAGGTCTACGATACGATGTGGCCGGATTGCTATGGCCGCACTAGACCGATTGATGCCTTCGGCGTCGACTCCGGCTTCCGGTCAAATGTGGTCTACAGTTGGTGCCGCGTGCGGCCGTCAACCTTCGCGCTGAAAGGCGGCGATGGCTGGTCGCGCCCGGCGATCTCCACCCCGTCTTTGGTTGATGTCGACTTCGGCGGACGCAGGATCAAACAAGGCGCGGCGGTCTGGACCGTGGGCACCTGGTCGTTGAAGGCGCAGCTTTACGCCAACCTGCGCAAGCCGCGGCTGGCCGAGGGCGCCGACGATGAGCCGCTCGGCTGCTGCCACTTCGCCGATTGGTTGGAAGGCAGTTTCTTTGAACAGCTCACCGCCGAATATTTGACCGAAGAAAAGGTCAAGGGCCGCACGCGGCGGGTCTGGAAAGAACGCGGGCCGAACCATTGGCTGGATTGTCGGATCTATAACAACGCGCTGGCCGATTATCTGGGGCTCAACCGAATGACAACGGCGGAGTGGGCTTCGCTGGCGAAGCTGCGCGGCGTTCCAGATAAGCCGCCACCGCCTCCGCCGGTTTCAGTCGAGCCGGCGCCCGAAGAAAGACCTACAGCCAGGCCACCGGTCGCTTCGCGGCCCGAGCCGCCGCGGCGCCCACGAGTCCACCGATCATCTTTCATGGACGGGTTCTAACAATGGCAACGCTCGCGCAACTCAACTTGCGTCTGGAAAATCTGAAAGCCGCCTTGGCGCAAGCTGCCTTGACGGTCGAGCATGCAGATACGCGCGTCCAGTACCGGTCAGTTGATGAGATCCGCACCGCCATGGGCGTGGTGCAAAAAGAAATCGAAGCGATTACCGGAACCGGGATTGTGCGGTCGTACAAGATCACGATGAGCAAGGACTTGTGACGATGCCCGCGATCGGAAGCCTGCCGCGCTTCGCAAGCCGCGCCCCCCGCGGCATAGGCGGGTGGATTAAACGGGCGTTCAAGTCAATCTTTCCCGAGTTGGAAGCTGGCCGCATGGCGCGGCGGCTGGCCAATTGGCGCCCGTCGCGGTCGCATATCAATACGCTGATCGGCGCTTCGGGTAAAACCGTCATCGCTCGCGCCCGGTTCCTGACGCGCAATAACGGCTATGCGGCAGGCGCGGTTGAATGCTTCGCGGCTAATCTGGTCGGCACCGGGCTTAAGCCCAGCTGGCGCATGACGCAAAGCCGCGAAGCGATCAAAGATTTGTGGTCGATTTGGATCGAAGAATGCGACGCGGAAGGCGTCACCGACTTTTACGGGTTGCAGCGCCGGGTCGCTCGCGAATTGTTTATTGCTGGCGAATGCTTCGTGCGCTTTCGGCCCCGGCGCCTCAGCGATGGCTTGTCGGTCCCGCTGCAGCTGGAATTGTTGCCGTCCGAGCAGCTGCCCAGCGAGCGCAACCTTTGGCTCAACAATGGCAACCGCGTGCGCCAAGGTATCGAATTCAACAAGATCGGCCAGCGGGTCGCCTATCATTTCTGGCGGGTGCATCCGGGCGATATCACGCAAAGCCAGAACTTCGGGCAGATAACAATCGTTCCGGCGTCTGAAGTCCTGCACATTCACGACCCGATCGAAAGCGGGCAGATCCGCGGGCTGCCCCGGATGACGCCCGCCATCGTCGCCCTTTGGATGCTGGACGGATACGACGACGCCGAACTCGAGCGAAAGAAAACGGCGGCTTTGTTTTCTATCTTCGTGAAGCGGATCGAGCAGACGCCGACTTTCCTTGACCGGCAGGCCGAGCAGCAAGCCGCAGCTTCGGGCGAAGACGAAGTGACGATTGATCTGCAGCCCGGCGTGGTCCATCAGCTGCAGCCCGGCGAAGACGTGACAGTCGCGGCGCCGGCCGAAGTCGGCAACACTTACGATATGTTCCAATATCGCAACCTTTGCCGCTTCTGCGCTGCGGTTTCGCTGCCCTATTCCCAGGTGACCGGCGACAAGGCGAAGGCGAACTATTCTAACGAGCGCTCGGCCCTGCTTGATATGCGCCGGCGCATGGAAGCCTTGCAGGACCATGTTGTTTTCTTTCAGTTGTGCCAGCCTGTGTATCGGCGCTTTCTGGACACCGCCGTCCTGGCGGGCGCAATCCAGCTGGCGGGCTATGCCAACGACGCGCGGCCATTCTGGAAAGTCGACTGGCTTGCCCCGCCCTGGGATTGGGTCGACCCGTTGAAAGATCGCATGGCGGAAGTCATCGGCGTGAATGCCGGTTTCAAACCGCGCTCGCGGGTGGTCCAGGCGGAAGGCTTCGACCCGATCGAAAATGATGAGCAGATGGCCGAAGACGCCGAGCGTGCAAACAAGCTGGGGCTTACCTTCGGTGCGACGCCATCGGAAAAGGTTATTGCCAGCGAGCCCCCGCCCGGTACGCAACCGGAAGCGGGACAGACCGCGCCCGATCAAACAACCGAGCCGGGGCCGACGCCGGAAAACATGCTGCGCTTGCTGCAAGCATGGGACCGCATTGACCGCCGCGCCAATTGAAGGGACGTAACATGGCGACCGAACCCCGCACGTGGTTTAGCATCCGCGCCAAAGAAGTTGACCCGGGCGAGGAAGACCCGAATACAGGGCAAGACCCGAACCGGCCCGGCTATCTGGAAGACGAAGGGCCGGTAGCGGAAGTCATGATTTACGACGAGATCGGCGCGTGGGGCATCGGGGCCGCTGAGTTTGACCGCGAATTGAAGGCGCTCGGCCCCGATATCAAAACGATCAACATGCGGATCAACTCGCCGGGCGGGGACTCTTTCGCAGGCGTCGCGATCTACAACATGCTCAATCAACATCCGGCGAAGATCACGACTCGGGTCGATGGCATCGCCGCGTCGGCGGCTTCGTTGATCGCCATGGCAGGCGACCGGATTACGATGCCCGAAAATACTTTCATGGTCGTGCATGATCCGATCGCGCTGACCTATGGCCCCGCCGCGACCCATCGCGCAATGGCCGATGATCTGGACCGGGTCGCCAGCGGATACGCCACAACCTATGCCGCGCGATCGGGGCAGACGCTGGAAGCCGTGCGCAGCCTGATGGCGCAAGATCGCCTGATGAATGCGGCCGAGTGCAAAGAGCGCGGCTATTGCGATGAAACCACGCCGGCCGTCCAGATATCGGCCAGCTTCGCACTCGATCGAATTGCAGAGAAACACCGGGCTGCGCTCGCGCCCATGTGGGCCACCGCGGGCGTCACTTCCGGCGGTGCCGGCGAGCCGGTTGCGGATGTTGTCCCCGTCCAGGACAGTCCCGCCGCAGCCGACCCGCAACCCGACACGGCACCGCCGGAAGCCGCCCCGGAACAGCCCCAGCTGGACGAGCCCGAGTTGACCGCGGCGCCCCCGCCTGCGGCCTATGGGGCCGCCGAGATCACCGCGACGATCGAACTGTGTACGCTTGCGGGGATATCTGCAGCTGCGGCGCAGAAGTTCATCGCCGCGCAGACGCCCGTCGCCAAGGTTCGCGAGCAGTTGCTTGAAGCCCGCGCGGCGGCTGGCGACAGCGCGACGATCGTTCCCTTTTCGACGAACGGGGGCGGGGGCGGGGCTGATAACGAAAGCGGGGCGCTGGTCGTCGCTGGCAAGCGGCGGCTTCAAGCGATCATCAAACGGTCCGAGAAAGACCGCATTTCGATTGAGCAGGCAACGCGGCTCGTCGACAACCGAGGCTGAACAGGAGCAAACAAATGGCGACGACCTATCCGGTCCTGACGAACCGCATTCGTGCGGGGGGCTTCGTGCAGAGCGAAGCAAACTATGCGCGGTCGCGCGACAAGGTCATCCTTGAAGGCGGCACCGGTGGCGCCGGTATCGTCTATGCGGGCACGGTGCTGGGCAAGGTTACTTCCAGCGGCCACTACATGCCGTCGCCCGCTTCCGGGTCTGATGGATCGCAGACCGCGGTTGCCATCCTTTGGGATGACGCCGACGCGACCCACGCTGATGTTGAAGTGGCGATCTTGGCGCGGGACGCCGAAGTGCGGGCGGCCGATCTGACTTATGAAGCGACCGTGGATACGGACAACGAAAAAGCGGCGAAGTGGACGCAGCTGGCTGCGGTCGGGATCATCGTGCGCGTCGCCAATGACACGCAGGCTACCTGATCAACATCAAACAAAAGGGCTGAACCAAGGGGCGCCGCAAGGCGCCTTTTTTGTTGCCCGCCTTATAGGAGCTTAAGACGATGGCGAATATCACCATGGACGTGTTCCGCCAGGACGCGTTCTCGGCACAAAATCTGACGGCTGGCATCGATAAGGAAGGCTATGTGCCGACCATGCTTGGTTCGATCCCGGGGCTGTTCGTGCCGCCCCCGCTTGGCCAGCCTTCGCAGAAATGGATTTTTGTTGAGGAGCGCAACAGCGAGCCCGCAATCATCCATACTTCCCCCCGCGGCAGCGAGCCGACGCCGGGCCGGACCGATGAGCCGAGCCGCAAGGCGCGCGCCTTCCAGGTGCCCCGGCTTGCGCGCAGCCGCCGCATTGAAGCAACCGAGATCGCGGGCATCCGCGCTTTCAATTCGCTGACCGAGATGCAGACGCTGGAAATGATGGTCCAGCGGTTTCAGTATCTGATCCAGCGCGACATGTCCCTGACCTGGGAAAACATGCGGCTCGGCGCCGTGCAGGGCGCAACGCTCGATGCAGACGGATCGACCATCTATGATTGGTCCGCCGAATTCCAGCAATCGCTTCCGGGCGAAGTGACCTGGACGCTTTCGCCTTCGACCGATGACGGCTCGATCCGCACGCAGTGCTCGGTTACTCGCCGCGCCATCCTGCGGGCGCTTAAGGGGCTTGGCGGGACCGGCGTCACCATCTGGGGGCTTGCTTCCGACAGCTGGTGGGACGCCTTCATGGCCACCGCCGAAGTCCGCCATACTTGGCAATACGCGATGCAGGCGACCCGGCTCCAGGAAAATGCCGCGTGGCAGCAGTTCGATTACGGCGGCATTACCTTCGTCAACTATCGCGGCACCGACGACGTTTCAACCGTCGCGGTCCCCGATAAGAAGGTCAAATTTTTCCCCGCGGGCGCCGGGATCTTCCAGGAAGTTTATGCGCCTGCGGATGAAAGATTTGAATTCGTCAACACGCCGGGGCAGCAGGCGTATTCCTGGATTGTGCTGGACGAGAAGCGGAATTCTTGGGCGGATGTCGAAATGAATTCCTATCCGCTCTTTATGTGCACGATGCCCCAGGCTTTGCAGCACGGCAAAATTCTCTGATGCTGTGGCGCGTCGCCCCGGAATGGAACGGCGAAACCTGTTTCATCGTCGCGGGCGGCCCGTCTGTTTCAAGCCTGGATCTGCAGCCCCTGCGAGGGCGCCGGGTTATCGCGATCAATTCGAGTTGGCCGCGCGTACCCTTCGCAGATTTGCTTTTCTTCGGCGACGCCCGGTGGTGGCACGAATACCGCGACGAAGTTCTAAGGGGCTTCTCCGGGCGCATTGCCACATCTGCCCGCGGGATCGATCATCCGCGCGTCCTGCGCCTGTTTGCCATCGGGACAAGCGGGCTTGCAGCTGACCCAGATACGGTCGCTATCCGGCGGACTTCAACGCTCGCCGCGATCAATCTGGCGGTGCATCTTGGCGTCGGCCAAATTGTTTTGATCGGCGTCGACAATCGCGTTGACCCAGGCGGCCCGACCCATCACCATGCGGGCTATCCGTGGGATCTGCGCCACGGTTGTTTCGATGAGCAGCGTGCTGAATTCGCGATGATCGTTGCGCCCCTTCGCCGTCTCGGCGTGGCCGTAGTGAATGCATCGCCGCAAAGCGCGCTTGATTGCTGGCCGAAGATATCGCTTAGCGAGATCCTATGCGCAGACAGCTTTTGTTGAAGGGAATGCATGGGCTCGGCGACAACCTGCATCAGCGCGCGATCGTGCGTCAACTTATGCAGGACCATCGCGTCTGGCTCGAAAGTTCATGGGTTGCCGTCTATCACGATTTGATCGGCCCGGAATTGCAGGTAGTGCATAAGGCGACTTCGCTGCGCACCCAGGCGAAGAATGCAGCGCGCGAAGCTGGGCAATTCTCCCGCATGCGGCCCCCGCCTGGATCGCGGATTGTCAACATTTCGTATCGGCCCGCCGATGTCATCGCGACCGGCTCGGTACTGGGCGCAATGTGCAAGGCTACCGGTTGCCACTTTCCAAGCGCCGACTTCCGGCTTCCGGTCCCGCCCGAATGGCTGGCCCTGGCAGATCGTTTGATTGCGCTATGGCGCCCGAGCAAGCCGATCATGCTGCACCGCCCCTTGGTCGCGCGGACCGAATGGACGGGCTGCGGAAACCGCAACCCCGATCACGGCGCATATCGCGAATTGATGTCCGCCATACGCGAGCGGTTTTTTGTGGTCAGCGTTGCCGATTTGGAAGCCGGAAAGGAATGGCTGGTCGGCGAAGCGTGCCGCCCGGATATCGCGCTGCATAGCGGGGAGCTGGTCTTTGAAGCGCTGGCCGCGCTGGCATCAAGGGCCGCGCTCGTCTTCTGCTCCCCAGGCTTCGCCGTGCCGCTGGCGCAGGCAGTAGGGACGCCGGTCGCCTGTGTATTCGGCGGCTATGAAAACTCCCGGTCGTTTACGGCGGGCGCCCGCTTCACGCCATATCTGGGAATTGATCCGATCGCGCCTTGCCAATGTTGGTCCCATACGCACCGCTGCGACAAGCGCATTGACTTGCCGCGGGCTGCGGCAGCCCTGCAAAGGTTTGTCGATGAAACTGCCACAAGTCCCGCAATCGTCGCTGCAGCTGCCCAAGATCGATTGGAGCCGGCGCCCGCGGCGCTTTCTGAATAGCGGCGAGCTGGAAGTTCTGATCGCGCTTGTCGCCAGCACCAAGCCGCGGCATGTCCTTGAATTCGGCGTCAACGAAGGGCGCACCGCAGCGGCAATCCTGGAATACGTGCCCGGCATTCAGCAGTATGTCGGCGTCGATGTGTTGCCCGGCTATGTCACGCCGTTGCCGGTGCAGCGCAATGAAGTTCCGAACCAACCCGGGCACCTGGCCGCGCATGATGACCGGTTCTATTTGATGCTGCGGGAGCGCGGTTCGCACGATCTGCATGCATTCGATCTGATCGAATATGACGCGGTGTTCATTGATGGCGATCACAGCGTGCGGGGCGTCATCCATGATACGGCGCTTGCGCGCAACGTAGTGCGGCCCGGTGGCATCATTATTTGGCACGATTACCACGACCTGGGGACCGTGGGCGTAGCGCATGCGCTGGAACAATATCGCACGCAGGGTGACCAAATTTTCCATGTGCAGGATACATGGCTTGCCTTCGAAAGGAGATAGACGATGGCGAATGCTGTTGCGGACTATGTGCTCGACAACGGGCTTACGGTGATCGATACCCTTGCGGATCAGATCCATATTCTGAATGCGGACCCGTCCAACTATTCGGACGTGACTGCAAATACGCTGGGGAACAAAACCTTTTCCGCCGGGGGCGCTTTCGGCTCGCCGGGCGCCGGCTCGCCCAATGGCCGCAAAGTTTCGAGCACCGCCTTTACAGACGGCTCCATCACGACTAGCGGAACGGCTCAGAAGTGGGCTGTGGTCGATAGCGCGAATTCGCGTCTGCTTGCAAACGGGTCGCTTGCTTCAAGCGTCGCCGTTTCTTCGGGCGGTACCTTCGGCCTGCCCAGTTTCAACATCCGGCTCCCGGGTCAGTGATGGCGCGCCTGTTTGATCTTGCGCGGATGCAGACGGCCACGACGGGCACCGGCACGTTGACGCTCGGCGCGGCCGTCACCGGGTTTGTTACATTTGCGCAAGCCGGCGTGGCGAATGGCGATGTCGTAACATATGCGATCGAAGACGGGACTAACCGCGAGATCGGACGGGGCACCTATTCGTCCAGCGGCCCTACGCTTACCCGCGATACGGTGCTGCGATCTTCAAGCGTTTCTTCGAAGATATCGCTTAGCGGGTCGGCGCAGGTTTTCATCGCTGCAGCTGCGGAAGACATCGCGCCGCAAACCGTGACCGAGCAATCAACGGTTCGGACTACGCTCTATGCTGCACCATATGATGCCATCGCGTCCGAAAATCTGATCATCAATGCGGCGATGGAAGTGACGCAGGAAATAGGCACAGCGACTAAGACGTTGAATACCGGCGATAACTCGGTGGCGACGTACAATCTGGATCAGTGGTTTACGTACAAGCTTGCGTCAAACAGCTATAGCGTGGTGCAGGCGCAAGCCGGGCCGACAGGCTTCCGACGATGTTTGCATTATGGCGCCGCACAGACCCAGGCGCTGGGCGCAACGCACTTTCATACGATTGGAACGTACATCGAGCAGTCCCGCATGGCGAGGCTTGGGTTTGGTGGCGCCAATGCTTGCCCGAAAGTGACCATTGGCTTTTGGGTTCAATCATCTGTTGCTGGCGCATTTACGCTCGGCATTGGCAACCCGGGACCGACCGCGCTTTGGCGTCATATGTTTACGATCAATGCGGCGAACACCTGGGAATTCAAAACAACGACCATCAATGGGGAAACGTCGAACACCTGGATCAGCGGCACGGAAGTGAATAACGGAATGTGGCTGTACGTTTGCGTTGGCGCTGGGTCCTCGATGATAAGCGCAACGCTCGATGCTTGGGATACGACAACGAACACCATATGGGCGGGCACGGGGCAGGCATATTTCATCCCGACCGCTTCCGACTATTTCCGCATGACTGGGTTTTTCATCGTGCCTATGGGCGACCAGATTGCGTCGTCCAGATCGCCGCTGTTCAAGCGGCCCTTCGAAACCGAGCTTGACTTGTGCATGCGCTATTACGAAACCAGCTATGACATTGGCACGACGCCGGGAGCGGTTACTGATCTGGGCGCGCATGAAGATTTCATCACGACCACGTCCTCGTTTCTGTTTCATACCACGGCTAACGCGCAAGGCGGAGCGATCTATTATAAGAAAGTCAAGCGCGCGCAGCCCGGCATCGCGACCTATTCAACCGCTACCGGCGCCGTCAATAAAATTCGCGACGTTGCGAACAATGTCGATGTCAATGGGACAACGGACCAGATCGGGCACCGGTCGTTTCAGTGGCTTGCAACGCAAAATGCGCAAGGGCCGACGCGCCGCTTCAAATTTCACTGGACCGCGAATTCCCGAATGTGAGCGAAGCCTATGGCGATCGGGCAGGGCGCAATCGGTCAATTCGCGATCGGGCAAGGCGGGGGCGCGTTTTCCTATAGCCTGACCGCCAATAGCCTTGCGCCGGCGTCGCCCGATCTAGGCGCGCCAGCCGCGGCGGTGTTCTATCCATTGACCGCCACCGCGCTTGCGCCATCGGCCCCGGCTCTTGCCACGCCTGCGCTGTCGCATGCCTACAGCGCCACGCCGCTCGATCTGAATACCGGTGTGCCCGCCCTGGACGCACCCGCGTTTAGTTTCAGCCTGACCGCAACGGCGCTGGCAACCGCTTCGCCTGCGCC
>Ga0126377_10001066_pt1 | contig 17617 bp, 13 predicted proteins | sample PanSoiMetPlot_22_FD_92647 | JGI IMG/M metagenome (GOLD analysis project Ga0126377, IMG submission 92647) | Tropical forest soil microbial communities from Panama - MetaG Plot_22 | ecosystem: Environmental > Terrestrial > Soil > Tropical forest > Bulk soil | place: Panama | collected 2016-02-17 | reverse complement strand
TCGATTGCGAATACGACCATCGAGGCGGGACCCGCCATGCCCGGACCGCCCTTCGGTCCCATACCGCGCACCACGACGACGTGCCCGGCACGCACTGTCCCAGCCTCGATCGCACGGATCGCATCGTTTCCGTCCTCGAACACGAGTGCAGAGCCCGTGAACTTCGTGATGCGGCTGCCGTCGCGCACGCCGAGCTTGACGATCGCGCTCTCCGGCGCGAGCGAGCCGCGCAGGATCACGATCGGCGGCTTGTCGGAAAAGGGGCGGGAGACCGGGCGAATGACCTCCGGGTCGGCGACCACGACACCTTGAAGGTTCTGCGCGACGCTCTGGCCGGTCACGGTGAGTGCCTTGGTGTCGAGCTTCGCCTCGAGCTGCTTCATCAACGCTTGCGCGCCACCCGCCGCTTCGAAGGCCTCGATCGAGTCATTCCCATTCGGTCGCACGGCGCTCAGCACTGGGATCTCGGCGCCGAGGTCGTTGAACATCCTGAACACATCGATATCGAGGCCGGCTTCGATCGCCGTCGCCTGCAGATGCTTGATGCAGTTGATCGAGCCGCTCACCGCGAGCACCGCCGCGGCCGCATTTCGAAACGCGCCGGGCGTCAGGATGTCGCGCGGCTTGAGGTCCTCGAGCACCATCTCGACGATGCGGGCGCCGGAGCGACGCGCGCTGTCGAACATCTTCGGGCTGTTGGCGAGCACCGGCGCGCTGCCGGGCAGGGCCATGCCGAGCGCCTCGCACACCACGTGCATCGAGTTCGCCGTGGCCATGCCCGAGCACACGCCGGGGCCGCGGATCGCATGCTCGCTCATGTCGCGCAGTTCACCGCGGGAGAGTTTGCCGAAGGCGGTCTGCACTGAACCGAAGAACACGTCTTCGATATCGACGTGCTTGCCCTGGTGCTCGCCGCTCGGCTGATAGCCGCACACGACGAGAATCGTCGGGATGTTGAAGCGTCCGGCCGCCATCAGGTGCGCGGGCGGCGTCTTGTCGCACGACGACAGGCAGATCATGCCGTCGAGCTGCGCGCCCTCGACCGCGATCTCCATGTCATTCACGATGAGATCGCGCGAGGCGAGAATGTAGCCGCCACCGCCGCCCGCCATGATGATGAAATCGCTCGGCGCCGCGGTGCGGATTTCGAAGGGCAGGCCGCCCGCCGCGCGGATCGCTTCCTTGACGACCTTCGCGATGCCGTCGAGATGGCTGAAGCAGATCGCAAGCTCCGAAGAGCTGTTGACCACCGCGATCTTCGGCTTCTGCATGTCGGCGTCGGAGAGGCCGAGCGCCTTCCATTGCGCGCGTCGCACGGCTTCGCGGGGCGAGCCGGGTTCGTAGTTGCTGCGCAGGACTTTCTTCATTGATGAGCTCGATCTGGCAGGCTGCGTGAATTCGGCAATTAACGACTGAAGGCGTCGGTCTAGCGTCCGCCCCAGATCGTGGCGGGCACGAGCGCATGGCCTTCGAACAGGGCACGCGCGGTTCGCAGGATCCCCGAGCGGCCCACCGTGAAATTGGCTCCTTCGCCTGACACTTCGAGCGTCACCGTGAACTCGCCGCTCGGATGCTCGACGGAAAAGATCAGCGGCCGTCCCGCAGGCGGCTTCGCGATGCCGGCGGCGACCGAGCCCGGCAGGACGCAGGCGGTCGCCACACTCACCGCGCCCAGCACACCGATCGCCGCATGACAACGATGCGGGATGAACGTGCGCGTGCACACGTGCCCGCCGGCACGCGGTGGCGCAATCAGCGTCATCTTGGGGACCACCTTGTCGCGCACGTCCCCGAGTCCCATGAGCGAACCGGCCGCGAGGCGCACCTTCTCCAGACGGCGCTTGAAGTCCGCATCGCCATCGAGTTCCTGCGGCGACTCGTACCCGGTCTTGCCGAGAGCGGCGGCCGGGAGCACGACCACCGGCATGCCATTGTCGATGCAGGTGACCTCGATGCCTTCGACGCGGTCGCGCGGCTTGCCGCTGGGCAGGAGGGCTTCGCACACCGATCCCGCCGTATCGAGAAAGTCGATCTCGATGGGCGCCGCCGCGCCCGGCACACCCGCGATCTGTGTCGTGCCGTCATAGCGCACGACGCCACCTGGCGTCTGGATCCTGGCGACGGCGAGGTTCCCCGTGTTCACCATGTAGATCGTCACCGGCGTGACGGGATCGCGTGCCGGCACCAGGCCTTTTTCGATCGCGAACGGGCCGACGCCCGCCAGCATGTTGCCGCAGTTGGGACTCACGTCGACCAACGGTTTCTCGATCGACACCTGCGCAAAGAGATAGTCGACATCGACCTGAGGGCGCGACGACTTCGACACGATCGCCACCTTGCTGGTGAGCGGCTCGGCGCCGCCGACGCCATCGATCTGTCGTGGATCCGGTGAGCCCATCACGGCGAGTAGCACGCGATCGCGCACGGCAGCGTCGGCGGGCAAGTCAGTCGCGAGAAAGAACGGGCCCTTGGAGGTCCCGCCACGCATCAGCGTGCAGGGAATGGCTGTCTGGCTGACCCTGGACATCGCGCCTTTGAGGTCAGCGGTACTCGAGGCCGAGCGCCGCGAGCTTCTCGCGCATCTTGTACAGATCGAGTCCCAGTTCTCCCGCGGCGAGGCGCTTGCGCTTCTCTTCTTCGGCGTCGATGCGCTGCGCTGCGGCCTTCGCCACCTGGGCCGCGTCGGCGCGACTCACCGCGACGACGCCATCGTCGTCGGCGACGATGACATCGCCGGGCTCGACCCGCTGACCGGCACAGACGATGGGCGTATTGACCGAGCCCAGGCTCGCCTTGACCGTGCCCTGCGCCCAGATCGCCTTGCTCCACACCGGGAACTTCATCTGCCGCAGCGTCGCCACATCGCGCACGCCGGCGTCCATGATCAGACCGACGCCACCGCGCGCGCGGCACGACGTGCCGAGCAGGTCGCCGAAGTAACCGTCCGAGCACGGCGAGCTCGGCGCGACGACCAGGACATCCCCGGGTTTCACAACTTCGAGCGCGACATGGATCATCCAGTTGTCGCCCGGCGGAACCAGCACCGTCACCGCAGTGCCGCTGAGCGCGGCCCCGGGGTAGATCGGCCGCATGTACGCGGCGAGCAGGCCGATCCGGCCCTGCGCCTCGTGCACGGTGGCGACGCCATATTCGCCCAGCGCCTTCACGACACCGGGATCCGGACGCGCGATCTCGCGCACGACGACATTGCTGTTAATGGGAATTTCCCTCGTGGGTCAGGAATTACAGGCCGTGATTCTCGGGGGCCAAAGTATAATGCGCCGCCATCGTGGCAGGCATCCCGCACACCATGACGGCGATCGAGATCGCCGGGCCCGGTTCACCGCAGGTGCTGCGAGCGGTTCAGCGCCCCGTGCCGCAGCTGCGCCCGGGTGAGGTGCTGATCCGCGTCGCGGCGGCGGGCGTGAATCGCCCGGACGTGGCGCAGCGCGCCGGAAAATATGCGCCGCCGCCGGGAGTCACTGATATTCCTGGCCTCGAAGTCGCGGGGGAGATCGCTGCGCTCGGCGCCGGCGTGAGCGCCTGGAAGGCGGGCGATGAGGTCTGCGCGCTTCTCGCGGGCGGCGGGTACGCCGAGTACGTCGCGGCTCCGGGCGTGCAGTGCCTGCCGCTTCCCGGGAGGCTGACCCTGCGCGAAGCGGCCGCACTCCCTGAGACCTTCTTCACCGTCTATCACAACGCCTTCGAGCGCGCGCAGTTGCGCAAGGGCGAGGTGCTGCTGGTTCACGGCGGCTCGAGCGGCATCGGCACCACCGCGATCAAGCTCGGCAAGGTGACGGGTGCGCGCGTGCTGGTGACCGCCGGAACCGATGCCAAGTGCCAGGCGTGCAGCGCGTTCGGCGCCGAGCGCGCGATCAACTATCGCACCGAGGATTTCGTCGCAGTCGTGAACGAGGTCACTGCCGGTCATGGTGCGGACGTCATCCTCGACATGGTGGGTGCCGCGTACCTTGCCCGCAACATCGCGGCGGCCGCAGTCGAGGGGCGCATCGCGCTGATCGCGACCCTGCAAGGTCACGAAGCGCAGCTCGACCTGCGTCACCTGTTTCAGAAGCGCCTGCGGTTGATGGCTTCCCTGCTCCGTCCGCAATCGGTCGAGAGCAAGGGACGCCTCGCGCAGGCGTTGCTCGCCAACATCTGGCCGCTGTTCGACACGCACGAACTGCTGCCGCCGATTCACGCGCGGTTCCCGCTTGTGGAAGCCTGGCGCGCGCATGAGCTGATGGAATCGAGCGAGCACATCGGCAAGATCCTGCTCGATGTCCGGTAATCCCAAGCCCAGTCCCGCCTGCAAAGGAGTAACGATGAGTTCGCGATTCGCACGCGTGATCACCGTAACCGCCGGCCTGCTGCTGGCTTTCCCCGCGGCTTTCGCCGACACCACCCGTCACACGATCACGCACGAAGACCTGTGGCTGATGAAGCGTGTAGGAGGTCCGGCGCCGAGCCCGGATGGCAAGTGGGTGGTCTTCTCCGTGACCGAGCCCGCCTACGACGAGAAGGACCAGGTGGCGGACCTCTGGATCGTCCCCGGCGATGGGAGCGCGGAGCCGCGGCGCCTCACCTCGACCAAGGCGAAAGAGAATGGCATCGCGTGGAGCGAGGACAGCAAGCGCATCGCCTTCTCCACCAAGCGTGAAGGCGATGATGTCGAGCAGATCTACGTGCTCGACGTCACGGCGGGCGGCGAGGCGGCGCGTGTTACCAGTCTCTCCACCGGTGCGCGCTCGCCGCAGTTCTCGCCGGATGGAACACGGATCCTTTTCGTGAGCACGGTGTACCGCGGCGCGCTCACGGATGCGGACAACAAGCGCATGGCGGACGAGCGCAAAGCCCGCAAGTACGACGCGCGCGCCTTCGACGGCTTCCCGATCCGCAACTGGGACCAATGGCTCGATCCGGACCGGCAATCGCACATCTTCGTCCAGTCCCTGCAGAGCGGCGCGCTGGCCAAGGACCTGCTGGCGGGCTCGAAGCTCGCGGCATCGAACGGTTTCGGGGGCCGGCGCACGGACTCGGGCGAGGAGCTCAACGCGATCTGGGCCCCCGACGGCCGGAGCGTCGTGTTTGCCGCGAGCACCGATCGCAATGTCGCCGCCTACGCGTTCACGCACAGCGTCCTGTTGCAGGTCGATGCCGAAGGCGGTGAGCCGAAGCCGCTCACTCAGCCCAACGGTTCCTGGGGTGATCCGGCGTTCAGCGCCGATGGCAAGACGCTGTACGGCACCTTCGAGCAGGACAACGGCAAGATTTACAACTTGACGCGCGTGGCCTCCATGCCGTGGCCGCAGGCGAGCCCGGTCACGGTCGTGAGCCGCACGCTCGATCGTTCCGTGTCGAGCTTCGGCGCGACGCCGGACGGCACGCAGGTGTATGCGCTCGCGGAAGACGCCGGGCACGAGAAGCTCTATGTCTTTCCGGCCGCGGGCGGCTCGGATCGCCTCGTCTATCCGGTCGAGAGCGGGGCGTATTCAAACCTCGGCATCGCCTCGAACGCGGACGGCGTACGCCTCTACGCGGACTGGGAAAGCGCCGTATCACCCGCTGAGATCGTCCGGCTGGACCCCGAGGCGGGCCACCACGCCGCACTCAGCCGGTTCAATGCCGAGCGCACGGCGCAGATCGACTGGCAGCCGGTGAAGGAATTCACCTTTACCAGCCGTCGCGGGCGCCACATTCACAACATGGTCGTGTTGCCGCCGGCCTTCGACGCGAGCAAGAAGTATCCCTTGTTCGTGGTGATCCATGGGGGACCCGCCAACATGTGGCGCGACCAGTTCGTGCTGCGCTGGAATTACCACTTGCTCGCAGCGCCCGGCTACGTGGTGCTGCTGACGAACTACACCGGGTCGACCGGCTTCGGCGAAAAATTCGCGCAGGCCATCCAGGGCGATCCGCTCAAGACGCCGGGGGATGAAATCAACCAGGCGGCGGATGAGGCGATCAAGCGCTTCGCGTTCATCGACGCCTCGCGCCAGTGCGCCGGCGGCGCGAGCTATGGCGGCCACCTGTCGAACTGGTTGCAGGCGAGCACCACGCGCTACCGCTGTCTCATCAGCCACGCCGGCTTGATCAACCTCGAGTCGCAATATGGAACCAGCGACTTCGTCTACAGTCGGGAGGTAATGAACGGTGGACCACCCTGGGAGCAGGGAGCCGTGTGGCGCCAGCAGAACCCGATCCGCTACGCCGCGCGCTTCAAGACCCCGGTGCTGGTGACGGTGGGCGAGCGCGATTACCGGGTGCCGATGAACAATGCGATCGAGTACTGGACCGCGCTCCAGCGCCAGAAGGTGCCGAGCCGCTTCATCATCTTCCCGCAGGAAAACCACTGGATCATGAAAGGCGAAGACAGCCGTTACTTCTACGAGCAGGTCCACGCGTGGCTGGCGCGCTGGCTTGCAGAGGACTGAGTCATGTTCGTCAGGAGCGGCTGGAAGATTGCAGGCGCCGGGCTGACCATTCTGTCGCTTCTGTATTGCAGCCTGGGAAGCGCCGCGGTTCCCGCGTGCTTTACCACCGCACCGGATTCCTCGGGCGTCGGCGACATGCACCTGTTGTCGGTCGATCCGCTCGCCGTGGGCAATCTCGAGACCCTGCGCATCGTGCGCGCGAGTGCCTTCTATCGCGATCGCGATCTCTCCAGCATCAGCGTAGAACTGGCCGGGCAGGGCAGCCAGACGCAGATGACCTTCACCTTCACCGATGACGCCAACTACGAGATCCTGAGCAACCTGACGGCGCACGTCGGTTCGGACACCAGCAATCCCGCGACGCGCGCGTACCTGGTGCGTCACCGCTATTGCGTGCGCAACGGCACACTGCTCACCTCGCCGCAGTCCGACGACGCCGAGCTCAAGGCGGCGCGGGAGGCGCTCGAGGTCCTGCGCAAGCTCCTGGCGCTCAACCGCACGCTGCCCGAGGTCAAGGTGGCGGTCATCGAGACACCGCGTCGCGCCTGAGCACGCGCACTGCGCGGCGGCGCGATCCGTGGAAGGATTGGCGGCAGCGACCGCAGTGGCTAGCGGCTGCGACCGGCGAAGATCCGGCCGAACGACAGGCTCGCCCCGACGTCCGGCGTGTTGTTGTAGTTACTGATGTTCTCGGTGAGTCCGAAGCGCAGCACATTGCCGCGATAGTTCCACTGGACTCCCGCCGTCGCCTGATACTTATTCGCTGACAACTCCTGCAGGTTGGTCTGCAGCACGGTGCTGCGGCTGCCGTACAACTGCAGAACGAAGCCCGTATGCTGGGTGAGGCGCGTTTCCCAGCCAAGGATCGCGGTCGGAATCCACTCATCGCGCGCCAGCGCGATGTCGGGCGCGTTGTAGTAGACGAACGCCAGGGTCGCGTACAGGGCGTTGCGCCGGAAGAAACGCTGGTACGACGCCTGCATGCCGTAGTCGGTCTCACCGGTGGAGATCATGAAGCGCTCCCCGCCGCGCGGGATCTTGATCGCGCTCTCGAGAATCAGGTTCCAGGTGGTGGGCTTCTCGAACAGCGAGTAGCGCACGCCGACCACGGGGTCGCCGAACGCGTCCCGCGGCGGCGAGTCCTGCACGATGGTGATGTTGCGCAGCTTCGCCAGCATCATCCACTGGTTGCGCGGGACGAATTGGCGCCCGGCGTCGCCGAGGCCGAGCGCGTTGTGAACTTCTTCGATCGTCGCGTCGAAATCGCCGCCGCCGAAGAACAGGTACGGAATGGTGATGTAGGTGCCGAAGTGAGTGCTCGCCCGGTAGTGAAGGGTGAGATCGACGAGGCCGTACTCGCCGTCGACGAGGTAGGCGTCACCGGGCAGCGCTTCGATCGCGCTGATGTCGCCCGGCGTGACGGGTATACGGCCGCTGCCACGCGATCCGAGATACTCGGCGACGTTGTCCGAGCGGGCCCAGGTGTTCTGGTACGAGACACTGAGCTCCACGCCGAAGGTGTGGGGCGGTGCGCTCACCGAATGCGCCGGCAGGAAATCGAGTCGGGTGAGGCCGAAGGGCGTCAGGTCGCGAACGCGGAACAGGCCGAGCCACTCGGGTTGCGGGTCGTCAGCCCAGGCGCTCGCGCCGAACAAGAGCAGCAGCGCTCCGGCTGCAAAACCGAGCCGCCGATGGCTTTTCACGGTACCGGTCATAGGCGCTTCCCTGGCCACGAATAGGGATGGAGAGCCAAAAGCGCACGCGAGTTCAACCCGGCGTTGACATCGCGGCTCACGCCTACACATCGGCTCGCCCACGTCGCGGGGTTTTCTCCGTCCCGGCCTTCGGTTACACTTCGCGCCCTCGATCCGCTCGGGGGATCGGGGCTTGTGAAAACAAGTGCTTAACCGCGAAAAGGCCCCCCGAGGGGCTTTTTTGTTGTCTATCGATGGGCCCTCGGGCCCATTTTTTTTCTTCGGCGGTCCGATGCGCGACGAGCTGATCCGCCTGCTGCAGCCGACCGTCGAGGCGCTCGGGTACGAGTTGGTCGAGATCGAGTTCTCGCACTCGGGTGAGGGCGGGCTGGTGCGCGTCTATATCGATGCAGCGGCGGGCATCGCGCTGGACGACTGCGAGCGTGTGAGTCACGCGGTGAGCGCCGCGCTCGACGCGGCAGACCCGATCCCGGGTCACTACCGGCTCGAGGTGTCCTCGCCGGGCCTGGACCGGGTGCTGCGAACGCCGGAGCATTTCGCGCGTTTCGTCGGCAGCCGCGTGAAGGTGCAGTTGGCGCTGCCGATCGAAGGGCGGCGGCGGTTCACGGGGGCGTTGCTCGAGGCCGGGGACGAGGGTGTGACGCTCGACGTCGATGGTTCCAGGGTGCTGCTGGCGTACCAGCAGATCCAGAAAGCGCGGCTGGTGCCGACGCTGTAAGCGTTTCAGAGGTTGCGACGATGAACAAGGAAATCCTGATGGTTGTCGATGCCGTCTCCAACGAGAAAGGCGTCGACAAGGAAATCATCTTCGAGGCGCTCGAGGCGGCGCTGGCTTCGGCTACCCGCAAGAAGCACGGCGAGGACATGGATGCGCGCGTCGCAATCGATCGCAAGACCGGCGACTACGACACCTTCCGCCGCTGGAAGGTGTTCGCGGATGATTCCACGGAGCTCGAATTTCCCGAGCGCGAGCTCAGGCTCGAAGACGCTGTCGACATCCGCACGGACGCACAGCCGGGCGAGTTCGTGGAAGTGCCGATGGAGTCCGTGGCCTTCGGCCGCATCGCGGCGCAGACCGCCAAGCAGGTCATCGTGCAGAAGGTGCGCGAAGCGGAGCGCGCGCAGGTCGTCGAAGAGTACAAGGACCGCGTCGGCACGCTGGTGAGCGGCATCGTGAAGCGCGTCGACCGCAACGGCGTATTCGTCGATCTCGGCGGCAATGCCGAGGGTTTCATCCCGCGCGATGAACTCATTCCGCGCGAGCCGGTGCGCTCGCAGGATCGCATCAAGGCGTTCCTGCGCGATGTGCGCTCGGAGCCGCGTGGCCCGCAGCTGTTCCTGACGCGCACGGCGCCGGAATTCCTCATCGAGCTCTTCAAGCTCGAAGTGCCCGAGGTCGGCCAGGGGCTGATCCAGATTCTCGGCGCGGCCCGCGACCCGGGCGTGCGCGCCAAGATTGCGGTGAAGACCAACGATCCACGCATCGATCCGGTGGGTGCCTGCGTCGGCATGCGCGGCTCGCGCGTGCAGGCGGTTTCGAACGAGATCGCCGGCGAGCGCGTGGACATCATTCCTTCGGATGACAACCCGGCGCAGTTCGTCATCAATGCGATGTCACCGGCCGAAGTGCAGTCGATCGTGGTCGACGAAGATGCGCACAGCATGGACATCGCGGTGGCTGAAGACCGGCTGTCGCAGGCGATCGGTCGCGGCGGGCAGAACATCCGCCTCGCGAGCGAGCTCACCGGGTGGGAGCTCAACGTCATGACCGAGACCGCCGCGGAAGCGAAGAGCGAGACCGAGGCGCGCGAGCTCAAGGAAACCTTCATGAAGCAGCTCGACGTCGGCGAAGACGTCGCCACGATCCTGGTGCAGGAAGGCTTCTCGACCATCGAGGAAGTCGCCTACGTGCCGGCGAGCGAGCTCACGGCGATCGAGGAGTTCGACGAGGACATCGTGAAGGAGCTGCGCAATCGCGCGCGCGACGTGCTGCTCACGCAGGCGATCGCGAGCGAGGAAACGCTCGAGTCCGCGCTGCCGTCGGATGACCTGCTGATGCTCGACGGCATGGACCCGGAGCTGGCGCTGATCCTGGCGCGCGGCGGCGTACGCACTCGCGAGGAGCTCGCTGAGCAATCGGTGGACGAGCTGACCGAGGCCGGGAAGATCGATGCCGACCGCGCCGCGAAATTGATCATGACCGCGCGGGCCCATTGGTTCGAAGCGGCCAACCAGAGCTGATCGCTCCGGGGTGACCATGGCTGATGTGACAGTTGCGCAATTTGCCGAAGTCCTGAAAGTGCCGGTCGAGCGGCTCCTGGCCCAGCTCGACCAGGCAGGCATCACCGTGGCGGGCGCGGATGCCACCATCAGCGACGAGGCCAAGATGGAGCTGCTGACGCATCTGCGGCGCAGTCATGGCCACGGGGAAGACGCCGGCGCCTCGCCGCGCAAGATCACCCTCAAGCGCAAGTCGCAGAGCGAGCTCAAGCTCGCGAGCGCGCAGGGCCGCGCACGCACCGTCAGTGTCGAAGTGCGTCGCCAGCGCACCTACATCAAGCGCGACGTGCTGGAAGAGAAGGCGCGCCTGCAGCAGGAAGAGCTGGATCGCAAGCGCGAAGCCGAGGAGCAGGCGAAGCGCGCCGAAACCGAGCGCCTCGAGCAGGAGAAGCGCGAACGCGAGCGGCTGGAGGCCGAGAGTAAGCGGCGCCTGACCGAGGAGGAAACGCGCAAGGCCGCCGAAGAGGACGCCAAGCGCCTGGCGGAGAACCGCGCTCGCGAAGAGGCGGAGCAGCAGCGCCGCACCCAGGAAGCCGCGCAGCGCGCGCAGCAACAGCGCGAGGACGGTCATACCCGCTACGGACGTGCGGAACTGCACGTCACCACCGACGTCAGCGCGCGCTACAAGAAGAAGAAGAGAGTGAAGTCGCGCAGCACCGCTGTCGCGACCGAGGCCAGGCACGCCTTCGAGATGCCGACCGCGCCGATGAAGCGCGAAGTCGCGATCGGCGAGACCATCACCGTGGCCGAGCTCGCGCAGAAGATGGCGGTCAAGGCCAACGAAGTCATCAAGGTCATGATGAACATGGGCGTGATGGCGACCATCAACCAACCCATCGACCAGGACACCGCGGTGCTGGTGATCGAGGAAATGGGCCACGGGGCCAAGATCATCCAGGAAAACGCCATCGAGGCCGACCTGCAGACCGTCGAGGAAGAGGGTGCGGTCGGCGAGCCGCGTCCGCCGGTCGTGACCGTGATGGGTCACGTCGACCACGGCAAGACCTCGCTCCTCGACTACATCCGCCGGACCAAGGTCGCCGCGGGCGAAGCCGGCGGCATTACTCAGCACATCGGCGCGTATCACGTCGAAACCGCCAAGGGAGTGGTGACGTTCCTCGATACGCCGGGCCACGCCGCCTTCACCGCGATGCGCGCGCGCGGCGCCCAGGTGACGGACATCGTCGTGCTCGTGGTCGCGGCCGACGACGGCGTGATGCCCCAGACCATCGAGGCGATTCAACACGCCAAGGCGGCTGAAGTGCCGATCGTCGTGGCCGTGAACAAGATCGACAAGAGCGACGCCGATCCCGAGCGCGTCAAGTCGGATCTCGCCAAGCACGGCGTGATCCCGGAAGAATGGGGCGGTGAGAATCTCTTCGTCTACGTATCCGCAAAGACCGGCCAGGGGATCGACCAGCTGCTCGACACCCTGATCCTGCAGGCCGATGTGCTCGAGTTGCGCGCGCCGCTCGAGGGACTGGCTGGCGGCGTGGTGCTCGAGTCGACGCTCGAGAAGGGTCGCGGCGCGGTCGCCACCATTCTCGTCAAGCGCGGCACGCTGAAGCTCGGCGATCCGGTGCTCGCCGGTCAGGAATTCGGTCGCGTGCGCGCCATGTTCGACGAGGGCGGCAACTCCATCGAGAGCGCCGGGCCGTCAATGCCAGTGGTCGTGCTCGGCCTGTCCGGCACGCCGAATGCGGGCGATGAAGTGCTGGCCGTGGAAAGCGAACGCAAGGCGCGCGAAGTGGCCCTCTACCGCCAGGGCAAGTTCCGCGATACCAAGCTCGCTCGCCAGGGGCCGACCAAGATCGAAGACGCGTTCTCGCAGATCGGCGAGAACCGCGCGGGCACCGTGGCGCTGCTCATCAAGGCGGACGTGCAGGGGAGCGCCGAGGCACTTCGCGATGCACTCGCCAACCTTTCCACCGACGAAGTGGCCGTCAAGGTCATCTTCAGCGGCGTGGGTGGGCTCACGGAGTCCGATGTCACGCTCGCCGCCGCTTCCAAGGCCCGCATCATTGCTTTCAACGTGCGCGCGGATGCCGCGGCGCGCGATGCGATCAAGGAAGGCAACGTGGACGTGCGCTACTACAGCATCATCTACGAGGCCATCGACGACGTTAAGCAGATCATGACCGGCATGCTGGCGCCGGAGGTCAAGGAACAGATCGTGGGTCTCGCCGAAGTGCGCGAGGTGTTCCGCTCCAGCAAGTTCGGCACCGTCGCCGGCTGCATGGTGATGGACGGCTTCGTGCGCCGGAACAACCCGATCCGCGTGCTGCGCGACAACGTCGTGATCTTCCAGGGCGCGCTCGAGTCGCTGCGCCGCTTCAAGGACGACGTCAACGAAGTGCGCGCCGGGACCGAGTGCGGTATCGGTGTGAAGAACTACAACGACGTGCGGGTGGGCGACCAGATCGAGTGCTACGCGCGCGTCGAAGTGACCCGCACGTTGCAGTAGCGGCGGGGGAGGGAAGATCCGATGCCGCGCGATCCACATCGCAGCCGGCGCATCGAGGGCGAGTTGCAGCGGGTCGTGAGCGAGCTGCTGCGGCGTGAAGTCCGCGATCCGCGCGTCGGCAGTGTCACAATCACGGACGTGCGCGTCGCGCCGGATCTCACCAGCGCAAAAGTCTTCTACGCCCGGTTCGACGAGCAGCGCGATGCCGCCGAAGTGCAGGCGGGGCTGGAGCGCGTCGCAGGATTCCTGCGCGGACAGGTCGGTCGGGCGCTCAAGCTGCGCGTCGCGCCCGAGTTGTTCTTCCGCCCGGACGAGCAACTGGCGGCCGGCATGCGACTGACCTCGCTGATCGATTCGGCCGTGGCCGATGACGAACGCCGGCACAGCGAAGACGCCCCGTCTGCCCCGGAATCGACCCGTCCGTCACCCAAGGACTAGGGGAGAAGGGCTGTGCCACCAGCACACGCGGTCGACGGGATCGTGCTGCTCGACAAGCCCGCGGGCCTGAGCTCGAACGCAGCGCTGCAGCAGGTGAAGCGCGTGTTTGGCGCGCGCAAGGCGGGGCACGGCGGCAGCCTCGATCCGCTCGCGAGCGGCATGCTGCCCATCTGCCTCGGCGAAGCCACCAAGCTCGCCGGCCCGATGCTCGCAGGCCGCAAGTGCTACGAATTCGAGCTGCACTTGGGGCTCGAGACCACGACCGGCGATCTCGAGGGCGAAGTGGTCGGTGAACCGCGCGCGGTGCCGCCCCTCAGCGTCGCGGCGGCGCGGAGCATCGTGGCTGCATTCGTCGGGCGGCGCGAACAGGTTCCTCCGATGCACTCCGCGCTCCGGCACAAGGGGGCGCGTCTCTACGAGCTGGCGCGGCGGGGCATCGAGGTGGATCGCGCTCCGCGTGCCATCGAGATCGACGCATTCGAGCTCCTGGAGCTCGAGGGGCAGCGGCTCACCCTCCGCGTGACCTGCTCGAAAGGCACCTACATCCGCACGCTGGGCCAGGATCTCGCGGCGGCGCTGGGGAGTTGCGGCTACATCGATGGCCTGCGCCGGCTGTGGGTCGAGCCCTTCGCGGCCGAGCCGATGGTCACGATCGAGACTTTGCAGGCGCACGCGGACGATCGAGGCGCCCTCGAGCGCTGGTTGCTCCCGCCCGATCGTGGAGTCGAAAGCTGGCCGCGAGTCGATCTCGGAGCAGAGGATGCCCGGCGGGTGCTCGATGGGCAGGCGCTCGTCTTGCCGGTGCCTTGCGGGAACGAAGTGGCGGTGAGGCTGTACGGTCCTTCGGGAACCTTCCTCGGCATCGCGCAGCGTGACGAGCAGGGTCGGCTTGCTCCCCGGCGCCTGATCGCAAGCCAGCGCACGCGCCTCGGGAGCCCGGTTCTCTAGGTCCGAGAACGAAGCTTGTGGCACTTGGGGTCAGCGGGTAGAATGCGCGGCCTCGTAAAAGGACCATGAAAAAGTGTTGAGGAATCAAGGCCAATGTCACTGAACAGCCAGCAGAAAAGCGGCATCGTCGCTGAGCACCGGCGCAGCGCCAAAGACACCGGATCACCTGAAGTTCAAATCGCTCTCCTGTCCCAACGCATCAACGGGCTGAGCGATCATTTCACCACCCACAAGCGAGACCACGCCTCGCGTCGCGGCCTTCTCAAGATGGTCAACCAGCGGCGCAAGCTCCTCGACTATCTCAAGGCCAGCGCGCCCGAGAAGTACCAGGCCGTCGTCGAACGCCTCGGCTTGCGGCGCTGAGGTGAGGCGCCCCAGCGGGCGCCCGCGAAAGGACATCCGCACCCCATTCATTCCTTAAGGCAGGCAGCGTGAGCGCAGCTAAGAAGACGTTCGCATTTGGCGAACACTCAGTGACGATCGAAACCGGTGAAATGGCCCGACAGGCGGACGCCGCCGCAGTCGTGAGCATGGGCGACACGGTGGTCCTGGTGACCGCCGTCGGACAGAAGACCGCGGTCGAAGGGCGGGATTTCTTCCCGCTCACCGTCAACTACCAGGAAAAGACCTACGCAGCAGGCAAGATCCCCGGCGGCTTCTTCAAACGTGAAGGGCGACCCTCGGAGAAGGAGACCCTCACGTCCCGGTTGATCGATCGTCCGATACGACCGCTGTTTCCCGATGGCTTCAACAACGACGTGCAGGTCGTCGCCACGGTCCTGTCGCTGAACCCTGAGATCGATTCGGATATTCCCGCGCTGCTCGGCGCCTCCGCGGCGCTCGCGCTCAGCGGCATGCCGTTCCAGGGCCCCATCGGCGCCGCGAAGGTCGGCTACAAGGACGGAAAGTACCTGCTCAATCCGCCGCGCAGCCAGTTGAAAGAATCACAGCTCGACCTCGTGGTCGCGGGCACCGCTGAAGCCGTGCTGATGGTGGAATCCGAAGCCAAGGGCCTCTCCGAAGAAGTGATGCTCGGTGCCGTCGTGTTCGGCCACGAGCAGATGCAGGTCGCAATCCGCGCCATCAACGAGCTGGTGCGCGAGGCCGGGAAGGCGAAGTGGAATTGGCAACCCGCAGCCGCACATTCCGAACTGCAGGGCGCGGTCGCCGCTCATGCCGAGGCGGCGCTCGCCGAGGCTTACAAGATCACTGAGAAGCAGCAGCGCTACGGACGCGTGGGCGAGATCAAGGCTGCCGCCGTCGCCGCGCTGGCCGCCGCCGAAGGCGCGAAGTGGAAGGCGGAAGCCGTCAACGACGAGATCTTCCGTCTCGAAAGCCGCATCGTTCGCAACCGTATTCTCGAGGGTAAGCCGCGCATCGATGGACGCGATACCCGCACCGTCAGGCCCATCACGGTCAAGACCGGGGTTCTGCCGCGTACCCACGGCTCGGCATTGTTCACCCGTGGCGAAACCCAGGCATTGGTCGTTACGACTCTTGGCGTCGGACGCGATGCGCAGATCATCGATGCGCTCGAGGGCGAGCGCAAAGAACCGTTCATGCTTCATTACAACTTCCCGCCCTTCTCGGTCGGTGAGACCGGAATGATGACGGGACCCAAGCGCCGCGAGATCGGCCATGGGAACCTGGCGCGCCGCGGCGTCCAGTCCGTGATGCCGGACATGGACACGTTTCCTTACGTCATCCGCGTGGTGTCGGAGATCCTCGAGTCGAACGGCTCGAGCTCGATGGCGAGCGTATGCGGCTCGAGCCTCGCGCTCATGGACGCGGGCGTGCCGATCAAGGCCGCCGTTGCGGGCGTCGCGATGGGGCTGGTCAAGGAAGGCGATCGCTTCCAGGTGCTCACCGACATCCTCGGCGACGAGGATCACCTCGGCGACATGGATTTCAAGGTCGCCGGGACCAAGGACGGCGTCACGGCGCTGCAGATGGACATCAAGATCAACGGCATCACGCGCGAGATCATGCAAGTCGCGCTCGCCCAGGCTCGCGAAGCGCGTCTGCACATCCTCGACAAGATGAACGCGGTGCTGAGCGCGCCGCGCGCCAACATGTCGGAGTGGGCGCCGACCATCATCACGATGAAGATCGATCCGGAGAAGATCCGCGAGGTCATCGGCAAGGGTGGCGCGGTCATTCGCGGCATCACCGAGGAGACCGGCACCACGATCGACATCGAGAACGACGGCACGGTGCGCATCGCCTCCGTGGACGGTGCTTCGGGTCGCGAAGCGCAGAAGCGCATCGCGCTGATCACGGCCGAAGTCGAAGTTGGCCAGGTCTACGAGGGCAAAGTCGCGCGGCTGATGGATTTCGGTGCGTTCGTGACGATCCTGCCCGGCAAGGACGGCCTGGTGCACATCTCGCAGATTTCCGACGAGCGCGTCGAGCGCGTCAGCGACAAGCTCAAGGAAGGCGACGTCATCCGCGTCAAGGTGCTCGAGGTCGATCGGCAAGGCCGCATCCGACTGAGCATGCGCAACGTCAACTGACTCGCGGCACTTCCAGGAAAGGTTGGTCCTTTCGGGAACGCCGTGAATACATCCCTGTAGGCTCCGTGAAAAACGTCCTGTTTTTCACGGTCCCGAAAGGACCAACCTTCCCTGGAAGGCTCGCCATCAGTCCGCCTAAGGCTCGTTCTCGAAAGGAGCAAGCCGTCGCTGCACCTCAACCGCGTCGCTGCGACTCAACCGTGATCATGCTCGTTGTTGGCAGGCGCATCTGATTGCGCGAACGGCTTGTAGCGCGCCCAGCCGTGTTCGACCACGGCGAAGGGCAAAACCACGGCGATGCCGCCTCCGAAGTGGCGCGGCTCAAGGACGAGCGAGCCGTCGGTTGCTATTCCCAGCGCATACGATTCGTGATTAGTGACCGCTGAGAGCGCGATCGGATCCACCGCAGTCCCACCGGGCCGCGGGATTATCAGCATCGAGTCCTTGCACGTCGGCTCACGCTTGAAGGCTTGGTCGACCGTGTCGCCGTTGTGCAGATGGAGCGTGATCGCGATGTCCGACGCACCCGTCTGGAAGCTGACGTGCTCCACGGCATTGCGTTCGGCCTGGGGAAAGAAGAACGACACCAGTTCGCCCGAGACCGACGGATCCGTCCAAAGCCCGCCGTTCTTGGCGGCGGGTTGATTCTCGAAGTCGCCGGCGATTGACGGGCAGTCCCCGTCGCCCAGCCGCTGGAGCGGTGGCCAGTCACGGGGATATTCGGGAAGGGAGAAACAGCCCGTCAGCAGGGTGCCAATCGCCAGAGTCCAGACGCGCGATCTGCGAGGCGTGCGCGCCGCGGTCATTCCGAGGTTGGGGTAGTTC
>Ga0126377_10001065_pt1 | contig 17620 bp, 18 predicted proteins | sample PanSoiMetPlot_22_FD_92647 | JGI IMG/M metagenome (GOLD analysis project Ga0126377, IMG submission 92647) | Tropical forest soil microbial communities from Panama - MetaG Plot_22 | ecosystem: Environmental > Terrestrial > Soil > Tropical forest > Bulk soil | place: Panama | collected 2016-02-17 | reverse complement strand
CGACCGCGCCGCTCCACACATCGCGCGTCGCCGAGAACAGGTCACGCTCGGTGTGCGCGGTGCCGTAGCCCGTCGCGCCGACCAGGCTCCAGCGCCCATGAAACTGCCAGCGTGCTTCCACCTCGGCCGAGGCCATCTCGTCGCCCTGGTAACGCATGGCGGCCACGCCGCGCAGCTGGATGTACGGACGCAGGAAGAACGGCGTGCCGTCCGAGGCCCATTGGTAGTCGGCGCGCGCGCCGAGGTACCACTTCTCGGAGAGCGGCTTGAACACCAGCAGGACCTGCTCGAAGCGCTGGAATTCTTCCGTGGCGCCGAGTCCCTCCAGGGAGTCCATGTAGGAGGTCTCGGAGTAGATGCCGCGCGTGGGCGTGAACAGATTGTCGCGTGAGTCGTATTCCAGCACGGCGGTAGGCGCCGAGATCTTCATCGTCACGCCGTCGAGCAGATTGGGTAGTTGCACCGGCGCGTCGCGCAATTTCGGTTCGACTTGCGCGTAGACGTACCGCAGGCCGATGGACCAGGGCGACTTCGGCTTGATCTTCCAGTTGCCCTGCACGATCGCGAGCTCCGCATCGAGCGTATAGCTGATGGGCTCGTCGAGCGAATCACTCGCATTGCCAAGACCGTAGAAGTCCAGGTTCAGCTTGCCACCACCACCTCCCGCCAGGGTCTGCACGCGATCGTCGAACCAATGGCTGGAATCCCCGGCGAAGGCCATCCACGTGCCGTTCTCGGTGGCGATGCCGCCGGCCGCCGAAATATTGGGCCGCGCATAGCCCTCGGCGCCTTCCTGCTTGCGCGGTCGTATGAACATGCCGGCCAGGCCTCCGCCGTAGCCGACCGCGGGCTCGGTCACGACCAGCGGAATCGGCAAGAAGGCGCGTGGGTGGGCAAGGAAAGAGGACAGGTCGAACTGCCCGTCCTCGGGGTCCTTGAACCGCGAGACCTTCGGCTTTTCCTCATCGGCAGGCGTTGGCGCTGGTGCAGCATCGTCCGCCATGCACGCGCCAGCCCAGGTGCAAAATCCCGCGCAGGCGAAGGCAGAGATACGGCGAACGGCACGCATGGGCACTGAGAATGCTCACGCGGCCAGCCCGCCCGCTCAATAAGTACATCGACCCACAGACGCTCGGGCGTCGATGTGGCGGATCAACTTCGGTCCGTCTGCCTCATCGCGGCGCCAGCAGTTTCTCGAAGCTTGCGTCTGGTCGAAAGCGCTGGTGCCGGTACAAAACGCGGCTAACAACTTTTCCCTGAGCCAGGCAAATCCGTTCGGCGAAGCCTGCGGAGTGGAACAGCTGTCGCGCGTGATCGAACAGCTCGCAAATCGTACGCGGGACCGGACCCGGGTGATCGCCTATTGCCAAGCCGTTCGCCAGCTGACACTTTGCCGGTCACAAGAAACGGGATCAAAGGGACTCGCAGGTGTCTTCTCAGCTCGACGTTACCAGTACCGGCAAACAACACTTTGAAGTTCTGGATGGGCTGCGTGGAAGTGCGGCACTCCTGGTGGTCCTTTTCCACATCCAGGGGATCACCGTTGATTTCACCCAAGGCAAGCTCCTGTTGCCTCATGCCTATCTGGCCGTCGATTTTTTCTTTGCACTCTCCGGATTCGTCATCGGCTACGCATATGACGACCGCTGGGGGCGAATGTCTGTCATCGAATTCTTCAAAGTGCGACTGATCCGTCTTCACCCGCTGGTCGTGCTGGGCGCCGTGCTGGGCTTCCTGTCTTACCTGCTCGATCCGTTTGCGGGTTCCAGGCAGCACGCGACCTTATTCGCGCTGGCGCAGGCCTTGGTACTTGGGTTGTTGCTGCTACCCGCGAGACCGCTCCCGAATCGGTGGGAAGACACGCACACGTTGAATGGTCCGTCATGGACTTTGCTGCAGGAGTATCTGGGCAACATCGTCTACGCACTCGTCTTGCGCCGGCTATCTGCGCGTGCGCTGATCCTCCTGGCCGCGCTGGGCGCAATCGCACTGCTTCTGACGGGAGCGACCCTGGGTGCGCTGGATGGCGGATGGGGCTGGAGCAATTTCTGGATGGGACCACTGCGGCTGTGGTTTCCATTCGTGATTGGATTGTGGATCTACCGGGTGCGCGATCGACTACCGGCAGTCCGCCTCGGATTCCTGCCTTTGACTTTGTTGCTGACCATCGCTTTTCTCGTCCCCACGCTCCCGACTGTCTGGGGGATGAAGTGGAATGGCATCTACGAAGCTCTGTGCGTCGTACTGCTGTTTCCATTCATCGTGCTGTGCGGGGCACACTCGGATGCCGGACGGGGAACGGTGAGTGTGTGCAAGTTCAGCGGCCGCATTTCGTATCCCATCTACATCACGCACTTCCCGTTCATGTATGTCTGGATGAACTACGTTGCCCTGAATCCAGGGTCATCGACCTCGACAGTGGTGATCGCTCTCGCACTCGTACCCGCCACGATCGCGCTTGCATGGGGCGCATTTCGGCTTTGGGACGTACCCATCCGCGAGGCCCTGCGTAACAGGTTCCTTCGAGCGAACGGTCGCGTGCCGGCCGGAGCGGTGTACGAGTAAGGAGTGATGGAGCGGGTGATGGGAATCGAACCCACGTTAGTAGCTTGGGAAGCTACAGTTCTACCATTGAACTACACCCGCGCCCCGGATCGGCGAGTTGCGCGAGAATAGCCGACCCGCGAAGGGCATCTCAACCGCAGCGCGTGAGCATGTTGAAACCGTTGATAGTGATGGCATTGCCGCAGGAATCGCGTGGCCAATTGGAGGGGGCGGGCGCCGCCGTGTTGTACACGGGCGTCGGCAAGGTGAACGCAGCCGCCAGCCTGGCGCGTCGGCTGGCGGAATTGCGTTGCTCGGGCATGGCGCCCGCGCGCGTGGTGAACCTCGGAACCGCGGGCAGCCGCAGCGTACCGGCACACACGCTGGTGGCCTGCAACCGGTTCAGCCAGCGCGACATGGACGTGAGCGGCCTCGGATTCGTGCGCGGCGTGACGCCCTTCGATCCCGCGCCCGCGGTGCTCGAGTTCCCGCCGGTGTTCACGCACCTGCCCCAGCTTGCCTGCTCCACCGCGGATTCGTTCGCGACCCATCTGCATGAAATCGATGGCGACGTCGTCGACATGGAGGCGTTCGCGCTGGCGCGGGTGTGCGTGAGTGAGCGGGTGCCATTCGCGTGCGCCAAGTACGTCACCGATGGTGCCGACAGCGATTCGGCAACGCACTGGGAAGCGGCGCTCGAAGTCGCGGCAAGGAGTTTCGCGGCGTTGTACGCGTCGCTGGGTGAAACCGAGTGAACGAGTCCCGCCGCCCCATTCGCAGCTTCGTCATGCGCACCGGCCGCATGACCTCGGGCCAGGCGCGCGCGCTCGAAGTACTGTGGCCCCGTTACGGCGTGGACTACCTGCCCGCGCCGCTGTCGCTGGACCAGCTCTTCGGCCGCCGCGCACCGCGCACGCTCGAGATCGGCTTCGGCAACGGCGATCACCTCGCATCGCTGGCGCGCGCGCACCCGGAGCGTGACTATCTCGGCATCGAAGTCCATCGTCCCGGCGTGGGGCACCTGTTCATGCAGGTCGAGGCCGACGGCCTCACCAATGTCCGCGCCAGCGCGCACGACGCGGTGGAGGTGCTGCGTGACCAGCTCGCGCCGGCCTCGCTCGACGAGGTGCTGGTGCTGTTTCCGGATCCCTGGCACAAGAAGCGGCACCACAAGCGCCGGCTGATCCAGCCGCCGTTCGTCGGGCTGCTTGCCACGCGCATCGCCGCGGGCGGCGTGCTGCGCCTCGCGACCGACTGGGAAGATTACGCGCTGCAGATGCTCGAGGTGCTCGACGCGGCGCCCACGCTGTTCGCCAATCTCTCGCCCGCCGGCGACTGGATGCCGCGGCCCGAGGAACGCGCGCCGACGCGATTCGAAAAACGCGGCGCACGCCTCGGACACGGCGTGTGGGACCTGGCTTTCCGGCGACTCTAGCTACTGCACCAGCTCGAAGCTCCACTGCTGGTTGAAGCTGGTGTTGTCGAACCAGAACTGCATGACGGCACCATCCGCGGTACCGCCGCCGGTGTCGAGCGCCTTGCCATTCGCGCGATTGAGAAGCTTGTAGTAGCCACTGGTCGCGACGATGGTCCAGGTCTGGTTCACGCTGCTGCCGTTGGTCCACTGGCCCACGTTGGATCCGTCGGCGGTGCGGCCGATGCTGTCGAGGTACTTGCCGCCGGTCACGCAACGCAGCTTCGACACGCCATTCGACGTGGACAGGACCCAGCGTTGATTGTTGCTCGCACCGCCGGCCCACTGCGCGACGTTCGCGCCATCGGTGGTGGCTCCCAGATTGTCGAGGTACTTGCCGCTGGCGCGATTGCGCAATCGATAGGTGCCGTTCGCGGGCGCCGACGGCGGTGGCGTCGTGGGCAGGTTCACGCCGGCCGCCACCGGCCAGCCGTTCACGAAGCTCATCGTGGTGACGCGCAGCTTGGGCGCACCATTGTCGTTGCCGTCGTAGAAGTGGTAGGTGAGCTTGCCTTCTCCGTAGCCCACGTGGCCCGGCCCGATGAAGCGCCCGTCGCGATTCGGCAGGAACAGGCTGCCGGCGCCGCTGCCGCCGGTGAGCACGCTGACGCCGTTCTTGTCGAGATATGGGCCCGTGACGCTGGTCGAGCGGCCGACCACCGTGTAGTAGGTGCTGTTCACGCCCTGGCAGCACAGGCCGCGCTGGAAGAACAGGTAGTAGAAGCTGCCGTCCTTGTGCAGGTACGGACCTTCGACCTGGCCCGGCACGAGATCCCAGCGATTCGAGTTCAGTGGCTTACCGCTGGAAGGATTCAGCTGCAACAGGTCGATGCCGCTCTGCCAGTTGCCCCAGGTGAGCCATTGATTGCTGCCGTCGACCAGCGGCGCCGGATCGATGGCGTTGTTGCCTGCGACCACCATGCCCTGGTCGGTCCACGGGCCCGCGAGGTTGTTAGCCGTGGCGAGGCCGATGGCCGCCGGCGCGCCCTGCCCTGCGCAGGAATAGTAGAGCCGGTACTGGCTGCCCACCTTGATCACGTCCGGCGCCCAGAAGAAGCCGCCGAAGCCGGTGACGTAGTTGGCGATCCAGCTCGGCCAGGTGCCCACCGGGAACACGGTGGGTTCGACGCGCCAGCCGCTGAAGTCGGCATTCGGCGATGACATCGCGAAGATGCCGTCGCCGGTGGTGAAGATCCAGTAGCGGCCGTCCGTGTTGCGGATCATGCGCGACGGATCGTGGCTCGGTGCGACCTGTGCAAGGGCGCTGCCGGCGAACAGCGCCAGCGCCATGGCTGCCAGCCAGTGGCCGACGAGCCTGCGGAAAGATTTCGGAACCATGTGGAGACTCCCTGTCCCTCGAGTGACGCGCTTCCCTGTCACCTAACTACACGCGCTTTTCCCCCTCGGCGCATTGCCAGGCCGGCGCAGTCTATGCCGGGTGCGCCGCGGATCTCATTCGTGGGAATCACTGAATGCCAAAACTGGCAGGCTTCGTTGCCGGTCGGTGTATGGCGCGCGGGCTGGTCAGAGCGCGCCAGCAAAGCTGGCGGCGCTTCCCTCAGAGCGCGCCAGCAAAGCTGGCGCGCAGGCCATCCACCACGAACTGCACGGCCAGCGCGCCGAGCACCACGCCGAACAGGCGGTTCGCCACGTTCGTGCCGGTCACGCCGATGATGCGCATCAGCGGGCCCGCCACCCACATCGCCAGCAGGCAGAGGGCGAGCACCAGCAGCGCGCAGCCGAACATCAGCATGAACTGCAACGGGTGTGCGGTGACCGGAATCGGTCCGAACCAGAGCAGCATCGTGGTCAGTGCACCAGGTCCGGCCATGAACGGAAACGCAAGCGGGAAAACCGAGATGTCGGCGCGCCGCTTGCTCTCCACTTTTTCATCGCTCGAGGTGCGCGTGCCCGATTCGCGGGCGAACACCATCTCGAGTGCGATGAGGAAAAGCAACAGTCCGCCGAAGATCCTGAACGAGTCGATGGCAATGCCCATCGCCGCAAGGAATCCGGCACCAACGAGCGCAAAGAGCAGAAGTATTCCGCTTGCAACTAACACGGACTTCAGGGCCATCTTGTGCCGGTACGACGAACTCGCCCCTTCGGTGAGTCCGGAGAACACCGGGATCAGCGAGATGGGCTCCACGACCACGAAGAACACGATGAAAAATTTGACGGCCTGTTCCAGCATGATGCTTTGCGCAAGAAATTCGTTCTTGTACTTGACACCTTTCGGGAGCAACATGAAGTTGACTCAAGGAAAGGCGAAAACAGCATAGCAGCATCACGTCGGAGGGATTCGATGAAACCCGTCATCGGCAACTGGTACCGCATCCAGGGCAGCGAATCTTTCGAAGTCGTCGCGTACGACGAAGACGACGGCACCATCGAGCTGCAGTACTTCGACGGCACCGTTGAAGAGATGGACATCGAAGACTGGCAGGCCGAGAAGGAAGCCGGCACGCTGGAAGAGGTCGAGGCGCCCGAGGACTGGACCGGCTCCGTCGACGTGGATCCCGAGGAAGACGATGCGCGTGGCGCGCTGGGCTACGGCGAGGACGATGACCGCCGCCAGTCGGCGAACCGGCTCGAAGGGCTCGACCTGTTCGAGTAGACCGGCCGGGTAGTTAGCCTGCCCCGTTCCGGGCCGGGCGGCATTTCATATTGTTCAGGGTTCGTTCGCCAGCACGTCCGGGTCGACCCCGTCGGCCAGCAGCACGTACTCCCCCACCACCTCGATCGACACGCGCTTCAGCGATTCGCCGGGACACGGCCCGGCGATGCACAGCCCGTCGTCGCGCGTGAACAGCGCACCGTGCGAGGCGCACAGGATCAGGTTGCGGTCCGGTGTCAGGAACTTGTCGGGCCTGAAGTTCAGCGGGTGCCCGGCGTGCGGGCAGGTGTTCACGTACGCGGCCACGCCTTTAGAGGTGCGCACCACGAAGCCACGCAGCGGCCAGTCGCCCTCGCCCACCGAGAAGCCGCGGCTGCCGGTGTTCTCGAGGTCGTGCAGCGCGCAGAGCACGCGCGTGACGTCAATTTCGCGCGGTGGTGATGTCACGGTGTGAGAGCAACAACAGCAGGAGCAGTCCGGGAATGCTCAGCAACGCGGCGTACAGGTAGAAGTCGCCGTAGCCCAGCGCGTCGACCATGAACCCGGAAGTGCCCATCAACAGCTTTCCCGGAAGTGCGTACAACGAGGACAGCACCGCGTACTGGGTCGCCGTGTACTTCGCGCTGGTGAGGCTCGACATGAACGCGATCAGGGCGGTGCCGTGCACGCCCAGCGCGAGGTTGTCGAAACCCACGATGAACGACAGGCCGAGATTGGTCGCGGGTCCGCGCGCGTGGATGTGATTCGGCCAGAAATCCAGCAGCCCGCTCTGCGCACAGTCCATCGGCAGGTGGCAGCCGTACGCGCCGAAGGTCCCATAAAAGATGTTGGAAACGATGATCAGCAGGCTGCCGAGCAGCAGGCCGCGGATTCGCCCCACCTTCGCGACCACGAGCCCGCCCAGCACGGCTCCCAGCAACGTCGATGGCCAGCCGAAGAATTTCGCCACCACGCCGACTTCCTCCAGCGAGAAGCCGAGGTCGATGTAGAAGGTGTTCGCCATCACGCCGCTAACGTAGTCGGTGAGCCGGTACGAGCTGATGAACGCGAAGATCAGGAGGCCGAGGCCGACGCCGTAGCGTCCGAAGAAGTCGACGATGGCGCCCACCGCGGGACCGAAAAACGACGACCCCGCGCCTTGCACCCATGCAGGAAGGTGAGCATGGTCCCTGACCCATTTCAGCACGCGCTGTTCGCGCTCGGCCTCGGTTTCCTGCGGGCGCGGCGGCTCGCGAACGAACAGCGTCGTGATGATGCCGACGCCGACGAGTGCCGCCATCGTCAGGTAACTGGTGTGGAATCCCGAGCGCCCCGCGATGATCAGTGCGCCGGCCGACGCCGCCATCAACGCCGTGCGGTAGCCGATCTGGTAGGCAGCGGCCATGGCGCCCTGCTTGTCGGCAGGCGCGGATTCGATGCGCCACGCGTCCATGGCGATGTCCTGGGTGGCCGCGAAGAATGCCACGCACCCCGCGAAGAAGGCGACGCGCGCCACGCTCTGCGCCGGGTCGCTGAGCGCGAGCAGTGCCAGGCAGGCCATGAGGCCGAGCTGCGCGAGCAGCATCCAGGAGCGGCGGCGGCCTAACCACTCGTCGAGAAAGGGCAGCGCATAGCGATCCACCACCGGCGCCCAGACCCACTTGAACGAATAGAACAGCCCGACCCAGGCCAGCATGCCGATGGTGGCCCGCTCGATGTGCGCGGTCCGCAGCCACGCGGACAGCGTCGAGAACACCAGGTAGAACGGCAGGCCCGCGGAGAAACCGAGGAACAGCATCGACAGGACGGGCCGCTCGAGATAGACGGCGAAAGCCTCGCCCCAGCTGCGTTTCGCGGGTGCTTCGGTGCTCATTTAAGACGGGCCAGGCGATATCATGCGCACCCGCATCATACCGAGAGCCCGAACGTGCAGGAGTACCAGCGAACCTTCATCGATCTCGCCATGTCGCGGCAGGCGTTGCGCTTCGGCAATTTCAAGCTCAAGTCCGGACGCGAAAGTCCTTACTTCTTCAACGCCGGCCTGTTCAACGATGGCGAAGCCATCGCCGTGCTCGGCCAGTGCTACGCCGCCGCGCTCACGCGGTCGGGGCTCGAATTCGACATGCTGTTCGGGCCGGCCTACAAGGGGATTCCGCTGGCCACCACCACCGCGGTTGCGCTGGCAGAACATCACCGGCGCAGCGTGCCGTGGGCCTTCAATCGCAAGGAGGCCAAGGACCATGGCGAGGGCGGCAACATCGTCGGCAGTCCCCTCAAGGGTCGGGTGGTCATCGTCGACGACGTGATCACCGCCGGCACGGCGATCCGGGAGGCCGTCGACATCATTCGCGCGGCCGGGGCCACGCCCGCGGGCGTCGCGCTGGCACTGGATAGGCAGGAACGCGGCCAGGGCAGCCAGTCGGCGGTCCAGGAGGTCTCCAGCCAGTTCGGATTGCGATGCGTCAGCATCCTGACCCTGGCGGACCTGATCGAGTCTGCAGCCGGCGACGTGGGTGATGCAGTTCGCATTTCTCGCGAACAACATGCGGCTTTGCGTGCTTACCAGCAGGCTTGGGGTGCCGTCGCCGTATCCCCCGGCGCGGGGGCTGGGGCACAATAAGGCAATGCGCAAGGCCACTCCCTTCCTGGCGTCACTACTTTGCCTGCTGGCCGCCCCGGGCGCGCATTCCGAGCAGGGCTCCCAGGGCAACGGCAAGCAGACCTACAAGTGGGTCGACGAAAAGGGCGTCACGCACTACGGCGACTCGGTGCCTTCCGAGTACTCGCAGCGCGAGCAACACGTGCTGAACAACCAGGGCGTCGAGGTCCAGAAGCGCCAGGCGGAGATGTCGCAGACCGAAGCCGCCAGCTATGCCACCCAGCAGAAGGAAGAGGCGCGGCGTCGTCAGCACGACATGTTCCTGATCTCCACCTATCCCTCGGTGACCGAGATCGAACGCGTGCGCGATGCGCGCATCGAGCAGATCAACGGCCAGATCTCCGCTTCCGAGCAGTACATCGCCAGCCTCACGACGCGCGTCGACGGACTGAAGCTGCGGTCGATGAACTACGCGCCCTACAACTCCAAGCCCGGCGCACGCCGCATGCCTGACGATCTCGCCGAAGAAATGGTGCGCGCGCTCAGCGAACTGCGCACTCAGAACGGCGCGCTTTCACAGCGTCGCGGGGAATTGCAGCACGTGGTGGAACAGTTCGACGCGGACATCAAGCGGTTCAAGGAACTGCGCACCTCGGCGGCCGCGCACCTGAACAACGACGCAAACCGCAAGAAGTAGTTCGGTCAACGGGAGCCGGTGTGCCCGAATCCGCCGGCGCCGCGCTGGCTCGCGGCAAAATCTTCCACCACTTCCAGCCGTACCTGCACCACCGGGACGATGACCATCTGCGCGATGCGTTCGCCGGGCTGCACCACGAATTCCGCGGAGCCGCGATTCCAGCACGAGACCATGAGCTGGCCCTGGTAGTCCGAGTCGATCAATCCGACGAGGTTGCCCAGGACGACGCCGTGTTTGTGACCGAGGCCGGAGCGCGGCAGGATCATCGCCGCGAGGCCCGGATCATCCAGGTGGATCGCCAGGCCCGTGGGAACGAGCTCGGCCTTGCCGGGCACGAGCGTGAGCGGCGCGTCGAGGCAGGCACGCAGATCCATGCCGGCCGAACCGGCGGTTGCGTAGACCGGCAACGGGAATTCCCTGCCGATGCGCGGATCGAGGATGCGAACTTTGAGAGCGCGGTCCGCGCTGAAGGGAGCAATCACGGCATTCATGCCGTGATACTAGCGAGCCTGATGGATTTGCGCTCGACGTAACGTTCGGCGATCAGCGCGACCAGGTCGCGCGCCAGCGCCACCTTGGGACCCTGCGGCAACGCGCGCGCGCCATCACGCCACAGCACCAGCAACGCGTTGTCGTCCTTTTCGAAGACCTTGTCGTGGCCGACTTCGTTGGCCGCGATCATGTCGAGATTCTTCTTCAGGAGCTTCTGGCGCGCATATTGCTCCACGGAATCCGTCTCCGCGGCGAAGCCGACCACGAAGGGCCGGGCCGCACCCGCGCGCGCCGCAACCGTGGCCAGGATGTCGACGGTGCGCTCCATGCGCAGGTCCATCGATTCCGAGGTCTTCTTGATCTTGCATTCCACCGGCGCGGCGGGCCGGTAGTCCGCGACCGCCGCCGTGGCAATGAAGATGTCCACGCCGTCGATGTTCTTCATGACGGCATTCAGCATGTCGGCGGCGCTTTCCACGTCGATGCGCCGGACTCCGGGCGGCGTGAGGAGGTTCACCGGGCCGCTGACGATGGTCACTTCCGCGCCCAGCTCGCGCGCCGCGGCCGCCACCGCGAAGCCCATCTTGCCCGAGCTGCGGTTGGAGATGAAACGCACCGGGTCGGTGCGTTCGCGGGTTGGTCCGGCCGTGAGCAGCACGTGCTTGCCGGCCAGCGGACCCGAGGGCGCCAGCGTGCTGGCGACATGACCCGCGAGCTGCGTGGGCTCGAGCATGCGGCCGGCGCCCACCTCGCCGCAGGCCTGGTCGCCCTCGCCCGGGCCCCAGACGTGGATGCCGCGGGCCTTGAGCGTCGCGACGTTGGCCTGCGTGGCGGCATTGCTCCACATGAGACGATTCATCGCCGGCGCCAGCGCGATCGGCCGGTCGGTGGCCAGGCACAGGGTAGTTAGGAGATCGTCGGCCTGGCCGGTGGCGAGGCGCGCGATGAAGTCGGCGGTGGCGGGTGCGATGATCACGAAGTCCGCCCAGCGCGCCAGCTCGATGTGCGACATGGCCTTCTCGGCCTCCGGGTCCCACAGGTCGCTGCGCACCTCGCGCCCCGATACGGCCTGGAAGGTCATCGGTGTCACGAACTCGCGCGCGCCGGCAGTCAGCACCACCTGCACCTCGGCACCCTGCTCGCGCAGGCGACGCACGAGGTCCGGGCTCTTGTAAGCCGCAATGCCGCCCGTGACGCCGAGGAGAACGCGCTTGTCCTGCATGGCCAGCATTATCGGCAGCGCCGCTCGTCATGCGCCAGTCACATTGGTTTCAGCGCTAGTTCTTTGAGTTATTAACGATTCGCGACGCATTGGCGGGCGTCGTTTCCTTCGATGTAACGGCATGATCTGCGGGTGGAAAATGCCAGTCACATCAATGCATGGCCCCCCGGGGAACGGCCCCGCGAGCGGCTCCTCGACCGTGGAGCCCAGGCCCTGTCGGACGCGGAATTGCTCGCCCTGGTCGTCGGAACCGGCGTCGGGGGCTCGAACGCACTGGACATAGCGCGGCAGCTGCTCGCGAACTTCGGCGGTTCGCTGCGCCGCCTGCTCACCGCGGCGCCGCACGTATTGCTGGCGCAGCGCGGCCTGGGGCCGGCGCGCTATGCAACGCTGATGGCGTCGCTCGAGATATCGCGGCGGCACTACTGCGAGGCGTTGCGTGCCGGGCCGGCGCTGAATGCGCCGGCCGCGACCCGCCAGTTCCTCACCGCGCAGTTGCGGGATCGCCCCTACGAGGTTTTCTGCTGCCTGCATCTCGACAACCGCCACCGGCTCATCCACTTCGAAGAGGTGTTCCGCGGCACCATCGACGGCGCCAGCGTTCATCCCCGCGAAATCGTGCGCCAGGCATTGCAGTACAACGCGGCCGCGTTGATCTTCGCGCACAACCACCCGTCCGGCGTGGCCGAGGCGTCGCAGGCCGACGAACTGATCACCCGCCGACTGCGGGACGCGTTGGCGCTGGTGGACATCCGCGTGCTCGATCACCTCATCGTCGGCGACAACAACTGCCTGTCGTTCGCGGAACGCGGACTGCTGTGAGCCGCGTTCCCGCGTAGGTAGAACTACTCAGGATCTGCGCCGCATCCCTGAAGCCATACTCCCCCTGCTGCCGGAGCGCGGAAAACTCGGGCGGCGACGTCTCAACCACTCTGTCGAAACGAAGGGGGACAGGAAAATGGCGAATGGAAAATCGCGGGCGGCAGTCTTTGCCGCCGGCCTCGTTGCGGCTGCAACATTGTTAGGTGCGAGGACGGCCCCGGCCGCTTCGCTGGTCGAAATCACCGGGTTCGGCTCGAACCCCACCAACCTGCGGATGCACGTGTACGCGCCGGACCGGCTCGCCACGCCGCGCCCACCCATCCTGCTGGCGATCCACTACTGCACGGGATCGGGACCGGCATTCTTCAACGGAACCGAATTCCGCTCGCTCGCCGACCAGTTCGGATTCATCGTCATCTATCCATCGGCGACACGCAGCGGCCAGTGCTTCGACGTCTCGTCGCCGCAGGCATTGCGTCGCAATGGCGGCAGTGACCCGGTGGGTCTCATGTCCATGGTCACGTTCGTGATCCAGAGCTACAACGGCGATTCCAGCCGCGTCTACGTCACCGGCGCTTCTTCGGGCGCGATGATGACCAACGTGATGATCGGCAACTATCCCGATGTGTTCAAAGCCGGCGCGGCATTCATGGGCGTACCTCACTCGTGCTTTGCGACCACCGACGGCTCGATGTGGAACACCCAGTGCGCGAACGGCCAACGCATCATGACGCCGCAGCAATGGGGCGATCTGGCGCGCGCCGCGTTCGCGGGCTACTCGGGCGCGCGCCCGCGCATGCAGTTGTGGCACGGCACCGCGGACACGACGCTGCGTTATCCGAACTTCGGCGAGGAGATCAAGCAGTGGACCAACGTGCTCGGCGTGAGCCAGACACCGTCGTTCACCGATACGCCGCAGTCCGGCTGGACGCGCACGCGCTACGGCGGCACGGGAACCAACGCGTCGGTCGAAGGAATCAGCGTCGCGAATGTCGGTCACAGCCTGCCGCTCGCGGGACAGGCGCGCATGGCGATCCAGTTCTTCGGGCTCGACACCAGCACTCCGCCGCCACCGCCACCGCCTGGTGGCACGGTCTGGCTGGAAGCGGAGCGCGGCGTGGTCGGGTCCAACTGGAATGACAACGTCCCGGATTCCAGCGCTTCGTCCGGCCAGTACATCGTGTCGCCTTCGGTGCAGAGCCTGAACAGCGCACCGACCTCATCCACGGCATGGGATCAGCTGACCTTAAATGCGCCGACCACAGGTACGTATAACGTCTGGTTCCGCAAAAAGACGCCCACGGCAGACGACGATTCGTTCTGGCTGCGCATGGACAACGGCAGCTGGACCCTGTGGAACAACATGGGATCGACGTCGTCGTGGGACTGGGTCAAGGCGCCGGTCACCTATAGCCTGAGCGCCGGCAGCCACACATTCTTCGTCGGTCTGCGTGAGAACGGCGCGCAGCTGGACAAGGTGTACCTGACAACCGGTGCCGACACGCCCACGGGGACCGGAGGCACGCCGGCAAACTGACCGGCCGGGGCGGGCCAGTGGCGGCGCGGTTCTAATTCGAACCGCACCGCCGACGGGCTCCGCCCGGTGGGCAGTGAGGCCATGGGTCACAGGCCACTGGCGCGAAGTTGCCCGAAGCGGGGCCGGCTGGTATAAAGGCGGCCCTTTCGATGGCCGAAAACCGGCCGTCAGAACGTTAACTCACTGATTCTCTGGAATTTTTATGAGCCGCGTCTGCGAAGTTACGGGCAAGAGCGTTGCCGTCGGCAACCGTGTTTCCCATGCCAACAACAAGAAGCGCCGCCGCTTCCTGCCCAATCTGCATACCCAGCGTTTCTGGCTGGAAGGCGAGCGCCGCTGGGTCAGCCTGCGCGTTTCCACGCGCGGCCTGCGGACCATTGAAAAGAACGGCATCGACTCCGTGATTGCGGATCTGCGTGCCAAGGGCAAGAAGGTTTAAGCCATGCGCGAGAAAGTGAAACTGCTGTCGTCCGCCGGCACCGGCCATTTTTACGTGGCCACCAAGAACAAGCGCCTCCATCCGGACAAGATGGAAGTGAAGAAATACGATCCAGTCGTGCGCAAGCACGTCGCTTACAAGGAATCGAAGATCAAGTAAGCGGATCGGGCGCAAAAAAACCGCGACCAGGAGCGAAGCGACTGGGCGCGTAGAAATACTGGCCAAAGAAAAGGGCCCCGTTGGTTTCCGACGGGGCCCTTTTCGTTGCTCGTCCAACGATTGTGGGTTCCGGCGGCTGGTAAAGCGTCAGCGGCTTTAACAGCTGTCGAGACTTTGGGGTGGCGGCGGGAACGCGTTCGGCTCTGGACGAGCTTGGAACACTGGGTTCTCTTGCAGGAGGGTCCCACCGCCACCCACAATCGTTCGTGCTGTATTAGATGCTTCCCCCATGGAGGAGGTTGCAGGCGGTTCGACCAACGGTTGGCTGCCAGCGCCCAGTCGCCCCGCTCCCAAGCCGACACGTGCCTGAACTACCCGAAGTCGAAACGACGCGCCGCGGCATCGAGCCGCACGTGGTGGGCCGCCGGATCCGGCGGCTGCTGATTCATGACCGTCGGCTGCGCTGGCCGGTGGATATCAACATCAGTGCAACATTCGAGGGCAGCGCCATCCGGCGTGCCGGACGGCGCGCCAAGTACCTGCTCCTCGAAACCGACGCCGGCACGCTGATCCTGCATCTCGGAATGTCGGGCAGCCTGCGCGTGTTGCCGGCCACGACGCCGCGCATCGTCCATGACCATGTCGACATCGAACTCGATTCCGGCCAGACGCTGCGCTTCAACGATCCGCGCCGTTTTGGAAGCCTGCTGTTCACCTCCGGTGACCCGGTGCTGCATCCGCTGCTCAAGGGGCTCGCACCAGAGCCGCTGGAACCTGCGTTCGACGGCCAGTACCTGTGGAAGATCACGCGCCGGCGCTCCATGGCGATCAAGCAGCTCATCATGAATTCCCGGCTGGTGGTGGGCGTGGGCAACATCTACGCCAGCGAGGTGCTGTTCCGCGCGCGCATCCGTCCGCGCAGGCAGGCGCGCTCGCTCAAGCTCCAGGACTGCGCACGGCTGGCGCGCGCCATCAAGGCGACGCTGGCCATGGCCGTGAAGGTGGGCGGCACCACGCTGCGGGACTACGTCGGCGCGGACGGAAACCCGGGCTACTTCCGCCAGAAGCTGTACGTCTACGAGCGCGCCAGCAAGCCCTGTCGCGTCTGCGGCCGGCCGGTGAAGCAATTCACGCAGGGACAGCGCTCTACCTACTGGTGTTCGTACTGCCAGAAGTGAACGCGCCCGCTAGAATCCGCGCGTGACGACGACCAGATCGATGTGCACGCCGGCGGAGCTCACGGCGTTCAAGCGAAAGCTCGCCCGTGTCGACCCGATTCTCGCGAATCTCGTGCGCGCCGCGGGAAAGTTCACCCACGTCCCGAACGAGGAACACACGCCGTTTCACACGCTGGCGCGCGCCATCGCGCACCAGCAGCTGAATGGCATCGCGGCCGAGAGCATCTTCGGGCGGTTCTGCGGGCTGTACTCCTCCGGCGAACAGGCCGTCGCGCTGCTCGAGGCCGAGCTGGTGCTCGACACGCCGGACGAGAAATTGCGTGCCTGCGGGCTGTCGTTCGCCAAGATCGCCGGTATCAAGGACCTGGCGGCCAAGACCCTCGCCGGCGTCGTCCCGCCCTATGAAATTCTGCACACGCTCGAGAACGAGGAAATCATCGAGCGCATCACGCAGGTGCGCGGCATCGGCCGCTGGACCGTGGAGATGATGTTGATGTTCCGGATGGGCCGGCCGGACGTGCTGCCGGTCGACGATTTCGGCGTGCGCAACGGTTTCCGCCTCGCCTACGGGCTGCGCGGCATGCCGACGACGCGGGCGTTGGCGGAGTTCGGCGAACGGTGGGCGCCGTTCCGCTCGGTGGCGGCGTGGTACCTGTGGCGCGCCGTGGAACTGCACAAGGCGGGCAAACTACCGCCACCGTCGATGCCCACGCGCATCAAGCTGGTGAGGAAGAAGAAGGCTGCGAAGAAGAAAGTCGCAAGGCCGAAGCGCGCGAAGAAGAACGCCAGGAAGGCGTAGTCAATAGACGAGGCCGACGCCGGCGCCACGCGGATCCGACGCCGCCTCCACGTGGCCGGTCTTGAAATCCCAGGTCACGACCTGCTCGTTGCCCCACTTGCGCGTGCCCTCGCGCAACGTGTGTCCGCGTGCCTCGAGCTGCTGGCGCTCCTCGGGAGAGAGCGCGTCGGTCTCGAACTGCAGCACGTCCGGCGAGAACTGGTGGTGGTAGCGCGGCGCGGCGACGATCTGCTGCGCGCTCTTGCCATCCATGAAATCGAGCGTGCCCAGGATCACCATGCCGGGGATGTAGCTGCCGCCCGGCGAGCCGATGATCATGAGCCCGCTGGGCGCTTCGACGAAGGTGGGCGTGGACGAGGACAGCGGACGCTTCTTCGGTGCGATGGCATTGGCGTCGCCGCCGACCAGCTGGAAACCGTTGGGCACGCCGGGCTTCACGGAAAAGTCGTCCATCTGGTTGTTCAGCAGGATGCCGGTCCCCGGCACCATGAGGCCGGAGCCGAAGTAGAAGTTCAGCGTGATGGTGGCGGCCACCATGTTGCCGTGCTCATCGAGCACCGAAAAATGCGTGGTCGAAGGCCCCGGGCTCGCGGCATCAACGCCGGGCAGCGAAGCGCTGGGCGTGGCCTTGTCCATGCGGATCGAGGCACGCTGGCCCGCGGCATAGTAGGGATTGATGAGGCGCTCGACCGGCACGTCGACGAAATCCGGATCGCCGAGGTAGACGGCGCGATCACGGTGCGCGCGGCGCATGGCCTCCACCACCAGGTGCACGCGCGTCACGCGGTCGAGCGTGGCGAGGTCGAAACCCTCGAGGATGTTCAGCGCGTCGATCAGCGCGATGCCGCCCGAGGTCGGCGGCGAACCGGAGACGATGCGCGCGCCGCGATAGTGGCCGACCACCGGCGGACGCTCCACCACCTTGTAGTTAGCCAGATCCTCGAGCGTCCAGTTGCCGCCGAGCTGGCGCACGCCATCGACCAGCTTTTTCGCGAACGGGCCCTTGTAGAAACCGTCGGCACCCTGGTTGGCGAAGTTTTCCAGGCTGGCGGCCAGTTCCGG
>Ga0126377_10001064_pt1 | contig 17620 bp, 10 predicted proteins | sample PanSoiMetPlot_22_FD_92647 | JGI IMG/M metagenome (GOLD analysis project Ga0126377, IMG submission 92647) | Tropical forest soil microbial communities from Panama - MetaG Plot_22 | ecosystem: Environmental > Terrestrial > Soil > Tropical forest > Bulk soil | place: Panama | collected 2016-02-17 | reverse complement strand
GCGCCGGCTGCGGAGCCCACGACGGCCGGCGGCACGCCAACCGTGTCGAAAGCATCGACCGAGGCTCCGAAGAAGTCTGCGCCGCTGCGACCGGTGACGTCCGTGCCGGGTGTGTCGGCTCGCGCCCGGGTCACCACGCCAACGCCGGAGGAGATCGCCGCCAAGGAGGCCGCGCGCCGAGCCGAGGCCGAGCGCCGAGAGGCGGAACGTCGCGCGGAGGCCGAACGTCGAGAGGCAGATCGCCGAGAGGCAGAACGTCGAGTCGAGGCGGAACGCCAGGCGGAGGCGCAACGGCGTGCCGACGCGGAGCGACTCGCGCACGACGAGGCGATGCGCGAGCACGCCGCCCGAGTCGCAGCCGAGGAGCGTGCCGCGCAGGCTGCCCGGATCGAGGCCACCCAGGTCCGCGCCGCGCAGATCGAGGCTGCCCGGGCCGAGGCGGCGCGCGTCGAGGCCGAGCGTGATCGTGCCGCGCGCGCGAGAGCACGAGCAGAAGCGCAGCGACGCGCCAATATTGACGATGTCGACCCGACGGCAGGGCGTCTCGATGATCGACGCGCCGGGTCGGCTGCGGATGTCACCGGACGGCTTCCCGCGGTTGGACGTGCGGTCGGCAAGGCGGCCGGGCGACCCGACGTACCAGCGGATGTCTGGACGCCGGAGCACGACGCGGCGCCGACGCCTGCGGGTACCCGTCGCATCGTATGGCTGCGCGGGCGCCGCGCCCGCCGGACGGTGCTGGCCGCGGCGGTGGTCGCGGTGCTGGGGACGGCGACCGGTGTGACCATCGCGGTCGCGACATCGGGCAGTCCGACGCGGTCCAACATCGCGCCGGCCGCGCGCGTCGCGCCCGTCGGGCCGGTGCTCAGCGCGCTCGGCACGTCCGCGCCGATGCCAACCAAGGCGGGCCTGAGCGCAGCGCTCGCCGGTGTGGTGAACGACAAACGACTCGGGCCGCACGTCAGCATCGCGGTCCGCGACCTCGCCACCGGAACGTTGCTCTACGGCCAGGATGCCTCGAGCCCCACCGTTCCCGCGTCGTCGATGAAGCTCGCCACCGCGGCGGCGTTGCTGTCGTTGCGCGGCACCGACTACCGGATCACGACTCGCGTGGTCACTGGAGCGCATCCCGGCGAAGTCGTGTTGATCGGTGGCGGTGACCCGACGCTCGCGGCGGGCGCTAAGGCGACGTACCCGGGATCGGGCCGCCTCGACGTGCTGGCTGACCAGGTGAAGCGTGCGCTCGGCGGGGTCCGTCCGACGAAGGTCATCCTCGACACGTCGCTGTTCGGCGGACCCGCGTCCGGTCCGGGTTGGCAGACCGCCGACGACAACAGCACATATGTGCACCCGATCTACGCGTTGACTACCGACGGCGGCCGGGTCAACCCGACCAAGACCGGCAACAGCCAGCGCTACCCGAACAGCGCGCTGGCGGCCGGCCAGATCTTTGCGAGGGATCTCGGCCTGCCGACCTCCGCGGTCTCGTTCGGCCGCGCGCCCTCGGCGCCCGCCAACCCGCCAGCGGCCGGATCCGCGTCGGCTGCGACGCCCGGCGGCACGCTCGCTTCCGTGCAGTCCGCGCCGCTCGCCGAGATCCTCGACACGATGCTCCAGAACAGCGACAACATCGTGGCCGAGTTCATGGCTCGGCAGGTGGCGATCGCGATGGGCCGGCCGGCGAGCTTCGCCGGCGCGTCGGCCGCGGTCACCGCCGAGCTTGGCAAACTGGGCATGCCGATGGCCGGCGTGCACATCGTCGACGGCAGCGGCGTCTCACATCTCAATCGTCTGACGCCAGCCCTGCTTACCGCGCTACTGAGCTATGCCGCGCAGCCAAGTCACGCGCGGCTGCACGCGTTGTATTCGGGCCTGCCGGTGGCCGGCTGGAGCGGAACGCTCAAGGGCCGCTACGTATCCCAGGCGTCCACCCAGGCGGCCGGGGTGCTGCGCGCGAAGACCGGAACGCTGGACGGCGTCAGTGCGCTGGCTGGCACGGTCGTGGACAGCTCCGGCCGCGCGCTGTCGTTTGCCGTCATGGTCGACAAGGTGCCCGGCGGACTTGACGCGCCGGCCGCCGAGGATGCCATCGGCATCGTGCTCTATCGATGCGGCTGCGGCGGCTGATGCCGGCGCGCTGACACCCCGCGGTGCACCGACCGCGTACGCAATGAGCGGCCCGGCGATTAGCGGTGCGGAGTCCGGGTACGGTTGACCGCATGGCGCAATTCGTGGACTGGGATCTCGCGGCCGCGACGGCGAAGGCGCTCGGCAAGGGCGGCCCGGAGATCAGCTTGGCAGAGGCCACCGAGGTGGTCGCGGAGCTGCGCGGTCTGATCGACGAAGCGGCCGGCCACGTCAACGAGTTCGCGCGGCTGACGCCGAAGGTCGCGCATCATCCGGTGAAGGTGGTGGACCGGGGCGACTGGGCGGCTGTCAACGTCGAGGGCCTCAAGACGGTGATTACGCCGATCGCCGACCGGCTCACCGGCGGCCGGGAGCTGAACGGCATCTCCGCGATGATCGGGCCGCGGCTGACCGGGGTACAGGCCGGCACCGTGCTGGCCTACCTGTCCGGTCGGGTACTCGGACAGTTCGAGGTGTTTTCCACCGATCCCGGCGAACTGATGCTCGTGGCCCCGAACATCGTTGAAGCGGAGCGCAAGCTCGAAGCGGTGCCGCACGACTTCCGGCTCTGGGTGTGCCTGCACGAGGTCACGCACCGATCTCAGTTCACCGCGGTGCCGTGGATGCGCGACTTCTTCCTGAGCCAGGTGCGCGACTTCGCGGACGCCGCGCAGGCCGGCAACGAACAGTTCGGCGAACGACTGCGCGCCGCGCTCGGCGCTCTCGCGGACTCCGCGCGTAATCCCGAGTCGCGCATGTCCGTCCTCGACATCGTGCAGACGCCCGCGCAGCGCGTGATCGTCGACCGGCTCACCGCGTTGATGACGGTGCTCGAAGGCCACGCCGAATTCGTCATGGACGGTGTTGGGCCGGAGGTCGTGCCAACCGTCGACGAGATTCGTGCCAGGTTCAACAAGCGGCGCGAATCGCACAACCCGATCGACCGACTCGTCCGCCGGCTGCTCGGCATCGAGATGAAGATGCGGCAATACGCCGAGGGCCACAAGTTCGTGCAGACCGTGGTGGAGCGGGTCGGCATCGACCGCTTCAACGAGATCTGGACGTCGCCGCAGACGCTGCCGACCACGGCCGAGATCGGCGACCCGGACGCGTGGATCGAGCGCGTGCCGGGCGCGTCGGCGGGTGGCTGACCTCCCGGCTCCGGTCGCCGCGCTGCGCAACGCGGTGCGCGCTTGCCTGCGCACGGTCGATCTGCCACCCGACGCGATGGTGCTGGTCGCCTGCTCGGGCGGTGCGGACTCGCTCGCCCTCGCGGCCACCGCCGCGTTCGTCGCGCCGCGTCTCGGCCTGCGCGCCGGCCTGGTGACCGTCGATCACCGCCTGCAGGACGGGTCAACCGAGCGAGCCGCCGACGTCGTGACGTGGGCGGCCAGCGTCGGACTCGCGCCGACGTCGATGGTGGCGGTAGACGCGACGCCGCAGGGGGACGGGCCGGAAGCGGCCGCGCGAGTGGCGCGTTATGCGGCGCTGTGCGCCGCGGCGAAGCGCGACGGCGCGGCCGCCGTGCTTCTCGGGCACACTCGCGACGATCAGGCGGAGACGGTATTGCTCGCGCTCGCGCGAGGTGCCGGGCTCCGAGGACTGTCGGGCATGCCCGTGCGTCGCGACGTCGACGGCGTTGCGTTCCTGCGCCCGCTGCTGAACGTCTCCCGCACCGACACGGTCGCCGCCTGCGCGGAGCTAGGACTCGTAGCGTGGACGGATCCGCACAACGAGGACGCCCGCTTCGCGCGCTCCCGGGTACGGGCCGCGCTGCCGCTGCTCAGCGAGCTGTTGGGCGCTGGCGTCGTGACGAATCTCGCGCGCACTGCCGCGCTGGTCGCGGCCGACGCGTCGGCGCTGGACACGTGGGCCGACAGTGCTGCGGCCGACACGCAAGACGACGACGGCTCGCTGCGCGTCGAGCCCCTGACGGCGCTGCCGGCCGCGATCCGTACCCGGCTGCTGCGTTCGTACGCGTTGCAGCTCGGCTCGCCGGCGGGTGCGCTGTCGAGCGCTCACATCACCGCGCTCGACGCGCTCGTGATGGCGTGGCGCGGGCAGGGTGCCGTCGCGCTGCCTGGTGGCATCCTCGTTGCCCGTCGTGACGGGCGACTTCGAAGCGTGATCGACGAATCGCTCAATGGAGATCGTGCCATTGACAGGTCCGTACCCGAATTGCATGCGTGGTTAACGACGGACAGTGACGCGGATTAACGCATCGCAACGGCGACATGAACATCCAACGTCCACAATGACCTGAGTCAATGCGCGAATAGCAGGACCCCCAGCACTCCGGCATCGTGGCATCACGGGCTGTGATTTGCGCGACCGGTATGGTAACGGTTAACACAGAGCGCTGGATTCCAGTGCGCGGCTCCGTTGGAATGTCATAGTGCAGAGTTCGAGTCTGACCCGCAAACCGTTGTATGCGCCGCGCGGCGCGGTAGCCACCAGCCAACCGCTCGCCGCGTCGGCCGGCCTCGCTGTGCTTCGTGCCGGCGGCAACGCGGTGGACGCGGCGATCGCGACGGCGACCGCCTTGACCATCGTCCAGCCGGGTTCGAACGACATTGGCGCAGACCTCTTCGCGATCGTGTGGGACGGAAACCACCTGCATGGCCTCAACGCGTCCGGTCGCTCGCCGGAAGCGCTCACCTGGGACATGGCGCACGCGTCGGCGGAGCACACCAGCATCGCGCTCGGCGGCGCGCAGGGCACCGCGACGAACGTGATGCCGACGCGCGGCTGGTTGCCGGTGACCGTACCCGGTGCCCCGGCCGGCTGGCGCGATCTGCACGAGCGGTTCGGTTCGCGACCGTTCCCGAGCCTCTTCGCGGACGCGATCGCGTTCGCCGAGCGCGGTTATCCGGTGTCTCCGCGCGTTGCCGACGGCTGGTCTCGCACCGCGTCCTACGCGAGCACGCATCTCGACGGTCCCGAGTTCGCCGAGTGGAAGCGCGTCTACCTGCCGGGCGGACGCGCGCCGGCGGCCGGCGAGCGGTTCGCGAACCCGGCGGCCGCACGAGCGCTGCGGCTCATTGCCGACAGCCGGGCGGAGGCGTTCTACGCCGGCGACATCGCGCACGCGATGGTTGCGCACGCGGCCGCGACGGGTGGTCCGCTCACGCTCGATGACCTCGCGAAGCACACCTCGACGTGGGTCGACCCGATCTCCATCGGCTACCGCGGCCACCAGGTGTGGGAGCTGCCGCCCAACGGACAGGGCATCGCCGCGCTCGCCGCACTCGGCATCCTCGATGGATTCGACTTCGGCGGGATGACCACCGAACAGCGGACGCATCTTCAGATCGAGGCGATGAAGCTCGGCTTCGCCGATGCGCACGCCTACGTCACCGATCCCGAGGTCGCCTCGGTGCCGGTGGCTGGCATGCTCGACGCGGCGTACCTTGCCGGGCGCCGGCAGCTCATCACCGACCGGGCCGGCGACCCGCCGGCCGGCGACCCGGCTCGCGGCGGCACCGTATACCTATGCACCGCCGACGCGGACGGCATGATGGTGAGCCTGATCCAGTCCAACTACATGGGATTCGGCTCGTTCGTCGCAGTGCCGGGCTTCGGCTTCGGTCTGCAGAACCGCGGCGCCGGATTCTCGCTCGACCCCGCACACCCGAACGTCGTGGCCGGTGGCAAGCGGCCGTTCCACACGATCATCCCGGGGTTCTTGACGCGAGACGGCGCTGCCGTCGGACCGTTCGGCGTAATGGGCGGACACATGCAGCCACAGGGTCACCTGCAACTCATGGTGTCCACCATCGACGACGGTCTCGATCCGCAGGCGGCGCTCGACGAACCGCGGTGGTATTGGCACGCCGGGCGCGTCATGCAGGTCGAATCGTCGATGGATAGCGGCCTCGTCTCGGCGCTCGCCGCCCGAGGACACGACGTGTCGGTCGCGGACAACGGCGCCTACGGCTACGGACAAGCGATCTGGAAGCTCCCGGACGGCGCCGGCTATGTGGCCGGGTCCGAGGGGCGCGCCGACGGCAACGCGCTCGGTTTCTGACCGCTCGGTTTCTGACCGCTCGAGTTCTGATCATTCGGACCGCCAACATTGCTAGCCGATTGTCGGCGGCCTATGTCTGCCGTCTGATAGCTCCCACGATTCGGGACTTGCTCTTAACAAACCTATTTCTATAGTTAGGAGTATTGACAGATAGCTCCGGGCCGGCCATCGTGAGCGGCATCCCGTGCGCACCTTGCGCATTCCACGTACGAGCCCGACGAAGGAGCCGTCATGGGTTCTGCGAAGAAACGTCTTGCCGTGTTTACGGCACTCGTCGCCGGGGCCGGCCTGTCCGTGCTACCCGCCGACGGCGCATCCGCACATCCGCCGGCGAACACTGCACCGTCGCATGTGGTCGCCGCGTATTTCGCGGACTGGGACGTGTATGGACGCAACTATCACGTCAAGGACATCCCGGCTACGCAGCTCAACGTCATCGAGTACGCGTTCGGCAACCCGACCTACGACCCGGCGACCGGCGCGGTTGGCTGCAACGTGCTCGACCCGTGGGCGGACTACCAGCAGCCCTACACCGCGGACATGACCGTCAACGGTGTCGCCGACGACTCGGCCAACCCGGATCAACACCTCTACGGCAGCTTCAACCAGCTCATGGAGCTGAAGGCTGCGCACCCGAACTTGAAGGTGGAGATTTCGCTCGGCGGTTGGACGCTGTCGAAGTGGTTCGCCGACCTTGCCGCGACGCCCGCACGGCGGCAGGCATTCGTCGCAAGCTGCATCGACACATTCATCAAAGGCAACCTGCCCGGCAACAGTTGGCCACCGAGTGCCGGTGGCGAGGGTTCCGCGGCCGGTCTGTTCGACGGCATCGACATCGACTGGGAATACCCGACCCAGCTGGCCGGCGGCAACGTCGACTTCGGGCCGGCCGACCGCCACAACGCGACGCTGCTGGCCGCCGAGTTCCGTAAGCAACTCGACGCGTACGGCGCGCAGACCGGCAAGCACTACCTACTGACCGCGGCGCTGCCGGCGGCGTCGAGCGCGACGAAGTACTACGAGCTCTCGTCGATCTCGCGTTACCTGGACTGGGACAACGTGATGGCGTTCGACTACAACGTGCCGGGTGGCCCGGTGGCTGCGCTCGACACGTTGTTCGGCCACGACCCACGTGACCCGAATGCCAGCGACTGGACCTGGAACACCACGGGTACGGTCGCGAACTACCTGCTGCACGGCGTACCGGCGTCGAAGATCGTGGTCGGCATGCCGTTCTACGGCAACCAGTACATCAACGTGTCCACGACGAGCGCGCACGGGCTCTACGGGACGTTCGACAACACCGGACTCGATCCGAACAGTCTCCAACCCGACCAGATGCCACAGCCGACGTACCACAGCCTGGTCGACGAATCCGGCGTGCTGACCGCGAACGGCCACGGCGCAAATGGGTACACGTCCTATTGGGACGCCCCCGCGGGCGAGCCGTATCTGGCCAGCCCGGCCGGCGTACACGTCCTCGCCAGCGGCACCATCACGACGCCGACGGTGATCACCTACTCGAGCCCGGCCTCGATCGGCGAGCGGACCGTGCTCGTCAAGGTGCTGCATCTGCGCGGTGCCATGGCCTGGGAAATCAGCCAGGACTCGGACTCGCACGCCTTGATCGGCGCGCTGAACCCGATCCTGCACTGACGCACCATCCGGCGCCCATCTCGGGGGAGGGCGCCGGAACGGGCGGCGGCCGTCGCCGCGATTGGTGACGGCCGCCGTCGGTGTGCGCCATCTCGGCCCACGTTGGACGTGCGACGGAGCGACGCTGGCAATCCGGTGTCGCGGCTTTCGATCATGTTGCGCGTACGTTCAGAACCAGCGCGCTGGATCATCCACGACCGCGAGGCGGCGGAGGATCCCGGCCGGACCGTCGGGCGCACCGCAGCCCCTAACGCCGCGCTGAGTCCGAGGAACCGCCGCCTTGACACCCCCGTCGCCGCCACCCGGCGATACCACCCCGCGGCGTGCGATCCCGCAACCCTGATCCGTTCGGGCAGTTGCCGCCCGGCTCGGCGTCCCCACCGTTACCTTCGCCGGCACCGTTGGTGCGCGGGACTCGTTGGTGCGCTAGTGGGGCGGCACCGGATCAATGCCGGCGCCGCCCCACCGCGACGGGTGGTCAGCTGACGAGTTGCCAGAGCGCGGGTACGTTCGGCGGCTCCCAGCCGACCTGGCTGGTGTGTGCCTGGATGCAGCGGTAGGTGTGCCCGCCGTAGGTGACCAGGGCACCGACCGCGTAGGCGTGGTTGGCCACCCAGGCCGTGGCGCCGGTCGGCGGCGGGCTGGTCGGCGGTGCCGTGGTCGGTGGTGGTGTGGTCGGCGGGGCGGTGGTCGGCGGCGGGCTGGTCGGCGGTGGCGAGGTCGCGCCGCCGCTGCACGCTCCGTTGTCGATCCACACGTCGTTGACGCCGTGGTGGGTGGCCGGGTCTTCGCCTTGGGTCCACCACTTGGCGGTGTATTGGTGGCCGTTCTCGGAGGCTTGCATGCCGCCGGTGAAGATCGCCGTTGCGGTCCACGCCGGCGCGGTGCACGCACCGGGTGGCGGCGTGGTCGGCGGCGCCGTCGGAGGCGACGTGGGTGGCGTTGCGCCGGCGAATTGCGTGGTGAACTTCGTGAAGTCCCACGCGCCCTGGGCGACGCTCGAACACGTACCCGACGTGGTGCCGTTGTTGTCCGGCGGTGTGCACTGCCGGTCGCGGTTGACCGACCAGTACGTGTAGCGCGTCAGACCATGGCCGGTCGCGTAGTTCAGCACGTTCTGGAAGTCGGTCTGCGTGAACATCTCGCCGGTGTCCGACCGGCCGTTCATTTGCGACACGCCCTCGTGGTTGTAGGCGGTCGCGCTGGACCACCCGTACGTGTTCATCAGCAGCGTGTGGAACGCCTCGAGCGCCGAGATCTGCGATGCCGAGCCGTTGAATCCGCCGTCGAACGGCATGATGGCGAAGTTGGCCGGCGTGAAGCCGAGGTTCTTCGACGTGGTGAGCACGTTCTGGCCGAAGAAGCCGGTGCCGCTGGTGGTGCCCGGCACCGTGATCGAGACGTATAAGCCCGGGTTGTTCTGCTGCAGGATCTGCGCGGCGCCGAGTTCGTTGTTGACGGCCGTGGTGTTCTCGTATTCCGGCTCTTCGAGGTCGAAGTCCATTGCCTTCAACGAGTATTTCGTCACGACCTGTTGGTAGGCGGCCGCCGTCGCGGACGGGCTGCTGCATACCTGACCGAGCTTCGTGCCGCCGAAGCCGCCGATCGACGCCGAGACGTCACCGCCGGCCGAGCGGACCGAGCTGATGACGCTCGCGACCGCCGTGTCGGACGAGACCGGTGCGGTGCCGTCCCACGTCGGCGTACATCCACCGCCGTTGGGCGCGAGGATGAACGCGAGCTCGAATGCCTTCTGGCCGCTGCCCGCCATCACCTGACTGAGGTTCGGCGGGCTGTTGTCCAGTGGCATCACGTACGGCGCGGAGCCGTACCAGTTGCTGGTGAGCGTCGCGCCGCTGGCAGGCGAGCCGACCAACGCCGCGATGGCGGCGGCGCCGCCCAACGTGACGGCGGTGGCTGCGGCCAGCGCGACGCTTCGTTGACGTCGCATGTGTGTCCTCCTCGTGCGGAACGTCTAAGACGTGTGCGGATGGACACCGGCGAGGCCCCCGCTGCCGGTACGGCCGTCGCCGCGGTCGGGGTCGGCCGCGAGTACGGTCACTAACCGTCAAGAAACTTTCTTGTTAGTTAGTAGATAGACGTATATCAGGCTCGTGCCGACGGGGCAACGGGCTCGCGAGGCCAGTTCAAGGTCGGGCCACCCCACCGGTACGCCGTTCGTGGCGAGCCGCGTCGACGGGTACCCACGGTTCTAGTGGCCGCGCGCAAAATTGGCGGTCCCCCGTTGTCGATCGCGGTGAGTGGATCGGGCAGGCTTGGGTGCATGAGCGAGCCTTGGCGAGCGAATCGGAAGACTCAGCGCGTTGGTGCCTCGTGCACATTCGCAGCGAAACGAGGACGTGCATGACCGGACCGGACGGAACGTCGATCGGCGCGGACATCGAACGAGTCATCGTGACGGAGGAACAGATCCGCGACAAGATCGACGAGCTCGCTCGCAAGATCGCGGCCGACTACACACACATCGACAACGTCCTGCTGGTCTGCATCCTCAAGGGTGCCGTGATGTTCATGGCGGACTTCTCGCGGGCGCTCGGACGTGAGGGTCAGGCCGTCGAGCTCGAGTTCATCGCGATCTCGTCCTACGGTCAGCACGCGACGTCGTCCGGCGTGGTACGGATCCTCAAGGACCTCGACCGGGACATCGCCGGTCGCCACGTGATCGTGGTGGAGGACATCGTCGACTCCGGCCTGACCCTGTCGTGGCTGATGAAATATCTGGAGAGCCGGTCGGCCGCCTCGGTAGAGGTGGTCGCGCTACTCCGCAAGCCGGACGCGATCAAGGTCCAGGTGCCGGTGCGCTACGTCGGCTTCGACATCCCCAACGAGTTCGTCGTCGGCTACGGGCTCGACTTCGGGGAAAAATACCGGGAACTGCCGTTTGTCGGGATGCTAAAGCCGGAGGTCTACGCCCGCATCTGAGTAGCGGCACCCGGCCCGGGCACGGTGTCCGCGGTCACCGATTGAACGCGTGCTAGCTACCGCGCGTACCCGTGGGCGTGGTTATCGGCCGATAGTCAAGGGTCTTGACAACGTCCTGCATTCCGCCGCCAGCGTACGTGCGATGTGCCCGTTTCGTACCGGGAGGGGGCAATGCCTGACCACGATACGCACAGGCACGGTGTACCTTCGAATAGCCGAGGCTTCCCTCGTGCTGCGGCATACCAACCGGCGGCCGCCGGCGCGGATCCGCGGTGTGAGAGGCCCTCGTCGTTGAGACCGGCAGACCAGGACTCACGGATCTGGAGGAGCTGGGCGTTTCGGCGCTCCACTAACACGCATGGAACGTAGTCGTTTCTTTCGCCGGCCACTGCTCTGGGTCGTCGTCGCGGTCGGCATTGTGGTGCTGGTGAGCTGGGGGCTCTCCGGCGCGCCAAGCTATACCCAAGGCACCACCTCCGATGTGCTGACGGTGATCAACAACGACCCCGGCAACATCAAGAAGGCCACGATCGAGGACAAGGAACAGACTGTCACGCTCGATCTGGCCAACAAGGTGAAGCTCGCCGACGGTACGCAATCGAACAAGATCCAGGCGCAGTTCCCGGCCACCTCCATCGACAGCGTTTACAACCAGCTCACGAGCGCGCAGCAGAGCGGCAAGATGGACTCCGGCGCGACCGTGGATACCAAGGTCAGCAAGGACAGCGTGCTGCTGACGCTGCTGTTCAACTTCCTGCCGATCGCCGCGGTCGTCATTCTGTTGCTGTTCTTCATGTCGCAGGCGCAGGGCGGCGGCTCGCGCGTGCTCAACTTTGGCAAGTCGAAGGCGAAGCTGATCTCCAAGGACACGCCGAAGACGACGTTCGCGGACGTCGCCGGCGCGGACGAGGCGGTCGAGGAGCTTCAGGAGATCAAGGACTTCCTCCAGAACCCGGCGAAATATCAAGCCCTCGGCGCGAAAATCCCGAAGGGCGTGCTGCTGTTCGGACCGCCCGGCACGGGCAAGACGCTGCTGGCGCGAGCCGTCGCCGGTGAGGCCGGCGTTCCGTTCTACACGATCTCCGGTTCGGACTTCGTGGAGATGTTCGTCGGTGTTGGCGCGTCTCGCGTACGTGATCTGTTCCAACAGGCCAAGGAGAATGCGCCCGCGATCGTCTTCGTCGACGAGATCGACGCGGTTGGCCGTCATCGCGGTGCCGGCCTCGGCGGTGGTCACGACGAGCGCGAGCAGACCTTGAACCAGCTGCTCGTCGAGATGGATGGCTTCGACACCAAGGGCGGCGTGATCCTGATCGCCGCCACGAACCGGCCGGACATCCTTGACCCGGCGTTGTTGCGTCCGGGTCGCTTCGACCGGCAGATCGCCGTCGATACGCCGGACATGGAGGGCCGCAAGTCGATCCTCCGCGTGCACGCGAAGGGCAAGCCGTTCCAGCCGGACGTCGACCTCGACTCGGTCGCCCGCCGGACGCCGGGCTTCACCGGTGCCGACCTGGCGAACGTGATCAACGAGGCGGCACTGCTGACCGCGCGCAGCGAGCGACGGGCTATCACCAACGACTTCCTCGAGGAGTCGATCGACCGCGTGGTCGCCGGACCGGCGCGCCGAACGCGCGTGATGAGCGATCGCGAGAAGAAGATCACCGCGTACCACGAGGGTGGGCACGCCTTGGTGGCGTACGCGTTGCCGCACTCCGCGCCGGTGCACAAGGTGACGATCCTGTCCCGGGCCCGGTCGCTCGGACACACTCTGGTGCTGCCGACCGAGGACAAGTACACGCAGACGCGTGCGGAGCTGATCGATACGTTGGCGTACGCGCTCGGTGGCCGTGCCGCGGAGGAGCTCGTCTATCACGAGCCGACCACCGGTGCCGGCAACGACATCGAGAAGGCGACCGCGATCGCGCGCGCGATGATCACCGAGTACGGCATGAGTGCGAAGCTCGGTGCGGTGAAGTACGGCCAGAATGACGGCGAGCCGTTCCTCGGCCGCACGATGGGCCACCAGCGCGACTACTCCGAGTCGGTGTCGGCCGAAATCGACTCCGAGGTGCGCAGCCTGATCGAGCTGGCCCATGACGAGGCGTGGGAGATCCTCGTCGAATACCGCGACGTGTTGGACAACCTCGTCCTCGAGCTGATGGAGAAGGAGACCATCACGCAGGGGGACATGGCCCGCATCTGCGCCCGCGTCATCAAGCGGCCGCCGATCGCGCCGTTCCACACGTTCGGCAAGCGCAAGGCGTCCGACCAGCCGCCGGTGTTGACCCCGGCGGAGATCGAGGCGCTCAAGACCCGCGCCGAGGAAGACGGCGCGCAGGCCGTGCTCGGCACCACCAACTTCGAAGATGGTGGACGCTAGGGTGAGCGACGATGGCGGCGGCGGCCCCGGTGATGACCGGTCGGCGCCGCCGCCTTTCGCTCGCATCACGCGCATCGGCGCGCCGATGCCGCTCGGCGACGACGCCAGGGCAAGCGCGCCGATGCCGGTCGGCGACGACGCCAGGGCAAACGCGCCGAAGCCGGTCAGCGACGACGCGCCGGGAAGCGCGCCGCCGCTGGCCAACGGCGGCGGCGACAACCGCTCGCTGGCGGGTGGCGACACGACGTTGCTCGGCGGCGGCAGCTACCACAGCGACGGCAGCCGCGGCAGCGGCCGCGACGGCGGAAACCGGGGCAGCAACGGCAGCCGCGGCAGCCGGGGCGACGGCGACGGAGGCAGCACATCCCTCGCGGACGGCGCCGAGCTCGAGCCGATCCCGACGGGTGAGGTCGAACCGATCCCGCTCGGCGAACGGACGATTGCTCATGACGAGCAGCTCGACCAGCTGGCGGCGCGGCTGGTGAACGGGGAGCTGACGGGTCGGCCGGTCGCCGACGCGGTCGACCTCGAACGCATCGAACGGGCGGTGCGGGAGATCCTCATCGCACTCGGCGAGGACCCCGACCGCGACGGGCTCCGGCGCACGCCGGCGCGGGTCGCGCGGGCATATGCGGAGCTCTTCGCAGGCCTCCGGGTGGATCCGGCGGACGTCCTCACGACGACGTTCGAGTCGTGTCACGAGGAGTTCGTGCTCGTCCGCGACATCGAAGTGTTCTCCCTTTGCGAGCATCACCTGCTGCCGTTCCACGGCGTGGCGCACATCGGGTACATCCCAGGCGCGAACGGTCGCATCACCGGGCTGTCGAAGCTCGCCCGGCTCGTCGAGGTCTTCAGCCGACGGCCTCAGGTCCAGGAGCGCTTGACCTCACAGGTCGCCGACCTGCTGCTCAAGTCCCTCGACGCGCGCGGGGTCATTGTCGTGCTCGACTGTGAGCACCTGTGCATGGCGATGCGCGGAATCCAGAAGACCGGCGCGCGGACCGTGACGTCTGCGGTGCGCGGCTTGCTGCAAGGCGATCCGAAATCGCGCGCCGAGGCGATGAGCCTCATCATGCGCGGCTGACCGGCGCGCCGCGGCTGACCGGAATCGCCTACGGAGGCCGCTCGATCACGCCGCACGCCGCGTCCCGAACGGCGCCGCTGATGTCGTCGGCTCCGCGAGCAGTGGCACTTCGGCTTGGCCGGCAAGCCCGACCATGTCCGGCATGACCAGCGGCTCGCCGGCGGCGAGCAGAGCGGCCAGCGGGTCACCGGGCGGAAAGCCGGCATCCACCGCGCGGCTCACATCATTCGCGAGGTCGATGAACGACTTGACTTGGCGGGCGTAGTCGATCAGGAGGTTCGGCGCAGTCTCAACGATCAGGAGACCGCCGCTGAACGTGTCTTCGTCGATGCTCGACACGGTGTCGACAACCGACCGGAACGTGGCGGCCGCCGCCGTCATCGCCGCGTGTAGCAAAACTCCGGCTTCGTGATATGCGGTGGCCAACGCACCGATCTCGGCGGACGCCGCCATCAACGCCTCGGCCAGCAGATCGAGGCTGCACTGGCACGCGTCCGAGGCATGTCCGGTCCACACTGTCGGAACGCGACGATGTGCCACGCCGATCGACGTCGACTCCTCGGCCAGCATGCGCGCCACATTGCCGAACGCGTCGGCGGACTGCAGCAGGCCGGGCCAGTCGCCGACAAACGGCATGAGGAACAGTTGCAGTGGGTCGAACGGCCGGTCGATGAGACCGAGCGCAGCGGCCAACCGCGTCGCAAACCAGATCGCGTCACGAATCGTGCTTGCCACGCCGAGCAGATCGGACCAACTCGGCCGGCTCGGCAGGTCGCCGGACCGGTCGGCCACCGGCCGCAGCGCACGCGACGGCATGGTCGATTCGGCGAACAACGGGGCGGTCACGGACGACGTCTTCGTCTCGTAGGCCGGCGCAGGATCGGCCTGATCGGTCGGAAAGTCGGGCAGCGCGGCGTCCATTGCCGCGAGGTTTCGGCGGCGGGCGTCACCGTCGGCGACTGCGTACGCATCCGCGGCGGCGCGGACTCGTAGGGCGTCGGTCGACACGTAACTCGCGGCACCGCTGAGAAACCTCGAAATGGTCGCGAGGTTCGTTCGATGGCGCTGGTACATCCGGTGATATAGCACCGAGTTGTCCTGAATCACGGCATGCGTGTGCAGATAGCTCAGCGCCGCGCGGAGATCGCCGTCGCGCCGGTCGAGGAATAGGGGCAGGCCCCGCACCGCGGGAATGTTCACCTGGAACGTCACGGTCGCCTCCGCTCGCAGTGGTATGCCCGATCCATGGAACGTGGCGAGCCGTCGCGGCGACAATCCAATGTGGTGCGATGTGGAAAACTTCCGGCAAATCTGCAGCACACCGTCCACAAGCACCCTCGGCGGACGCGCCGGGAACGGCCGAGGTCAACGCCGACCGGGCATCACACGGTGGCGAGAACGACTCCGACGATCGCGGGTACGGCACACAGCAGCGCACCGAGCAGCGCACCGGACGGCCGGTGCGCGCCAACGGAGCCGCCCGGTCCACTGGCGCCACCGCCCGACCCGCTGGCCGTGATGCCGTCGGACAGCAGCCGGAGGCAGAGCCAGCCGAGCAGCCAGCCGGCCCCGGGCGCGGCGAGCGCGCAGGCCAGAACCACGAAGGTCGCACTCGTCGAACCGCCCGCGATCGAGTTGATCTCGATCAGCGCGACGAGCGACAGCAGTGCGAACCAGCCGTAGACGACGATCGCCCGTACGCCCGGTGGACGGTTGGCGAGCGGCCCGGCCCGGCGCGGCACTGATGTCGCGGCGGTCAGCGTCGCATCCGCGGCATCGAGCGTGGTCCAGGACGTTCGCAGTGCCCCGTCGATATCGGGTCCCGTCGCCGCTCCGAGTGCTTCGATCGGAGCGAATGCGGCGACTGCCTCGGCGCGCTCGGACGGCAACGGCTCGACCGGTGGGGCGTTGCGGGTGACTCCGCTGGCCACCTCGGCGAGGCGGGACCGCTGCAGTGCGATGCGGTGCCGTACCCCAGTGAGCGTCGTCGCGGCGTCCTCCGCCGCCGCCCGCTGCGCCGCCACCGTGACGTCCGTCTCGCGGCGTACGTCGTCGAGGTCTACGGCGGCGGCGAGATAGTCGTCCCACACGCTCACCGTGCGACACCCGCCTCGTCGGAGTCGGTCGCGCCCGGCACCCGAGCGCGTTGCGCACCGAACGCTGGGCGCTCGGCGGCCACACCCACCCGCTCGCCAGCCGTGCCGATTAGCGGACGCTCGCCGGGGGCGACGAGATTGTCCGGGTGCGCCGACCGGCGTACGAACGGAACGATCTCTTCGGTCCGGCCCTCGTGTCGATCGTGGAGAAGGGCGCGGTTGGGTCGATGCCGCCAATCGAGGTCGGGCGCACCGAGGAACCGCGCGGCGTCGCTGGTCGGCACGTTCAGCAGCACGACGCCGGCGACGTTGTCGTGCGCCGTCGCGCCGCCGGTGTCCTCCCCGAACCGCCGCAGGCCGCGCCACCACCCGAACAGGTGCACACCGCGCCCCGGACCGTCGTCGAGCACGGCACGCAGGTCGGCCGCGCCGTCCAGGCCGAAACCGAACACGTACGTGTGCGTGGCTCCGGGGTCGACGACGACGGCCTGCAGGCCAGTTGCGTCGACCAGCTCGACGTTGTGACCACTCCGCGCGAGCGCAGCGCCAAGCTCCTCGGCGATCCCGGCCGTCAGAACGCTCAGCGGAGCGAGCACGAAACGCACAAGCCCTGGCTCGCGCTGTGTCGCGAGCGACCGCGCGGCAGCGTCCAGGATGTCGGCACCGGTCTCGCTCGGCCCGATCACCGCGAGGTGCCGGCCGGGCGTGGCGTCGAGCGGGAAGCCGGCCAGCGACAGCGACACGTCCATGGCCCGGCCGACGTACGCCGTGATTCGATTTGTGGACGGAAGTCGCGACGGCAGGTGATGCGTCGCACCGCCCTCGAACACGTGCGGCGGCGCCGCGCCAGCCGGGCGGGCGAGCCACAGCCGTCGGCGCAACGTCGCCAGCGTGCGCGGCTCGGCGTGCGGATCGGGGAAGTCGACGAGACGCTCGTGCGCGCGTGCCGCGCCGCTCGGGCCGCCGAGACCACCGGCGGTGTTGACCACCGCCGTGCCCAGACGCAACGCGCCGGCCGACGAGTTGCGGACATCGAGCACGTCGGAACCGCCGGGCAGTGCGATGCGGACCGGGAATTGGCCGAAGGTGGAGTCGCGCTTCGCGGACAGCGGTTCCATCCCGCGCATCGTCTGGGTCGCGAGGATCAGATGGACCCCACACGTGCGGCCCTTACGAGCGATCGAGTCCAGCAGACTGACCGCTTGCCGCCCAATGTCGTCGTCGCCGCCCAGCAGGACGTGGAACGCGTCGATGACGCAGACGATCCGGGGCAGCGACACGGTCTCGCGCAGTTCGGCGAAGCG
>Ga0126377_10001062_pt1 | contig 17631 bp, 14 predicted proteins | sample PanSoiMetPlot_22_FD_92647 | JGI IMG/M metagenome (GOLD analysis project Ga0126377, IMG submission 92647) | Tropical forest soil microbial communities from Panama - MetaG Plot_22 | ecosystem: Environmental > Terrestrial > Soil > Tropical forest > Bulk soil | place: Panama | collected 2016-02-17 | reverse complement strand
CAGTTCGCCGTGCCCGCGTCCGACACCGAGCTGCGCACCGAGATCACGCGCGTCGTCGGGGAGCTGTTCGGGGTGCCGGCGATCGCCGCCGACGACCAGCGGCTGGTGGTCAACTCGCGTCCACTCGTCGAGTGGTTCCAGCAGCTCGGCTTCGTCGGCACGTCGCTGACCAAGCAGGTGCCGGCGTGGGTCTTCGGCCTGCCGACCGCGCAGCGGCTGGCGTTCCTCGGCGGCTGGGTCGACGCCGACGGGTACGTCACGCCGAAGCGTGACGGCTCGATCGCACTTACCAGCGGGAACCTTCCGTTGCTGCACCAGGCCGTGGAGCTCGCGGTGCTCTGCGGGCTGCGCACCAGCTCGGTCCACGAGTTCTCGAGCAGGCACCCCTTCGACCCCGAGCGCCGGATCACCGGCTTCCGCCTCGGCATCTCCGGGGACTTCGACCGGCTCGACTGCCGCAACCCCAAGCGCACCGCCCGCTTCGGCCGGCGTCGCTATTTCCACTCGAACGCGACCGCGAAGGGCACGACGTTCCGTACCCACACGACCGAGCACCTCGGCTTCGCGCGGGTGACCTCGATCACGCCGGGTGAGGTCGAGCCGGTCTACGACATCGAGGTGGACGGCCCCCACAACTTCATCGCCGAGGGCATGGTCGTCCACAACTCCGAGGTCGTGTACCACAAGGTCCGCGAGGACCTGGAGCGCCAGGGCGTGGTCTTCCTCGACACCGACACGGCACTGCGCGAGCACGAGGAGACCTTCCGCGAGCACTGGGCGACGGTGATCCCGGCGAACGACAACAAGTTCGCGGCGCTGAACTCGGCGGTGTGGTCCGGCGGCTCGTTCGTGTGGGTGCCCGAAGGCGTCAACGTCGAGATCCCGCTCCAGGCCTATTTCCGCATCAACTCGCAGAACATGGGCCAGTTCGAGCGGACGCTGATCATCGCCGAGCCCGGCTCCAGCGTGCACTACGTGGAGGGTTGCCTGCCGGCCGGTGAGCTGGTCGCGATGGCCGACGGCGACCACCGCCCGATCGAGGCGGTCAAGGTCGGCGACCGGGTGCTCACGCACGAGGGCCGGCCGGCGCGGGTGAAGGCGATCCAGGCCCGCGACCACCGCGGCCCGCTGTACACCTTCACCCCGGTCTCGCCCGCCAACGCGTTCCGCGTGACGGGCGAGCATCCCGTGCGGGTCGTGCGCCGGCGGGACGTGCTCGTCAAGCGGGCACCACGTAACGGCTGGAAGCCGGAGGTGGACAGCGCCAAGCTCCTCGCCGCCGCCCCGCAGTGGGTCGAGGCCAGGGACGTCGGTGAGGGCGACTTCCTCGTCTTCCCCAAGCCACGGCCGGCGCCCGCTCGGTCGGTGCTGCCGCTGGAGTTCGCCCGGCTCGCCGGGTACTACCTCGCGGACGGCTCAGCCAGCCTGGTCAACGGGTACAAGGCGCTGCAGTTCTCGCTGCACATCGACGACACGGACTCGGTCGACGAGATCCGACGCCTGTGCAAGGACCTCTACGACAGCGCGGGTTCCGTGCTCTGGAACGAGCCCGAGCACGAGGTGCGCGTGCTCGTCTACACCAAGGGCGGCTACGAGGCGATGCGGATGCACGTCGGCACCCGCTCGCACACCAAGCGGCTCTCGCCGGACCTCATGGGGCAGGACGAGGAGTTCGTGGAGCGCCTGCTCGAGGCCTACCTGCGTGGCGACGGCTGCACGGTCACCCGCAGCGGTGCGACCTGGCGGCGGGCGAACACGACCTCGCGGGTGCTGGCCTTCCAGCTGCAGGCGATCATCGCGCGGCTCGGCTGGTACGCGACGGTGAGCCTGGACCGTGCTGGCGGGCCGGGGGAGATCCTCGGCCGCCGCCAGGTGGTCCGGCCGGACATCTACCGGGTGCAGTGGACCGTCGGCGGGCGCGGTCCGCGGCGAGTCCGCGACGCGGGCGACCACTTCCTCGTGCCGGTGCAGCGCATCGCGGTGGAGGAGTTCGACGGGCTCGTGCACAACCTCGACGTCGAGGAGCCTGACAGCTACCTCGCCGGGGGCTTCGCCGTCCACAACTGCACCGCGCCCGTGTACTCCTCGGACTCGCTGCACTCGGCGGTGGTGGAGATCATCGTCAAGCCGGGCGCGAAGGTCCGGTACACGACCATCCAGAACTGGTCGAACAACGTCTACAACCTGGTGACCAAGCGCGCCGCCGCTTACCGGAATGCGACGATGGAGTGGATTGACGGGAACATCGGTTCCAAGATCACGATGAAGTACCCCGCGGTGCTCATGCTCGGTGAGCACGCCCACGGCGAGGTGCTGTCGGTCGCGTTCGCCGGCCGCGGGCAGCACCAGGACGCGGGCGCCAAGCTCACCTTCGCCGCGCCCAACACCACCGGCCAGATCGTCTCCAAGTCGATCAGCCGGGACACCGGGCGCACCAGCTACCGGGGCCTCATCAAGGTGGAGGAGCAGGCGCCCGGGGTGAAGGCGACGGTGCGCTGCGACGCGCTCATGCTCGACGACGACTCGCGTTCGGACACCTACCCGTACATGGACATCAAGCAGGAGGACGTGACCCTCGGGCACGAGGCCACGGTCTCCAGGATCGGCGACGACCAGCTGTTCTACCTGCGCTCGCGTGGGCTCACCGAGGCGGAGGCCGCCGCGATGATCGTGCGCGGCTTCGTGGAGCCGGTCGCCAGGGAGCTGCCCATGGAGTACGCGCTGGAGCTGAACCGGCTGATCGCGCTGCAGATGGAAGGGGCGATCGGCTGACGATGGCCAGCGACGCCCTGACCCTTCGGACCCTGGACCACGAGACCCTCGGCGCCTGGTCGGACGCGCTGGGCGATCCGGCCTGGCTGCGGCAGCGGCGCGCCGAGGCGCTCACCACCCTCGGCAAGCTGGAGCGGCCGACCAACCGCGAGGAGGCGTGGCGGTTCACCGACCCCAAGCGGGCCGGGCTGGACCGCCATGCGCTGCTGCGCAGCGCCGGCGAGCGGTCGGTCGGCGGGGAGGCCGCCGGCGTGCTCGGCGGCGAGGAGGACCTCGAGCTCGGCGGGATCGTCACCACGGTCGACGGTGCGGCGACCGGCGCGACGCTCGCGGGCGAGCTGGCCGAGGCGGGCGTGGTCCTCACCGACCTGCTGACCGCCGCCCGGGAGCACCCGCACCTGGTCGAGCCCCGCTTCATGACCACCGCGGCCCCGGTCGGCGACGACTGGTTCCTGGCGCTCCACGGCGCGGTGGTGAGCGCGGGGACCTTCCTGTACGTGCCGCGCGGCGTCGAGGTGCGGGTGCCGCTGGGCGCGGTCTACCGCCGCACCCTCGGCGGCGCGGCCTTCGCCCACACCCTGATCGTGGTCGAGCCCGAGGCCTCGCTCACCTTCGTCCAGCAGCACAGCTCCCCGGCGGACCTGGCAGCCCGCTCGTTCTTCCACGGGGTCACCGAGGTGCTGATCGGTGAGCGCGCCTCGGTCCACTTCCTGACCCTGCAGGAGTGGGGGAGCGCCTCGGTCAACCACTTCGGGCTGCAGCGGGTCGAGGTCGGCCGCGACGCACGCTACCGCTCGTTCGTCGTCACCCTCGGCGGCGGCACGGTCCGCATCTCCCCCGAGACGCGGATGTACCAGGGCGCGGAGGCCGACTTCCTCGGCGCCGCGTTCGCCGACGCCGGCCAGCGCTTCGAGCACCGCACCACCACGCACCACGTCGAGCCGCACGGCCGCAGCCAGCTGCTGTTCAAGGGCGGGCTCCTTTCCGGCGCGACGAACGTCCTGTACGGCAACGTGGTCATCCACCCGGGCGCGCGCGGCACCGACGCCGGCCAGACGATGCGCAACCTGGTCCTCGGCCGGGGGGCCCACGCCGAGGCGATCCCGTTCCTGGAGATCTCCAACTCCGACGTCAAGTGCGCGCACGCCGCCGCCACCGGCCGCCTGGACGAGCTGCACCTGTTCTACCTGCAGTCGCGCGGGGTCCCGCGCGACGAGGCCCGCCGCATGGCGGTGTTCGGCTTCTTCGAGGAGATCCTCGCAAGGGCGACCGTGCCGGCGGTCCGCCGCCGCCTGGAGGCCGCCCTCGAAGCCGAGCTGGAGCGGGAGCTGGTGGCCGAGCGCGCGCGGCTGCGCGAGCGGCCCGCGGGCCCGGAGGGCGGGTGATGCCGTTCGTGCGCCTGGCCGGCCTGTCCGAGCTGCAGCCGGACGCCGCGCTGCGGGTGGAGCTCGACGAGGACAACGCCGTCGCGCTGGTGCACACCGCCGCGGGCGAGGTGTACGCGCTCAACGACGTCTGCACCCACGAGGAGTACCCGCTCTCCGAGGGCTGGGTGGAGGACCGCCAGATCGAGTGCGCGCTGCACGGCAGCCGCTTCGACCTGAAGACCGGCGATCCCGACGTGCCGCCCGCGGTCGTCCCGGTGCGCACCTACCCGGTGCGGGTCGAGGGCGACGACGTGCTGGTGGACCTGCCGGACGCGCTGGCCACACTGCTGGAAGGGTAAGGAGCGACCACTGACGATGACCACCGACGGATCCAACGCCCGGAGCCGGGCGCCCGCCCCGCCCGCCGAGCCGATCCTGGTCGTCTCCGGCCTGCGGGTCGGCGTCGACGGCAAGGAGATCCTCAAGGGCGTCGACCTCGCCGTGGAGCGCGGCAAGGTCCACGCGCTGATGGGCCCGAACGGCTCGGGCAAGTCCACCCTGGCGTACGCGCTCGCCGGCCACCCCCGCTACGCGATCACCGGCGGCACGGCCACCTTCAAGGGCGAGGACCTCGCCGACCTCACCCCCGACGAGCGCGCCCGGCTGGGGATGTTCCTGGCCATGCAGTACCCGGTGGAGGTCCCCGGCGTCTCGGTCACCAACTTCCTGCGGTCGGCGGTCAACGCGGTCCGCGGCGAGGACCTGCCGGTGCGGCAGTTCGCGCGCGAGCTGCGGGAGCAGATGACGCTGCTGGACATGGACCCGCGCTTCGCCGAGCGGCACCTCAACGAGGGCTTCTCCGGCGGAGAGAAGAAGCGGCACGAGATCCTGCAGATGGCGCTGCTCCGCCCGGAGCTGGCGATCCTCGACGAGACCGACTCCGGTCTGGACGTGGACGCCCTGCGCGTGGTCGCCGAGGGCGTCAACCGGCTGCGCGGCCCGGCCGGGGCGGCGGCGGACCCGGCGGACGGCGCCGGCGAGCCGCGGGTCGGTCCCGGCGTCCTGCTGATCACGCACTACACCCGGATCCTGCGCTACATCCGGCCCGACGTGGTGCACGTGATGCTGGACGGGCGGATCGTGCGGACGGGCGGGCCGGAGCTGGCCGACCGGCTGGAGGAGCAGGGCTACGAGCCGCTGCGTGCGGGCGCGGGAGCGGGCTCGTGACCACCGCCGCCCGCGCCGCCGCGCTGGACCCCGCGAGGCTGCGGGGGGACTTCCCGATCCTGGAGCGCCGGGTCGACGCCAGGCCGCTGGTCTACCTGGACTCCGCCGCCACCAGCCAGAAGCCCGAGGCCGTGCTGACCGCCATGGACGGCTACTACCGCTGGCACAACGCCAACGTCCACCGCGGGCTGCACACGCTGGCGGAGGAGGCCACCGCCATGTTCGAGGCGGCGCGCGGCACGGTGGCCCGGTTCGTCGGCGCCAGCCGGCGCGCGACCGTGTTCACCAAGAACGCCACCGAGGCGATCAACCTGGTCGCCTACGCGTGGGGCCTGCGCAACCTCGCGGCCGGCGACGAGATCCTCGTCACCGAGATGGAGCATCACGCCAACCTGGTGCCCTGGCAGCTCGTGGCCGGGTTCACCGGCGCCCGCGTCCGCGCGCTGCGGGTCGGCGACGACTTCCGGCTGGACCTGGAAGCGCTGGACCGCGTGCTCACCGAGCGGACCAGGATGGTCGCGGTCAGCGCGATGTCCAACGTGCTGGGCACCGTCAACCCGGTCGCGCGGATCGCCGAGCGGGCGCACGCCGCCGGGGCGCTGGTGCTCGCCGACGCCTCGCAGGCCGTGCCGCACGCGGGCGTCACGCTCGGCGGGCTCGGGGTGGACTTCATGGCCTTCACCGGCCACAAGATGCTCGGGCCGATGGGGATCGGCGTGCTCGCCGCGCGCGAGGAGCTGCTCGACTCGATGCTGCCGTTCCTGGGCGGCGGGGAGATGATCCGCGACGTCGAGATCGATGGTTCCACATGGAACGACATCCCCTGGCGGTTCGAGGCCGGCACGCCCAACGTCGCCGAGGCCGTCGGGCTGGCGGCGGCGGTCGAGTACCTCGACGGCGTCGGGATGGACCGGGTGGCGGCGTGGGAGCGGCAGCTCGGCTCGTACGCGCTGGAGCGGCTCGCCGCGGTCGAGGGGGTGCGGATCCTGGGTCCGGCGGACACGGAACACCGCGGCGGTCAGATCTCGTTCACGCTGGCGGACGTCCACCCGCACGACGTCTCGCAGGTGCTGGACGCGGACGGCGTCGCGGTCCGGGCCGGCGACCACTGCGCCAAGCCGCTGCACCGGCGGTTCGGCGTGACGGCCAGCACCCGGGCGTCCCTGTACCTGTACAACACCGTCGAGGAGATCGACACGCTGGTCGAGGCGCTCGGCCGCGTGCGCGCCCTGTTCATCCGCTGATCCGGAAGGAAGGCCACGAGCTTCGTTGAGTCTGGAAGACCTCTACCAGGAGATCATCCTGGATCACTACGCCAAGCCCCGCCACGCGGGGCGGCTGGACGACGCGCAGGTCGAGGTGCGCCACTTCAACCCGGTCTGCGGCGACGAGGTGGTGCTGGGACTGCGCCTGGACGGCGGCCGCGTCGAGGCGATCGCGATCCAGCCGCGCGGCTGCTCGATCTCGCAGGCGTCCGCCTCGATCATGGCCGAGCAGGTCGCCGGCAGGCCGGTCGACGAGGCGCTGGCCCGCGGGGACGCGTTCCGGCGGCTCATGCACGGCGAGGGCGAGCCGGACCAGGACGCGCTCGGCGACGGGTTGGCGTTCGCGGGCGTGGCCAGGTACCCGGTGCGCGTCAAGTGCGCGCTCCTCGGCTGGATGGCGCTGAAGGACGCGCTGGCGCGGGCCGGGGCGAGCAAGGAGGTGGCCGGTGGCGACCGATGAGCAGATCCTCGAGGCCATGAAGGAGGTGGAGGACCCCGAGCTCGGCGTGAACGTCGTCGACCTCGGCCTGGTCTACGGCATCCACCATGCCGACGACGGCCGGCAGGTCACCCTCGACATGACCCTCACCTCGGCGGCCTGCCCGCTGACCGACATGATCGTCGGCGCGGCCCGGGCGGCCCTGATCGGGGTGGACGGGATCGAGGACGTCGACGTCAACTGGGTCTGGACGCCGCCGTGGGGGCCCGAGCGCCTCACCGAGGACGGCAGGATGGAGCTGCGGGCGATGGGGTTCGCCATCTGACCGGACGCGGGGCCGGTGCCCCGCACACCTCGACGAGCGACCGCGCCAGCGAACCCGGGGCCGGGCCACGGAGCCCTGACCCGGGAGCATTTCGACGAAGGAGCCTGCAGATCATGGTCCTGCCCGCGCTGGTCGAGCCCGAGTCGGAGCTCGGCCGCGACGAGATCGCGCGCTACTCCCGCCACCTGATCATCCCCGAGTTCGCCATGACGGGGCAGCGGCGGCTGCGCGACGCCCGCGTCCTGCTCATCGGCGCGGGCGGGCTCGGCTCCCCCAACGCCATGTACCTCGCGGCGGCGGGGGTGGGGGAGATCGGCCTGGTCGACTTCGACGTGGTGGACGCGTCCAACCTGCAGCGGCAGGTGATCCACGGCACCAGCGACATCGGCCGGACGAAGCTGGACAGCGCCGCCGACTCGATCAGGGAGATCAACCCCTCGGTGCGGGTCACCCTGCACGACACCCGCCTCGGCTCCGACAACGCCCGTGCGCTGATCCGCGGCTACGACCTCGTGGTCGACGGCTCGGACAACTTCCCCACCCGCTACCTGGTCAACGACGCCTGCGTGCTCGAGGGCAAGCCGTACGTGTGGGGCTCGATCTTCCGCTTCGAGGGGCAGGCGAGCGTCTTCTGGGCCGAGCACGGACCCTGCTACCGCTGCCTGTACCCCGAGCCGCCGCCGCCGGGGATGGTCCCCTCCTGCGCGGAGGGCGGCGTGCTCGGCGTGCTCTGCGCGACGGTCGGGTCGGTGCAGGCCACCGAGGCGGTCAAGCTGCTCACCGGGATCGGCCGGCCGCTGGTCGGCCGCCTGCTGATCTACGACGCGCTCGAGATGGGGTTCAAGGACATCCGGGTCCGCAAGGACCCGGGCTGCGCGCTCTGCGGCGACAACCCGACGATCACCGAGCTGATCGACTACGAGGCGTTCTGCGGGGTCGTCTCCGAGGCCGCGCAGGAGGCCGCGGCGACCGCCTCGCTCACGCCGGCCCAGCTCGCCGAGCGGCTGGCCGCCGGCGAGCGGCTGCGGCTGGTCGACGTGCGCGAGCCGCACGAGTGGGAGATCAGCCGCCTCCCCGACGCGCAGCTCATCCCGCTGGGCGACCTGCCCGGCCGGCTGGCCGAGCTGCCGCAGACCGAGCCGATCGTCGTCTACTGCAAGACCGGCGTCCGCTCCGCCGAGGCGCTCGCCCTGCTCAAGCAGTCGGGCTTCTCGACGGCCAGGCACCTGGGCGGCGGCATCAACGCCTACGCCCGCACCGTCGACGCGTCGATCCCGCAGTACTGAGCCCGACCGGGCTCGGCAGGACCGCCCCGCCCCACGAGCGCCGCGTTCCCCGCACGCCCCGACCGTGCGAGGGGCCGAGCGTCGGGTGAGGGTCTGGTGGCGTCGTACTCGTTCGTCACGATTGCATCACAGGTGCCACCAACGTTGGCGAGTTCTGCGAGTTCGGACTGAATTGAACCTTTTCGAGCGACTTGCAGCCGATCGGGCTCCTCGTGCTTCACTACATCCTCGGCATTCCGCCTCCCGGGATCCCGCCTGTCAGGGCGGGGACCACCGGTGATGCGGGCAGGCGAATGCGGCTGTCGAGTTGTCCTAGAGCAACGCATTTAGAGTCTCCGGTCCGGCTCTCGATCAGTTCGTCGATGCGCTCGAACGCGCTCCGCCATGACAGGGCGGCGTGCGGCACCGGTCCGGAGCCGTGACGAAGGAGCCCCATGCGCCACGCGAGCCGGTCCCTGGCCGTCCTGATCCTGATCCTCGTCGTCGGGTCGGCTTCCCTGGTGGCGGCCCACGAGCTGGGGGCGTTCGGCGGTGACGACGGCGACGCCACGGCGAGCGACGCCGCCGCCGGGAACGTCCGGCCCGGACCGCCGCGCCGCGGCGGCGCCGACGCGCCGGACCTCACCCGCTCCCGGTCCGGGGACGGCAACAAGGCGCAGTTCGCGCCCGACCGCGTGCTGGTCAAGTTCCGCAGCGGCAACGCGCAGAGCCAGTCGGACACGCTCGAGGCGGCCCAGGCGTCCGAGCTGGAGCGCACCGACGGCGTCGTCGTCGCCAAGGTGGACCCGGGTGCCGAGGTCGAGCAGGTCGTCGACGAGCTCGCGGACGAGCCGACGGTCGCGCGCGTCGAGCCCGACTTCCTGCGGACCGTCGACGCCTGCGGCGCGACCTGCTGGCAGCTCGGGCCGAGCCCGGGCGTCAACGCGGCCCCGCTGCACGCGCGCGGGAGCACCGGGACCGGCAACGTCGTCGCGGTGCTGGACTCCGGTGTCGACGACTCCATCGCCGACCTGCAGGGCAAGGTCCTCGCCAAGCGCGTGTGCGACCCCGACAACCAGCTCTGCGCCCCGGGTGGCGGCGCCGGCGGCCACGCCACGATCGTCGCCAGCCTGATCGCCGCCAAGGACGACGGCACCGGGATCACCGGCGTGGCGCCGGGCGCGCGCATCAAATCCTGGAAGGTCGACACCGACTCCGGGTCGATCCCGACCTCGGCGGTCGTGGCGGCGCTCGAGGAGGTCGCCGCGGACCCGGACGTCGACGTGGTGAACATGAGCTTCAGCGGCCAGCGCATGTCGGCCTTCGAGCGGGACGCCGTCAACGACGTCCTCAAGGCCGGCAAGACGATGGTCGCGTCCGCCGGCAACGACGCCAGCTACGCCCCGCAGTACCCCGCGGGCTACCGCGGGGTCGTGTCGGTCGGGTCGACCGACGCCCAGGGCAACGCCGCCTGGTTCTCGTCCTACGGCAAGGTGGACGTCGTCGCCCCCGGCGTGTGCGTCGCGGCCTCCGGTCAGCCCGGCGCCACCAGCGCGGCCGGCTGCCCGGCCTCCGGCCAGGCCGGTGTGGTGCTGGTCAGCGGCACCTCGTTCTCCGCCCCCCTGGTGGCCGGGGTGGTCGCGCTACGGCACGCCGCCTCGCCGCTGCGCGACCGTCTCGGCGTGGAGGGGACGGCGTCGGGGATCGCCGGCCTGAGCCCCGACGAGGCCAAGCGCCGCGGCCACGGGCTGGTGAACGCGGCCGCCTGGGACGCCACCTTCGCCGCCGACGCCGAGCCGTACCTGGTCGTCGAGGCCGCCAGCCAGCTGCCGCACCAGGACACCACCTGGGAGGCCTTCGTGCTGCGCAGCAGCGGGCCGCTGGAGCTCGGCTCGGCGCTGGTCACCTTCGGCGGCGCGGCGGGCGGCACCGCCGGCCTCTCCCTGCTGGAGACCGGCGTGTTCAAGGCCTCCACCGCCTCCGGGACGCTCCCGGCGGGCGCGCAGGTCGCGACCGCCTCCACCGCGCTCGATCCCGGCGTGCTGGCCGGGACGGACGCGGCGCGCGCGGCGGACTCCGGCGCGACGCCCGACGCGGCGCCCGAGCCGGCGACGACCACGACCGAGCCGGCGGCGGGCGGCGAGGAGCCGGCCGCGGGGGAGCCGGCCGCCGAGGAGCCGACGACGACGACCGAGCCGGCGGCGGGCGGCGAGGAGCCCGCCGGGGACGCGCCGGCCGATGACACCGCGGCCGCCGACGAGCCGGCGGCGACGACGACGACCGAGCCGGCGGCGGGCGGCGAGGAGCCGGCCGCCGAGGAGCCGGCGGCCACGACCACGACCGAGCCGGCGGGCGGCACCGGCACGCGCGGCGACGAGCCGGAGCGGCAGCCGGCGGCCCTGCCGGCCGGGCCGCTCCAGCTCACCGGCTCGGTGCCCGTCCGGGTGCTGCGGGCCGACGACCAGGCGCCCGGCGTGGGCTTCTTCGCCGGCGGGTCGACGCCGTGGCGGCGCAGCGACTCCCTCCAAGGGGGCGGCGCCGGCCCGATCGCCAACGAGGACGTCGACGACGTGTGGTCGCTGAACCTGCGCAAGGGCGACAAGCTCAGCGCCGAGCTGCGCGGCGGCAGGAGCTTCGGCCTGGCCCTGTACAGCCCCGAGACCACCGACGTCCTGGGGCAGTGGGACCTGATCCTCAAGGAGGGCGACCAGACCGCCGACGGCCTCAAGCTCGCGTTCACCGCGGAGGCCGACGGGACCTACCTGCTGGACGCGTACGCGCTCGGGCTGGAGTCCGGCAGCCCGGGCTCGGGGTCGTACACGCTCACCGTCTCCCTCGCCCCCGGCGGCGGGCAGGCGGCGCCGGTCCAGTTCAACGCCCCGTTCTGCAGCCCCAACGGCGACGGCTGGGGAGAGACCTGCAACTGGACCATCGACGCCCAGACCGGCGGCAGCGCCAGCTCCTCCATCCGCTCGGGCGACGACCGCGAGATCCGCTCGATGGCCGGATCCGGCCAGCAGAGCTGGGACGGGACCGGCGCGGGCGGGGTCGCGCAGCCCGACGGGCAGTACTCCCTGTGGGTGGTGCTGCGCGACGCGCAGTCGGTTCCGGGCAGGACGCTGGTGTACACCCAGGAGCTGACCCTGGACCGCGCGCGGCCGGTGGCCTCCTCGGCGGCGGCCTCGCCCAACCCGTTCGAGCCCGTGCCGGCCGACGGGGACCGCGACACCACCACGTTCAGCGCGAACTCCAACGAGTACTCGCTGCTGCGGGTGTTCGTGTACAAGGTCGTCGACGACGAGCGCATCCTGATCAAGACGGTCCAGGCGCCCGCCTACCAGCCCGCCGGGCGGATCACGGCGGCGTGGAACGGCGTGGACGGCCGCGGCGTGATGACCCCGCCGGGCTACTACGAGTTCCTGACCCACGTGATCGACCCGTCCGGCAACCGCGTCGGCCTGGCGCGGCTGCCGGTGAGGATCACCTGACCGCGGTCAGGTGACCGCCGCGCCACCGGCGCGCGACCCGAGGCCTGGTGCCGGCGGCCTACCGGCGGCCAGGACCAGGCCCGTCGCCAGTACGGTCGGCGCCAGGGCGCGCATGCTCGAGGCGAAGTGGGCGAGCAGGCCGGCCGACAGGCACAGCCCGTAGACCCCGAGCACCAGCGCGGTCCAGCCGAGCAGGCCGCGGCGGCGCGCGCCGGCGACCACGCCGGCCACCGCCAGGCCGAGCGAGCCCAGCATCGCCACCAGCGCGAGCGGCCCGACCGGCAGGTCCGGCGACCAGCGGCCCGCCGCCATCGCGCCGACGGTCCCGACCCAGCCGACCAGGGGCGGCGAGACGGCGCCGGCCGCCTCCGCGTCGCCGCCGCTGGCGGGGACCCGCGCCAGCACCCACGCGCTCCACAGCGCGAGCGCGAGCGCGCCGGGGACGATCACCGCCGCGGCCTCGCCGAGCCGCCGGCGCAGGCCGCCCCCGCCGGTGACCGCGGCCACGCCCGCGGCGAGCGCGAACACGAGGTAGGTCTCCTTGGCCAGCCCCGCGCCCGCGAACGCCAGCCCGGCCGGCAGCGCCCGGTGCTCGCGGGCCAGGACCAGCCCCACCAGGACCAGCGCGAGGCCGAGCGGCTCCGCGGTCCCGAACGCCACGCCGACCGCGACCCCCGGGACCGCGCACAACGCGAGCCCGAGCCAGCCCTGCCGGCCGGCGCCGCCCAGCAGGCGGGCGCCGGCCGCCGCGCCCAGCGCCAGCGCGAGCGGCCCCGCGGCCAGCAGGGTCGCGAGCGGGATCCTGGCGCTCCCGCCGGCGGCGAGCAGCCAGCCGGCGGCCGGGAGCAGGGGCCTGCCGGCGCGGTAGCGCGGCAGGTCGAACCCGCGCGCCGGGTCGTCCAGCAGCAGCGGGTCGTAGGCCAGGCCCAGGAACCACTGCCCGTCGTACCCGGTGCCGGGGAACACCCGCACGCGGACGCCCCGCTCCGCGAACCGCTCGTCCAGGCCGTAGGTCGAGCCGACCTGGAACGGCGCGGTGAGGTCCATCCCGAAGCGGGCGAGCTGCAGCCCGAGCAGCACCGCCCCGACGCCGACCGCGGCCGCCGCGACGAGCAGCGGGCGCCGCCAGGCCGGCGGGCTCGGGGCGACAGGAGCCATCGCAGGATCGTATGCGGCCGGATGCGCAGGCCGAAAATCCCTTGACCGTCCCCGCCGTGCTCTGCCAACCTGCTGAGGCTCGACCCCGGAACACCGGGTTCGTCGGCGTGAGGGAAACCACGTGATGGAAGCCAGTCGTGCGGAGGAGCGTGCCGTGAGGTCCGGAGCCTGGCGGACTGTCCTGAGCCCTGGAGGGTTCGGGGGTGCAGTGTGCCCGGAGCCGGGTCACCAGGCCGAGCGCGGCCGGCGGATCACCCCCACGGCGACGGCCCAGCTCATGCCCACCTACCAGGTCGACCTCAAGGCCTTCGCGGCCGCGAAACACCGGGAGGACCGCACCTAGGACCTCCCCCGGAGCAGGGCTCCGGAGCACCGCGAAGGCCGTGGGCGAACCCCACGGCCTTCTTGTTTGCCCGACCGGCGCACGCCGGGGCACCCGTCCCGGCAGGCCATGTCCACAAGGAGCGATCGAGATGCTGCCCCTGGAGCTGCTCACGCCGGTCCTCGACGTGGTCGACCCGACCACGCTGCCGTGCGTGCAGACCGGGCCTGACCTGTTCTTCTCGGAGTCACCGGGCGAGCTCGAGGCGGCCAAGCTGCTGTGCCGCCCCTGCCCGGTCCGTGCCCAGTGCCTCGCGGGCGCCGTCGAGCGCGGCGAGCCGTGGGGCGTGTGGGGCGGCGAGGTGTTCCACCTCGGCCAGCCGGTGCCGTTCAAGCGGCCTCGCGGGCGGCCGCGCAAGCACGCGACCCCGCCCGTGCCCGCGCTGTTCGGCACCGAGGCCGCCAAGGCCTCCTGACGCGCCGGCCGCCGCGGCGCCCCGGCCACCCACGCCGGGGCGCCGCGTCGCCCCCCCTCGCGCGGGCCCGGATCAGCGGGGCCCGGACCGCGGACCCCGGTCACGAATTCTTATAACAAGCTCTTATAACAAGCTTTTATAACGGGGCTCTTATCACGGAATCTTATTGAGCAGGGCTAACGTTGTCGTGACGATTTGACGGTGGGCTGCGTCCGGCGCCGCTGCTTCATGTGCCCTCCGAGCAGCGCAGACGGCGAAAAATGGGTGCGGGACGCCCGGCGCGCAATTGCTGGGAGGGTCATCCGTCCGGCGCTATCCTACGTGGCGTCGACCCCCGATCCCCCCCAGCATCTTCTCCGTCATGGAGGCCAGGGATGCAGCTCGATGTCCCTCGACCCGCGCGCCCCGGGCCGTTCGGCCGCCGCGGCGCGCCCGGTCCGCCCGCGGTCACGGCAGCCGTCGCGGCAGCCGTCGTCCTCGCGGCCATGATCGCCGCGAGCCTCACCGTGCTCGCCCGGCCGGCAGGTCGGAGCCCGGCCGCCGCCCGCTGGGCGGCGGGCCCGCGTCCGGCGACGACGGAGGATCCGCGGGCCGTGGCCGCCGGCGAGTCCCGCGTCCACCGCCGCGGCCGGCCGCCCGCGACGACCGCCGGCGGAGGCACGCCGGCGCCGGACGCGACCGACCCGCCCGCGCCCGCCGCCACGCCGGCCGGAGGGACCGGCGCCGGGGCGGGCGCGCTGCCGGCGGCGCCCGCGGGCACCGCCGCGCTGCCGGGCGCCCTCAGGGACGCGCTCGCCAGCGGCGACGTCCTCGTGGTCGCGCCGGACGGCAGGCGGGGCGCTCCGGGTACCGTCACGCGCCCGCTCGGCTCGCTGGAGGCGGCGCGAGCGGCCGTCCGCAAGCTCCAGCCGCTGCGCCGTGACGTCGTCGTGCTCGTCCGCGGCGGCACGTACCGCCGCACCGGCCCGCTCGTGCTCGACGCGCGCGACGGCGGCGCCCGCGGCCACGGCGTCACCTGGCGGGCATGGCCCGGAGAGCGGCCGCTGCTGAGCGGCGGCCGGCCGGTCACGCGGTGGACCGTGGCGGGCGGGGTGTGGACCGCCCGCGTGGACGTCGCGGGCCTGCGCCAGCTCGTCGTCGACGGCCGGCGGGCGGTCCGCGCGCGCACCCCTGACGCGGGCCGGCCCGAGCTTCGCCTGCTCGACTGGGACGAGCAGGCGCGGACCGCGCGGCTGCGCGCCGCGGACGCCGCCTCGGCCCGTCCGGGGGACGAGCTGGTCGTCGCCATGACCTGGCAGCAGAAGAACCTGCGGGTCTCGGGGGTCACGCCCGACGGCGGCGGCGCGACCCTCACCTTCGCCGAGCCCGACCGCTCCACCCTGTTCGGCTCCTGGTCCAACCTGCGCGCCCCGGCGCAGCCCTTCCATCTCGAGGGAGGCAGGCAGCACCTGGACGCGCCCGGGGAGTGGTCGTTCGACCGCGCCCGCAGGACGCTGGCGTACCGGCCGCGCCCGGGTGAGCGGCCCGGCGTGACCCGCGTGGTCGCCCCCGTCGCCGAGCGCCTCCTGGACGTCCGCGGGACCCGGGCCGCCCCCGTCCGCGACCTGCGGGTCGAGGGCCTGACGTTCCAGGACACCACCTGGCTGCAGCCCGACCGGGCCGGCTACTCGCAGCTCCAGGCCGACTGGCTGGACCAGCCGCCCGGCGGGCAGCCGTACCCGGACGCGGCGATCCGCGTCGAGCACGCCCGCGGGCTGATCCTCGCGGGCAACCGGCTGCGCAACCTCGGCGGCAACGGCGTCGCGCTGGTCGGCGACGTCCACGACAGCCGGGTGCAGGGCAACGCCGTCACCGACGTCGGCGCCGGCGGCGTCGTGGTCGACCAGGCGCGCCACGCCGAGCCCGCCGACCCCGAGGTGACCGAGCGGGTCGTCGTCGCCGACAACCTGGTGGCGCGCGCCGGCCAGGACTACGCGGGCAGCGCCGGCATCCTGGTCGGCTTCGGCCGGGAGGTGCAGGTCGTCCACAACGACCTGCGTGACCTGCCGTACACGGGGATCAGCCTCGGGTGGGCGTGGGACAGTCGCCGGACCGCGGCGGCGGGCAACCTCGTCCTCTCCAACCACATCGTGCGGCCTCTCGGCAGCCTCAGCGACGGGGCAGGGATCTACCTGCTCGGCAGCCAGCCGGGCACGCGGGTCGAGGGCAACCTCGTCGAGGGCCTCGCGCGCTCCCCGAACACCTCGGACAAGCCGATCGCCGGGGTCTACCTGGACAACGGCTCCACGGGGATCCGGGTGGCCGGCAACGAGGTCCGCGGCCTGTCCGCCGCGGTCCAGCCCGCCCCCGTCCCGTTCTACCTGCAAGGCGGGATCCCGGCGCACGACAACGACGTCGCCGCCGCCACCGCCGCGGCCCCGGCGGCGGTCCGCGCCGCCGGGGCGCGCGCGGGCGCCGGCCTGCCGGCCGGCTGATCCGGCGGCCTGGCGGGCGCCCCCGGGCTCCTGTCCCAGGTCCCGCCCCTCAGGGCGTGGACGCCGGCGTGGTTGTCCACAATCTCGCCGGCGGGGCCCGGGAGGCCGCCGGCCGGTGCCACGCTCGGGCGGTCCGGTTCAGCCGCACGCCCGGGGGAGACCGGCGAGGTGGGGCTGCTCTCGCGCACCAGCTTGGCCAGGCGCTCGGCGACGGTGTCGGCCTCCTGCTGGGTCTCGGCCTCGACCATCACCCGCACCAGCGGCTCGGTCCCCGAGGCGCGCACCAGGACCAGAACCAGCGTTCACTCGTCCCCGACATCGCCCAGGACCAGCAGATCACGATCTACGGCTGGAGTACTAACTGGCCTTCCCAGCCACCACCCCAGCATCCGGATCGGGCTGGCGCCCAGGCGTCTACGACACCTGGATCGTCGCGGTCATCGACGGGTGGATGGTGCAGTGGTAGGGGAAGCTCCCCGCCTTGTCGAAGGTGAAGGAGAACGTCGCCCCGGGCGGCATCTGGTGGTCGAACGCGCCTCCGTCGGCGGTCACGGTGTGCGCGATGTCCTGCTTGTTGGTCCAGGTGACCTGCTGGCCCGTCTTGAGGTTCAGCGTCGCCGGCGTGAAGGCGAGGTTGTCGATGGTCACCGCGTTCCCGCCGCCCTGGCCGCCTGCGGTGGAGCTCGACCCGCTCCCGCCAGAGCTCGACCCGCCCCCGCCGCAGCCAGCGGTGAGCGTCCCGACCACGGCGAGCAGGGTGAACGTGACGAGCACGCGGCGCATGGGTGACCTCCTCGGATGCAGGCGCACAGCCAGCTGGTGACTCGCCCTGGGCGCCCGAGCGCGGGTGGAAGGAGTGGGTCGGTGCGTTCGGCTACCTCCAGCGACCGCTCCCAGGATGCGCCAGCCCGTTCTCCAGTTCCAGCCAAGGGCTGTCCGCGCAAGGCTGGACCATGTGGCCGGTAAGCGAGCATGCGCCCGCGCCGCAGGCGACCTAGCGGACCGCGAGCTGGCGACCGAGCCGAAGAAAGGACCTCCCGTCATGTTCAATTGT
>Ga0126377_10001061_pt1 | contig 17652 bp, 18 predicted proteins | sample PanSoiMetPlot_22_FD_92647 | JGI IMG/M metagenome (GOLD analysis project Ga0126377, IMG submission 92647) | Tropical forest soil microbial communities from Panama - MetaG Plot_22 | ecosystem: Environmental > Terrestrial > Soil > Tropical forest > Bulk soil | place: Panama | collected 2016-02-17 | reverse complement strand
GCCAGGCCCATTGCGGTGACCATGTTCACGGCGTAGAGCGAGAGGTCGTACGCCTGCCCGAGCGCCGTGGCCAGCGCGAGCGCGACGACGATCGACACGAGCGCGAGCACGATCGGCACGAGGCCGGCGACGACCGCCCCGAAGACGAGCAGCAGGACGAGGAGGGCGGCCGGGAGCCCGAACAGCAACTCGCCCGCGCGCAGGTCGTCCCTGGAAGCCTGGCCCTGGTCGGCATCCGACGTCCAGCCCCCGCTGACCGCGGCCTCGTACCCCGGCTGCGCGTCGACGCGCTGCACCGCGCGGTACACCGCCGGGATGCGCTCGTCGCCGTCCGGGCCGAGCCCGAGGAGGACCGCCCGCGCACGGCCGTTGCCCGAGACGAGGGGCCTGCCGTCCAGCGATGTGACCACGGCGGTCGCGCCCGCTGCGTGGAGGTCGCGCGCGAGCGCGCGCACGCGCGCGCCGAGCGTGCGGTCGCCGGGCCGCCCGCGCACGACCACGGTCTCGGTGAGCGCCCGATCGCGTTGCGCCGGGTCCTGCGGGAACGCCCGCGCCAGGAGCGCCGCGCCCTGCGTGGAGTCCGTCTGGCGCGTCGTCTCGATGTTCGAGGTCAGCGCCTCGCCCAGGAACAGCGCGACCACCACGGACGACGCGAGCACGGCGACGGCCCAGGCCGCGATCACGCGCACCGGATGGGCACCACACGCCGACGCAAGCCTGGCGGTCACCGCGGTCGTCTACCACACCGCCGGGCATCGGCGCGCAACTCGGTCGATGGACCTAGGACGAATTGCCTCTGGGAGCCGCGGGCAACCGGGCGGACACTCGGTGCATGACACCGAGCGAACTCATCACCGACGAAGTCACGTCGTGGCCGGGCGTGGAGGCCGGGCCGGGGCGGCGCGGCGAGTTCTCCTTCACGATCGGGCGCCGCGAGATCGGCCATCTGCACGGCGACCGCGCGGCCCACTTCTTCTTCCCGAAGGGCGTGTGGGCCAAGCTGTTCGCGCAAGGGCGGATCGGCTACCACCCGGTCTTCCCAGAGCGCGAGGGCCCGGCGGCGCGCCGGATCGACGACGAGGACGACGTCCGCGACGTGATCGCGCTGATGCGACTGAACTACGACCGCATGGTCGCCGCCACCCCCGCCCGCTGACTGCCAAGATCCCGCGCGTGGCGCGCGGCGTCGACACCCCGCACGGCCGGGCTCGCGTGCACCTGCACCTCGAGGAAAAGCCCGCGGGCGCGCTCGTTCTCGGTCACGGGGCGGGCGGCGGCGTCACGTCGCGCGATCTCGTGACCGCGACGAACGCCGCGGCCGCGGCCGGCTGGAGCGTCGTGCTCGTCGAGCAGCCCTACCGCGTCGCCGGCAGGCGCTCACCCGCTCCGGCCGCGCAGCTCGACGCCGCCTGGACCACCGTCGTCGACAACCTCCGGGCGAAGGAGCTCCGCGATCTGCCGCTCGTCGCCGGCGGGCGGTCGTCGGGCGCGCGGGTCGCCTGTCGCACCGCGGAAGCGACCGGCGCGATCGGCGTGCTGTGCCTCGCGTTCCCCGTGCACCCGCCCGGGCGGCCCGAGAAGACCCGCCTGGCGGAGCTCGACGCGGTCAAGGTTCCGGTGCTCGTCGTCCAGGGCGAGCAGGACCCGTTCGGCATGCCGCCGAAACGGCGGGGCCGCAAGGTGGTGGTGGTGCCCGGCAACCACAGCCTCAACCGCGAGGCGGCGACCGTCGGCGCAGCTATCGAGAAGTGGCTCGCTACGGTCAAGCGATGATCGCTCCCTTCGTCGACGCCGCCTGGCTGGCCGACCACATCGACAGCGTCGTCGTCTGCGACGTGCGCTGGTACCTCGACGGGCGTTCGGGCCGCGCCGCCTACGAGAGCGGCCACCTTCCCGGCGCGATCTGGATCGACCTGGCGACCGACCTGTCGGCGCCGGCGAGCGACAGCGAGGGCCGCCACCCGTTTCCGGCGCCGGAGGCCTTCGCCGCCGCGATGGCCGCGCGGGGTATCGGCGACGAGGACACTGTCGTGGCCTACGACGACGACGGTGGCGCCGTCGCGGCGCGGCTCGTCTGGATGCTGCGCGCTACAGGCCACGAGGCCGCGCTCCTCGACGGAGGCATCGGCGCGTGGCGCGGTCCGTTGTCGACCGAGCCGCAGACGCGGCAGCCGGCGACGTTCACGCCGCGGCCATGGCCGGAAGAACGCCTGGTCGGCATCGACGAGGTGGCCGCGACCGGCGACGTCCTCATCGACGCGCGCGCGGCCGACCGCTTCGCGGGCGCGCACGATCCCTACGACCCGCGCTTCGGACACATCCCCGGCGCCCGCAGCCTCCCGACGCGCGAGCACCTCGGCGCCGACGGCCGGCTGCAGGATGCCGAGGCGCTGCGCGCGCGGTTCGCCGCGGTCGGCATTGAGCCGGGCGTCGACGTGGTCTCGTATTGCGGCGGCGGCGTCACCGCGTGCCACAACCTGCTCGTGATGGAGCACGCCGGGCTCACGCAGGGCCGCCTGTACCCAGGGTCGTGGTCGCAATGGAGCCGCGACCCCGAGCGGCCGATCGCGACCGGCCGCTAAGCGCCGTTCTCGCTCCGCACCGCCGCGAGCTCGCCGATCAGGCGCCCCTCGACGGGCATCTCGATCGGCTCGGGCGCGACCGTGTCGTGGAACTGGGGGAAGTCGCGTTGGCCCCAGCCGCGCACCTCGGAGTCCAGCCGGCGGTAGTCGCCCTCCACCGTGAGCACGAGGCCGGGCTCGAACTCGCCCTGGCGGATGTCGGCGTCGTCCTCGCGGTACACCGGGCGCACGAGCCAGCCCTGGACGTAATGCGTGCGTCCCCAGCCCGAGGTCCGGGTGACCTCGAAGCGCTGGGCGCCTGGGTCGCCGCCCGCGTGCATCGCCGCAAGGAACTCCCGGGTCGCCTCCTCGCAGCGCTCGGCGAGCGGGCGCTCGTCCGCGGGCCCGGCGTGCTCGACGTCCCATTGCGCGCGCGTCGGGAGCTGCTCGACGGCGCTGAGGTTGCGCCCGCACGACTCGCAGAAGACCCCGGCCCCGGGGGGCTCGCCGCAGAACGGGCATACGCGTACCTGGCTGTCCATCGAGAGCCATTCTGCCGTGCCTTAGCATCAGGCTCGTGTCTGCCACCGTCGCCTGGATCTCGACCACGCCCGTCAAGGGAACGCGCCTGCACCAGCGCGACGATGTGTGGGTGACCGAAGACGGCATTCCGGGCGACCGCGCGTTCTTCGTCGCCCACGAGGGCGGCGCCATGGTCAGCATCACGCGGCTGGGGCCGCTGGCGGCCGTTGTTGCCGACCACGACGCGGACGCGGGCACGCTGGCGCTGCGCTTTCCCGACGGCCGCGAGGTCGTCGGGCCCGTCGACCTGGGCGAGCCCGACGACGTTGGCTTCGCCGGTCTGAGGATGCGGCCGCGCCCGTTGAACGGCGCGTTCGCCGCAGCGCTGTCCGAGCACTGCGGCACGCCGCTACGGCTCTACGCCGCCCCGCCCGAGCGGCCCGGCGTCGACCGCGGGCGGCTGGGGGCGGTGACGCTGCTGTCGGTCGCCTCGCTCGAGCGGCTGCGCGAGCAGGCGGGCGAGCCCGACCCCGTCGACGGCCGGCGCTTCCGCATGACGTTCGGGGTCGAGGGCCTCGAGCCGCACGAGGAGGACCGCTGGATCGGCCGCGAGGTGCGGGTCGGCGATGCGCTCGTGCGCGTCGCGGGCAACGTCGGGCGCTGCGCGGCGACCACCCGCCAGCCCGACACGGGCGTCGTCGACTTCAAGACGCTGCACCACCTGCGCGGCTACCGCGAGGACATCGAGACCACCGAGCCGCTGCCCTTCGGCGTCCACGCGATGGTCGTCGGGCCCGGGCGCGTGCGCGTCGGCGACGCGGTCGCGCTCGCGACCTGAGCTACGTCGCCGTCTGCGCGGTCTCGGCCTCCGGGTGCGAGCCCGAAGGCAGCTCGATCGGCAGCTGGAGCACGAACCGCGCCCCCGAGCGAGGCGCGTCGTCGAGGCGCAGCTCGCCGCCCATGCGGCGCGCGAGCTCACGGCCGATCGCGAGCCCGAGCCCGAAGCCGCCCTCGCCCGACGGGGCGCTGCCGCGCTCGAAGCGCTCGAAGATGCGCTCGTGGTCCTGGGGCGCCACGCCCGGGCCCTCGTCGGCGACGGCCACGGTGGCGTGGTCGCCGTGGTAGGCCGGGACGACCTGGAGCGTGCTCGAATCGGGCGTGTGGCGCAGCGCGTTGTCGAGCAGGATGCGGATGACGCGGGCAACGGCGTCGGGGTCCCCACGCCCCCAGCACGGGCCCGGCGGGGTCGTGACATCAAGCTCGACCTCGCGCTCGCGCGCGCGCAGCTCGAACTCGGCCGCGACCGCGCGGCACAGCTCCGCTAGCTCGACCGGCTCCTCGCGCAGCGGCACCGCGGCATCGAGGCGGCTGAGGTCGAGCAGCTCGGTGGCGAGGCTCGCGAGGCGCCGCAGCTCGCGCCGGGCGCTGGCGACCTGGCGCTGGGCGTCGGCCTGGTCAAGCGCGCCGTCGCGCAGGTCGTCCTCGAGCAGTTCGATGGTGCCCTGCAGCGAGGTCAGCGGCGTGCGTAGCTCGTGCGAGGCGGTCGCGACGAACGACCGTCGTGCCGCCTCCTGACGGCGCAGCTCGCGCTGCATGCTCGCGAGCGCGCGCGCGAGGTCGCCGACCTCGTCGAGGCCGTCGTCGCGCGGGGTGGGCGCATCGGTGCCCTCGTGCGCGACGCGGACGGCGGCCGCGCGCAGGCGGGCGAGGCGGCGCCCGAGGGTGGTCGCCAAGAAGATGCCGAGGAGGACCGCGACGAACAGGCCGACGGCGGCGGCGGCGAGGAACGCGTTGCGGACCTGGCCGACGGTCTTGGCGACGTCGGTCAGCTGCTTCTCGGTGACGAGGACGAACGCGTCGTTCGGCTGGTACTTCGAGAACGACTTGGGAAAGATCGTGCGGGTCACGATCACCTGGTCGCCCGAGCGGGTGGTGGAGCCGTAGCCGTCGATCAGCGCGCGGATGGCCTCGCGCTCGGGCACCTTGCTGCCGGCGAAGTCGGTGTCGGCGATCGGCTGGGCGTTCGGGTCGGAGTCGAGCACGATCACGCGCGCGCCCGTCCGGTCGCGCAGCGTCAACGCGCGGTTGGCCAGCGGGAGCTGCAGCGTGTCGAGCCACTCCGTGCGGTCGGTGAGCTTGTCGCGCGCGGCCTGCTTGAACGCTCGCTCGATCTGCGCCTGGAAGAACGGCACGTCGGTATCGGTCGCGTGCGCCAGGTCGGTCGCGGTCTGCTCAGTGAGCCGGTCCTGCAGCGGCGGGAGCAGCGCGAGCGCCGCGACGCCCAGCGTGACGGCGGCCGTGAACACCAGCGCGGCGAGGAGCCGCGGGCGCAGGCCATAGGCCCGCCGCCTGGTCACTGCTCCCGGAAGCGGTAGCCGGCGCCGCGGACGGTCAGGATCAGGCTCGGCTCCTCCGGGCGCTCCTCGAGCTTCTCCCGCAGATGCCTGATGTGGACGTCGATGGCGCGCGGGTCGCGATACGCGCTGTCGCCCCAGATCGCGCGCAGGAGCTCCTGGCGCGTGAAGAGCTTGCCGGGGCGCTCCATGAGGCAGGCCAGGAGCTCGTACTCGCTGAAGGTCAGCCGCACCGGCGCGCCGCCGACCGTCACCTGGCGCTCGCGCTGGTCGATCGTCACGGGCCCGACCGCGCGGACGCCGTCGACCACGCGCCCGTGCGTGCGGCGCAGCACCGCGCGGATGCGGCTGCGCAGCTCGGCGAGGCCGAAAGGCTTCGTGACGTAGTCGTCCGCGCCGGCCTCGAGGCCCTGCACGACGTCGGCCTCGCTGTCGAGCGCGGTGAGCATGATGATCGGCACCACGGCGCGACGCTGACGCAGCGCGCGGGCGACGTCGTGGCCCGCGGGACCGGGGCCGAGGGCGACGTCGAGCAGCACGACATCGAAGTCGTGCTCGACCGCGTGCGTGATCGCGGCCTCGCCGTCGGCGACGGCGGTGACCCTGTGTCCCTCCCGCTCGAACGAGCGGGTGAGCATCTCGCGCAGGGGTTCGTCGTCGTCGACGACCAAGATGTCGAGCGCAGAAGAGGCCTGCACGTCACGAAAGGTAGCGGCCCGCGAGGCAGCCAGACGGCGGTCGGACATCCGTCCAGCGCATCGGATAGACGTCCATACCCCGCGCCCCCAAACGTTTACCCCGTAAGGTGAACCACTACCCGAAGGAGGAAGGACCCCCCTCAATGCTCTCCCGTTTGGCCAGGATGGCTGGTGCCGCCGTGCTCGTCCTGGCGCTGGCGGCGCCGATCGCGGAGGCTGCGACGCCGTCGGCATTCGTCTATGCCACGAGTCGCGCGCAGACGGTGCGCCAGTACACCGCCGATGAAACCGGCCGGCTTGCCGACCTCTCGCCCCCCGACGTCGTGGCCGGGAGCACCTCGACGTGGGCGTCCGTGTCGCCGGACGGTCGCAGCCTGCACGTGCTCAATCAGACGCCCGCGACGGTCTCGCAGTACGACATCGGCGACGACGGGACGCTCGCGCCCAAGGCCGTGGCCGCGGTGGACACCGGGCGTTCTCCGCTCGGCATGGCCGTCGCGCCCGACGGCAAGCACGTCTACGTGGTCAACCAGGGCGCCGCGAACGTCGGCGTCTACGCGGTCGACGCATCCGGCGCGCTGACGCCGGTGTCGACGGCGCCCGCCGGCGCGGCAGCCGGGCAGATCGCGATCACCCCCGACGGCGCGCACGCTTACGTCACGAACTTCAGCGACGCCTCGGTCTCGCAGTACGACGTCGATGCGTCCAGCGGCGCGCTCAGCCCGAAGGATCCGAGCACGGTCGCGGCGCTGACCTCCCCCGCCGGCATCGCGGTGAGCGCGGACGGCGACAGCGTCTACGTCGCCAATCAGGGCAGCAACTCGCTCTCGCAGTACTCGGTGGACGCGGACGGTGCGCTGACGCCGAAGGACGCCGCCACGGTCGACACCGGCGCGGGCCCGCGCGAGGTCCTCGCCGTCGAGAGCGGCGTCTACGTGAGCAACCTGAACGACGGGACGATCTCGCAGTACGACGCGGCAGCGGACGGCACGCTCTCGGCGAAGGCGCCGGCCACCGTGGCCGCGCCGGCCTCGCCGACCGGCCTTGCCGCCTCGCCCGACGGGAGCAGTATCTACGTGGCCGGGTTCGGCGACAGCGTGGTCGGCCAGTACGACGTCAACGACGACGGCACGCTGGCCGCGAAGGACCCCGCCACCGTGCCGGCCAACTTCAGGCCGTCCGCCCTCGCAGTCGCGCGCCCGCCCGACCTCGTGGCGCCGACGATCGACCTGCGCACGCCCGCGGACGGCGCGCAGTACACGGTCGGCGACGACGTCAAGGCCGCCTACTCGTGCGCCGACGAGGGTGGCTCCGGCGTCGCGTCGTGCACCGGCGACGTGCCCGACGGCGACCCGATCGACACTTCGACGGCGGGGGACCACGCGTTCACGGTCACCGCGCGCGACGGCGTGGGCCACGAGACCAGCGTGACCCAGCACTACACCGTCGTCGAGCCAGGGCGCGACGAGCAGCCGCCGACGGTCGACCTGCGCACCCCGCAGGACGGCGCGGTCTATGACCTCAACGAGGCCGTCGTCGCCGACTACTCATGCGCGGACAACGGCGGCTCGGGCCTGCAGTCCTGCGCCGGGACGGTCGACGACGGCGCGGCGATCGACACGTCTACGGCGGGCGACCACGTGTTCACGGTCGTCGCGCGGGACGGCGAGGGCAACGAGACGACCGTCAGCCATACCTATACGGTCGACGCCGGGGTCGGCTTCAAGTTCGTCGGGCCGATCCGCGACGGCAGCGTCGTGCGGGCCGGCAGCGTGGTGACGATCCGGTTCTCGCTCGGCGGCTATCAGGGCAGGGACGTTCTCGCCGACGGTTCGCCGAGCAGCGTCTCGGTGCCCTGCAACGACCCCGGCGAGCCGACCGGCGGGCGCCGGGCCTCCTCAGACGACGGCCTGGAGTACGACTGGCGGAGCGGCACGTACAGCTTCGCGTGGGAGACCCAGCGCTCGTGGGCCAAGAGCTGCCGCGCGTTCATCGTGACGCTGCGCGACGGCAGCGTCCACCGGCTCGTGCTCAGTTTCCGTTCGTCCTACGGGGACTACCACTACTCCTACTGGCGCTCGTCGCACTGACGCCGGCGCCCGACCGGCGCGCCGCCGCCTGGCGGCGCAGCTGCTCGTGCTCGACCTGCCGCTTGAGCTGCTGCAGCGACCGGCGCAGATGGCCGCGGACGGTGGGCGCGGCGACGACTTCGGCGACCCAGCCCAGGATGCCCGAGCCCGCCACGCCGTAGGCGAGGCGCAGCTCGACGCGCGTGCTGTCGGGCCCCGCCGAGCCGGCGCGCAGGCGCCAGCGGCCGCGCTGGTCGACGCCGGTGACCGAGCTCCAGGCCAGATCGCGCTCCTCGTCCCACTCGACGACCTCGACGAGGCCGCCGATCTCAGCCGAGCCGACGCGCATGAGCGTCCGGTAGCGCGCGCCCAGCCCGGTGGCGCGATCGCCCGCGACCTCCCAGCGCGTCATGCCGGCCATGAAGTGCAGGTAGCGCTCGGGGTCGGTCACGAGCTCCCAGACGGCGCCGCGCGGCGCCGCGATCTCGATCTGCGCCTGGACCCTCATCCGAGGATCGGCAGGCGGCGCTCTTCGGCGAGCGCGTCGAGGGTCTCCTGCATGACGCGCACGACGTAGTCGTAGGCCTCGTCCACCGCGGGATCGGGGCCGAACTCGTCGCGCAGCCGGATCGCCGGCAGGGCTTCGATCGTGATCTTCGCCGGCAGCGGGAGGTGGCCGAGGAAGTCCCCGACGTTGATGCCCCACGGCGCGGCGATCGAGATCGGCAGCACCTTCAGGCGCAGGAGCCGGTCGAGCCCGAGCAGGCGGCTCAGCGATTCGCCACGGCTGAGGAACAGCGCGGTCTCCTGCCCGCCGATCGCGACGATCGGGACGATCGGGACGTCGTGCTCGAGCGCGAGGCGGATGAACCCTCGCCGCCCGGCGAAGTCCACGCGGTCGGACTCCCAGGTCGGGCGGTGGACCTCGTGGTCGCCGCCGGGGTAGACGAGCACGGCGGCGCCCGAGCGCAGCGCCTTCTCGGCGTTGCCCGGCGACGCGGCGACCGTCCCGAACTTGCGCAGGAACCCGAGCCCGGGCCAGGAGAGCACGAGGTTGTGGGCGAGCTGGTAGAAGGGCCGCTCGACGCCGAAGTACGCGCTGAACGCCAGCGTGAAGACCGTGGTGTCGGGCGTCAGGTTGCCGCCCGAGTGGTTGCCGACGAGCAGCACCGGCCCGTGCTCGGGGATGTTGCCCAGGCCGCGGACCTCGCCACGGAAGTAGAGGCTCGAGAGCAGCCAGAGGCGCGGGAGCGACTCGCGGATGTAGTCGGGGTCGCGCTCGTCGAGGTCCGCCGGCGGGATGCGCCGCGTGACCTGGCCCGCGAGCGCCCGCGCCAGGCGGCCGGGGAGCGACGGCGCGCGCGGTTCGTCCTCGCTGCGCAGGCGGCCGTCGCCGACGGGGTTCTCGCTGTGGCCGTTATGGGTCGCGGTGGCGCCCATGGATCCGGCCGATCATCGCAAACGCGTACGTCAGGCCGCGCGCGCCCCGGGCGCGCCGAGCGCGTCGACCTGCGCGAAGAACCGGCGCAGGAGCCCGATCGTCTGCTCGGGGCGCTCGACCTGCGGCACATGCCCGCAGTCCTCGAGAACGATCTGCTCCGCGTCCGGGAGCCACTCCGCGACGTAGCGGCGGAAGCCGGGCGGGATGAGGCGGTCGCAGGCGCCCCAGACGAACAGCGCCGGGGCCTCGAGCCCCGCGAGTCGCGGGTAGAAGCCGCCCCCTCCGAACGGCGGCTCCAGGTAGATGTTGCGGGCCGAGGTGAGGAACGCCAGCCGCGCGCCGGCGCTGGTGTAGATGCGCTGGAACTCGTCGACCACGACGTCGGCGACGCTCGGGTCGACCTGGTCGGGGTCCGCGAACATGTTCCAGAACTGACGCGCGACGCGGGCGCGGCCGAAGCTGTGGGGCAGCAGGCCGAACTCGGGGCGCAGCATCCGCACGATCGGGTGCCAGCCGCGCCTGATGAACGCCACGGCGGGCGCGAGCAGGCCCAGCGCGGCGACGCGCTCGGGCGCCCGCAGGCCGACCTCGATCGCGACGCGGCCGCCCATCGAGTTGCCGATCAGATGCGCGCGCCCGATGCCGAGCGCGTCCATGCCGTCGACGACCGTCTCGGCGAACCACCGGGCCGAATACGGGCCCACGATCGGCTTCGACGAGCCGCCGAAGCCGGGCAGGTCGAGCGCGTGCACGCGATACCCAGCCCGCGTGAGCGCCGCGGCCGTGTCGAAGAACGACGCCTTTGTCGCACCGAGGCCGTGGATGCAGACGACGTCGGGTCCGTCGCCGGTCGTCAGCGTCGACACGCGCCTGCCCGGAAGCCTGACCTCGTGGATGCGCAACAGCGGCGGCCGGCCGTTGGGCAGGCGGAAGAGCCCCTCGAAGCCGATGGCGAGGTCGACGTCGCCGCGGGCGTAGAGCATGCGCTGCCAGAACGCGTCGATCCCCGAGAGCTCGCCCTCGCGCAGCGCGAGCCACGTCGCGGCGTCGGTGCCGATGACGACGTCGGGCTCGCGGCGCGTGGAGCCCTTGCGCACGCGCGCGCCGTGGCTCGTGCAGCGGACCTCCCAGGTGTGCCCGACGTCGCCCAGGCGCACGTGGTAGGTGGCGTCGAAGCCCTCGGGCGCGCCGAGGTAGCGCTCGGGGAGCGTGCGGAAGGCTTCTTCGACCTCGGACAGGCGCCGGGCGTGGGGCAGCTCGCCGGGCATTCGCAGGCAACCTTATACCCGGCCCAGGCGGGTCCCCGCGCCTGTACCGCTTGTTGCGTACATTGGGCGCGTGGATCGCGAAATCCGCCTACACGACACGAAAACCGGGCGCAAGCTGCCCCTGGAGCCGCGCGACCCGGGCCGGGTCGGCATCTACGCGTGCGGACCGACGGTCTACAACCGCATCCACGTCGGCAACGCGCGGCCGTTCGTCCTTCCCGCGCTGCTCAAGCGCTTCCTCGAGCACGAGGGCTACGCGGTCACGTTCGTCGCGAACATCACCGACATCAACGACAAGATCTACGACGCCGCGCGCCCGCTCGGTGTGCCGAGCGACCGGCTCGCGCGCGAGATGGCCGACCACTACATCGCCGACACCGACGGGCTCGGCCTGGGCCGGCCGGACCGCGAGCCGCGGGCGTCGGAGGCGATCGAGCCGATCAAGGAGCTCATCCAGGAGCTCCTCGACAACGGGTCCGCCTACGCCGTCGACGGCGACGTCTACTTCCGCGTGCGCGCGGACCCGGCCTACGGCTCGCTCAGCCACCGCTCGGTCGACGACATGGACCAAGGGGAGGGGGTCGAGGGCGCCGATCGCAAGGAGGATCCCCTCGACTTCGCGCTGTGGAAAGCGGCCAAGCCGGACGAGGACACCGCGTGGGATGCGCCGTGGGGCCGCGGCCGCCCTGGCTGGCACATCGAATGCTCGGCGATGGCCGAGGACGAGCTCGGCCTCGGCTTCGAGATCCACGGCGGCGGCAACGACCTCACATTCCCGCACCACGAGAACGAGGCCGCGCAGACGCGGCGCGCGCGCGGGGCCGAGCTGTCGCGCATCTGGATGCACAACGGGATGCTCCAGATGGGCGGCGAGAAGATGGCCAAGAGCGTCGGGAACATCACCTCGCTGGCCGATGCGCTCGCCGAGTACGGCCGCGACGCGCTCATCATGTTCTTCGTCGGCGGCCACTACCGCCAGCCGGTCCAGTTCGACGAGGGGACGATGGCCCAGGCGGCCGCGAACGTCCGGCGCCTGCGCGAGGCCGCGCGGCGCCTGGGGTCGGGGCCGTCGCCGCCGGACCTCGCGCCGATCAAGGACCGCTTCTTCGCCGCGCTGGCCGATGACTTCAACACGCCCGCGGCGCTGGCCGCCGTGTTCGACTGGGTGCGCGAGGCCAACCGGCGCGACCCCGGCACCGGGGACGCTGACCTGCGCGAGATGCTCACGATCTTCGCTCTCGACAACCTCCTCGACGCCGGCGACACCGACGGACAGCCCGACGCGGCGGCGCTCGCGCTGCTCGACCGCCGCGAAGCGGCCCGCGCCGCGCGCGACTTCGCCGAGGCCGACCGCCTGCGCGACGAGCTGGCCGCGCAGGGCTGGCAGGTGCGCGACTCGCCCGACGGCCCACAGCTCGTGCCGGTCGAGCCGTGACCTTCGTCCTCTACGGGCGAAACCCGATCCGCGAGGCGCTGCGGGCGGGGCGCAGGCCCGTGCACCGCGTGTGGGCGACGCGCGGCGCGGCCGCCGAGCCGTGGCTGCGCGACGTGGAGGTGCTCGAGGCGCGCCCGGAGGACATCGCCGCGCGCGCCGGAAGCGACGCGCACCAGGGGCTGTGCGCCGAGACCGACCCGTATCCGTACGTCGGCGCACCCGAGCTACTGGACCGTCGCGATCCGCTGCTCGTCGCGCTCGACGAGCTGCAGGATCCGCAGAACCTCGGGGCGATCTGTCGCACCGCGGAGTGCGTCGGCGCGGACGGCGTCGTCATCCCCGAGCGGCGCTCGGCCGACGTGACGCCGGCCGTCTGCAAGGCCTCGGCGGGAGCGGTCGAGCATCTCGCGATCGCCCGCGTGCGCAACCTCGCCGACTTCCTGGGGGACGCCAAGGAGGCGGGCTCCTGGTGCTATGGCGCGGCCGCGGAGGGCGGGGCGCCGTATCTGGAGCCCGACTACCGGGGCTCCTGCGTGCTCGTCATCGGCGCTGAGGGGCGCGGGCTGCGCCCGCGAGTCGCCGCGGCCTGCGACCAACTCGTCGCGCTGCCGCTGCGCGGGCACGTCCAATCGCTGAACGCGAGCGCCGCGGCGGCCGCCCTGCTGTACGGGATCTTGCAGCGCCGCGAGAGCGCTTGACAGCGCTCCATAAGTCTGGAAACCTCGCCATTGCTTAAGCTCAGCTTGAGGGTGAGTTGAGCTGAACCTCTATACAGATGGCGCTCCGGGGAGGATTGCGCCACTGAGCACCACTCCGACTGCCGCCGGCACGGCTGCCTGCGGCGCGAAAGGAACTGCTCGTGGCCCGTCTTTCCCCCAACGCTCAATCTCAGGTCCAGGTTGAAGATGGGTACCTGATCGCGCTTGCCAAGCAGGGCGACCCCACTTCCTACGACCGCCTGGTCCGCCGTTATTACGGGTTCGTCCGTCTGAAGGCGTCGTCGTACTTCCTCGCCGGGGGTGACGGCGATGACCTCATCCAGGAAGGCCTCGTCGGCCTCTACAAGGCGATCCGCGACTACCGCTCGGACCGAGAGTCGAGCTTCCGCAACTTCGCCGAGCTCTGCATCACGCGCCAGATCATCACCGCGGTGAAGACCGCGACGCGCAACAAGCACACGCCGCTGAATCAGTACGTGTCGTTCTCGAGCACGCCGGCGAGCACGTCGGACGGCGAGCCGACGCTCGACGAGGTCATCCCGGGCCCGTCGGTGCACGATCCGGTCAACCAGGTCATCTCGTCGGAGGAGCTGCGCTCGCTCGTGGCGTGCCTGTCGACCGCGCTCTCGGATCTCGAGTCGCGCGTGCTCGCGCTGTACCTCGATGGTTACTCCTACGAGCAGGTGGGCGAGCGCATCGGTTGCGACTGCAAGACGGTCGACAATGCGCTCCAGCGGGTCAAGCGCAAGGTGGGGGCGCACCTCGCCGCACGCAACGTGCTGCTGTAATCCCGCGTCGTGAGCACTCTTGCGATCATCATCACCATCGTCGTCGTCGTGGTGCTCCTACTGATTGTCGGAGGCTTGATCGCGATCAACCGCCGCTGGAATCGCGACGAGCGCGAGCTGCGCGCATCGCTCCAGGAGGCCGACGAGGCGCTCGCGCTGGCCCGCGCAGCAGACAACGGCTGGCACCGCGAAACGCTCGAGGCCGCCGCGCGCGACGCGTTCGCCGCCCGCTCGCCCGCCGCGGTTCGCGAGCTCCAGCTCGTCAAGGTGGTCGACATGCCCGGCACGGAGGAGGACCAGGCCCTGTTCCGCGTCATCACCGACGCGGGCTCGGAGGAGATCCTCCTGGCGCGCGAGGGCGGCGGCTGGCACGCCGCCGAACCGCTCTAGGCAGTCAGGATCGTGAGCAGCCGCTCGATGACCGGTCGAATGCGGCGCCGGAAGTCCGGGCGCGGCGCGGTGACCTCGTCGAGTCGCAGCCCGTCGATGGCGCCGGCGAGGATGCGCGCGTCGGTGCGCGGACGCGGCGAGCCCGCGGCGCGCAGGACGCGCTCGGCGAGGTCGTTCACGGCCTGGCCCCAGGCGATGTGGATGTCGCGCAGCTCCGGGCGGCGCGCCGCCTCGAGCTGCAGGTGGTAGCCGGCGCGCACGCGCAGCAGCCCTTCGCCCTCGACCTGCTCGTCCAGCCACGTGGCCAGCGCGCGTGCGATCGACGCGACATCGGGGTCGCCGCCGGCGAGCACCTCCGCCTCGCGCGCGATCCGGTCGGTCTCGAACGCGGCGACGTGCTCGAAGGCGGCCGTGACGATCTCGTCCTTCGACGCGAAGTGGTAGGTCGTGGACGACAGCGAGACGCCCGCCTCGGCGGCGACGGCACGATGCGTGACGCCGTCGACGCCGTCGCGGCCGATGAGGCGCACGGTTGCGTCGATGATCGAGGCGCGGATGGCCTCGGGCGGCGGGCGGCGGACGACTGACGCCATCGGGTCCTACGAACAGTACACTTGTACTGCGCGGCGGTGAAGGCGTAGGATCCTCCGCCGCGGTACATCTGTACTGCGCTGTCCCGACGCCTCTGATGCCGTTCCGCGAGCCCGAATCCGGCCTGCCTCGGCGCGGCTTTCTGGCCGCGGGCGCCGGCGTGTTCCTTTGCACAATCGGCGGCGAGCGCGTGCTGCTGCGGAATCCCGGCGACGCCGCGAAGGCCGACGCCGCCGCGCGCCGCGTGGCTCGGCCGCGTGCCGCCGCCGCCGGTGCGCCAGGGGCGGGACCGACGGAGAAGCTCACCTTCGCGACCCCGCAGCCACAGCCGGGCGGCACTGCGCGCGAGTACTGGATCCAGGCCACGGACGCGCTGTGGGACATCGTCCCGACGCGCCCGCGGCGCGACGAGTGGCACGGCCGCCCGGTCCCGGGGCCGACGGTGTACCGCGCCTTCGTCTACCAGCAGATGACCGAGGGGTTCGCCGAACCGCTCGCGCCGCCGCGCATGCCGGGGCCCACGTTGTACGCGGAGGTCGGCGACACGCTCGTCGTCCACTTCCGCAACGGCCTCTCGGACGAGACCGGCCAGGCGCTCACGATGCACCCGCACGGCGTCAAGTACAACCCGGAGTACGACGGCGTCTACCTCGGCGACTTCACGCGCGCCGGCGGGTTCGTCGAGCCAGGCGCGGAGTTCACCTACACGTGGGAGGCGACGCCGGACGCGGTCGGCGTGTGGCCCTACCACGACCACGGTCCCAACCACACGCTCAACACGTTCCGCGGGTTGTTCGGCGCGGTGATCGTGCGCGAGAAGGGCGCGAAGGTGCCCGACATGGAGGCCGTGATCTTCTTCCACTCGCTTGCGCCGCCGGTCACCGGGCTCGAGCGCCAGTTTCAGTGCATCAATGGCCGCGCCTTCGCCGGCAACACGCCGACGCTGCAAGCGAAGGTCGGCCAGGACGTCGCCATTCACGTCATGGGCATGGACTCGAATTTCCATGACTTCCACATTCACGGGCACCGCTGGAAGGACCCCAGCGGCACGTTCGTCGACACGCCGGCCGTCGGGCCGAACGAGACGATCACCGCCCGGTTCATCGAGGACAACCCGGGCCGCTGGCTGTACCACTGCCACGTCTTCACCCACCAGGACGGTGGGATGGCGGGCTGGTACCTGGTCATGCCCTAGGCAAGGAGGGAACACTTGAAGAGGTACGCACGCATTGCCGGCCTCGCGCTTGTCGCGGCGCTGGCCGTGCCCGCCGCGGCGTTCGGGCAGTATCCGCCGCCGTCGAAGCCGACGCCCCAGAAGGCGCCGAAGGGTCCGTTCCACACCCTGCAGGTGTGCAAGGACGGCTGCCGCTACAAGACCATCCAGGCGGCGGTCAACAAGGCGCGCCCCGGCGACACCGTCAAGGTGCGGTCCGGCGTCTACCGCGAGACGGTGAGCATCGCCGGCGCGTCGAAGCGCTACATCAAGCTTGTCGGCAACCCCAAGGACCCCTCGAAGGTGGTCATCGACGGCTCGCGCGGCAAGGCGGTCCCGCGCCAGAACGGCGTGTGGGTCAACGGCGCCAACCAGGTGACGATCAACGGCTTCACCGCGCGCCACTACAACGGCAACGGGTTCTACGTCGTCAACGTCACCGGCTACAAGCTGACCCACCTGAAGGCGACGCTCGGCGGCGTCTACGGCATCTACGCGTTCAACTCGATCGGTGGCGAGATGTCGGACTCGGAGGCCTCGTACAACAACGACGGCGGGTTCTACATCGGCCAGACGCCGCCCCAGTCGACGCCCAAGCGCTCGCTGGTGACGCGCGTGAAGTCGTTCGGCAACGTCATCGGGTTCTCCGGGACCAACATGCGTTACGTGACAATCACGAAGTCGCAGTGGTTCAACAACGGCACCGGGATCGTCCCCAACGCGCTCGACAGCGAGAAGTACGCGCCGCCGGAACAGAACGTCATTATCGACAACGACATTTTCTGGAACAACTTCAACTATTACGTGGGCGCGCCGTTCAAGGTGCGTAAGAGCGGCATCGGCGTCCCGTACCCAGTGGGAGTCGGCGTGCTGCTGTTCGGCGGCCGCCACAACGACGTCGTCAACAACCGGATCTACGGCAACTACCTCGTCGGCGTCGGCGCGCTCCAGCAGATCCTGCTCAAGCAGAAGGACGCGGCCGACCTGATCGGCAACTCGGTCCGCAACAACCAGTTCGGGCTCAACGGCACCGACCTCAACGGCCGCGACATGGTCTACGACGGCAGCGGCTCGGACAACTGCTTCGCCGGGAACGCCGGCGTGCAGGCGATGCTCCCCGCCGACGGCTCCGCCTTCGCGGCATGCCCGTTCACGGGCGCCAACGCGTACAACGCGGCCGCGCAGGCCGAGGCCTTCGGCTGGGCCGGCGATGCGACCCATGAGAAGTTCTGGATCCGCCACCCGCACGCGCCGAAGAAGGGCTACACGCCCCTGGAGCACTACAAGAAGTGATGCGCCTTCTTGCCATCGTCCTGACCGGCGCCGTGGCCTTTGCCGCGGCGCCGGCGCTGGCCGGGACACCGCAGATCACGCGCAAGCCGCAGAAGAAGAAGGTCGACGTGGCCGACAACTTCTACGGTCCGAAGAAGCTGACCGTCAATCTGAAGTCGCGCATCACCTGGGACTGGACCGAAGAGGCGGCGGACGTCCACGACGTCAAGCTGATCTCGGCGCCCAAGGGCTTCAAGAAGTTCCAGACCGAGCCGGCGTCCGCGGGCTACGCGTACGCGAAGACGCTCACCAAGCCGGGCACGTACAAGTT
>Ga0126377_10001060_pt1 | contig 17654 bp, 12 predicted proteins | sample PanSoiMetPlot_22_FD_92647 | JGI IMG/M metagenome (GOLD analysis project Ga0126377, IMG submission 92647) | Tropical forest soil microbial communities from Panama - MetaG Plot_22 | ecosystem: Environmental > Terrestrial > Soil > Tropical forest > Bulk soil | place: Panama | collected 2016-02-17 | reverse complement strand
GTACCGACCGGGTGAGCGCGTGTTCGACGGCGAAGCCGTTGCACACGTCGCCGTACTCAGGGCCGAGCGGATTACGTCCCCGGGACGGCTTGAAGCCGAACAGGCCGCAGCACGACGCCGGGAACCGGATCGAGCCGCCCAGGTCGTTGCCGTGCGCGAACGGTACGAGTCCGGCCGCGACCGCCGCCGCGGAGCCACCGCTCGACCCGCCCGGCGTACGAGTCAGGTCCCACGGATTGTGGGTGGCGCCGTGCAACAGCGGCTCGACCGTGGCCGACATGCCGAACTCGCAGGTGTTCGTCTTGCCGAGGATGACCAGCCCGGCGCGGCGCAGCCGGCGCGTCAGCTCCTGATCTGTGGTCGACACGAGGTCGGCAAGGAAGCGCGAGCCCTCCGTGAACCGTACGCCGGCGACCTCGATCGCGAGATCCTTCACCAGATAGGGCACTCCGGTGAATGGCCCAGCGGGAAGTCCTGCCGTCGCCGACTCGAGAGCGCGCTCGTACGTCGTCGTAATGACCGCGTTCAGCGCCGGATTCAGGTCCTCGATCCGCGTGATGGCGGCCGAGACCAATTCGGTCGGCGTCACCTCGCCCCGTCGCACCAACGCGGCTTGATCGGTGGCGTCGAGGTGGCCCAATGCATGCACATCGCTCGCTGACAACGTGCCGCCGGTCATGGCCGCGCCGCCAGCACGATGTTGAACGGTGCCGACTCCGTCGCGATGCGCTGCACCCGCGTCATGCCGCCGGCGTGCAGCACCTCCCGCAACCGCGTCTCGCCGGCCATCGCGCCGAGCGCGACACCGCCGGGCTGCGCGAGCGCCGACGGCGTACACACCATCGTCGAGATGGCGTACCCGATCCGGGCGTACGGGTTGGCAAAGTCGTCCTCGAAGCGGTCGGCGGCCAGCGGCTCGACGACCACCAGCACACCGTCCGGAGCGAGCACGCGTCGCGCCTCCGCGATCGCGGCGGCCGGATCACCCATGTCGTGCAGCGAGTCGGTGAACACCACGATGTCGTACGGCCCGCCTGGCAACGCCGTCGCACTCGCCACCTCGAACGTGACCCGGTCGGCGAGCCCCGTGGCCGCCGCCGTCTTGCGGGCGTGCGCGATCGACGCGTCGTCGATGTCGACGCCGGTGATGCGGGCGACGGGCCACTGTTCCGCGATGGTCAGCGACGAAACGCCGTAGCCGCAGCCGATGTCCAGCAGCCGCCCGCCGTCGCGCAGTGCCGCGTCGACGCCGTTTGCGGCTGGAAGCCACGCGGATGCGAGCCCGGCGAGGTACATCGGGCGGGTGAAGCGCTCCTGTGCCTCGTTCAGCAACGGGTGGTGGTCGCCCCAGCCCATCCCCGTGCCGCTGCGGAACAACTGCTCGACGCGGCCCAGATCGGCCCACAGCGCCTCGAAGCCGGCGAACACTCCGACCAGCGCGACAGGCGAGTCGTCGCTGGCGAGAACGGCGGCGAATTCGTTGGTGAGCAGGAACGTACCCTCGGTTGCGTCGTACTCGAGGTAGCCGGCGATCCCGACGCCGCGCAACCATTCTCGGACGTACCGTTCCGCGAGCCCGGTACGCGCGGCGAGCGAGGCGGGCGTTGTCGGGCCGGCACCCGCCAGCGCGGTCCACAGGCCGAGCCGGTCGCCGAGCACCACGAGCGGTGCCGTCACGCCGATGCCGAGTTCACTGAACGTCTTTCCCACCGCGGCCTCGATCTTCGCCGGATCGAGCGTGGACATGTCGATCATGGTTCTCACCTTCCGTCAATCAGATCCGTTGTCGGATGACGGGAAGGCGTGAGAACCGGTCTCACACCGCGTGAGACGACGGGCGTGTCGAGCGCACTGCGGCCTTACTGCGTCCTTACTGCGTCCATCGGACCGCCGACGTCGGGCGATAACTGCACGAGCGTCCGGTCACCAGCGACTCGCGAAGGTGCGCGCCGAGCGCCGGATGGACGCGCTCGATCCGGCGCAGCGAATCGTGGATGCGCGCCGTCACCGTGCTGCGCGCCCGCTCGCCACGGTCACCGAGCCGGCGCACCCGGCCGCCGAGTCCGTACGCGCTGACGAGCTCCGCAACCAACGCGTCGCGCTCTGCCTGGAAACGTTCCGCCCGTGCGCGGTCGTGGTTCGACCGGGCGGTGTCGATCTCTTCGTCGAGATCGGCGAGACGGGCCCTGTACGCGTCTCGGGCCGGCGCGTCGAGCACCTCGTCGGCACCGGTGTCCGGCTCCGCACCGATCAGCCGTAGCGCGCTGACGTCCTCGCCTGGCAACGCCAGCAGCGCGGCGATGTCGTGCAGGCCCTTCGCATCGCGGAGTTGCGTGGTCACGCCGCCGTACGTGAGCGTCCACAGATCGCCGGTTCGGCGGAACACACCGGTGGCGGTCGACTGTTGCCGGATCGCGGTCACGCGCTGCCGTACGGCCTCGAGGCCGAGCTCGTCCGCCACATCTGCGGCCTCGGACAGCAGCGAGTGGCCGGCGGAGAGCTCGCCCTTGTCGAGGACGATGGCCGCCAGTTCCGCGCGTGCTCTCGCGGCCGAGGCGCGCGCACCAATGCGTTCCGCGGTCGTGACCGCGTCCTCGAAGTGACCACGAGCGGTCGAGTCGTCGCCGGCGGCCGCGCTCGCGAGGCCGAGGTAGAGGTCCACCGGGTCGAACGCCGCGACCATGCCGCCGATCACCACCATCTGGCCCGCGTACGGTCGAAGCGCCCGGTACCGCGACGAACAGATGTCCGGCAGACCGATCGCGACCGCCAACTCCATCTCGAGCACCGCCTTCGCCAGCGCACGCCACCGAAACATCGCAGCGTCCGGCGAGAGCGCGCGCGTCAGCGTCATGGCTGCGGACAGATCACTCTCGCCGAGGGCAATCAGCGCTCGTTCGTGTCCGGCCAGCTCGCTCGGCATCATGCCGGGTCCAAGAGATCGCAGCGCCGCACCGAGTCCGGCCGGTCCGCCACGCGTCATCGCTAGCGCGATCAATTGCGTCGACCGCACCGCGAACGCGTCGGGCTCGCCGATCCCATCGGCCAGATCGCCCGCCGCCGCGATCTGGCGCTCCGCGGCGTCCAGCGAGCCGGTCAACGCGGTCCAGGTGGCACGCCGCGACATCGCGAGATACATCAGGTGTGGCTCCCGGAGGCGTTCCGCGCGCGCCTCGACGTCCGCGAGCGCTCCGGCGGCCCGTGGGTCGGCAAGCTCGACAAGCGCGACGAACCGCAGCAACGCCGCCTCGCACGCGAGTCCCGCTTCCCCGCCGGCCTCCGCGGCGGTGAGCATGCGGTCGGCAAGCGCAAGCCGCTGCGCGGCGGTGCCGGGTGCCCAGGCGACGTCGTGTTGTGCGAACAAGCTCGTGGCGAGCGCGGCCGGGTCACGCGCCGCCTCGGCGTCGCGCACCGCCGCGCTGGCAAGCGATTCGGCGCGCGCCCGGTCCTGCGTCGGGCCGTCGGCTAGCTCGCGGGCCAGCGCCGCGCGGACGCGAGCGCCGATCGCCCCACCCGACGGCAGACGCTCGTCCGCCACGGCTAGCAACGCGATGACGTCGTCACGAGGATCGCCGGACAGCACACCAGCGCGATGCACGCCCAACGCCGCGGTCGCGAGGACCTCGATCCGCTCGCCGTCTCGGTCCGCCGCGGCAAGGAAGGCGTCCCGCGCGGCACGCGGCCGGCCGGCCCGCAACAACGCCTCCGCGAGCCCGAGCCGGACCTTGGATGCCACCCCGCCGGCCGATTCGCCAAGGCGTACGGCCTGCTGCCAGTGTCGCACCGCGTCGTCGTACGACAGCCGAGCCGCCGCGTCACGGGCAGCGGCCTCGACACGTCGCGCCGCCTCGTCCGCGCTCACCACTGGAACGGCGAGAGCGTAGTGCTGCGCGATCTCGTCGGTTGCCCGGTCGCCACCGGACGCCGCGCGCGCCTCTAACGCCGTGGCGAGCGCGAGATGGGTACGGGCGCGCGCGGTCGCCACCATCGCGTCGTAGCGGGAGACCCGGAACAGGTCGTGCTCGAACCGCATCGAACCGGTGTCGGCGATGCGAAGCATGTGCGCGGGCACGGCCGGCTCAAGTCGAGCGAGGGCGGTCGGGTGAGACAGGTCGGCCGCCATGGCGACGAGTGACGCGTCCACGTCTCCGCCGGAAACGGATGTCGCGACCGCGACGACGTCGAGCAGCGCGACGGTGTCGGACGGCAGCCGCGCCATGCGGCGAGACACGATGTCCTCGATCGCGGCCGGCGTCGCGACGCTCGCCGCCACTTCGGCGGCGGTACGCGTCGCGGTCGCGCCGCCGGTCGCCTCGCCGGCCATCAGTCGTGCGATCTGCAGGACGAAGAACGGATTCCCAGCCGTACGCCGGTGCACGGCGACCGCGGTCCCGGCGTCGGCCGTCGGATCGGCGCCCGCATCGCGCAGCAGCGATTCGACGTCGGCCACGCCAAGACCGCCGATCCGCACTGTGTCGGCGCCGCCGAGCAAATTGGTCACCGGATGCCGGCCGTCGACCTCGACATCGCGGTAGGTGCCGACGAACAACACGGCGGCGCGGCGCAACTGGCGCGTGGCGAAGTCGAGCACTCGTGCGCTGCCGGCACCCGCCCATTGGAGATCGTCCAACACGACGACCACCAACGAACGTTGCGCCGCCGCGCGGAGCGTGCGGGTCACCGTATTCGCGATGCCGAACCATGCCGTGTCCGGCGCGGTCGAGTCCGACGCGGCGGGATCGGCTGCCGTCGGCCCGTCGAGCGCTCCTAGCACCTCCGGCCACGGCCAGTCGTCCGGGAAGCCAGCGCCGGCAACGCAGGCGCCCCACGCGATCAGCGCGCCCGAGTCGGCGGCGTAGTCCGCGACGTCGGCGGCGAGCGTGGTCTTGCCGATGCCCGGCTCGCCGGCGAGCAGCATGAGCCGGCCATGCCCGGCGCGCGCATCATCGGCCGCGCGTCGCAGCACGGAGCGCACGCCATCTCGACCGATCAGCGCCACGCACCTGATTCTGCCGGCCGACGTCGTGCGTCGCGACGACCCGTGGCGTCAGGACCGCGACACGACTGCGGCGGTCGCCGCCGCTGCCGCCTACGGCCTGCCAGTACCCCCGTTGGACGCCGCCTCGATGTGCGCGTCCGATCCGGGAAACACCAGGCTGTCGTGCCCGTTGTCCAGCCAGTGCACCATGTACGGCGGCGTGCCGTCGTCATGACGGAGTTCAGTGATCACGCCGATCCGCTTGTGATCTCCGACGTGGGCACCTTCCAGGATGAGGCGATCGCCGACGCTGCCCTTCACGCGCATCCTCCCGTCTGCCGAAGCTCCGCTGGCGGGGATCCAGCCGCTAGCCTTCATTGTCTGTGGCGATCACGAACAGCGCAGGCCTTTGTCGGACGAGACGGCACGCCGCCGCATGAGACGGGACGCCCAACGCCCGAGACGGCACGCCGCGGAGCGAGAAGCCCGTGCCAGACCTGAACGCCGCCCGCGCGTATCACGCGCGCACGAAACAGGCCCCGCCGATGCTCCCAGCGAGGCCCGTTCTCGTCGAGACAGTGCTAGGTTGTCGAGCCGACGCGCCGAGCGACCGCGTCGAAACCGGCGGCCAGCAGGAGCACGAGGCCGGTCACGATCCATTCCCAGCCCGCCGAGTTGGCGCCCGAGATCAGCGCGCTCATGCCGTTCTGGATGACGGCGACGACAAGGCCACCCAAAATCGCGTCGATCATGCGGCCGCGGCCACCGAACAGCGACGTACCACCGATGACCGCGGCGCCGACCGCGAGCAGAAGCGTGTTCTGTGCGCCGGCGTTGGACTGGACCGACTCGAGCTCGGACGCGGCGGTGATGCCGGACAGAGCGGCGAGCGTCGAGCAGATGACGAACACCGAGATCCGCACCTTGTTGACCTCGATGCCACCGCGCCGCGCCGCCTCTTCGTTGCCGCCCACCGCGTAGACGTGCCGCCCGTAGCGCGTGCGCCCGAGCACGAAGTTAAGCCCGACGAACAGCAGGGCGATCATGACCACCGACCATGGCATGCCGCGCGCTGCGTTCTTGAAGAACGCGTTGTGGATGAGCGTGCGGTCGAGGCCCATCACGTACACGAAGATCGCGCCGAGTACGGCGATGGCCACCGTCTTCGCAAGCGTGGCCACGGTCGGCACCGCGGGGAGCCCATCCCGGCGGCGTGCGTACGAGTCGTGAAGCTTGAGCATCGCGTAGCCGACCACGATCACGACCAGCAACGCCCATCCGGCCCAGATCGGCACGAACTTACTGTTGAGGCCCTCGAGCGCGATGATCACGTCGTTGCGTACGCCGATGGAACCCTGGCCGCCGATCAGGATCAGCGTGATGCCCTGGAAGCCGAGGAACGTCGCGAGCGTGATCACGAAGGACGGAATGCCGACCTTGGCCCGCAGCCATCCGGTTGCGAAACCGATGACGACTTCGGTGACGATGCCGGCGACCACCGACACGGGCCACGAGAAATGCTGCCGGCCCAACAGGATCGCCATGATCGCGGCGCACATGCCGCCGGTCGTACCGGCCGACAGGTCGATCTCGCCGAGCAGCAGCACGAAGACCAAGCCCATCGCCATCACGATGATCGGCGCCGCCTGGACGATGAGCGCCTCGACGTTGTACGCGGACAAGAATCCCTGGTGCACGATGGCAAAGAAGATGACGAGCACGAGCAGGCCGAGAACGGCCGGGATCGAACCCGTCTCGCCACCACGAACGCGCGTCGCGTAGTCCCTCATGTAGCCGGCAAGGACGCCGACGCCGGTGGACGGCGGTGCCGTCTCGCCCGGTGCGGTGAGATCGATGTTGACCTCGTCGGTTCGCGGCTGGACGCTCATACCACGGCTCCGGATGCTTCAGTCGGGGACAACCCGAGGTCGCCCGATCGACCCGAGGTGATGAGTTCGACAACTTGGGTATGCGTGACGTCGGCGCGCTTGACCTGGGCGGCCATTCGGCCGAGGAACAGCACCGCGATGTGGTCGGCGACCTTCAGTACGTCGTTCATGTTGTGGGAGATCAGAATCACCGCGACACCCTGGTCGGCGAGCCGGCGCACCAGGTCGAGTACCTGCGCGGTCTGCGCGACGCCGAGGGCGGCGGTCGGCTCGTCGAGGATGACCACCTTCGACTGCCACAACACCGACTTGGCGATGGCTACGGTCTGGCGCTGCCCGCCGGACAGGCTCGCGACGAGTTGGCGCACCGATCGGACGGTGCGCACCGACAAGCTCTCGAGTGTCGCGATCGCGGCCTTTTCCATGCTGTTCTCGTCCAGCGTGCGCAGCCCGGAGACGCGTTCGCGCCCGAGGAACATGTTCTGCACGATGTCCAGGTTGTTGCAGAGCGCAAGGTCCTGATACACGATCTCGATGCCGAGCGCGGCCGCGTCGCGTGGGTTGTGCACCGCGACTGGCTTGCCCTCGAACAAGATCTCGCCGTGATCGGTCGAGTAGCTGCCGCCGATGCACTTGACCAGCGTCGTCTTACCGGCACCGTTGTCACCGACAAGCGCGGTGACCTCACCAGCGCGCGCGACGAAGTCAACGGACTGCAGGACGTGAACGGGTCCAAACGATTTGTCGATGCCCCGTAGCGCGAGTGCGGGCGGGGCGGCGGAGGCTTGCGCTGTCACTGGTCACCTGCTGTCGTAACGTTCGTCCGGTGGCACCCGGAGCCAGGCCTGGCTTGCGATGAAGGCGGCGAATCGCGAGTTGTCCACCGACGGCGGATAAGGACGGGGCCAGCGTGCCCACGCCAGGACCGTACGGTCAAGACGCTTTAGGCACGCTGGCCGCCGTCGTTCGGCCGGATCAGCCGGTGTTAATGCCGTTCGCCTTGCACAGCGTGACCAGCGCCGGCGTGCTGCACACGGCGCCCGCGGTCACATATCCGTCGGTCACCGGCAAGGCCACGTTCGCCTTGGTGATGACGGTCGGGTCGGCCAGGTAGGACGGAACATCGCGACCCGTCTTCGGGTCCTTGGTCGTCGCCGGAGCCTTCGGCTTCTGGCCCGCGAGAATCTGCGACGCGAGCTTGATTGCGACATCAGCCTCGCCGGCAACCGGCTTGTAGATGGTGAAGCACTGGGTGCCCGCCATGATGTTGTCGAGGCCACCGGCGGTCGCGTCCTGACCGGAGACGGCCACCTTGCCGGCCAGGCCCTGCGACTGCAGGACGTTGATGACCGACTGCGCCATCGTGTCGTTGGCAACCATGACCGCGTTGATGTCCTTGTGCTGACCGAGCATCGTGGTGAACACGGTCTGGGCGGTCTGCGGGTCCCAGTTACCCGTCTGCTTGGCCAGCTGCTTCCATCCCGGCTGCTTCGACAGCACCGAGTCGTAGCCGTTGGCGAACAGCGTGGCGTTGTTGTCGGTTGGCGCACCGTCGATGTCGACGTAGTTCACGGCGCTCTTGCCCTGAACCTGCGGGCACTGCGTGAGGGCGGTGCCCTGGTCCACGCCGACCTTGGTGTTGTCGAACGACACGTAGTAGGCGTTGTTCGAGCTACCCGACGTCAGGCGGTCGTAGTCGATCGACACAACGTGGTGCTGCGCGGCCAGGTCCTCGATCGCCTTGCCGGAGTCCGGGTCGAGGTCGGTCACCAGCAGCACGCCGACGCCGGCGTTGATCAGTGCCTGCGCCTGAGCCTGCATCGTCGTTGCACTACCGTTGGCGTTGTAGATCTTGCAGTCCAACTTGTAGACCGTGCATTCCTTCGCCATTTCGTTCGGGTCCGCGGAGACCCAGCGCGGCGAGGATGCCGTGTCCGGCAGCAGGATGCCGACCTTGTTGTTGGTGGGCGCGCTGCCTGCGTTGTTGCTACTGCCGTTGCTGCCGCTGCCACAGGCCGCGAGGCCTGCGACGAGCAACACTGCGGCCGCCGTCGTGGTGAGGGCGGACCGAGGGGAAATGCGCATCGCCGCGTGTCTCCTTTCTGGTCGCGTCGCTAGCGGTTGCGACGCCACGCCGCGGAACTGAGAAGTGCTGGGCCGAGCGGGTGGGGTTTTCGGGTTCACCGTGGGCTGGTTTGCGTCGCCACGCCAATGCACCGCAACATCGCGAATGCCGTCGAAAACCGACGACAGCCACCGATCGCACAGCGCAACAGCGTGGAAACAGATTTGTTAAGCGGATGAATTATTTGTTCACCCGGAAGACGTTGTCAAGGGAGCCAGTGGGCTGCGGGAACGTCCTCTCAGGTCGGTCCGGAGAACCATCTGAGTCACGTCAAGTGAACGAGTCATCACGCATGTCGCCCACCATCTCCGGATAAACCGGGCAGCCCGCGATGTCGGAACCCCGAGAACAGGCCGCATGTCGGCGCCGTTGCCGGCGGTACGGCCGCGCCGTAGCGTCCCACGCGCCGGAAACGTTTCGACGCCTCGCCTACCACCGTTATCGCATTGCGACGCGATCGACGCAGTGACGTAACCGATCTCAACGGACCACGATTCCACTCACCAAAACGCCGGCCGCGGCGGCGGCGGCAAATGCTTTGACGGGCCGGATGCCACCGTTATTCGGCGGCGTCTGCCGGCAGCGACGCGTACGTTGGCGATGCCCACCGGATGGCATCGCCGACCGGCATCGCGTGGGCGAACAGATGCCCTTGTCCGACCGCACAGCCAAGCCCTAGCAATGCGATGCGCGTCGCGTGATCCTCGATGCCCTCCGCCACCAACTCGATCTTCAGTTCTTTGGTGAGTTGGATGACGGCACCGACCAGGCTTCGGGTCCGGTCGGTGTCGATGTCGCGCAGGAAGAGCCGATCGAGCTTCAGGATGTCGATGACCGGACGGCGCAGGTACCCCAACGATGCGTGCCCGGTGCCGTAGTCGTCGATCGCGATGCGCATACCGGCGTCGCTCAGCGCCTCGAGAACGTCCCAGATCTCGTCGTCGTCGTCGAGCGGCTGTGTCTCGGTCATCTCGATGACCAGCCGTGTCGGTTCCAGTCCGGCCGCCGCGATCGCGTCACGTACGCGTTCGTTGAAGTCGGGCTGGCGCAGTTGCGTCGGTGAAACGTTGACGCTGACGTACCGGACCGGTGGATCGGACCCGGCCGTCAACTCGACGGCATCCGTGATCGCCTGGCTCAGCGCCCAGTTGCCCAGCGGCACGATCAGCCCAGTCTGCTCGGCCGCCGCGATGAGATCGGTGACCGGAACGCTGCCTCGCTCCGGATGCCGGAACCTGATCAGCGCCTCGTAGCCGCGCAAGGATCCGTCCGCGAGGTCGACGATCGGTTGGTAATGCATGGCGAGCCCGTTCGCGGCCGGGTCGTCGCGGCCGGTGCGTTGCAGCATCGCCTGCAGCTCGATCCGGAGGTCGTTGCCGCGATGCAAGGGGCTGCGCATGTTCGGCTGGTACGGACGCCACCCGCCCTTGCTTTCCGCCTTGGCCGCGTAGAGCGCCGCGTCCGCCCAGCGCATCACGTGCGGATACTCTTCAGGACTCGACGCCGTCGCCACGCCGATGCTGGCGCGACATCGCACCGGCAAGCCCGCCACGACGGTTGGCTCCGCGAGCTCGACGGACAGGCGTTCGGCCATCTGGTATGCGGCGTCACGGTCGCCGACATCCGGCAGCAGCGCGGCGAATTCGTCCCCACCGAGGCGTGCACTGACATCGTCGGCGCCAACACAGCCTTGGATCCGCTCGGCCGCGCTCACGAGCGTGAGGTCGCCTGCTTCGTGGCCGAGCGTGTCGTTGATCGTCTTGAAGTCGTCGAGGTCGATGAAGAGGACCGCGGTGGTCCGGCCATGTCGCGCCGGGTCCGCGCCGAGCGCCCGCAGCCGCCGCCGGAACAGCTCGCCGTTGGCGAGGCCGGTCAGCGGGTCGTGCGACGCACGGTAGACGAGGATGTCGTGCTCCATCTCGCTCGCGCGGACCTGTTCGCTCAACGCGATGCGTTGCAACGCGACGCCGGCGTACTCGGCCAGACCGACCAGCACATCGACGAGCTCGGCTAGCTCCGGTGCCTCCGACGTGAAAACGAGGTCGTGATCGGGATAGTCGATCGGCGCGATGTCGGGACCGCGGACCGCGTCGGTGTCGATCGGTATCCGCAAGGATTGGCCATGATCGGTCAGCGTCGGTGTGGTGACGGAGCGTTCGCTGAGATGTGCCTCGGCCGGCAGACCCCGCGTCAACGCCCCGAACGCGGAGTTGACCGCCGTCATGACGTCGTCGGTCGTGGTGGCGAGCCCGATTCGTTGCGCCGCGTCGCGCACCGTCCGGTCACGGACGACGGTGGTCCGTTGCGCTTTCAGTGTCACCTCGATGCGCCAAACCGCGAGCAAGCCACCGATCGCCGATACCACCCCGATGGCGACCGGAGTCCGGACCGGGCCGTGCGTCGCCTCCACGAGTAGAGCGGTCGGAGCGATGAGCAGTGCGACGGCGAGCGCAGACAGCCGGCGCACACCGAGCACCCGATGCACGCCCTCCGCGGTCCCGATTTCGGCCATCGAGGGCATCAGCGCGGCGCCGCCGCACAGTGCCATGAAGACCAGCAGGCACAGGTCGACCGGTCCGCCGCTGTGCCACACGCCGTCGATGAGCGCTATTCCGTAGAGCAGGTCACCGGCGAGCAGGGCGATGACGGCCGCGCCGAGCGTGCGTGCCGCGGTGTTTTGCGGCCAAGCGCTGAGCAGCCGGAACGCGGCGGCGAGTACGACTGCGTCCCCGACCCAACCGGCGACCGAGATCGTCTTGGCGAGTCCGGTCAGGTGGAGGCTGGACACCGTCGGCTGGATCAGCACAAGCCACAGCACGAGACTCCCGCCAAGGCTCAGCGCCGCGGTGTCGATGATGGACGCCTTGTCCCGCGACGGCACGCGCGGCAGGCCCAGCCACAGCAGGCCGACCGAGAGCGGGGCGTAGACCACGAGGAACAGCGCGTCGGTGACCGACGGATAGCCGTCAACGGCACCGCCGGCGGCAAAGATGTCGTAGCTGATCTCGCCGGCCGCCGCGAACGCCACGGCGAGCCCGACGAGCCGCCACGCGTTCGCGCGCCGCGGCGCGTGAGTGCGGATGCCGTACCCGACGGCCAGCACGCTGGCCAGCGCGACCAGGCCGACGACGTACGGGTGCGTCCGGGGGAAGAGCCAGTAAACCGCACCGAAGGCGAGGACAACCGACGGATAGATCCACCGGACTCGGTGCACCATCAAACGATCATAAATCGGGCAATGAACCCACAGGTCCACCGCGCGGCATTCGCCGACGGCTGAACATAACTGATCCCCTTGCAGTTCGTGTCCAGCGGTGTAACTGTGTAATTGTGTAATCGCACCACGAAGGAGCTGCCACATGACGGCGGCCAACACAGCAAGGGAGCTGGTCATGATGATCAGGCACGCCAACCGGGGCGATTCGGTGCCGACCGACGACGCCGCCGCTTGGATCTCCGGCATCCTGCCGGACGGCATGTTTACTGGACCGCCGGACATCGTCATCGATCGGGACGAGATCTTGGTCATCGGTCGCCTGCCCGCACCGTCGCTCGCCGAGGGAGCACCGGCGGCCGACGTCGCGTCCGCCGAGGCCGGCCGCATCAGCGGATTCCGCGAGGAGACGCGCGACCAGCGCATTCGCGTCGCCCGGCAGATCGAGCACCGGTACCAGCGCAAGATGGCCTGGGGGGTCGACTGTGGCGGGACCCGGCAGCTGTTCACGACTCACTCGGCGCCGGTCATGACCAGGCTGCGCCAGCCCGAGCGTCGCGTGCTCGATACGCTCGTCGACGCAGGCGTCGCACGGACCCGGTCCGAGGCGTTGGCATGGTGCGTACGGCTGGTTGGCGAACATGCGGACCAGTGGCTCGCCGATCTCCGTACCGCGATGGGCAGCGTCGACGATCTACGCAAGCAGGGTCCGAACCTGGTCTGAGGTGGTCGTCGTGCCGGCCGTGCCGGTTTGTGCGACAGTCGCGGCATGGCATCTGTGAGCGTTCGGTACATCGTGAACGACGTCGACGCGGCGATCGCGTTCTACACCGGGAACCTAGACTTCGACGTCGTCATGCATCCGGCGCCATCGTTCGCCATGCTGTCCCGCGGCGACCTGAGGTTGGTGCTGAGCGCGCCGGGCGGTGGGCCGGGCGGTGGCGCGGCGATGCCGGACGGCACGCTGCCGCAGCCCGGCGGCTGGAACCGGTTCGCGGTCGAGGTGGACGACATCGACGCGGAGGTGCGGCGGCTTGCGGCGTCCGGCGCGCACTTTCGCGGCGACATCATCGACGGAGTGGGCGGACGGCAGGTGCTCGTCGAGGATCCATCGGGCAACCCGGTGGAGTTGTTCCAGCCGACGATCGCCGAAGCCCGCCTCGGCTGACCCTCTCAAGACCGGAGCGCCGACGCGACGATGCGTCCGCGCGGCGCTCGCCGGCCTAGTGACACTCCTCGCCGTCGCGGCGACATTTGCGGCCGCGGGCTGCGACGCTGCGTCGTCACGAGGCGTTGACGCGACACCGGTCGCCCGCGGCGAGTCCGCGCCCGCGTTCACCGGGCTTGGCACCTCGGCGTCCGTCTGGCGCACTGCGCACGCTCCGGGCTACGCCACGTTGATCACGGACGGCCGGCAGCGCGTCACCGGCTACGTCGCCACCATCTCGCCACGCCGGCTGACAGACGCAGAAGCGTTGGTACGCAACGATCTGCCGGCCGATGCAACGGCGAGCGCGCCGCGGCTCGTGGTCGGCGACGAGGCGACCAAGTGCGAGATCGTGGTGTTCACATCGACGACGCTGGCACGCGTACTCGGCGACGGCGACACCGTGGTCGCGCTGTTCCAGACGGATGCCGCGACAAGCATGGACACCACGAGGATCTCGCACATCACCGTCACGTACGGCGATCAGACCAACCCGTACCGCTGCTGACGCGATGCGAGCGACCGCAGCCGCCCGGCGCTGAGCTAGGCGCCGAACTCCGCGCGCAGTGTCGTAGCGGCACCGACCATCGCGCGCATCTTGCCGACTGCCGACTCCCACGGCAGGTATTTCATGCCGCAGTCGGTCGACATGATGACGTTCTCGGCGGCGACGTACGGCAGTGCGCGCCGGACCCGCTCGGCCACCGTATCCACCGATTCGACCGCGTGGTCGGACAGATCGATGACGCCGAGGATGATCGTCTTACCGGTCAGGTGCGTCAGCACGGACGTGTCGAGTTTGGACTGCGCCGTCTCGATGGAGATCTGGTCACACGTACAGTCGGCAAGCTCCGGCAGGAACGAGTAGCCCGACGGGCGGTCGTGGATGATCGCGGCGTACCCGAAGCACACATGCACCGCGGTCGTACCCTCAACGCCGGCGAGCGCGCGATTGAGCGCCTTGAGCCCGTAGCGACGCGCCGGCTCCGGGCGTGCCTGAAGGTAGGGCTCATCCAGCTGTACGACATCCGCGCCGGCCGCGAACAGGTCGCGCACTTCGGCGTTGACGGCGTCGGCGTAGGCGAACGCGAGCTTCTCCGCATCGCCGTAGTAGTCGTCCTGCGCCTGCTGCGACATGGTGAACGGACCGGGCACCGTGACCTTGATGGTGCGTTCGGTGTGGGTACGCAGGAACCGGACGTCGCCCACCTCGATCGGCTCGGGGCGGATGATCGGGCCGACCACGCGCGGCACTGGATTCGGATGGCCGCTGCGGTCCAGCGCCTCGCCCGGATTGTCGAGGTCGAGACCCCGCAGCGCGGTGGCGAAGTGGTTGGAATAGCTCTCCCGCCGGATCTCGCCGTCGGTCAGGATGTCCAGGCCGGCGTCTTCCTGGGCCCGGATCGCGAGCAGTGTCGCGTCGTCCTGGGCACGTGCGAGATGCTCCGGCGCGATCCGCCACAACTCGCGGGCGCGCACCCGGGGCGGGAAGCGACCGGCGAGCTTCGCCCGGTCGATCAGCCATTCCGGCTGGGCGAAGCTGCCCACGAGCGCGGTCGGGAACAACGGAAGTTGCGCCATGGCAACGGCCTCCACAAACGGTTCTCGCGGGCGCGGCACGCCCGGTCAGGAACGACGGCAAGTCACGAAGCGTCAAGTATGTCGTCCGGCAGGCGGTGGCGCTCACGCGGGCGTACCCGTCATCGATTCAGCGCCCTTGGCCACGCGGACGTCCGCAGCCGGCCGTGGCATATCACCCGGCGGCGCGAACCACCTGGCACACGATGTCGTTCACGGCATCCGGCGCCTCCATGTTCACCATGTGGCCGGCGTCGGATACGACGATCTTGCGGGCCGTGGTGATCTCCGCGGCCAGAATGTCGGCCATGTCGTGGAAGCACGGCACGTCGAGCGCGCCGACCACCACCGTGGTCGGCACCGTGATGGTGGCCAGGCGGCCGCGGACCTCCGGATGCGGGCCGTGTGGGTCATGATCGGTCCACTGCACGCCCGAATAGTCCTCGGTCATTGCCGCGAGGCGTCGAGCCAAGTCCGGGCGTCGCAACGCGGGCGCGAAGAATCCGTGCCGCAGCCACGCGGCCTTAGCCGCCGGCAGCCCGCCCTCCCGAACCGCGTCGCGGATCGCTCGCATGCCTGCCGCCGACTCGTCGTCCCACGGCACCCCGTCCAGGTACGGGTCGAGAAGGACCATCGCTCGCACCCGCTCCGGCCGCTCCACAGTGGCCTCGAGCACGATGCCGCCGCCCATCGACAGCCCGACGAGGACAGCGGAGTCCACCGCGATGTGGTCGAGCAGCGCCCACAGGTCGGACGAGTTGGTGTATTCCGTGACATTGTCGAGCCGAAGCGAACGACCGAAGCCCCGGGCGTCGTAGCGGATGACGGTCGAGATCGGCCGCAGCGCGTCGACCTGGTCGTCCCACATCCGCGTGTCCAGCCCCAGACCGTGCACCAACACCACCGGGGCACCATCGCCGACCATCTCGTAGTAGAGATCGGCGCCGGGCAACGCAAGCGTCGGCATGGACGTTCCCTTCGGTTGGCGGCCACCCCCGGCGTCGGCCGACCCAACGGCTGGCGCGAGACTGGCCGTATGCAGCGACCACACACGCTAGTCCGCGGCGCCCACGAACGCCTCCAGCAACCGGCCACGTCGCCGGCGCGCGTCTGAGCAGGCCGCGCCGATGCTCGAGACGATTCCAGGGCTCGTGGTCGCGGCCGCGGAGCGCGATCCGGACGGCACGTGGTTGCGGACCGATGAGGGTGCGTTGACGTTCGCTGGGACGGCCGGCCAGGTCGCCGCCATCGCCGATCAACTTCGCGAAGCGGGGGTACGGCGGGAAGACCTGGTCGTGATGACCGCGCGGACCACCCCGCCCTACCTGCTGACGTGGCTCGCGCTCGCGTCGCTTGGCGCCGTCACGGTGCCGACCGATCCGTCGGGCACGCCGCAGGAGTTCGCCGGACTCGTGTCGCAGGTCCAGCCACGGGCGCTGATCACGGACCCCGCCGTGATTCCGGTGGTGAACGAGGCCGGCGTGGCGGGCGTACCCGAACTCGGTCCGATCGACATCGACTCGCTCGTCGGTGACTGGCGCGCCGATGCCGGGTCTTCGTGGCGCCCGACGGTGGACGTGACGCCGGACGATCTTGCGGTGCTCATCCCGACCTCCGGCACGACTGGTCGGTCCAAGCTCGTCATGCAGACGCATCGGGCGTACGGCATGGCCGGCGTCGGATTCCCGTACTGGATGGAGCTCACCGCCTCGGACCGCCTCATGACGTCGCTGCCGCTGTTCCACATCAACGCGCCGGCGTATTCGGTGCTCGGCTCGCTCGCCTGCGGTGCCGGTCTGATCCTGTTGCCACGGTTCTCGGCAAGCGGGTTCCTGAGCTCCGCGCGGCGTCATGGTGCGACCGAGTTCAACGCGATCGGCGCGATGCTGGAAATCCTGATGCGACAGCCGGAGCGGCCGACTGACGCGGACACCGAGTTGCGGTTGTGCTACACCGGACCGTCGCCGGAACGCGAATGGCAGGAGGCGTTCGAGCGGCGCTTCGGGCTGCGGGTGGTGTGCGGGTACGCGATGTCCGAGTCGCCGTACGGCCTGATCTGGCGGCACGGTACCCGCCCGTTCGGCACGCTCGGGTCGCCGCGCCAGCACCCGAGCCTGGGTACGGTCAACGAGGCACGCGTCGTCGACGAGACGGGCAGCGATCTCGGTGTCGGCGAGACCGGCGAACTGTTGCTGCGCAACCCGACCGTAACGCCCGGCTACTGGGGGATGCCGGACGAGACGGCCGCGGCGATTGTGGACGGCTGGATGCACACCGGCGACTTGGTCACCGCGAACCCGGACGGGACGTACACGTTCGTCGCGCGGCGCAAGGAAGTGCTACGACGTCGCGGCCTGAACCTGTCGCCGGCCGAGGTCGAGGACGCCATCCTGCCGCATCCCGACGTGCTCGAGGTCGCGGTCGTCGGCGTCGCGTCGGAGCTCACCGAGGACGAGGTGAAGGCGTTCGTGGTCGCCGAACCCGGCGCCACACTTGATTTCGAGGAGTTGCGCAAGTGGACCGCGGAGCGCATATCCGCGTTCAAGGTGCCGAGGTTCTGGCAGCAGATCGAGGCGCTGCCACGCACGCCAACCTCGCGCGTCGCGAAGCACCGGCTGCCCACTGGTCACCCGGCCGGCGAATACGACGCGGACGCCGCAACC
>Ga0126377_10001058_pt1 | contig 17662 bp, 21 predicted proteins | sample PanSoiMetPlot_22_FD_92647 | JGI IMG/M metagenome (GOLD analysis project Ga0126377, IMG submission 92647) | Tropical forest soil microbial communities from Panama - MetaG Plot_22 | ecosystem: Environmental > Terrestrial > Soil > Tropical forest > Bulk soil | place: Panama | collected 2016-02-17 | reverse complement strand
CCATCGGGGATGTGCTCTTCCGGAAAATGATTCCGGATGCGCTCCCACTGCTCGTTTGTCAGCCGAATCATCCGACATTTATAGCCGATCGACTCCGCCTAGCAATTTTGAGATAGGTTCTAAGCAGCGCGAGACCGAATAGATCGAGCACTAAGAAAGGCTCCGACCATGAACTTCGTTCCGCCCGAAACTTGTCTTCAGGATTACAAGAAGCGCCGCAGCGCGTTCCTTGAGCATCTGATCGCATCAACGCCGAACGTGAGCGTGCGAGCTAAAGAGTTCTGGCGATGGATCGACGAAAACTCACGTCATAGCGACAATGACGAAGCCTAAGACCTGGGTGGACCTCGCGCGCTCGCCTGACGCAGACTGGCCACCCGACCAGCCGACAACTATTGCGGACCTAGTCACCGAAGCCCGCGCCGTCGATTGGGATTTTAGTACTTGGTGTTACGCGAGCGGGTATGACGCCTGAGGCAACCGGCTAAATTTAGCCAATCCTCCATCACGTTTTGGCCAAGATCTTGGGATGCGCTACGGGCATGATGCTGCATAGGGCGGGGCTCCTATGTCCATCAGTACCCTGAACGACTTGCTGCTTTTCTCCTGTCTCGTCGCCTTGGCGACGATACTGCTCTGAGCGATTGCTCGGCGCTGCGTAGGGAGATTTCCTATGGTCATCATCCTGCATGATCTGCTGCTGTTCTCGTGCCTCGCCGCGTTCGTCACAGGAATCGTGATCGCGGCCGCGAGTCTGCTCTAGCTTGAGCGCCCCCGTATGACATACAGACTCACGTTCAGTGACGCTGTTGATATCTGACTCCGACATTGGGCTGGCGAATATCAGCACACGATCGCGGCGTCCTGCGGGATGACGCGGCTTGATCGGGGAACCGACAGGCTTCCTTGTTCGTTAGTGTCGCGCCGAACGGAACCGGATCAATCCGGCAGTTCGTCTCAAAGGCCACTCGGCTTAAGCTCCCGAGTGGCCTTTTGGCTGCACGTTAGCGTTCAGCGTTTGGCCCTTCGATGCGCCTTGCGACCAGCATTCTTATGAACCGCAAAGTCTTCCAGCTTGGCTCCGTCTTTTAGCCTTTCACGCAACCAGACAGGCTGTGCCCCTCTGCCTGCCCATGTGTTACCCGACTTATCGCGATATTTGACGGCGACCCTTCGACCTTTCAGCGAACTTACATGAGTTCTAGGGCCAACTTCGTGTCCCACCCTCGCAAGCTGATCCTTCAAGTCGCGCACCTTGCGGGTAAGAACTTTCTCGATGTCTTCGCGAAGTTCCAAAAGCGCATCAACTGACATTGATGCGACGTTGGCGTTGGCCATTTGCTACCTCCCGACAAAGGGAAACAAATATAGCAATATGTCAGAGAGAAACAAACGTTACGACTCGTGCGACGGTTCTGAGAGCGCCTCGGAGTGGCGGCGGACGTTATTTACTTACCAGCCCATTTCTCGCAAAGCCGTTTCTCTGTGTCCCTTTGCGCGCGGATCGCGCATAGTGCGATAATTGCAGCAGCGAGGGCGATGCCGGTGGTCACAATCGGCGCAAACTCCGCCGCCGTTTTCCAAAATGCAGCATTCCAAAGAAACTCAAGTGCCATGATTTTCCGCTCCCTTTGTATGGCACAACAAAAAGCCCCGCTCTGGCGGGGCTAAAGGTAGGGTCCATGAAACAAACAACAAGATAGTCTGATTCGCAGCCGAAGATCAAATCCCGGTTACCGCCGCTCTAAGCCGGCCGCAATTTCATCGTCGCTATTGCTGATCTTCTCCTTCCGAGTGTGGGGACACTTCAGGAGGGGGAAAAGGGGCGCAGAGCCATCGCGGTTCTGCGCTCCTTTGCTTTATAATGTGAGCGGCGTTCCCCCCAACGTCCCTCCAGACGTCCCCCCGGGAACGCCAGGGCCCCGGTTGAGATTTCCCCTCTCTTCCGGGGCCTGCCTCTGTCCGTTGATGGAAACGCAGAGGGAAGTCGCGCTGACATCTATTGCACCGGAAATTGTCAATGTGAGTTGTGCCGCCCCCGACCGCACGGAGGCTTGCGGTCGTTTTGTGTTCAACCCAGCAACGGGGGCATTGGAGATCACCCCCGCGTATCGGGATAAACCTGCGAAGGAGGTCATGCGCGAGCTGCGCCGTACGAAGTTGCGTCTGTATTTCATGTTTGCGCGTCTCTATTGCCTTAAGTTCGCGCTCCAAAGCCGCAGCGCGGTGTTGCGCCTGCTGCGCAAGGCCGTGCGCAATTTCTCGTATCTGGTCGTCAAAGTTGTTGAGCAAAGCCACTTAGATTTCCAAACCGGACACTATGGTCGGAAACAGTCCGGTACCGACCATGGACGAGCTACCCTTCAAAATCGTGAAGATGCTCGGCGCCCGCGACGAGGTGATTGCGCGTAGAGAATTTGTCGATCTGCCAAGGCGGCGGCATGGAATCTCTCATCATTGGATCGCTGGCGCGAGTCGTTCTGAGCGGGAATGCAAACGACGCATTGCTTCCGGTTCTCGTTGTAATTCTGCAACAGGTTTGCAAAACTTTTTTGGTGTATAGACAATTTAATACTTTTTTGACCCTGGCGGAGATCAGCTTGAACAGTTTGACGAACAATGAGGGGAAAGATCATGCGTCAGCTATTCATTACGACCGCAACGCTATCGGTTCTGGCGGCAACGTCGGTGACCACGAATGCCGCTGATGTGACGGCTCGGCCTGCTCCTTATGCGCCTCCGCCTCCGGCCTATGCACCCCCACCGTTCAGTTGGACAGGATTTTATCTCGGCGGCAACATTGGGGGAGCCTGGGCTCGACGTGACGTGACCGATACTTTCTTCGGCGTGAACTTCAACCCCGGAAACAACAACGGCGCGTTCATCGGAGGCGGCCAACTCGGGTACAATTGGCAAGTCAACTACTTCGTTCTCGGAATTGAAGCCGACTTTGATGGGGTCGCCAATAACAACAACACCGGGACCGTATTCATTCCGACGCTCGGATCAATCCAGGTGACTTCCAACAACAGATGGATCACGACCTTAGCTGCGCGGTTTGGCGTGACGAATGGCCCGTGGCTCTTTTATGGCAAGGCTGGCGGCGGTTGGGTCGGCAGCGACGACTTCACCGTGACTAATCTTACGACCGGTTCATCGATCACCGTCTCCAACAACAACAGCAACAGCGGTTGGCTGGTGGGCGCGGGCATCGAGTGGGCTTTTGCCACTAACTGGTCGGCGAAGGTCGAATATAACTATCTGGGGCTGGACGATCGGACATTTACTGTTCCTGCTGGCTCCCCATTCCTCCCCGGCGACACTTTCACACAGATCAACCGCAACGTTCAGATGGTGAAGGCAGGGATCAACTATCGGTTCAATTGGGGTGGCTACCGCTACTGATCGGTGAAGCTTCAAACAGAATTGGGAGTCCGCTGAAAGGATGTGATCCCGAAAATGTACAGATGACGCTAGGTCCATGGCGGCGATGTCCGGGTTTGGTTACGCCGGCATGGGCCGTCTTCTCTCGTCGCGAATTTGTCGTCACATGCGCCCCGGCGCATTCGATACTGAGCATCTCGGATGACGCGTCCGGTCTGCTGCGCGCGCAACGCCCGTCGGGACAGCGGGAGGGCGGAACTCCCCCCTACTCACGCTGGCCGAGCCTAAAGGAGCCTGCGAACGTGCAGCGAACAAATTGGTCACCAAAATGGTCGCGAACGGGTGACCACGGGCCGGTACCGGACGGGACTAAACGACACGTGCGGCCGATTTTCGCAATACAAATCAACATTTGTCGGGACAGAACGAAACGGGTCGGGACGCTCGCCAACAAATTTCGAGTGCGGTGCCTGCGCGATTCATCGCAAGCATTTTGACGATCAATTTGTTCGAGTTCGTCGCTTTGCGTTCTCTCGCGCGGGCGGAAACGCAGCTCACGGCGCTCCATGACGTTGGCCCGGTAGATCTCGACCGTGCGGTCGCTGATTCCGAGTTCATGCGCAATCGTCTTGTTCTGGTGGCCCGCAACGAGCCCCTCCAGCACCTGCCGCTCGCGCGCGGAGAGGGCCGCCAGCCGTTTCTTGATCTCCGCCCGCTCGCTGTCAGGTTTCTCATCCGTTTTCCGAGCACTCAGAGCAGAGCGGACGGCCCCCAGCAGAACCTCCCCGTCGTACGGTTTTCCGATAAAATCGGCGGCCCCGGCCTTCATGGCCTCGACTGCAAGAGGGACATCGCTGTGGCCGGTAATAACAATGACGGGCACGTCCACCTTGCGATTCTTGAGCGAACGAACCAGGTCAAGCCCGTCGATCTCGGGCATCCACACATCGGTGATCACGCAACCTGATTCGATACCGGGAATCGCATTCGAGGAAGGCCTTTCCGGAATCGTAGGTGTGTACGCCAAAATTGGCATTTGTGAGCAGGAAGGTCAGCGAATCCCGCGCCGACTCGTCGTCGTCAACGACATGGATTACCGGACTGCTCGTCATCCCTCGAGGTCCTCCGGCGTGGCCGCACGAAGGGTGCAGCGGAAGATCGAACCACCGCCCGAATTGGGCTCCAGCATGATCTGCCCTCCGTGCGATTCAATTAAGTATGCGAAATCGACAACTCTATGCCCGTGCCTTGTCGTTCAGTGGTGACGGAAAGGCTGAAACAGCTGGGAGGCCACGCGCGGATCGATTCCGGGCCGGTATCGGCAACGCTGGCTGCGATCATCTTATCGGCGGCAGGTTTCGTCGAGACGACGAGTTCGCGGCGTTCGGAGTTTTCCATCGCTTCTATAGCATTGCGCAGCAAATTCAACAGCACCCTGCTCTGCACCTGGACCCTTATCGACCAGAACGAGATCGACCGAGGGATCAAGGCGCATAGCCGGCAAGGACGGGAACCTAGAAGGGACGATACGCGGCCAATTGGCCATTGCCAAGCGACTCGGGATCTCCGAGACTCCCCTTAAGTTTATCGTTAACGGTATTATCTGAACTTTCGGCGTGGCGGCGCGCATCTACAAGCATTCACCAAAACTATAACGGGAAGCATCCCATGCCGATGCACACGTCAACAACTCAAGCGCTCGTCCGACCGAATTTCGCATACCTGACAGAGCGCAAGCCGCAGCCGCAGTCTCGTGGCCGGCGCCGCATCGAGGCATTTTATCTGCCGGGAGACGTCTTCGGCCTCGAGATAGACGACGAGCACCATTTTTTCGGCCGAGGCCGTTACCGACTCGACGATCCTCGTGGTGAAGCGCAGCGCGCTGATCTCGCTCGCCAATGCCGACGGGGACGTGGCGCGCCGGCTTTGGACCTTTACCGCGCGTGAACTGCGGCGCATGCAGGACCACGTGTTGCTGCTCACCAAGACCGCGCAAGAGCGCGTGGCCTCGTTCCTGCTCGATCTGGCCAAGCGGCTGGCCGCCGTCGAGGAGATCGAGGTGCCCATGTCGCGCCAGGACATCGCGGATTATCTCGGTCTCACCATCGAGACGAGCTCACGCATCTTGACCCAACTGGAGGCGCAGGCGACCATCGCGCTGCCGACCTCGCGGCGGATCATCCTGTGCAACCGCAGGGCGCTGAGCCGCCTCGACGCTTGAGACGAGCCTATCGCTCACGTGGTCTCGTGGGCGGGTATGGCGCGTCGAACACCCCGCGTGAAAGCGCTCATCCTGCCGTCCACTTTCTAAACTGCTCAAAAGCCTAAAACGGGGGATGGCCGCGACAAGCGCGGACACGAGGCTAGGAATTGAAAGTTAGCCTGCGCTAACCCAGCATGCAGCCTGGACCATTCGGCGGGAGCTGAGCAATGCGCCGCGCGGCTGCAGGGCTCGTGTCGCTTCTTCTCTTGTGCGGCTGCAGCCGCGAGGAAGCAGAGGCGCGCCTGAAGCGCGATCTGCCCCTCGACAGCGTCGACATCATCCACGCGCGATTTCCATGCCGTGCGCCGGGCCTCTATTTTTTCGGTTACCGATTTCGAATCGCCTCGAAAGGCGAGTTCAGCGACGGCGATATCTGTTGGAACTTTTCAACGGGACAATGGAGCTGGCGCATTCTGCCCGGCCAGCCTCTCTCGCGCTTGAACCCGCGCGAGTGACCCAGGAGTAAAGCATCCCGCGGCTGGGCGAATAGATGCGAGCCAGCACCCGCAGCAGCGTCGTATTGCCGGCTCGGTTGGCGCCGATCACCTCGACGCGAGCCGCGTCCTCGATGTCTAGGGTAAGATGTCACGCGCACGTTGACACGATCGGCGGCGTCGCGACCCAAATTGCCCTGCGTCGCACGGGCGATCGCCCATCTTCTTGAGCGAGCGCTGCCCTGATAGTCGGGGATTCGACCGAAAGGTTGCACGAGGGGAGGAAGGCCATGCCTAAAGCCAGTACGCGATGCGCGGCCGAAGTTTGGCGAAGAAGAAGAAGGTAGCGCCGCTACCGAGAACGGTGACAGCCAAAAGAACCGTCCACGAATATTCGAGCGGGGTTCCCCCCAGCAGGGGCGCGCGCACGACGTCAACGGCTGCGAACAGTGGATTGAGGAGGGGCAGCGCGTGCATCCAGGTGCCCAGCGCTTCCGGCGGCCAGAAGATTGGCGTAACGAAGAAGATGACCTGCACGAAGTTTACCACGATTTGCGGCACGTCGCGATAGCGAGCACTGATCATTCCGAGAAAGATACTGATCCAGATGCCGTTGATCGTGAGGATGACGAGCGCCGGGATAATGGCTATGACAGACCATCCGATATGGACGCCGAACAAGATTAGTACAAACGGCACGATTACCATGTTGTGCGCGAGCACTATCAAGTTGCGGCAGACATTGCGCCAAGCGTGGATCGAGAATGGCAACCGCACCTGAGTAATGATGTTCTGCGCCGATAGGAAGGTCTGACAGCCTTCGATGATCACCGTGGAAAGAAAACTCCAAATCACCAGTCCAACCGTCAGAAATGGCAGATAACTGGTAAGCTCCATATGGAACATGCCCGCGTAGATCAGCCCCATGGCAGCGATCATGGTGATCATGCTGACCGTAAGCCAGAACGGCCCCAGCAGCGAGCCGCGGTAGCGCATCTTGATGTCCTGCATAGCCATGGCGGACCACATCCAACTCTTGGTCGTGCCTTCTACCAGATCGTTACAAGCCGCGGTGGTGTCCGAGACACGCCGCAGCAAATCGTGCTTCATCTCAGCGCTCTGACTGGTCATTGGCTACATGAGCATCTTTGAGACGATTCAAGCTCGCGGCCCAATGAGAGGCGCCGCCGATCGATCGCCGTGGGCATAGCGATACTCGATCGCGACGGAGCTTTTCAACCCCGACAATGGAGCTGGCGCATTCGGTCCGGCCGGCCTCTCTTGCGCTTGAACCCGCGCGAGTTGGAACAGGTAAGACCAACACAGCAGTGGCGATCATTCATCAAGTCTTTGCCGCACCAAAAAAAGAAGACGTGGATGCTGCGGCACGAGTTAGACTCGGGCCGGCCGGAGGCCCGGTGCGGGTGCCGAGCCTGACGAATTCAACACCGTCAGCCTAAGACGGTTGCCTCACTATTGCTCCAGACAATGGATGACGAATTGGGGACGGTCGCGCGGCAAGACTTTTTGTTCGGTGGCCTGCCTCTGGCAATTGTCGACTCGCTCTTTTTCCTTGGCCCGCTTTGCCGCCAATTCCTGATATTCGGGCGCCACGACCGAGCGTGGCGCCGGCCCGACCGCGCCGTTGAGACATCTGATGACGAATTGGGGCCGATCGCGCGGGAGAATGTTCTGCTGGGTTGCCTGTTTTTGACACCCGGCTATTTTCTCCCTTTCCTTTGCTCTCTTGTCGACCATGTCTTGATACTGGGGAGCAACGGGAGGTCGGCCCTGGCTCTGTCCAAAGCCCGGCGCGGATATCATGAGCAGCGCCAGTGTGATTGCTGCGGAGCGCGACACGAGCATGCCCAATCCCTTTCGGTCAGCGAATAAAAACCGACGGCCCTTCGGCCGCCATTTCTGTCTCGTCGAGGTCTCCGAGCATAGGGTCATCTTTCCCTAACGCCCGATAGCTTACCCAAATAGTGCCTGGTCCTTCCGGCCTCATTTACTTTTCGCCTCGTAGACCCCGTCCCCAGTCGGGTGGCGGCGGATCATGGCGGAACGTTTCGATGCGCTGTGCGTACTTGTCATAGAGGGCGGCGATGCCGAAGCGTTCCCCAGACTTGCGACAGAGCTCTATCTTTTCGAGTGCGCGCACCCAATTCTGCTCGCGATAAGCCTGCAGCATTCCGGCTGTCAGCTCGTTCAACTCGCGGTCTGTGCACCGATCACGATGGGAACGCGGTAGTCTTTCGTGCGCGCCTCCAGTCTCGAGGCGACGTTGACGGTGTCGCCAAGTACCGAGTAGTTAAAGCGGAAATCCGATCCCATATTGCCGACCACGCACGGTCCGGTATTCAATCCGATGCCGACGTTGAGCGGCATGTATTTGCCGCCGTTCTGGTCCGCCTCGCGTTTGAACTCCTGATTGAGCTTGTCGCGCGCGCGCCGGATCGCCTGCGCCAAGACCTCGTCATTGCTCGGGAGGTTGCGCAACTTGTCACGAATGTTGTCGTCGAGGTTGCGGAAGCTCTGCGCGGCGATGCTTCGCGACATTCGGTCCGGCTCCGCGAAAATGACGTCGAAGCCGATCGCGACGGCGCCGAGTTCGGCGAGACGGGTGATGCGGTCCGCGACGATCGTGCGCGGCCAGGGCCACTGGCCGATCTCCTTGAGGCTCGCTTCGTCGATGTCGACAATGACGACCGGCCGCAACCCCGGCTCGCGTGGCCGCAAGGTCTGGTAGAGGTCGAAGGTCCGCAACCGGATTTCCTCGAGCGGCGGCGGGTTCGCAATCCGCAGCGGGACGAGCGCAAGCAAGAGCAAGATGCAGATTGCTCGTGTCAGACCGAAGCTGCGCGCCCAGCGAGCCAGCGTGGCCATGCCTTCACTCTTCGGTTTCACGTTGGAGGGCTGCCCTGTTCTCCAGGCAGTAATAACCTGCCAGGCGGCTCACCAGCGAACGGCTTCCCCAATCGTTGAGGACGCGGCTGACATTTTCCCGCGCAATCCCTGCCATGGCGGCAAGGTCGCTCTGGGAAACTTTTTGCCGAACCAGGATGCGGCCCTTTCCGAGATCACGGCCGAATGCCTCGCCTAGGCTCAAGAGAGCACGCGCCACGCGCGCTTTTACAGAAAGAAAGTTGGTGGCGACGAGAGCATCATCCGTGTCGCGCAACCGTTGCGCCAGCAATGTCGCGATGTAACGATAAAGCTCCGGCCGTGATTCTCCAAACGCCTCGAACGCGGTCCGACCGACGAAGCTTAGCTTGGAATCGCGCAGCGCCGTGACCGAAGCCGAACGCGGCGCACCATCGATCATGGACAGCTCGCCAACGACGGACCCTGACCCGAAGATCGCGAGAATACGCTCGCCGCCGGCCGGCGCGGCGATGCTCGCCTTAAGCAGGCCCTCTTCAACCCTATAGCATCCGTCGCCCTCATCCCCCGCCATGAATAAGGTCTGATCGGCTTTAAGCGACAGCGGACGCGCCTTCGCGAACAGGCTTTGCGACAATTCCGTCGGCAAAGCGGTCAACAAGCTTTCCGGTCGTGGAGATGGGTTCGCCATAACAAGTCTTGCCTGTTTAACCTGGGCCTGTGCGAACTATACAGCCTCGCCAAGAAAAAAGCGGCTTATGGGAATGATCAGCCCCCGCTAAGTGGTCCAGGTGGAATGTTAATTTAAGGTTGGCCGTTGCGCCAGCGTGACCGGCGGAACCGGTCGGAGTAGCGCAGCCGGCCACGCGGCGAATGCGGGCACGAACACCTCGGTGCTGATGGTTTGTATCCGATTGAGGGGTGGGGCCTGATCGTGTTGTAGTGGCGTCGCCAACTCTCGATGACGATCTGAGCCTCGCGTAAAGTGTAGAAAATCTCGCCGTTGAGCAGCTCATCGCGAAGACAGGCGTTGGCGGTGCTGGTCGAAGCGAGCGAGCTAAAAGCCGACTAAGCGTGGGCCCTAGAAGGAAAGGATCGCAGCATGATTGCTCGGGATCAAACGTTCGAAGATATCACTGTCTGCCTAGACGGCAGCCCATTTTTACGGTTGTACGTTTCGGCGGTGTAAGTTGCAACTCAGCGCTCTCCTTCCCAACTTTTTGGTTGGATGTAATTTCGACAATTGTACTTGGGAATTCGGCGGTCCGGCGGCCAATACAGTTGCGTTCATGACTGCTCTTTACAGAGCCGGTGCGCGTGATCTCATACATGGGACGTTTCGGGCCATTCGTGGTGAACAAGCAACCAGTCCAATTGTTATGCGGCCTTAATTCATCCACGCCTTCGGAAATTGACTATGCCAGAGCGTCAACAGCAGCCATATGAAAGCGAAGGGCTTCCACAGCGCCGGAATTTCAAAATGAGGCACTACCGACTTCAGGGTGTTTGCTGACCGGGTGACAGGCTCGGAGGAGGCAAGGAAGGGGTGGGATTTTGCGTCAGCACCGTCGGCATCGTCTGCACGACTCATGTTTATTCTCTGACCCCAGCAAGGTCGGCTCGGGACCCAGTATGGGCAGCACTGACGATGCTGACGGCGCTGACGGTGCTTTCAGCACTCGTCCTCACTCTGATTATTCTCGTGCCCATTCGCCCTAGGAAAACGTGATCTCGATGCCTAGCGTCCGGAGGAACGTCTGCGCCCGCCGCAGACTACCGGCGAGCGCTCGCGGATTTTTTCTGAGCAGCTGGAACGTATTCTTTTGCATAGCCCTCTTGATCGCGCACCTCGTTGATAGCGATCATATTAGATCGGCGGTTTGGCCTGCGCATGCAGAGCTTGAATAGCAGCAACACCTACTACGGTAAATCGCGTTCGCATTATTGAGCTCCATTACTAGTCGTGACACGCAAAGATACGTCGTTGCTCAATTCCAATCCAACCGACCATCTCATGCGCCGGCAGCTTCTTCAATTTGATTAGAAGACCTACGGACACGAGGGCCTGGCGGTTTGCGAAGCGCCACCGTACAATGCCGGTTGCACGGTTGGAATGCTCAACAGCTCTATCAAGATCGGCGTAGGAACAAGGCGGCTGGGATCGCGTGACGCCGCGCGTCACTTCTGGCATGGGAGAAGGCTCGTGAAGCATGGTTCGATAATCGTCTGCAGCATCGGTTTGATCCTTCCGGCTCTCGCAGCCATCGAAAACGGCTCGCTAGCACGCGCCGCCGAAGTGCCGGCCTACTTCAAGCCGATCGTCGGCACTGAGACCTCGAGCGCCACGGAGATCGGAACGAAGAATGTGCTGCAGCTCAACACTACCATGTTCGAGCTCTATGGCGACGCGGCGCAGATCTTCAAGAAGAACATCCTGGCGCAGCACCCGGTGATCCTCGGGCTGTTCTCGGGAGCGGGCGGACGCTTCATCCTCTACCGGCCGGGCCAGCCTCCGCTCGATGCCCCGCAAGTGCCTATCGACTATCAGCTGATGAAATCGGTCGGTCACAGCACCATGGCGCTCGGCCAGATCGTTGCTCCTTTTATCAACAGCCCGAACGACAAGAGCTGGCGCCCTTCGATGGCGACATATCGCACCCGCATGCAGGCGGCGCTAGACGGCCTCGATGCCACGGCTTTGCGAAACGATTGGAAGCCGAACAGCCGCGCGATTCTGCAGAACAACATTGCGTTCATGGACGAATGCCTGAAGAACGACGGGATTACACCTGAGGGCGTGGCGGAATTTGCCAAGAAACAAGCTCCGCTCCTGAAGAAGAACATCGCTTGGGCGGCGCAAACTCAGGTCGCCCAATGGATGAACGTGATCGCCGGCTGGAAACAGATGCTCGGCGCCGACTGGGATAAGACCTACGCGGCCAGCAACACGATCTATGTCGCCCGCCAGAACAACATCCTGTTCAGCGTGCTCGCGCAATTCTTCGGGCCCGAGGCCATCAACGATCGGCTGATGCTGATCGAGACGATTTCGTTCACGACCACCACGGATGAGATGTTGGATTCACTCACCCGCATCATCTCCGACCGGTGGGTGGGCGCTGCGTTCTTCGGCAACTACTATACGATGGATTTCGAGTTGATGGGCGGGGACGCGCGGCAGGCGATTATCGACGAGGATGCCAAGCTCAAAATCACCCCAACGTTGCCCCCGCAGGTGCCATTTGGTTCGCACCAGTGGCCGACTTTAATCACTCCGGGACCGGGCGCAAAGACACTGGCCGATCTTCCCTGAGGCCCAAACTCCCCGTACCGGCGCTCACACATGCTCAGGTGAGCGCCGGTGCACATGAACATCCTGAATACCTCGTTCATAGTTCCCTTTCAGGCGGTGAGAGGCGCGGCATAATGAGACTTTCGCGACGCGAGTTTGTCACGTTGGTCACGGCTAGCGGCATAGCTCTCAGTATGTCGCGGCTGGCAATCGCCGAGGAGCCCAGCTTCGCGGAGCGCGAGACGCTGCCGGGACGGCAACGCTGGAACCCGGCCGCCAGCGGCCGCGGCCGCATCGACGCCGTGCCCAAGGTCACAGGAGCCAAGCTCTACGCGTCCGATTTTCGCGCTGCCGATCTCCCGGGCTGGCCGCAGGACACCTCGCACGCGATGCTGATCCGCACCGCGGATGCGACCCACGTTTTGACTGGAATCGACGTTTCATTGCTGACCGGCACGTTGAAGCCATCCGTGGTCGTGACCGCCAACGACCTCGCGCGAATCGGCGCGCGCGTTCCCGAATTCTATGCCGGCGACCTCTTGTGCCCGGTGGGCAAAACGCCGCTCTACCTGGGCCAGCCGGTGGCGATGTTGATCTTCGAGGACTTCGACACGTTCGATCAGGCGCGGCTCGCTCTGCGCGACCAGGCTGTTCTGAAATTCGGCGCAGAAACCGGCCCCGTCAAAATGCCGAACTACGGCCAGTTTCGTTTCACGCGCGTGGGAGGCCCTACCCCCGACGCGCCCGACGTGTACTCGCCGTCCAAGAACGGCTGGGTTAGTCCGGGTTTCTTCGAGAACTCCGGGGCCCCGATATGGCCGCGCCTCCCGGTGCCGAGTGGGGCGGCCTATGCCGAGGCCGCAAGTTACGGCGAAAAGATCCGCGCCGAGCTCGATGCGAAAAATCCGGCACTTTTGGTGCTGGACCGCGAATTCGAGACGCAGTCAGTCGACCCGATGGCTCTCGAGCTGGAAAGCGGCCTTGCCTGGTACGACGCCGGACGCAAGGACCTCAATCTCGTTATCAGCGTGCAGTCGCCGGCCGAGATCACGACAGGGATCGCTTATATGCTCGGCAATGCTCAACCGGCCTTCAAGCCCGCGCACATCAACGCCAATTGCGCCTCTTGCGGCGGCGGATTCGGCGGACGCGACCACACGGGGTTCCCGCTCTACGTCGCATTGGCGGGGATGTTCTTTCCGAATCATCCCGTCCGGCTCGCCAACAACCGCTTCGAGCAGTTTCAATTGGGGATCAAACGACACGCCTTCAAAATGCGCACGCAGATCGGGGTCGATCGGGCGACCGGCAAGATGGTCGGATTTGCTGCCGACCATGCGTTGGACGGCGGAGGCCTGGCCAATTTTTCGGGCCAAGTGGCGTCCGTCGGCGCTCTCGCCGCGCTCGGCATTTACTATGTCCCGAAGGTTGATCTGACGACGTATGCGTACCACTCGCGCGGCGTGACGGCTGGCTCGATGCGTTGTTACGGAACCATACAGACCATGACCGCGCTTGAAGTGCAGGTCGACGAGATCTGCACGGCCCTGCCGCTCGACCCGATCGAATTCCGCCGCCGCAATGCGACTCGCAACCGGCAACCGGTGGCGGGGAACAGCTACGTCGTGTCGATCCGCACGCCCGAAATCCTCGATAAGCTGGAGAAGCATCCGATCTGGGCGCGGCGCGCCGAAGAGAAGGCGCGCGGACAGCAGTCGGGAATTCTCGTCGGTACCGGCGTCGCGGTCGCCACCAAGAACTACGGCACCGGCGGCGACGCTTGCCTGGGGTCCGTCGAAATTGGGGCCGATGGTCAGATTGCCATTTATTGCGACGGCGCTGAGATGGGCAACGGTCTCGGAACGGCGCTGGCCAATCGGGTCGCGCCGCATCTCGGTGGTGTCGCTGATGAAGTCGCGCTGCAGCAAGTCGACACATTCGGTCCGCTCGGTCTCGTGGACTCCGGCGACCCCTTCACCATAGATCAGAAGACGCAGGACGCGGGGGCGCGCAATCCGCGCTGGGTGCCTGCGACCAGTTCAGCGACCGCCGCCTCGACCGGCGCCCATGTCGGGTCACACGCGGCAGCCGAGGCCGCGCGCGTCGTCTTCCGCTTCGGTCTCTGGCCGGCGGCGCTCGAATTGTGGGGCATCGCGCCCAGAGATCCAAAGGCCAAGGACTGGGAGAAGGCACGGTGGAAAGACGGGCAACTGGTGATGCCGGGACTGACGCCGCTTCCTTCGCAGGCAGTCGCCGCAAAGGCGCATGCGCGCAACGGCGTGACCGGCGCGATGGCGCACAGCTTCAACCGCTGGGCCTGGGCGCGCGCGACCTTCGCGGTCAGCGGACAGCCGTGGACGGCCGACATCGATGCGCTGGCTGTGCGCCGCGGCACGGGCAAATTTGTTCGCATCGATCGTTCCAACGTGAAGTTTCCGCCAGCCAGCCTCAACCATAGCGGACCGACCTACACGGCGCAGTGCGGAACGCTGGTCCGCATCGAGATCGACCGCGCAACCGGCGCGTTACGTATCGCAAAAGCATACAGCGTGTTGGAATGCGGGCCTGCGCTGGTTCCCGAGATCGTGCTGGGACAGGCGCAGGGCGGCTTCGCAATGGGCGTTGGTTATGCGCTGCTCGAGACGCTGCCGCCTTACGAGGACGGGCCTGGCAACGGGGAATGGAACCTCGGCCACTACCTCGTTGCGCGCGGCTCGGACCTGCCGTTGCACGAGCTTGAGGTCGAGGTGTTGCCGCCCGTCGATCCTGCGGAACATCCGAAGGGCATGGCGGAGGTCAACATGATCCCCGTGGTCCCGGCGCTCCTCAACGCCATTTACGATGCCACTCGTCACCGCTTCCGGTCCTTGCCGGTGACTCAAGCCATGATCAAGGGAGTGCTCAAGTGACGATGCTCACCGTCACCATCAATGGGCGCGCTTACGGCCCGAGGGACGTGCGCGACGAACTCACGATGAACGATTTCCTGCGCGAGTATCTGGGGATGACAGGCACCAAATTCGGCTGCGGCGCCGCGCAGTGCCTGAGTTGCGCGGTCATCGTTGATAATCCCGACGGGACAAGCCATACCATGCCGACCTGCGTGGTTCCTGCAGTGAACTTCAACGGCAAGGCCATCCGCACGGTCGAAGGCCATGCGAAGAACGGTGAGCTTTCTGTTCTGCAAAGGGCTTTCATTGAGCATTTCGCGTTTCAGTGTGGATATTGCACCCCCGGGTTTTTGAATGAGGGTCAGGTGCTGCTGGAACGTCTGGCGAAGAAGCCGGTGGCGCGAGCGGATCTCGAGAAGACCATTGCCGAGGCACTCGACGGCCATCTGTGCCGTTGCACCGGTTACATCAAATATCACGAGGCCATGCGCGACGTAATTCTCGCCGATCCAGGACGCTATCTCTCGCGGGCCTAGCGAGCTCGATCGCAACCAATCGTGGGGGGCCGCTTCTGCACCGGTGGCGATGTAATGGCGGGAGGGGACTGACGATGAATTGGGAGATGCCGATTAAGGTCCTCGTTGCGCTCGTGGCCCTGCTCATGGGCACGCCAGCGATGGACGCTGTTTCCGACCAATCAGACAGCCTCGCATCACCCGATAGCTTCGCTGCGATTGCCGATATAACACAGCGATCAGCGGCGATGTTCGTCGAGCTCGGAAAAGTGTTGACGCATCCGCGCTGTGTGAACTGCCATCCAGCCGGCGACCGCCCGCGCCAGGGAGATCAGAGTCGGCTCCACCAGCCGCCGGTCGAGCGCGGTGCCGACGGTCATGGCCTACCAGCCATGCGTTGTTCGATCTGCCATCAACAGGCCAACTTCGATCCCGGGCGCGTGCCGGGACACCCAGAGTGGCATCTCGCACCGCGTGAAATGGCATGGGAAGGCAAGACGCTCGGCGAGATCTGCGCTCAGATCAAGGACCCCGCGCGTAATGGCGGCCGGTCACTGGAAGAACTCGTCCATCACATTGGAACCGATACTTTGGTCGGTTGGGCCTGGGCGCCAGGATTTGGTCGCCAGCCCGCGCCTGGTACGCAGAAGCACGCAGGAACGCTCGTGGAAGCGTGGGCGAAAACGGGGGCGGAGTGCCCCAACTAAGCGCGGGATGGATTCGCTTCTGCTATAAAAGTGGTGAGTGCCGAGGGCCCTTTATCATGCACAAACTTTCATTCGGCGCCGCGTTCCACGCAGGTCGCCTCCTCAAGTTGCTGACAATCGCTGCCCTCGCTGTCCCGGTGGCGCTTGAATGTCCTGGCGCGACTGCCTGCGCGCAACTGCCGACAAAAGAACAGATCCCGCAATTCGGCCAGAGTTCCGAGAGCCGGTAACGCTGGCGAGCAAGGAAGGTGTCCTCGAAGTCCGGCTCACCGCGCGGCAGGGCCGGGCAACTCTCGATACGGTAGCCACGCCCGTCCAGAACTTTCTGCTTTTCGAGTATGAGGTGATCCGCGGCACGGCGTCCGACGGGCGCAGCTCGGGAGGCAATCTCTATCCGGCGCCGACGCTGCACGTATTTCCTGGCGAAACGCTGATCATCCATTTCGAGAACGGGCTCACCGGATTAACCATCCGTGATTACTTCAGTCCGCAGTACACGCCAAAGAGTCAATCCGTTCCGATCTACCCGGAGCAGATGACCTCGTCACCAATCAATCTCCACACCCACGGAGCTCATATCAGTCCGAGGGGAAATGCCGACAATGTGTTGCTGCACATCCCTCCAGGCATGTGCAACACCTACACCTACGACATTCCGAGAAACATGCCGCAGGGACTGTATTGGTATCACAGTCATCTTCATGGGCTTACTTCCGCGCAGGTTTATATGGGTCTCGTCGGTCTGCTGGCGATCGGACGAACGGACGGCAACCTGCCGCTTGTGACGGAGAAAAGCATTCCCATCCGGAACATGGCGCTTCAATACAACTTCGTCTTTGACCGTGCCGGCGGTCTGGCGCAACTGAACAATCCGACTTGGCCCCAGTGGGTCAGCACGATAACCCCGCCCAAGCCCGGCGAGCTGGCGAGCGGAACCTATCAGCCATCACTCTCGCCGGTTAATTTCAAGCAATCGAAGCCGGGAACGAAGTACTTTACGGTCTGGTATGCGGGGCCGCTTTCAATCCACAATCGTCGCGGCAGCCTCCAGTTCATCCCCAGCAATCTGCAGCACTTCGTCGTGGCGGGCGGCAAAGCCGAGAACGATGTGCCTGCCGACCCGAACCTGCCGGATTACCAGCGGGATGTGCAATTCACAGTGAACGGCCAGTTTCAGCCGGTCATCAAGAGCAAGGCCGGACAGACCGAGATCTGGGTGCTCGCGAATGTGAGCGACTTCGCCTACATGAACGTCCAGCTCACAGAAACCGCAACGGGGCGGCATCCGCCGAT
>Ga0126377_10001057_pt1 | contig 17664 bp, 15 predicted proteins | sample PanSoiMetPlot_22_FD_92647 | JGI IMG/M metagenome (GOLD analysis project Ga0126377, IMG submission 92647) | Tropical forest soil microbial communities from Panama - MetaG Plot_22 | ecosystem: Environmental > Terrestrial > Soil > Tropical forest > Bulk soil | place: Panama | collected 2016-02-17 | reverse complement strand
GCCGACGCGCCGGTGACGAGCGTGACCGGGCGCGGCTCGCTCACGACGCGCCCTCGCCGGCGCGCGCCGCCGCGACGCGCTCGCGCAACGCGATCCGGTCGCGCGCCGAAACCGCCAACAGGTCGGCGACGCGCCACATCACGTTCGACTCGAACTCGCTCGCGACGCCGTCCGCATAGACCATCTCCCACATCATCTCGATGACGCGCATCCGACCGGCTTCGTCGAGCGTGCGCATGAGCAGCCTGGTGAAATGATAGAAATCGACCGACTCGCGATCGTCGGAGGCGGCCGCCGCGATCAGCTCGTCGACCGCCGCCGCGTCGAGCGCGAATTGCGCGGCGAGGATCGCGCGCAACTTCTCGCGCTTGGCCTCGGTGAGGTCGCCGTCGAGCGTCGCGACGTGGATCAGCAGGGCCGCCGCGGCGCGCCGATAGTCGTTCTCCGCGAACGTCTGCTGAGGCTTCTCCCCGCCGGTCAACTCGGCGAGAAACTGTCGGAGATCCGCAAGCATGCCAACACACCCTGAACGAACGGCGCCCCGCTAGAGCGCGCCCCTGCCGAAACCCCGACGCAACCGATCCGCAAGGGTCGCCGACCTTGCGGAAACGTTGCGTCAGCGCACGGCCCCGCGGGTCCGCACGCCCTCGGCGAGCAGCGCCATGTTGTTCGCAATATAGGGATTGTTCGGGTCTTTTGCCCGGGCCTCGGCGAAAATCCGACGCGCGCGCCTGAAATCGCCGCGCAGCATGTAGGAATAGCCATGGTTGTTGAGGATCTCGGGCGTGCGGCCCACCATCGCGTAGAGCTGCCGGTAGGCGCGGTCGGCGAGATCGAATCGCCTGAGTCGGTCGTATGAGGCCGCAAGGCCGAGCCAGGCCTCAGCCTCGCGCGGACCGGATTCCACCGCGCGCCGGAAATAGCGCTCGGCCAGGCCGTAATTGCCCTGGCGGAAATTCATCCGGCCCAGGTTGAGATCGTCGTTGGGAAAGCTCGGTGTGAGCGGCGGGTCGGGCTCGGTCGGCGGCCCCTGATCGCCGACCGCGACGGCCGACGCGACCGCGACAGCGCCGGTCGCTTCGGCGGCAGCATCGCTTTCGGATTTCGCCCGCGTGTCGCCGTTCCAGTTCAGGAGCTCGGGCTGCTTGACCGAGGTGGTCTCGCAGCCGGTGAGCCACAGCAGGCTTGTCACCGCGACCGCGACGCTGCGCTTGACGCCAACACTCATCTGCAGCGCCCCTGGCGCGGAACACAACATCGAACTCAACTGGCGACGCGCAACGACGTGCACACGAGGACCGGTTGATGCCCCAGACCCCGCTTAACTACACGACCTTGGTTAAGAAATTCTCGCCGGTTCCGGATCTGCGTACCTGCGGTCAGGCAACACTGCGCCGGGTGCGCGCCGTCATCAGTCGGCGCAACTGCGCGAGCCGAAGCGGCCGGCTGAACAGGAAGCCCTGGATCTCGGTGCAGCCCGCAGCGCGCAAGGCGGCAAGCTGCTGCTCGGTCTCCACCCCCTCGGCGGCGGTCGTCATGCTCAGGCTGGTGGCGAGGCCGACGATCGCCCGTACGATCGAGGCCGACGTCTCCGCATCGGTCAGGTCGGAGACGAAGGTTCGGTCGATCTTGATCTTGTCGAGCGGAAAATTGCGCAGGTATCCGAGCGAGGAATAGCCGGTGCCGAAATCGTCCATGGCGAAACGCACGCCGAGCTCATGCAGCTCCCGCAGCGTCGAGGAGACCGCGGCGCTGTTCTGCACCAGCACCGATTCGGTGATCTCGAGCTCGAGCCGACGCGGCTCCAGCTGCGCGGCCGCGAGCGCGCCGACCACGAGCTGGCTCAGGGACGGCAGCTTGAACTGGACGGCCGAGAGGTTGACGGCGACGCTGACCTCCCGCGGCCATTCGGCAGCGTGCGCGCAGGCCTGCCGCAGCACCCATTCGCCGATCGGAACGATGAGCCCGGTCTCCTCGGCAAGCCCGATGAACTCACCGGGCGGAATCAAGCCGCGCTGCGGATGGTTCCAGCGAATGAGCGCCTCGCAGGTGCGAATCCGGTTCGTCCGAAGGTCGAGCAGCGGCTGGTAGTGGAGCTCGAACTCGCCGCGCGCGAGAGCCTTGCGCAAATCCTCCTCGAGCGCACGGCGCGCCTTCACGCGGGCGTCCATCTCCGGCTCGAAGAAGCGATAAGTCCCGCGGCCGTCGGCTTTGGCGCCGTAAAGCGCGAGGTCCGCGTTCTTCAAGAGCTGATCCGGCTCGCGGCCGTCGTCGGGCGCGATCGCGATGCCGATGCTGGCGTCGGCGACAAGCTGATGTCCGTCGAGATCGTAGGGCTTGCGCAGCGCCTCGAGGATGCAGGTCGTCAGCGCAGTCGTATCGTCGGGCTCGGCGATCCCGTGCTGAATGATCGCGAACTCGTCGCCGCCGAGCCGCGCGACCGTGTCGCCCTGCTTGACGCAGGCGTGCAGCCGCTGTGCAACCGCCTTGAGCAGCTCGTCTCCGACCGGATGACCGAGCGAATCGTTGACGTGCTTGAAGAAGTCGAGATCGAGGTAGAGCACGGCGATGCGGCCGGCCGGGCGCAGCCATTTCAAGGCGTCGTCGAGCCGCTGGCGAAACAGCATGCGATTGGGAAGATCGGTCAGCGCGTCGTAGGTCGCGAGTCGTGCGATGCGCTCGTCAGCGCGCTTGCGCTCGGTGACGTCCTCGACGACGCCCAGGATGTACATCGGCGTGCCATCCTCGCCACGCAGCGCGATCCGGCGCGACGCCACCAGGCGCCGGCCGTTGGCCGGGGTGTCGATCTCGTGCTCGTCGACCATGAGGACAGCCGACGGATCGGCGCTCAGCAGCTGCTGATCGTAGCTGCTGACCAGATCGGCATGCTCCTTGCCGAGGAAATCGTGCACGGTCCGTCCGACGACCTCGCAGCGCGAGATGCCGAACAGCTCTTCGCCGGCGCGATTGATCAGTACGTATTTGCGATCGGTCGCATTCCGCACCACGATCGACACCGGCACGTTCTCGATGACGAGGTCGAGGAAGCGGCGGTTGCGGTCGCGCTCCTGCTCGGCGCGACGACGTTCGGTGATGTCCTCGTGCGTCGATACCCAGCCGCCGTCGTCGGTCGGGCAGTGGGCGACCGCAATCACGCGGCCGTCGCTGAGCTCGATCACGCTGTTTCCCGCCGTTCCGCTCATCGAATCGGCAAGCCGCTGGCGCATGTAGCGGTGCGCCTCCGGTCCCGTGTGCAGCCCAGCGTCGATGCGATGCTGCATCATTCGCTCCTGCGTCACGCCCGGGACGGTGAGCTCGGGCGGCACGCCGTACATGCGGACATAGCGGTCATTGCAGACGATCAGGCGGCGGTCGCGGTCGAACAGCACGAGACCCTGCGACATCTGGCGCAGCGCGGCATCGAACCGCATGTTCTGGACCTTGAGCTCGTCTTCGCGGCGTTTGAGCTCGGTGATGTCGACGCGGATGCCGATGAAGCCGCCGTCCGCGGTGCGGCGATTCTCGATGCGAAGCCACCGCCCGTCCGACATCAGCTGCTCGTCCACCTTGCCCGACTCGCGCATGGCAAGACGCCCCGCGAGCCACTCCTCCTCGCGGCCGGCCGCCGCCGGATACATCCCGTGCGCAAGGGCGCCGCGCAGCATGTCCTCGAAGCGGACGCCGGGCACGCGCATCGCCGCGGTTTCGGCGAAGATTTCGTCGTAGGTCCGGTTCCACAGCACCAGACGGTCCTGGGCGTCGTAGAACACGAGCCCGGCCGGCATGAGGTCGATGACCTCGCGCAGCCGCGCATGCGCCTGCTCGGCCTGCCGCTGGGCGCGATGCCGCTCGGTCACGTCCTCGTGGGTCGCGACCCAGCCGCCGCCGCTGGTCGGCCGATTGGTCACGCGCACGACGCGGCCGTCCGGCAATTCGACCACCATGCCTTGCACCGTCCCGTCCGAGAGGCTCTCCATCAGGCTCGTGCAGTAGCGCTCCGGATCGTCCCGAAACGATCCCGTCTCGGTGCGATGATCGAGGATCTGGCGCAGCGTGCTGCCCGGCTTCACGACGTCGGACGAGAGCCCGTACATCTGCCGATAGCGGTCGTTGCACAGAACGAGCCGTGCATGGCGATCGAACAGGCAAAGGCCCTGCGACATCTGATTGAGCGCGGTGTCGAGCCGAAGCCTTTGCTCGCGGTAGCCCCGTTGCAGCTGCCGCACGATCAGGAATCCGATCAGCGCGATCAGGCACGCCGCGACGGCGGCGGTGCCGACGAAAGCCCGCGCCCATCCGCGCCAGTCGGCGAGCAGGGTCGCGACGTCGACCCCGACCGAAATCGCGAGCGGAAAGCCGGGAACGCGGCGCGCCGCGATCAGGCGCTCGCCGGTGTCCCAGCGTCCGACGATGCGGAAGGTGGCGTGATCGGCGTTCTTGAGGGCATCGAGAACGCCCGTGTAAGGCTGCCCGATCGCCTGCTCAATGCGCGGATAGCGCGCGAGCAGCACGCCGTCGCTGCGCGCGAGCGAGATCGAGCTACCCTGGCCGAGCGCAATCGAACCGAAGAAGTTCTCGAAATACGGCAGTCTGAGCGCGCTGACGACGAAGCCGAGGAGTTCACCGTGGGTGTCGTTGACCCGGCGCACCGCATAGATCGTCCAGGTCCCGCTGCCGTGGCTGCGCACCGGCGCACTCAGAAACGAGGACGGCGCGCCGGCGGCGGTGAGCACCTTGAAGTATTCGCGATCGGTCACGTCGATCGCCGGAGCCGGCCAGCGACGCGTGTAGTTGACCAGCTTTCCCTGCGCGCTCACGAGCGAGACCACGTCGACATGCGCGAGGGCGCTGATCTGGTCCTTGAGCATGAGGTGGGTGTCGGGGTCGGACAGGCGGGCGTCGAAGTCGCCGCGCGAACTGATCCCCATGGACCGGATGTGCTCGACCACGCTCTGCTCGACCACGTCGACCGCGCGAAATGCGTCGGCCGACTGCTGCGCCAGGATGAGCGCAATGTTGGACAGGTCGCGCTCGTTGTCGTCGAGAATGCTCGTCCGCATCATCGACACCAGCGCGCCGGTGCCGGCGGCGAGCGCCGCGATCAGCGTCACGCCGCAGATGATCAGCAAGGCGATGGGGCGGGGGCGGCTTGCCATGACTGTGAGTAGGACCCTCGGCTGTGAGAAGGAACATCGCGCGGCGCGGAGCACTGCGCCGCGCTCCGCCCGATCGGTCCTCCTTGTCCCGGCGCCGTACCCCGGAAACTGCTAAGATTTCGGAAAAATGAATACAAAAACCGTCACTTAACCCAACGTCGGGTTCCCGCCGAATCGGCCCTGGACAAGGCGCGGGGGCCGTTCGTTGGGGGCATCCAGCAGGCAGAGCACGCTCCCGTGCCTGCGGAATCGGAACGTGCTCTTGTCGGCGAACCGATGCCCACCCCGGATCAAGTCCGGGGAGGCTTTAGCCGGAATATGCGCCAGTAGGCGCGGCTTTAGATCCATTGCTGCGCATGACGAACTCAGGCCCTGAAGATGCATGGCGGGCGCTGCCGCCCGTCATCGCCTGCTATTTCCCCGGCGGCGACGAGATTGCGCTCGCCGGCGGCGGCGTGCAGCCCGGCTGCGGGGGGTCGGCCGCCGCCGTTCCGTAAGCGTTGCTCGTGGTGGTGGACGTGGGTTGAATGACCTGACACGTGCGATAGCGCTCGACCGCGCCGGCGACACGGACCCCGTTGCTCACGACCCGGCGGTCGGCACTCGCCGGCGGCCACGGGTCGACGACCTGCGTCGCCCGCGCGGACGCCACCGCGTCACCGGCGGCGAACGACACGGTCTCGCGGCGGTCGTAGTAGATGTCGGAGCAGCCGGCGAGCATCGCGCCGAGCAGCACCGCGGTCGTGACGATCTTGGTCACGTCATTGCATGGCAGCAGCATGGATGCCTCGCTTCGGCAGCTCGAGCATGTGTCCGATCGGTCCACGCTCGACTGCGGCACCGCCGCCGCGCACCTCGGTGCGCAGCACCTCGGGGTGGTTCCGGGTAAGGAAAAAGTCGACGTCGTTCGCCGGCAGCGTGTTGTCGAGCGGTGTGCGCACGACGTCGCCTGGGCGCGTCGGATTGACCAGTCGCGGCGTCACGATGATGACGAGGTCGGTCTCGTTCTTCTGGTAGGACTTGCTGGAGAACAGCGCGCCGAGCACCGGCACGTCGCCGAGCCAGGGGAGCTGCTGCTGCACGGTGGACAGATCGTTCTGCAGCAGGCCGCCCAGCACGAAGCTCTGGCCGTCCTTGAGCTCCAGCGTCGTCGTCGCGCGCCGCACCGTGAGTGCTGGCACCACGATGCCGGCTCCGACCGCGACGTTATGGCTCGGGTCGAGCTGGCTCACCTCCGGCACGATCTTGAGGTTGATCAGGTTGCCGTTGAGCACCGTCGGCGTGAACGCCAGGCTGACGCCGTACTGCTTGTACATCACCGAGATCTGGCCGAGGCTCGCGCCCGGAACCGGGATCGGATATTCGCCGCCGGCGAGAAAGTTCGCGGTCTCGCCCGAGAGCGCAACCAGGTTCGGCTCGGCGAGCCGGCGCGCCAATCCGCGCTCCTCGAGCGCGTTGAGCATCACGTCGATCTGCAGCCCCTTGGCGATCAGGTTGCCGGCCAGGAAACCGAACGGCGGGCTGGCGGTGCCGAGCACGCCCGCAACCGCCCCCGCGCCGGCGAGCGAGGTCAGCTGGCCGTCCGAGCCGGCCGTGATCGGCAGGTTGGCGGCGGGCTGCCCGGAGCCGATATTGGCGAGGAAGCGCGCGTCGTGGCCCGGCCGCGGCAGCACGTTCCACTGGACGCCGAGCTCGCGGCCCGCCTGGCGTGAGGCCTCGACGAAGCGCACCTCGAGCAGCACCTGCTGCGGCTGCGCGACCTGGACCGAGTTGATGATTTCGGGGCCGAACTGCCTCGCCACCTGCAACGCCTCGTCCAGCATCACGCCGTCGGTCACCTTGCCCGACAGCATGATGCGGCCGTTGACCGAGGTCACGCGCAGCTTGCTGTTGGTGAAGCGCCGCGCGAGCTCCTGGGAGAGCGCCGAGGTGTCGTACGACACCTCGACGTCGAACAGGCCGATCAGCCGCTTGTCCTCGCCGTAGATCGACACCCGGGTGGTGCCGATCTTCTTGCCGAGGATCGACAGGGTGTGGTCGGTCAGCGCGTTGACGTCGGCGATCTCGGGATTGCCCACAATGATGTCGGCGAAGGGCTGGTCGGTGCGCACGTCGTCCGACTTGCCGACCGGCACGACGACCGAGGCGGTGCGCTTGGCGGCGCCGACCTGGATCGTGTGCTGTGCCCTGGCGTCACCCGCAAAGCCCAAGAGGCCCGGCACGGCGACCAGCGTGACCACCGACACCAGCAGCGAGCGCCAATCGGGAAGCCGGCGGCGGCGTACGCCCGCCCGGTGCCCGATCTTGTTCGTGGTCCTGTCCATGGGCCGGGTGCGTGGCACCGCGGCACGATTGCTTTTGTCGTTTTTCACATCGGCCTCCCCGCCTGCGATTTCCTTGCAAGCCCCCGGCGAAACCCCATCCGCCGGGGTCCGTGTCATCGCGTCGTCCCTTGCCCCAAGCGCACGGTGTCGCGATCGCTCTCACCGTCCTTGGGCACGCTGTAAATGCTCCTGCTCATCGCCCGCGTGATCGCGACCGAGGTGTATTTGCCGCCATCGGCGCCGCTCCCGGATTTCGCGCCGACGAGATCGGCCGTCGTGATCGGACGCGACGCGGTCGCCTCCGAATCGCCGGCCCGGCGCAGCGCCAGCACCAGCGTTCCGATCTGACCCGCCAGCGCGAGCTTCTGGGCGCCCGCGATGTCGACCTCGAGCGTTACCGCCTTGGCGACCAACGGCCGGTCGGAGCGCTCATCGGCGAGCTGATCGATCGCCAGCACCTTGACGTTGGTGAGCACCACGTCGTTGATCGCCTGACCCTTGTCGAGCTGGCGGCTCAGCATCACGTCGACGCCGTCGCCCGGCAGGACGAAACCGGCGACGCCGTCGACGTCGTTGACGCGGATGGTCATCGCCCTGCGGTTGTCGGCGATCACGGTCGACAGCGTGGCGCGCTGTCCCTGTCCTGTGATCTTCGACGCCAGCACCGGCTCGTTGGCCTCGATCGCGGTGAGCACCACGCGCTTGCCCTGCGCGAGCACCTCGTCGATCGTCTTGAATCCGCCTTGCGGCAACGCATCGGCGGGCCACGACATCTCGCGCAGCACCGCGGCCGACAGTTCATTGCCGAAACGCAGCTGGCGGTTGGCGACGACGAGCGTCTGCGCTGCCACCGGCTGCGACTTCATCGCCTCGTGGCTCTTGAGCCGCGCCTCCGCCTGGGAGTTGAGCCAGGACTGCGCCACAAAGGCCGCGAGCACGCCGAACACGGCCGCGACGGCGATCATGATGATGGTGCTGCTGCTGCGCACGGGCGACGTCCCCGAAGTTCTTTTCTGCTTTTCGTAGGGTTCCGCCACCATATTGGAGTAACGACAGTATTGAATCGGTGAATGGCCTAGATGTTCTGGCGCTATGCTGAAATTTGGTTGAATCGGTATTGTTTACGAACGGTGCAACTCGAAAAACCTTAAGCTTAATCTTCCATTGAATTTGCCGCTCCGCGTTGACCCACGCCCCGCGCCCTGTGTTCGGCACCGCACGATCGGTTGCGGACGTGGCGGGCCGGGCCCGCATGGGACATTTTTCCACGCCCGCGCGGCCCCCCGGATCGGCTATTGATGCGGCGACAACATCGCTTTAACCAAGGTTGGCCCGCGCAGGACGGTGTTTCGATCCTGCCGGAGACCATCCGCCCGGAGGACGCCTTGAAGAAGCCGCGCATCAGCTATGTCGATCCGGCGACAATCGCGGACAAGGACATGCTGGCCGAGCTCGACCGTTGCCGCCGCGACGGTACCCCGAGGCCCGAGAGCCAGGCGGTCCGCGCCCACGTGCCGGCGGTGTTCTGGTCGTTCGCCAACAGCTGGCGCGACGTGTTCCATCGCGGCGTCGCCGACCACAGCATCAAGGAGCTGTGCCGCATCTACGTGTCGCGCTCGGTGCTGTGCGAGTTCTGCGGCAACCAGCGCTCGGTCAAGGCCGCCAACGCCGGCATTGTCGAGGACGACTACCGCGACCTGATCAATTTCGAGAGCTCGACGCGCTACAGCGACAAGCAGAAGGCGGCGCTCGCCTATGCGGAAGCGATCACCTGGGACCTGCCGACGGACGACAAGTTCTGGGCGCGGCTGCACAGCCATTTCGGCGAGCCGGAGCTGGTCGAGATCGGCTATTTCGTCGCGTTGACCATGGGCCAGCAGCGCTGGCTGCGCACCCTCGACATCGAGCACCACCAGATCCTCGCCGGCACCGACGCCTCGATGGCGCCCGGCTTCGAGACCGAGGACGCGCTCAAGCGGTCCAAGGCCGACCCCGACTACTGGGCGCGCAAGAAGGCCGCGCAGTCGCAAGCCGCGGAGTGAGCGTCATGGCAGTCGCGCCGGTCCAGGCGGAGATCGACGGGCGCCTGGAGCGGGCGGGCGTCCGCATCCGCATCGACGGCCTCGGCAAGCGCTACGGCGCGCTCGAGGTCTTCCGCGACATCTCGCTCGACGTCGGCGACCGCGAGATCGTCGCGATCGTCGGACCGAGCGGCTGCGGCAAGACCACACTGCTGCGCTGCATCGACGGCCTTATCCCGGTCGATGCCGGCGAGATCCGGGTCGAGGGTGAGCGCATCACCGAGCCGGTCGCCGGCATGGCGATGGTGTTTCAGCATTTCGGCCTGTTTCCGTGGAAGACCGTGTACGACAACGTCGCCTACGGGCTGCGCATGGCGGGCGTCGCGCGCGCCGAGATCGACCGCCGGGTGCCGCACTTCATCACGATGGTCGGGCTCGCCGGCTTCGAGACGGCCTATCCTTACCAGATGTCGGGCGGGATGCAGCAGCGTTGCGGGCTTGCCCGCGCACTCGCGATCGAGCCGCACGTGCTCCTGATGGACGAGCCGTTCGCGGCGGTCGATGCGCAGACCCGCGAGATTCTTCAGTTCGAGCTGCTGCGCATCTGGGAGCAGCGCCCCACCACCATGATCTTCGTCACTCACTCGATCGAGGAAGCCGTGCTGATGGGCGACCGCGTCATCGTGCTCAAGGGCCGGCCCAGCCACGTCCACGAGACCGTCGCGATCGACCTGCCGCGGCCGCGCACGCGCGACACGCTGCAGCTGCCGCGTTTCGCCGAGCTGCGCGAGCGGGTGTGGGGCACGCTGATGAGCGAGGCGCGCGCCGCCGAGTTCCAACTGGACAAACGTTGACAGACGTCGCTCGCGATCGATCAGGGAGAGAAACCATGCTGCGCAGAACCACGACCGCATTGCTGCTCGCCGGCGCGCTCGGCGCCATTGCGCTCGTATCGGCCGGTGGCCCGACGGCGGCGCAGGACAAGAAGGTCGTCATCGGCATGCCCGGCATTCCGCCGATCTTCACCACCGTGCAGCCGCTGGTGGCCGAGAAGGTCGGCCTGTTCAAGAAGCACGGCGCCAATGTCGAGCTGCGCTCGTTCGACAACGGCACCGCAGCGGCACGCGCCGTGATCGCCGGCGACATCGACATGTCGATGTCGCCGTCGCCGCCGGTGATCAACCAGATCTCCAACTCGGGCGCCAACCTGGTCGCGATCTACGGCTGGCCCAACGCCGACTGGGTGCTCGCCTCGATCGACCCGGCGAAGACCAGCTGCAAGGACATGGTCGGCCAGGGCGTCGGCGTCGACTCGGTCGGCGGCGCGCGCTCGGTCGCGCTCCGCTCGCTGCTCGCCGGCGGCTGCCCGGACGTGAAGATCGACCAGGTCCAGCAGGTCGCGCTCGGCTCGAACGCATCGGCCGCGATGCTCGCCGGCCGACTCACCTTCGGCGTGCTCCACCTCGACGATCTCGCCCTCATCGAATCGCAGGGCCGCAAGCTGCACGTCATGCTGGAGATGAAGAAGACCAACCCGGACAGCCACTACCTGATGCTGGTGGTGCGCGGCGACAAGCTCAAGGAGAACCGGGACGCCTATGTGCGCGCCGTCGCCGCCCTGGTCGACGCGGCGGGCTACATGAAGGACCCCAACAACGCCGACACGGTTGCCGACGCCGCCGCCCCGACCGGCCACCCGAAGGACGTCAACAAGGCGGCGCTCAAGGAGTTCCTGGCGATCGACTTCTGGCCGTCCGACAGCGACGGCCTCGACCGCACCAAGCTCGAGGCGACGATCGCGCTGATGAAAAAGATCGGCGGCATCCAGCCCGGCAAGGAGGTCATTGCGTACGACAAGCTGGTCGATCAGAGCGTCTGGCGCGACGCTGTGGCGCTGCTCAAGAAGCCGTAGGGCCTGCTAGAATTCCCTCCAGCCTTACAATCAAAAAAACCGGAGGGACGATATGACCCGAGTTCGCATGACGCTCATGGCGAGCGCGCTCTGCGCGGCGCTTGCCGCTGCGGGCCCGGCCGCCGCCGAAACCAAGAAGATGGTGATTGCGGCGCCCGGCATCCCGCCGATCTTCGCGTCCGTCATTCTGTACGTCGCCGACAAGGAAGGGTTCTTCAAGAAATACGGCGTCAACGCCGAGGTGCGGCCGTTCGACACCGGCACCGCCGCCTCGCGCGCCGTGATCGCAGGTGACATCGAGATGTCGCTCTCGCCGTCGGCGCTGCTCATCAACCAGATCTCCAACGCGGACGCCGACACGGTCGCGATCTATGGACTGACGAATACCGACTTTCTGCTCGCCACGACCGATCCGGCGAAGACCTCGTGCAAGGACGTGGTCGGCCAGCCGGTCGGCGTCGACACCGTGGGCGGCGCGCGCTCGATCGCGTTGCGCACGATGCTGGCAGGCGGCTGCCCGGGCGTGACAATCGACGACGTCAAGCAGGTGGCGCTGAGCTCGAACGTCGCGGCCGCCATGCTCGCAGGGCGGCTCAATTTCGGCGTTCTGCATCTCGATGACGTGTCGGTGCTCGAGGCGCAAGGCAAGAAGGTCGACAAGCTGCTGACGGTGCAGAAGGCCAACCCGAACGGACATTACCTCGTGTTCGTCGTGCGGGTCGACAAGCTCAAGGAGAACCGTGACGACTATGTCCGCCTTATGGCGGCGCTGATCGACGCGGCGCGGTTCATCCGCGATCCGAACAACGCCGACAAGGTCGCCGACGACGCCGCTCCGACCGGCCATCCCAAGGAGGTGTCGAAGGCGACCATCAAGCCGCTGATCGACATCGACTACTGGCCGGTCGTCGACGACGGGCTCGACCGCAAGCGTCTGGAGACGCTCATCGGCGTGATGAAGAAGATCGGCGGCATCAAGCCTGACAAGGAACCGGTGAAATACGACCGGTTGGTGGACGAGAGCGTGTGGCGCGACGCCAAGGCGATGGTGGACGCCAAAGGCAAGGTGCATTAGTTACTCTTAGGAAACGCCCGTTTGGCGCATATTCCTGTCGGCGGACCGGTACCCACCCGGGATCCAAGTCCGGGGCAGGCTTTCGCCGGAATATGCGCGAACGACACCCGAGGTGGCCTGACCGTGTTGAGCTCGCTCCGCAAGCACGCGCCGGTGACGCTGAGCCTGCTGGCCGGCGCGGCGCTGTGGGAGATCGCCGGACGCAACTCCGATCCGGCGTTCCTGGTGCCGCTGTCGGAGACACTCGTGCGGCTCTACCAGCTCGTGGGCACGCACGAGTTCCTGGTTCAGTTCCTCGATTCGGCGACCCTGTTCGTGACCGGCGTCAGCCTCGGCATCCTGGTCGGCATGCCGCTCGGCCTGCTGTTTGCCCGGGTGCGGATCATTCGCGTCGCGGTCGATCCCTACATCATGACGCTCTACGCCACCCCGATGGTGGCGCTGATCCCGTTCATTCTCTCGATGATGGGCTTCGGCTTCACGCCCAAGGTGCTGGTGGTCTTCCTGTTCTCGGTGTTTCCCGTGCTCTACAACACGGTCGAGGGCGCGCGCAGCATCAAGCCGGAGCTGATCGAGGTCGCCCGCTCCTATCGCTCGAGCGAGCGGGCGCTGTGGCGCGAAGTCATGGTGCCCTATACGCTGCCCTACACGATGACGGGGGTGCGCCAGGCGATCGCGCGCGGTCTCGTCGGCATGGTGGCGGCGGAGTTCTTCCTGAGCGCGACCGGGCTCGGCCAGCTGATCATGAACGCATCGCAGAACTTCGACACCTCCGGCGTCTTCGCCATGATCCTGCTGATCGGCGTGATCGGCGTCGCGCTGATGCGATTTGGCCTCTACATCGAGCAGCGCTTCGCGCGCTGGCGCATCTGATCCGGGCGCGCCATGGCTGACATCACCACACCGCTCACGCGCGCCCCCGGCCGGCTCGACGGCTTGGTATCGACCGACGCGCAGGCGCGCATCGTCTGCGGCCTCGGCATCCTGCTGCTGTGGGAGCTGGTGGTGCGCGCCTTCGCGCCCGCCTATGTGGCGAAGCCCACGACCGTGGTGATGGCGATCCCGAAGGTGATCGTCGACCCGGCCTTCCTCGGCGCCACCGGCAACACGCTGCTGGCCTGCGCGCAGGGGCTCGCGATCTCGATCGTGCTCGGCACCGTGATCGGTCTTGCGATGGGGCGCAGCATCCTGGTCGACCGCAGCCTGCGCCACTACATCAACGGCTTCAATGCGGTGCCGATGATCATCGTGCTGCCGCTGGTGTCTCTGTGGTTCGGCTACACGAGCGGGGCGCGGCTCGCCACCATCGTGTTCGCCGCGATCTTCTCGATCATCATCAACACGGCGGACGGCGCGCGCTCGGTGCCGCGCGAGTACCTCGAGGTGGCCCGCTCGTTCCGCTCGCGCCGGCTGCGCATGCTGATCGACATCGTGATGCCCTCGTCGCTGCCGTACTTCCTCGCCGGCCTGCGGCTCGCCGCCGGCCGCGCGCTGATCGGTGCCGTGGTGGCGGAGTTCTTCACGGCGATCGGCGGGGTCGGCTATTACATCCTGTACAATTCGCGCGTCTTCAAGCACAACGAGGCCTTCGTCGGCGTGCTGCTGCTCGCGGCGTTCGGCGTCGGCTTCGAGGTGCTGGTCGGCTGGAGCACGCTGCGGTTCCTGCCGTGGTATCGCCGCGACGAGAAGGCGGACTGAAGTCAGATCAATTCAGTTGAATCGATAGGACTCTGGTCCCGCTCCCTCCTTCCTGATTTGCCAAACAGAGACCGCGCATGACCGACGCCCTCGTCACGTCCGCCATCCACCATTGGGCGCCGCGCCTCGTCGCCAACGGCGTCGTGCTCACCGATTTCGAGGAAGTCACGGTGGCGCTCGAGTCGTGGGATGACTGGTGCGCGGCCTGGTCGGCGCGCGCCGCGATCCACGAGCAGATGGGACGCGAGGCGCTCGCGCACGGCAAGCATCTCAGCGCCGGCGAGCACCTGCAGCGCGCCGGCGTCTACTACCATTTCGCCAAATTCCTGTTCGTGCACGACCTCGCGCGGATGAAGGCCGCGCACATGAAGGCGGTGGAATGCCGTACGCTGGCGCTGCCCTATCTCGTGCCGGCGGGCGAGCGGGTCGCGATCCCGTTCGAGGGCAAGACGCTCTACGGCATCCTGCGCAAGCCGCCCGGCGTCGCAAAGCCGCCCGTGATGGCGATGATCTGCGGGCTCGATTCGTGCAAGGAGGAGACGGACGCCTACGAGACGCCGTTCCTCGCGCGCGGCATCGCCACGCTGGTGTTCGACGGTCCTGGCCAGGGCGAGGGCGAGTACGACTTCCCGATCCGCGGCAACTACGAGACCGCCGCGAAGGCGGTGCTCGACTATATCGAGACGCGCGAGGACATCGACGCGTCGCGTATCGGCCTGTGGGGCGTGAGCCTCGGCGGCTACTACGCACCGCGCGCCGCAGCCTTCGAGCCGCGCGTAAAAGCGTGCATCGCGCTGTCGGGTCCCTATGACATGGCCGAGGCGTGGGACGGCCTGCCCGAGCTCACCCGCGAGACCTTTCGGGTGCGCAGCCATTGTGCGACGCCGGCCGACGCCAGGCGCAACGCCGCGACGCTCACGCTCAAGGACGCGGCGAAGCGCATCACCTGCCCGATCTTCATCGTCACCGGCAAGCTCGACCGCGTGATCCCGTGGCAGGATGCCGAGCGGCTCGCGCGCGACGTCAAGGGCCCGTGCGAGCTCCTGATCGTCGAGGACGGCAGCCACGTCGCCAACAACCGCGGCTACCGCTGGCGGCTGCAGACCGCGGACTGGATGGCGGAGCAGCTGGGAGTGCGGTGAGGCAGCGCTCAGGTTTTCGGAACCAAGGTCGTTCGCACTTCAGAGGTGCGAGCCGGCAACGCGGGCAAGCATAAAATGCAGGTGGCGCCGGGCTGTCGCTTCTGCGACATTGCGGCCCGATTCAGCGCATGTCCCTGCCGGCGAGCCGGCATTACCTTCGCCGGGACATGCGCCAGCCCTCAGTGGAGCGAGTACATGTCCGATCTGATTGCCGTCATTGCACCGGGCGAGATGGGCGCCGGCATCGGCCAACGCCTGCGCGAGCGCGGCGCGCGTGTCATCACGTCGCTCGCGGACCGCAGCGCCGCGAGCGCGCAGCGCGCCGAGCGTGCCGGCATGGTCGCGGTTGCGAGCGATGACGAGATCGCGGCAGCCGACATGATCCTGTCGGTCGTGCCGCCCGGCGACGCCGCGGGCCTCGCCGAACGGCTCAAGCCCGCGATCGCGCGCGCGGCCAAAAAGCCGTTCTATGTCGACTGCAACGCGGTCGCGCCGCCGACTGCGGAGGCGATCGGCGCGATCCTCGCGGGCAGCGGCGCGCATTACGTGGACGGCGGGATCATCGGCGCGCCGCCGACGCCGACCACCGCGGGCGCGCGGATCTATGTCTCGGGCGAACGCGCCCAGGACGCGATGCGGCTCAACACCTACGGCCTCGACATGCGCCTGCTCGACGGGCCAATCGGCGCCGCCTCGGCACTCAAGATGTCCTATGCGGGCATCACCAAGGGCTTCACGGCGGTGAGCGCCATGATGATGCTCGGCGCGACGCGCGCCGGCTGCGCCGGCGAGCTGCACAAGGAGCTGGCCGAGAGCCAGCCACATCTGCTCGCCTGGCTCGGGCGCCAGATGCCGAAGATGCCGCCGAAAGCCTATCGCTGGGTCGCCGAGATGGAGGAGATCGGCGCCTTCCTGGATGGCATCGCGGGCGGCCGCCAGACCTACGATTCGATCGCACGGCTCTACGATCACATCGCCGACGTGCAGGCGCAGCCGCGCCAGACGGACGATTCGGTCGCGCAACTCGACGCGTTCTGCGCGATGGAGAGCGACACGGCGAAGCGCAAGAGCGCGTGAGCAAATCTCATTCGGCCGGATCGTAGACGGCGCGCATGACGCGCGACAGTCGCCACCTGCCGAGGATATCGTTCACCTCGTATTGACTCGCCGGATAGGCCTCGAAGGCGATGCCGCTCTTGAAATAACCCTGGAAGTTCTGCGGATTCCACATCCAGAAGACCGAGCGCTTGTCTCCCGCCCCCGCCAGATAGGCCTTGACCATATTGAGCGTGTACGGCGTCTGCGGCTGGTATGCGAAGCGTCCCGAAATGCCGCGCTTCGCGAAGAACTGCAAATGCGCGTTGATCTTGTCACAATACCCCTCCAAGAACTCGATGGTCTTCTCGTCTCCCCTGAAGAGCCGGTTGCAGTAAGCGGCTGAGGGGGCGCCGTGCCAGGCGACGATCGCATTCTTCAGGACGTAGGTCCGGTTGGTGGCGACGAACACGTAGTTTGCGCAGGCCGAGAGGCAGTACCCATGGATGATCACGGTTGCATTCTTTTCCTGCAGGAGATCGGCCAGCTGGATCGCAGGCTCGAAATAGCCGCCGGTACTACGGATGACGAAGAATCCGTCGTCCTCGAGCCGGCGAAATGGATCCATGTCGAGGTCGCGCTTGATCATTCCGTCGAAGCACAGGATCTTCCGGTCATCGCTGAGGTGAATAGTCTGACGATAGGGGGCGCAATACGCCACGGCGGCCGACACGGCATCGCTTTCGCAGCGTGCGGCGGTCGCAAGGACGAAAGCGCTCAGCAGGATAACGATCGAATTTCGCAATGGCAGAAACGCATGGGCGGTCACGTTCGACCTCCGCGCTGCCGTTAATCCGGGAAATTCACGTCACGATGATTGCGGACGGACTTTGGCCCAAACAAGGCCAAAGCCGTGACCCCGCTCACTTGACCGGCGCAGGCACCTGGAACAGTGCGCCGAGCTGGTCGCGCGTGAGCGGCGCCGCGAGGTAGCGGTTGGCGACGCCATCGGCCATCACGGCGTCGAGGCCGGAGATGCGGTCAACCGTCAGCCCGTCCTTCGGGTAGAACTCGTCGCGCACCTGCTTGGCGATCGCGACCGGCGCGCCGGAGAATTTCGCATATGCCTCGAGCGCGGCCGCGTCGCCGTACATCCAGGCGAGCGTGTCGCGATAGGCCTGGATGAAGCGCGCCGCCACGTCGCGGTTGGCAGCGAGCCAGCCCGCATTGGCCACGATCAGCCGGATCGTCTGGTCGCGAAAGTGCGGCAGCTCGTTGCCGCGCGCGATGATGCGGATCTT